>Ga0070674_100002119_pt1 | contig 10894 bp, 6 predicted proteins | sample KBSM33metaG_FD_65344 | JGI IMG/M metagenome (GOLD analysis project Ga0070674, IMG submission 65344) | Miscanthus rhizosphere microbial communities from Kellogg Biological Station, Michigan, USA - KBS M3-3 metaG | ecosystem: Host-associated > Plants > Roots > Rhizosphere > Soil ...
ACGATCTGAGTGGTCCGCTGGTCGACCGCGAACGGTTGTGCGCCGCCTCCGCGCGGTGGATGCTCGCCCTGCGCACGCAGCATATCGAGCTTCATCGCGGGCGTCTGGTAGTCAACGGCGACCGTGTAGGTCTTCACCTCGAAGCGCGGCCACGCTCCGCCGGGAGCGTATGCCTGCCCGAAGGCGTAGTTGGTCCCGCTTCCGGAGAATTGGACAGAGTTCAAGTTCGTCGCGCCCATCGCATCGGCAGCGGCAGCGGCGCCGCTCGGCCTGCTGCAACTGGAGAAGGTGATCGCCAGCGCAAGACCGGCCACCAGGGCTGTCGTGGTTCGCATGGGAACTCCTTTTCGATGAGACGAGATGCCCGCGCCGTGTACCGGGAAGGGCGATATTACAACTTCGCGTCGCGATCGCAGCTAGAATCGGGGGCGGCACGAAACGATATAGGGGGATGGTCATGACCTTCCGAAGAGCTCTCATTTGGACAAGCGTGGCTTTCGCGGCCGCACTGACACTCGGTGTGCCGTCTATGGCGAATGCGCAGGCCGGTGGTGGTCCTGGGCCGGCAGCAGGGGCTCAGGCTCCGGCGGGCCAGGGCCAGGGCGAGGGCCAGGGACAGGGTCGTGGACGCGGACGCGGAGCGCCGCCGTTCACGCCAGCGGCGGGCGCGAAGGACCTGAAGTCCGTCATGTTCAACTGGGGCTGGTACACCGGCATGCTGCGGAGCAGCGAGGAATACGACCTGCTCATGACGCTCGCGTATTCGGGCAAGGGCACGATGCAAGTGGGCGGACAGCCCTGCAACGTGACGATGTACCGAAGCGACATCAGCTATCAGGAGTCGGGTGAGCGGATTCGCATCACCGGCACTCGGCCCAGTGGCCAGAGTTGCAACACGGTCGAAAACCTCAGTGGCGCGTATGCCTGGAACGATGACATTCCCGGCGCCGAGCTCATCACGGGCAAAGGCAAGTCCACGCCGATGCCGGCAACCGTCGAAGATCGGATGATTCGTCTGTGGTCCGGACCGCAGGGTGCGTTCAAGGCGGCGTTCGCCGGGACCGCGATTCAGCCTTCAATGACGCCCCGACCGCAACTGATACCGGCCGATGTGACGATGGTCGCCAAAACCTCGCTCGCATGGGTGGGCAACAAGCCAGTGTTGACGTACCCGATCCCTGGCGTTCCCACTGCCACAGCCACCACCACACTCGACGCCAAATTCATGCCCGAGAGCGTCGTGGTGAAGAGCGGCGCGAACACCTACGAGTTCACGTACAGCGACTACAAGGATTGGAACAATCCGCTCAATCCGGCCGAGGCGTTGTACGCCGGCAGGATGATTGAAAAGAAGAACGGCACCGTCGTTCGCGACATCACGACGACGCTGACGGAAACGGGGCAGATGTATGTCGTCATACCCGTTCCGGCAAGCATCAAGGCGGCGATCAAGCCGACGCTTCAGCCTCCCAACTGGACTCTGCCAACAGCGCCCGCAAACCCGCAAGCTGCAGCCGCCGCCACACCGAGGCTGTCCAATGGGAAGCCGGATCTGACGGGAAGCTGGGGTGGCGCCTTCAATCCGATTACGGGTAGCGGCACCCGCCGCTGCGGTCCCACGCAGAAGGACTGTAAGACCGGGCAGGACAACTTCTGGGTGGATTACGAGTGGATCTCGCCCTCGCGATTTGGATTGTATGGTCGCCCGATTTACAAACCCGAGTTCTGGGACAAGGTGCAGGAGCTCGATCAGTGGACCAACAAGGAAGACCCGATCATGACGTGCCAGCCGATGGGGCTTCCACGGGCGCTCACGCCCCGCCGCATCTTCCAGACGGTGAACGACATCACCATGCTGTATACGACGAGCGATTACGGCGGCGGCAACAGGGAATTTCGTTCGATCCCAACCGACGGCCGCAAGCGCACCGAACAGAAGGCGCTCGAGGCCACCTACATGGGATATACCGTGGGGAACTGGGAGGGCGACACGCTGGTGCTCGACTCGATCTCGTTTGTCGATACGACGTGGTTGGGGCGAGGAGGCCTCTTCCACTCCGCAAACATGCACATCGTCGAGAAATTCACGCGCAAGGGTGATGAACTTTTCTACGACATCACGATCGAAGATCCCGATGTGTTCGTCGAGCCCTGGGTGATGCCGACTCGAATCCTGCGGCCCTTCGGTGGCGATGGCGTTATCGCGGAGCGCGCCAACTGCGAGGTGTACGAAACAAACGAAATCACGAACCAGCTGCGACACTGATCGCGATTCCGCGAGTGACCAACAGCCCGTTTCGGAGTGATCCGGACGGGCTGTTCTCTTTAGTGCGGGAGGTGTGTCAGGGTCGCCGGCAGCTCCATCAGCTCGAGGGCGTTGCCGTCAGGATCGACCAGCATCGCAATCTTGATTGGAGCGCCGCCGATTGGTACCGTCATCACGTCGCGCTCGACCTTCGCGCCGGCCGCCTTCGCAGCGGCCACTGAGGCCGTGATGTCGGACACGCGCAAGATCGCATGGTGCATGGGATCCTTGGCCGCCGTGGCCTCGCGCTTCTGTACGAGAAACTCTGGCGAGGCACCGGCCTTGGCGTCGGCGACCGTCGCGCCGTAGCGCATGATGATCTCCGTCGCAGGATTCCCGACCCGGTCGATTTCCTTCAGACCGAAGGCGGCCTCGTAGAACTTCGCCAGCGCGACGACGTCGCTGGCTCCGAGGCGGACCGCCATCACCGTGACCTCGGCCTGTGCCGGCATGGCACACGCGGCCGCCGCCGCAATCCCGAATAGTGTTGCGATCGTTCGACGCACGCTTCTGTCCTCCGCGTGGATTCTACGCCCTTCCCTCGGGCGGGTATTAACGGAGTTTCCCTGGTAGGCGAGTGTCGACGAGTCCCTTCGCTGGAGGCATGCGGCGACACAGTGGTAGATTGTCCAGATGCGCACCTCGTTCAATGGATCCCGTAGCGACCCTGGTGGAGTCGTCTACGCGCGCGCGACCATCGACCTGGCATCCCGGGACGTGCGCATCGAAGACGTGCCGTGCCGGAACCTTGAGGATGTGCTGGGAGGATTCGGGCGATCGTTCCAGATCCTGGCGGAACGGACCATCACGCATGCGTTCACGCCCGACAATCCCCTGATCGTCAACACCGGCATCCTGACGGCGTCGAACGTCATGACCGGTCTCCGCACGTATTTCTCGGCCTACAGCCCGCTCAAGGTCTCCAACAAGGGTCTGCCCTCCGCGATCTGGTCGGCCGGGAGCTGCAAGTTCGGCCCGAAGCTCAAATGGACCGGGCTCGACGAGATGATTCTGGAGGGCCGGGCCGACGCTCCTCTGTACCTGGTGATCCGGCACAGCGAACAGGGTCCCCTGATTACGTTCGAGCCTGCTGACGATCTGCTCGGCCTCACCTGCCACGAGAAGATCATGTGGCTGCGCGATCGATACACCGACGCGCACTTCGCGGCGATTGGTCCCGCCGGCGAGCGCTACGAGGATTGCTACATGGCGGCGGTGGCGCTCAGCACCGAAAACCAGCTCAGGTCCGGCGACGACAAGTGCCGATGGGCCGGCCGCGGCGGCATGGGCGCCGTCATGGGCTACAAGCGCGTGATCGCGATCGTCGCGCAGGCGCCAGACCGCATCGCGAAGCTGAAGCCGGAGATCCGCGACATCAACAAGGCGGCGTCGACCGGCCCCGGATCGCGCAAGTTCCGCGAGAAGGACAAAGGAGGGCTCGGCGGGACTTGGTCGAACTACGAGCCGCTCGAGAAGTTCCACTTCGTTCCCCAGAACAACTTCCGCCCCACGGGTGACGGCAAGCCGGAGCTGATGTTCCGCGATCACGTCCAGCCGGAGTTCGTCGTCAAGGCCGAGTCGTGCTTTCGCTGCGGCATCAACTGCCACAAGAACGTCTACGAGAAGAACGCCGACGGGACGCGCGGCGCCTTCCTGGCCAAGTTCGACTACGAGCCGGTGAATCTGCTGTCGACCAATATCGCGATACACGATCCGCGCAAGGCTGCCACGCTTATCAGCCTGGTCGACCGGCTCGGGATGGACAACATCTCGCTGGGCACGACGATCTCGTACGTGATGGACTACAACGAGCGGCATCCGGACGCGCCGATTCTCAACGGCGCGACCTTCGGAGACTTCGACAAAGCGCGCGAGCTCGTGGAGGGTGCGGCCACGGGGCGGTTTCCCGAGGTGGGCCGCGGCGTCAAGCGGCTGTCGGAGAGCCTCGGGGAGACCGGGTACGCCATGCACTGCAAGGGCATGGAGTTCCCCGCGTACCAGCCCGACACCAACCCCGGCTATCCGTGGGCGATCGCGGGCGGACACATGTCGATGGCCACCTACATGGCGCTGGCGCTCGAGGGCAATACCTCGCTCGAATACTGGGCCAAGCTGATCACCGAGCGCGGCCTGCTCTTCGTGCGCGACGACTTGCTCGGCCTGTGCAAGTTCGCCGGCGTCACCGCCGATCATGCAGTCGAGGGCCTCAAGCACGAGATCGGGTTCGAGGTGACGTCTGCGGAGCTGCTCGCCTCCGTGCGGCGCGCGTTCGTCCGCGCCTTGTGGCTCGAGCGCAAGCAGGGGTACGATCGATCGGACTACACGCTGCCGTCCGAAGTGTTCGATCGGCCCAACCCTAACCTGGGCGTTCCCCCGTTCGTGACCCGCGAGTTCTTCTCGCAGCTCAGCGATCGGGTCTGGGCGGTGTTCGACAGGGAAATCGACGAGATCGGCAAGGCCTGACCGTCCTCGCAGGGACTACCGTTGTATGCCCCGGATCCGATTCACGAACCTCTTCGCCGAGCGCATCGGCGGTGTCAGCTCCGTTGACGTGCCGGCCGTGACGGTCGAGTCGTCGCTCCGCGCGCTCAGCGATCGATATCCCACTCTGGCGCCGCTCGTCTGGGCGAAGGACGGCGCACTCAATCCCGTCATGGTGCTGTTCCTGAACGACCGTCAGCTCGGTGTCGCGGAGATCGGGACCCCCGTGGGGCCCGGCGATGAGATCGACATTGTGTCTGCGCTCGAAGGCGGGTGAAGCGAGATCGCGGACGACGAATTGCTTTGTCGCTACGTACCGGCAGGTGACGTGCCGATGACGAAACTCGCTGCTCCGAGCAGTTCCTCGTGTGAGGCGGATTTGCCAATCCCCGACAGACCCTCTTTCCCGCACTCGATGTGGGACCATCGCACGATGCCATTGCGGTCGATCAGGAACTGGCCCTTCAACTGATTCGATGTCAGTTCCTGATCGCGCCGATCGGTCGGCGTGATCTGGTAGCCGTCCAGCGCGGCCAGAGCCGCGGCGGCAGCCGCCACGGGCAACGGGGCGGGGAGCTCTCCGGTGGGATTGATGTACGTCTTCTCCATCATCTGCGCCAGTTCAGGGGTTGGCTCCGGTCGAGGCACGCCATACGAACGATGCGTGGTCAGATGTGGATCGGCGCCGAGCGCCAGACGCGTAGGTCTGAACTTGAAATACGAGCGCGCATTGTCCAGTTCAGTGCCGACGATAGCGAGAGAATCGATGCCGAGTGATCGCAGCTGCTCCGATGACGCGGCCATCTGGGCCAGCGCCCGCCGGCAGAACGGGCAGTAGAGGCCTCGGAACAGACCGAGCAGCAACGGTGTCTTTCCTCGATAGTCTGCCAGCGAAATGCTCCTATCCTCGTGCACTGCCGGTACGACGAAGTCAGGCGCGTGGTCACCGGATTGGATCGGCATCTGTGTCACGGATTGGCCTCCACATCAACATAAGAACGGCAACAGCAGAAGCGTATCAGGGTCGAGGCCGGTCCGTTCGCAGAGCTGTCGAGCTCGCTCCAGGAATTCCTCGGCTCGTACGCGGTCTCCGCGATCAAGATGGATCGTGGCGAGGCCGTCGTAGCAGGGCACGATCAGCTGCGGCTCGCCCATTTTCTCAGCGAGGGCGAGCGCTTCGCGATACGTAGATTCCGCCTGCGTGAGCTCACCTCGGCATTGGTGGATCTGTGCGATGACGACCAGCGGAACCGCGAGGTGGTCCAGCTGTCCCAGTTCGCGGTCGAGGGCGGCCGCGGCGTTCGCCGCCTCGAGGCCTTCAGCATCGCAGCGCTCGGTGAGTGCGCAGTACGCGGCCGCCAGGTTTGCGTAGATGTAGGACTGGAGTGAGGCGGCGCCGATCTTCGACGCCATCTCGAGGCCGGTGAGCGACACGTCGATCGCCCGTTTCGGTTCCACCGAGCTGTAGAGTACGCCGAGATTCGCATACGCGCGGCACGCGACATCGAGGAGTCCGAGGTCCTGCGCCGTTTCGAGGCTCCGCTCGATCCGCTCGCGCGCCGCGTTGAGGTCGCCCGACCGCGCGAGTGCGACGCCGATCGTATTGGTGGCCTGCGCGATCGCTGTCGTTGCCGCAATGCGGACAGGGGCGGAATCGGCGCCCGCCTCGGCGAGTGCACGCTCGGCCGACTGCACGGCGCGCTCGGCCCATTCGACGGCCTTCCCGTTGTCTCCGCTGCGAAAAGCAGCCAGGCCCAACTCCTGATAGAGATGAGCGAGTTCGAGATGCGCGGTCGAGCCCGAGATATGTTCGAGCGCGCGCCGATACGACGCCATTGCCTCGGCCCGATCGCCGGCCTGCCAGTAGAGCGTGCCGGTCTTGCGGGCGATGCGTGCCTGATCGACGGTCGCCCGTGCAGCGCGATACCCGCCGCTCACCTTTTCGTAGTGCTCCATCGCCGCGGCGCGATCGCCCAGCAGCGCCAGCATGTCCGCGAGCCGTTCTTGCGCGGCAAGCGCCCCACCTTGGTCGCCGTTGGTCTCATCCAACACCTCGAGGGCGCGCTGATAGTGCTGCACCGCTTCTTCACTCGCATACATCGCGTAAGCCGCGTCGCCTGCGGCGATCAGCGCGCGAGCGGTTCGCGCAGGATCTGCCACGCGGCCGGCGGAGTACAAGTGATGCGCGATCCCGGACATGTGTGCCCGAGACTCTCCATCGAGCCGCGTCATCGCATCCGCGACGCGCTGATGGAGCCGCTGCCGCTGCCGCTGCGGGATCGCCGTCGTCAGCATCTGGCAGGTCAACGGGTGCGTGAAGCGCCAACTGATGTCGCGCCTTCCCGAAGGACCAGTCAGGATTCGGGCCCGTTCCGCTTCATGGAGCGCCGCCGTCAACCTGACGCTGTCGGCCTCGGCGACCTCCTCGAGCAGGTCCGGTTCGAAACGATGTCCGAGCACCGCTGCCGCGCTCAGTAGCCGGTGCGTATCGGGCGACACGCGCGTCATTCGGCGTTCCAGCACCACGCGCACGGTATCAGGGAGCTCGACATCATTCAGGTCGAGGTCGCGCACCCACTCGTTGCGTGGGCCGAAGAGTCTTCCTTCCTCCTTCAAATGCCTGAACAACTCGACGATGAAGAATGGGTTTCCGCCGGTACGATCGGCAAACGTCGTCACAAGCCTGGCTGGTGGGTGAGGCTTGCCGAGCGACGCGAGGGCATTCTGCACATCGGCGCGCGTGAACTGGCGCAACACGATGGCGCGAGCGTGCCGCTGGCCGACGAGCTGATCGAGCGCCGTCTTGATCGCCTGCGGCGTGAGGACGTCGCGCGGCTGACCACGGACCCGATCCAGCAGGCGGTGAAAGCCGCTCTTGCTTTCAGCAACGGGCGAAGCTTCCACCTCTCGATACGCGGCGATGATGACGATCGGGAGGCTCGCGAGCTTCTGTGCCAGGTGCTGCGTCAACTGCAGCGTCGACTCGTCCGCCCACTGCAGGTCGTCGATGAAGATGGCGAGGGGCATGAACCGACTGCAGCGCGTCAGGAATTCGCGGACACTCGTGAACAGGTACCGCTGTCGCAACTCCGGCGGCAGATTTAGCGGAGGTGCCATGTCAGGGAACAGGCGGTGCAGCTCGGGTATCAGCTTCGCCAGTTCCGGAGCGCTCGCGATGATCGCCTGGCGAAACGCTGACGCCGGCATCAGCCGAGAGGCCTCGTCGAGCACTTCCGTGTATGCGATGAGCGCCGGCGTGCCCTGTTGCTCGTAGCATCGTCCGGTTAGCGTTTGATACCCAAGCCGGCGAGCCATCGCCAGCGCTTCTTCGGCGAGTCTAGTCTTGCCGACCCCGGCGTCGCCTTGCAGCAGGATGAGGCTGCCGCAACCGGCCTTGGCCTCCTGCAGGATCTGAAGCAGCTGCGCACGCTCAGCCTCGCGTCCGATCAGTCTGACGCCGCGGTCGTGAGTCGCTCGATCGACGATGGCCGTCGGGGCGAGCGCGGTTGACGCAGACAGATCGCCGGAGAGCTGACGCAGGATGCCGCGCACGTCGGCGAACGACTGAGGCCGCGCCGCAGGATCCTTTGCCAACAGTCGTGCCAGGAGCCCGTCGAACGCCGGCGGAATCGCCGGCCGCTGATCGTGGAGTGCCGCGACCGGCTCACGGAGAATGGCGACGAACGTGGAGTCGATGCTCGCACGTTGGAACGGGTTGGTCCCCGAGACCAGCTCGTACAGCAGAATGCCGAACGCGAAGATGTCGGATCGGCGATCGGTCGGCTCGCCGCGGATCTGTTCGGGCGACATATATGCGGGTGTCCCGATCACGACGCCCTGCGTTCCGGCGATCGCGACTGTCATCGCCTGATCGACGTCATCGCTATGCGGCAGGCGCGCGGCCAACCCGAAGTCCATGACCTTGACATGTCCGTCCTCGGTCAGCATCACGTTCGCCGGCTTGAGGTCGCGGTGCACGACACGCCGTTTGTGCGCGGCGTCGAGCGCCTCCGCGATCTCTTCCGCCACGAGCAGCGCCTCGCCGAGCGACAGCGGCCCGCCCCGCAGGCGCCGTTCCAGTGACTCGCCACGAACGTATTCCATGACGATGCAGGCGCGACGGTTGAGCGTGGTGACTTCGTAGATCGAGCAGATAAACGGATGATCGAGCGCGGCGGCGACGCGGGCTTCGCCGAGCAACTGCTCGAGGTCGCCGGTCTCGCTGGGTGCGGTGACGAACTTGAGCGCGACTTTGCGGTCGAGCATCACGTCATCGGCAAGGCACACCTCTCCCATGCCACCGCGGCCGATGACTTCGACGATGTGATACCGCGGCTCGTCCATCACCTCAAATGTTATTGCTGGTTCGGGCGAGCGGTAATTTGGAAATGTTTGACGTGAAAGCGGGGCTCAAACCGAGCGCCCGCCTTCACACGCTCTTTAGAAGTCCCACCGTGCCCCGAACTTCACGAACCGTGGCTGGATGACCGACGTCGCGTTTCGCCAGGCAACGCCGTAGTTCTGTACCTCCTGGAGGATTGCGTCCGAGTTGAACGCGTTGTAGAGGTCGACGTTCACATCGACCCTCCCTTTGCCCACGTTGAAAATCTTCGTGAAGCGCAGGTCGAACTGGTTCAGGCGGTCGCCAAACTCGGTGCCAGTCGGAACACCCCTGAACGCAAACGCATCAACCCATCCCGGAACCAGGTTGACAGTCGACGAGCCGGACGAGAACGGTCGTCCGAGTCCAGGCGCCGTGACGGCGTACGTGTTGTAGGCGTTGATAATCGGACCAATGACGCTCTGGAACGTCCCGCTCACTCTGATGCCGTACCACGGGAGCCCGTACGACACGTACCCTTTGATGTTGTGCTGCATCGGCTCGCTCACGCGACAGAACGGGAAGATCACCGCCGTCGCCTGCCCGGTGATCGGGACAAAGGACGACTCCGGCACCTGCGCTTGGATCGCGCAGACGTCGGTCAGCCGTCTCCCGCTGCTGATGCCACCCTGGAGAAACAGGTTGGTGAACCGACCGCTCGCCGTCACGTCGAAGCCGTCGTAGTGCTCGATGTGTTCGCCGAACTGCGAATCGTCCTTGACGACATTACGGCTCAGACCGAGCTTGTCCGGATTCAGATCGGGAACGCCGGGTATGACCTGGCCCGAGTTGGGCAGGCGCGGGTCGGTGGGCACGACGGCGTTGTAGTACGTGTAGTCGGACGCGCTCACAAGCTCGTTGTCGGTCACCCAGAAGTTCCCCAGCGCGCGGTGGAAGAAGCCCGCGCTGACAGAGACGCGCGGGATGACTTCCTGCTGGACACCCACCGAGTATTCCCAGTTGTACGGCCGCACGCCCCAGCCGTTCAGAATCCCGGAGTCCCAGGTTGTGGCGAGGGCGGGGTTGCCGAAATTCGAATTGTTCCAGGGTCCACACAAGTCCTTGGTGGGATCGAAGCCGGGCCCGAAGAAATTCTGCGGAGCCGGATTGGACAGGTCGCAGTCAGGCGTCCTGTTGCCGTTGTTGTCGAACCACAGGCGGTCGGTCGCTGTCACCAGGGCATTGGCCGCCGGATCGTTGGCGCGCGCGACGCCAATCGAGTCCTGGAGGACGCCGCGGCTCACGCTCGCCTTGATGGCCGTCTTCCCCGTACCGAACAGGTCGTAGGTGGCGTTGATCCGCGGGTCGATGTCCTTCCAGTTGGGCACGTCCTTGATTTCCGGGTAGCTGATATTGCGGTTCGGGATCCACGGACCCGGACCGTAGTGATAGGCGTCCACCGACTCGTTCTGGAAGTCGAGACGAACGCCCCCGCTCAGGGTCAGGCGCTTCGTCGTCCACGAATCCTGCGCGTAGATTCCGAGGTTGTAGTTCAACCGGTCCACCCAACCCGCCAGGGGCGACGAAATCGTCGCGAGGAGTGGCGCGCCGTCGAGCGAGACGATGTAGTAATCGCCCTGTGCGTGGTTGCTGTCGCGCCGTTCAAAGTGTCCGCGCTGCATCTGCGCTCCGACTTTGAAGTTGTGGCTGCCCGTGACGTAGCTCAACGAACCCTTGAAGGTCTGCGACGGCAGACGATCGTCGTTGTTGGCGAACCACGAAGCTCG
>Ga0070674_100002123_pt1 | contig 10885 bp, 12 predicted proteins | sample KBSM33metaG_FD_65344 | JGI IMG/M metagenome (GOLD analysis project Ga0070674, IMG submission 65344) | Miscanthus rhizosphere microbial communities from Kellogg Biological Station, Michigan, USA - KBS M3-3 metaG | ecosystem: Host-associated > Plants > Roots > Rhizosphere > Soil ...
CGTCTCGCCTTCCTCGACGCTGTGGCGGATGTCGTGGAGCCGGCCGAGAACCGGCACACCAATGGCTCGGGCGACGATCGTCATGTGCGAGGTCAGCGAACCTTCCTCGAGCAGCACGGCCTTGAGACGCCGGCGATCATATTCGAGCAGCTCGGCCGGACCCAGGTTGCGGGCGATCAGCACTGCGTCGCGGGCGAGCCCGGTCTGGGCAGCCGTGCCCATCCGGCCCGAGACGATGCGAAGCAGGCGGTTGGAGAGGTCTTCGAGGTCGTGCATCCGCTCCTGAAGGAGGGGGTCGTCGATCTCGCGCATTCTCGCCCGGGTGCGCTGCTGGACGCGCTCGATCGCCGCTTCGGCGGTGAGGCCGCTGTCGATCGCTGCGTTAATCCGCCGCGACCAGCCCTCGTCATAGGCGAACATCCGGTAGGTCTCGAGGATCTCCTGATGCTCGCCAGCGGTGCCGAACTCGGCCTCCTTGGCCATGTTGTCGATCTGCTCGCGCATCTTGCGGAATGCGCCGTAGACGCGCTCGCGCTCCGCCTCGATGTCGTCGGCGACGGTGTGCTCGACAACCACCCGCGGTTCGTGGAACACGGCCTCGCCCTTGGCCATGCCGGCGACGAGGCGAAGGCCGGGAAGGCGCAAGGGGCCCGCGCTGCGCAGGCGGCTTCGGCGGGAGCCATCGGTGAGCCGCGCGGCGGCGATCATTTCCGACAGCACCATGGCCACGGTCTGGAGCGCCTCGATCTCGACGTCCTCGTAGCGCCGCGGCTCCGCGTGCTGGACGGCAAGGACGCCGATCGGGCTTTCGAGCCGGACGATCGGGACGCCGGCGAAGCTGTGGTAGCGCTCCTCGCCGGTCTCGGGCTTGTAGATATAAGCCGGGTGCTCGGCGGCCTCGGCGAGGTTGAGGACACGGCCCTCGGCGGCGATCGTGCCGACCAAGCCTTCACCCATCCTGAGGCGGGTCACGTGAACCGCTTCCTTGCGCAGGCCGTGGGTGGCGAAGAGCTCGAGATTATTGTCGCGCAGCAGATAGATGGAACAGACGTCGCTGTGCATCTTGCCGGCAATGAGGTCGACGACCTTGTCGAGCTTCGACTGGGCCGAGCCGCGGCTCGCCATGATCTCGTGGAGGCCGGTCAGGATCTCGCGGGCGGAGGTGGCGGCGCTGAGCGGCATGGCCGAGCGCTATCAGATGGAGCGCGCGCGTGTCACGCGCGGGAATGCGCCGGGAGCAACGATTCGCTCCCGGCACAGGCCTGGCGCGATCAGGCGCCTTCGGACACGTTGAAGGTGACGTAGGTCTCGCCGACCGTCCCCTCGACGCGGCCATCCTTGGCCACGGCGATGTCGAACGGGCGGCCGGTCAGCCGATCGAAGCCGCTGAGATGCGTGGTGCCGCCGCGATCGGTCGATTGATTGTAGCGGCCGATGAGCCCCGAATAATCGCTCGGGTTGTACTGGATGACCTGGACTTCCTGGCCGGACTTCATTGGGGCGAGGCCAAGCGCCACCGCCAGAACTGCATTCATGATCATGTCGATTACTCCATTTCGCAGCGGAGGCGCTGCGTTGGAGTTCACTTCAAGAAGCGTGCCAGATTGAAGAAGGCCGCTGTTTCAATGGTTTGCTAATTGTCGCCAAAACGACGGAAGGTGGCGAGTGCTATAGGTTAGTAATACACGCCAGCTCAGCGGTACCAGCCCGCGACCGACATCCACTTGGCTTCGTCCTTCATCCGGCCGAGCGTCTCGCCCGGCAGGGCATCGTCGAACTGAACGCCGCATTTGTCATCGCTGCGCCATACGACCCTCGCGAGGCCATCGAACGGGCCGACGATGACGAGCACGTCGTCGCCCGGCGCCGGCATGTCGCGAGCGTCGAGACGCGCGCCTTCGGCGGACAAATCAGAAACGATGATCGAGCGCGACCGGCCGAGCCCATATGCCGAACCGGCCAGAGTGACTGGCTCGCGCTCGGCGGCTCGTCGGCAGGTCGGGTTGTGGTTTTCGCCCATGATCCGGCTTGTCTCACCGGGCGGCCTCGGAGCGAAGCGCGGATCTGCAGCTGTGCCGTCGCGAGACGGTTTCTAGCCGCGGCTCTCGAGCGCGGCTGCGGCTTCGTCGACCAGCTCCTGGATGATCGCCGCGACCGGCTCCTCGCGGCTGACCATGCCGACCGACTGGCCGGCCATCACCGAACCCGATTCGACGTCGCCGTCGATCACTGCGCGTCGCAATGCGCCAGCCCAATAATGCTCGATCTGGAGCTGCGCCTCGGCCATTTCGATCGCGCCTTCGTCGAGCTTCTGCGCGACCTCGCGCTGCTTCGCCGCGAAGTTCACCATCTCCTGGTTCTTGAGCGCCCGGACAGGGATCACCGGCAGGCGGGGGTCGATCTGGACGCTGGGAATCGCGTCGCGCGCGGACGCCCGGATGAAGGCCTTCTTGAAGTTCGGGTGAGCGATGCACTCGGTCGCACAGACGAAGCGCGTGCCGAGCTGGACCCCCACCGCGCCCATTTCGAGGTAAGCGGCGATCGCCTCGCCGCGGCCGATTCCGCCCGCGACGAACACCGGAATATCCTTGCTCACGACCGGCAGGATCTCCTGCGCCAGCACCGAGGTCGAAACCGGGCCGATATGTCCCCCCGCCTCCATCCCCTCGATCACGAGCGCATCCACGCCCGAGCGCATCAGCTTCTTGGCCAGCGCCAGCGCCGGGGCGAAGGCCGTCAGCGTCGCGCCGCTCGCCTTGATGCGGTCGATTGCGCCGGCCGGTGGAAGGCCCCCGGCGAGCACGACGTGGCTCACACGATGCTTCGCGCAGGTGTCGATAAGCTCGGTAAGCTGGGGGTGCATCGTGATCAGGTTCACGCCGAACGGGTGCTTCGTACGCGTCTTCGTCTCGGCGATCTCGGCATCGAGCAGTTCCGGGCTCATCGCGCCGCACGCGATCACGCCGAACCCGCCGGCATTGGAGATGGCGGAGACGAGGTGGCGCTCCGAAATCCAGCTCATCGCGCCGCCCAGGATCGCGACTTCGCAGCCGAGGAACCTGGTGCCGCGATGCATCAGTTCCTTGAGGCGAGCGTGACCGACGGATGCATGGACTGCGCGAGGTTCGGCGATTAGCCCTTCGCCGCTCACGCCGCCTGCTCCTGGCCGTCGAGGCCGAAGGCGGTGTGGAGCACGCGCACGGCAAGCTCGGTATATTCCTCCGGCAACAGTACCGAGACTTTGATCTCCGAGGTCGAGATGGCGAGGATGTTGATGCCGCGTTCGGCCAGCGTCTCGAACATCCTTGCGGCAATGCCGGCGTTCGAGCGCATGCCGATGCCGACCGTGCTCACCTTCACGACATCGGTATCGGTCACGATCTTGTCGAAGCCGATCGCTGCCTTTGCTTTCTCGAGCTCGGCGACCGCATGGGCAAGAGACGCCGTCGGAACGGTGAAGGTGAGGTCGCTTGGCGCGCCGGTTCCGGCGCCGCTCTGGACGATCATGTCGACATTGATGCTGGCCTTGGCGAGCGGTGCGAAGATCGCGGCCACAGTCCCCGGCTTGTCGGGCAGGCCGACCAGCGTGACACGCGCCTCATTCTTGTCATGAGCGATGCCCGTGATGAGTTGCTGTTCCATGTTGAGCTCCTCGATTTGCTCATCGCCGACGATCAGGGTGCCGGGCTTGTCTTCAAAGGACGAAAGGACCTGGAGCGCCATGTTGTAGCGCATGGCGAGGCCCACCGAGCGGGTCTGCAGAACCTTTGCGCCAACCGACGCCAACTCGAGCATTTCCTCGTAGGTGATGGCGCTGAGCTTCCGAGCCCGGGGAACGATGCGCGGATCGGTGGTGAAGACGCCCTCGACGTCGGTGTAAATGTCGCACCGGTCAGCCTTGACGGCGACCGCCAGTGCCACGGCCGAGGTATCGGAACCGCCCCGCCCGAGGGTCGCGACATCGCCTTCGGCGGTGATGCCCTGGAAGCCGGGGATGACGGCAATCCCGCGCCTGGCGAATACGTCCTCGAGGATCTGCGCGTCGATATGATCGATCAGCGCCGAGCTATGGCCCGACGCTCGGATCGGCAGCTGCCAGCCCATGTAGGAACGGGCGTTGACGTCCATGCCCGACAGAGTGATTGCGAGGAGGCCGGCGGTGACCTGCTCTCCGCTGGCGACCACCACGTCATATTCGCGGGCGTCGTAAAGCGGTGCGGCTTCCTTGCATAGCTGGACCAGGCGGTCGGTCTCGCCCGCCATGGCGCTGACGACCACCGCGACATCATTGCCCCGATCAGCCTCACGCTTCACCAGGCCCGCGACGTGGCGGATGCGTTCGATGCCCGCCATCGACGTGCCGCCGAATTTCATCACGATGCGGGCCATTGCCTCGGCTCTTAGCTGCTGGGCGAGTCCGCGCAACCGCCCAGCCAATCGGGGATTCGGTCGCTCGCGATCAGCGCCTCGACATCGACACGCGGGCGCACGACCGCCCAGCGGCTGCCATCGACCAGCACTTCGGGGGTCAGCGGCCGCGAATTGTAGGTGCTTGCCATCGCGGCGGCATAGGCACCGGCGGTGCGGAACACGACGAGATCGCCGGCGCCGACGTCGTCCATCCGCCTTGCGGTGGCGAAAGTGTCGCCGGTTTCGCACACCGGGCCGACAACGTTGGCGGTACGCAGTCTGCCACTCGGCTTCACGGCCTCGATCCGGTGCCAGGCGTCGTAGAGCGCCGGCCGCATCAAGTCGTTCATCGCCGCGTCGACGATCACGAACGGGTCGGTCGCGCCGGGCTTTACGCGGATGACCCGCGACAGGAGGACGCCGGCATTGGCGACGATCAGTCGCCCCGGCTCGAACACCAGCCTCACGTTCCAGTCGCCGGCCACTCGCTTGACCATCGCGCCATAGTCGGCCGGGCTCGGGGGTGGAGGCTGGCCCGGGTCATAAGGCACGCCTAGCCCCCCGCCGAGGTCCGCGATGCTGATCGCGTGCCCGGCCGCGCGCAGCTCGCCGATGAGTTCGCCGACGCGAGTGAAGGCGCGCTCGAGCGGGTCGAGGCTGGTCAGCTGACTGCCGATGTGGACGGCAACCCCCTGGACCTCGAGGCCCGGCAGCGCCCTGATACGGGCATAAGCGTCGATCGCCTCGCCGATTGCGATCCCGAACTTGTTCTCAGCGGCACCGGTAGTGATCTTGGCATGGCCGCCCGCGGCGATGTCGGGATTGACCCGAAAGCCGACCGGTGCGGTGCGGCCCATCGCCGTCGCCACGGCCGACAGCATCTGCGCTTCGTCCAGGGATTCGAGGTTGAACTGGTATAGGCCGCCTTCGAGGACGAGCCTCATCTCCACTTCGGTCTTGCCGACGCCCGAGAAGACGATCTTGTCGGAAGCAACGCCCGCCGCAACGGCGCGCCGATACTCGCCGCCGGACACCACGTCCGCACCGAGGCCCGCCTTTGCGAGCGTCGCGATTACCGCGCTGTTGGGGTTGGCCTTGACCGCATAAGCGATCAGCGGGTCGGCCAGGCCTTCCAATGCCGAGCGCAGCGCCGCGACGTGCCGGCACATGGTCGCGGTCGAATAGACGTACACCGGCGTCCCGACGCTCGCCGCGATTTCGGCCAGTGGCACTTCCTCGCAGTAAAGCTCGCCGGCGTTGAGCTCGAAGTGGTCCATGGGGATATCTCAACGCATCAGGTGCTTCCGCTTTGCAAGCGAAGAAGGCATGGAGCGATCGTGAGCAGCATCGTCGCCGACGAAGTGAAGCAGTTCGCCGCGCAGGCCGGCGACTGGTGGGACCCGGACGGCCCCGAGGCCATGCTGCACAAGCTGAACCCCGTGCGACTCAAATACATCCGCGACCAGATCGACCAGCATTGGCAATTTGACGAGTGCCGGCGGACGCCGCTCGAAGGAAAGTCCGCGCTGGACGTCGGTTGCGGCGCCGGACTTCTCGCCGAGCCGCTCGCGCGGCTGGGCGCCGCCGTAACCGGCCTCGACGCCTCTCCGGAGTTGATCGCGGTTGCCCGGGACCACGCGGCCGCGCGCGGCCTTGCCATCGATTATCGGCCCGGTGACCTCGCCGAGCTGGAGGGCCAGTTCGATCTCATCACCTGCATGGAGGTGATCGAGCATGTCGCTAACCCGCCCGCGTTCGTGAAAGGGCTTGCGCAGCGTCTAGCGCCGGAGGGGCTCCTGATCCTCTCCACCCCGAACGCGACCGGCTGGTCGAAGCTGCTGATGATCACGATCGGCGAAGGCCTGGGCCGCATCCCGAAGGGCACGCATGACTTCGCCAAGTTCATCGGTCCGGATCGAATGAAAGTGCTGCTCGCGGACGCAGGCCTCAGGTGCCTCGACGTCGAAGGGATCGCCTGGTCGCCGACGCGCGGGCTGCACCTCAGCGACGACGTACGGCTGAATTATCTCGTATCGGCAAAGCGCGCCTGATGGATTCTCAGCTCAACCGATTTCAAGAACGACCCGCGCTTAACCGCCATTAACCATCTGGCCGCGCGGCCAGTCTCCCCTAAGCCTTTGTAAATCAGATTCGTTTTCCCGGCCGGGGGGCCAGCCAATGCGCTCATTGTTCAATTTCTCTTCGCGCGACATCGCCATCGATCTCGGGACGGCCAACACGGTCGTCTACGTTCGCGGCCAGGGCATCGTCACCAGCGAGCCCTCGGTGGTCGCGATGGAGATCGAGAATGGCGTGCGCAAGGTGCGCGCCGTCGGCGACGACGCCAAGCTGATGATGGGCAAGACGCCCGACAATATTCGTACGATCCGCCCGCTCCGCGCCGGGGTCATCGCCGACATCGAGGTCGCCGAGGAGATGATCAAGCATTTCATCCGCAAGGCGCATGGCGGACCAAGCCGGTTCGGCCGCGGGCCGGAGGTGGTGATCTGCATCCCGTCCGGCGCCACCAACGTCGAGCGCCGCGCCATCCGTGACGCGGTGACGAACGCCGGCGCGGACCGGGTATCGCTGATCGAGGAACCGATGGCGGCCGCGATCGGCGCCGGGCTGCCGGTCGCCGAGCCGATCGGATCGATGGTGGTCGACATCGGCGGCGGAACGACGGAGGTCGGGGTCATCTCGCTCCAGGGTCTCGCGCTTTGCCGGTCGGCGCGCGTCGGCGGCGACAAGATGGACGAGGCGATCGCCTCCTACGTCCGGCGCAACTACAATTTGCTGATCGGCGAAGGGACTGCCGAGCGGGTCAAGTTCGAGATCGGCGCCGCAGTGCGGCCGGGCGACGGCAAGGGCTTGACCGCGCTTGTCCGCGGCCGCGACGTCGGACGCGGCATGCCGGGTGAGATCGAGCTCACCCAGTCGCAGGTTGCCGATGCGCTCGCCGAGCCGGTGAACCAGATCGTGGAGGTCGTTCGCACCGCGCTCGAGCATACCCAGCCCGAGATTGCCGCGGACGTGATCGACCAGGGCATCACCATGACCGGCGGCGGCTCGTTGCTGCGCGAATTCGCGACGGTGCTCCAGGACGCGACGGGCCTGCCGGTGCACGTGGCTGACGATCCGATGAGCTGCGTCGCGCTTGGCGCTGGGCGGACGCTCGAGGATCAGGTTTACCGAGGCGCGCTGATCGCGGCGTAGCGCTCCGTTTCAGGCGGCCGCCTTCAGCAGTCCGTCATAATAATCGGCAAGCCGGTCCAGGGCCGCAGACCCGTCACCGAAGAAGGTGGGACCATGCATCAGCGCGAGCGCACTCGGCTTCAGCTCTGCCAAGCGGCGGATCGTCGGAGCGGTCGCCGGCCCGACACTCGTCGAGTGAAACGTGTCCTCGGCTTCAATCGCGGCAGCCACAATGTCGTCCTCGGTCGTCGTCTGGCGACCGAGCTGCGTGAACAGGTCGCCGCAGAACAGCGTTTTGGTCGTCTCTTCATAAACCACGCCCGATTCCCACGCGTGCGGCACGTGCGGCGTGTCGATGTAGCGAATACGGCGCCGCCCGGATGTGATCAGCTCCCCGTTCGCGACCAGGCGCGGCGGGCGATCGGCAAGGTCGTTGAGCGAAATGCTGCATGCGGTTTCGCCGTGGACGACCTGCGCGTCCGGAGCGGCCGCGAGCCACAGGTTCATCGCGCCGCATTCGTCCGCCTCGATATGGCCGAAGCTGATCCAGCGAAGCCGCTCGACCGGCATCAGCGACGCGACCGCCTCGGAAAAAAGCGGGAACATGCCCCGCTGGCCGGCGTGAAACAGCAGAGGCTCTTCATCGAGCACGAGGAACGAGTTGAAGCTGAAGCCGTGAGGCGGAGCGATTTCTGGGACAAAAACGGACAGACGGAAGATGCCGTCGGCGATCTCGGTCACTTGCGCGGTCACTGGCATACCTCTCGATGATTCGCGTTGACTGCACATGCCTGTGCAACTAAATTGATTTCATGTCAACTTCTGCTGCACAGCATAGTGCAACGAAAAAACGGTCGTACCGCTTGGGCAAGCGCGCCGAGAGCCGGGAACAGACGCGTCAGCGGATTGTCGAAGCCGCAGTCGATCTGCACGGCACGCTAGGGCCGGCTCGGACCTCGGTCGCGCAGATCGCGCAGCGCGCCGGCGTCCAGCGTCACACCTTCTACGCGCATTTTCCCGACGATCGCAGCCTGTGGCTTGCCTGCTCGGGGCTCGCGATGGATCGAGATCCCCTGCCCAATGTGGAGCGCTGGGCCGAGATCGCGCCCGGCGGCGGCAGGATCCGGCGCGCGCTCGAAGAGATCTACGCCTGGTTTGGGCGCAATGAAGAGCTGACCGCATGCGTGCTTCGCGACGCCGAGTTCCACCAGCTCACCCGTGAAGTTGCGGAGATGCGCATGGGGCCGACGTTCGGCCGCGCATCCGAACTGCTTGGTGAGGGTCTGTGCGACCGGCCCCGGGCGCTGCTCAACGTCGCGCTTGATTTTCATTGTTGGCGCGTGCTTGGCGCTCGCCTTGGAAACGCGGAGGCTGCGGCATTCATGGCCGAGACGATTGTCCGATCGGCGCAGGCCTAGAAGTCGACCTTGTCATAATGGCCGGGCGGAACGATCACTTCCATCCGTTCGGCGAGCAAAGGCCGGAAGCACGGCCGCGACTTCATCACCGCGTACCAGTCCTTGGTCTGCTTGTGCCCGCGCCAGTCGAGGGCTCCCAAATAGTCGATGACGCTGAGGTGAGCCGCCGCGGTGAAGTCGGCGAGGCTCAGCCCTGGCCCGGCAAGCCAGCGGCGGTGGTCGAGCAGGTAATCGAGATAATCGAGATGCTCCGATGCGGTCCGCATCGCTTCGCGCAGGATGCGGGTGTCGGGGCTCTCACGGTTCACGAGGCGCTTCCTCATTCGCTCGTTCATTAGTGGCTCGACCGCCTCGCGGTAGAGCTTGAGGTCAAACCATTCGGTCATCCGCCGGATCTCGGCGCGAAGCGCGGCATTGCCGTGGATCATCGGCATCCGGTCCACCGTTTCGTCGAGATATTCGACGATCGGCTGCGATCCGATCAGCGTCACGCCCTGGTCGGGCTCCACCATGACCGGCGTCTCCCCGGCAGGGTTCAAGTCCATGAACTCGTCGCGTCGCTCCCACGGGTTCTCGCGGACCAACTCGTGGCCGACGCCTTTCTCGGCGAGGACGAGCCGGACCTTGCGGGAAAAGGGACACAGCGGGAATTGGAACAGCTGCCACATCGAGCGGCAGCTTTAGCGGCAAAGGCGGGTGCGTCTAGCGCCGAGGATAGGTCGGATCGGGCATGTTCGCGACGACGCGCTCGAGTGCCTGTTGGGCCTGATTCAGTCCCTGCATCATCTGCGGAAGCGCCTGGTTCAGCGCGTTCATGCTCTGGTGCACCATCGGGCGAACATTGGCCATGCCCCGCTGCATGTTCCGGTCGAAGTTGGGATCGTCGCGGCGAGCCATGTCACGAACCGTCATGTTCCGTTCGCCGGGGCTGGCCGGGCGGCCCTCGAGCGCTGCGCGCACTTCGCCAACCCGAAGATCGAGCAGCGCCTGCGACAGGCCCTGTACGGCGTCCGCGAGCCGATCGGCGGTCGCGGGATCGGTAAGCTCGGGCGGCAGCTGAAGCGGCGGAGCAGGCTGCGCCATGGCCGGGGCGGCGAACCCGAGGAGCGGGAGAAGGACCAGGATCTTGCGCATCGGAATCACCATCTAAGTCACTGAATTATCGGCCCGCCGTTCCCGTCACGCAAGCGAAAAACTCAGGTGGCGGGCTTCTCCTTCACGCCACTGACATATTCGAGGATGAGCGCCTTCGCCTCGTCCTGGAGCTTCGGAATCTCGTTGGCGACCACCGCCTGCCCAAGTCTCATGGATTCGGTCGCGATCTGCGGCATCTCCGACTGCATCTTGATCATCACAGGATCGCTCTGCATCTGCGCCAAGCGATCAAGCTCGTAAGCCGTGAAATGCTTGCAATAGATAAGCTCTGTCCCCCGCTTCATCTCCGCCCGATGCTCCGTGAATGCTGCGCGAATATGAACGCCGACCATCTTTTGCAGCTTGGTGACGATGTCCGTCGGCAGCGGCTCATCCATGGATGCGTTGAGCTTCGCCGGCATGTCGTTCTGAATTTGGACAATCACGGATTCCATGGTTCGGTCGATAAGGGAATCGTAGTGCATCGCCACAAGCAGCCGGTCAGCGGCCGCCAAGCGCTCTGGGTCGACGACGGCGGCAGCAGGTGACCAAGTTGGAGGCGCGGCGACCGCCGGCACCGCAATGCTCACAGCCGCCGCGCAACTTCCCAGCCAAAACAACGCTCGCATAACTTGCCCTCCCGCCTCTAATTAGGCGAGTGAACTTAACCGGCGACCCTGGTTGGTCAATCAGCGCATGGCCAGCCACGCCAGCGCCGCGACACCGGC
>Ga0070674_100002126_pt1 | contig 10881 bp, 8 predicted proteins | sample KBSM33metaG_FD_65344 | JGI IMG/M metagenome (GOLD analysis project Ga0070674, IMG submission 65344) | Miscanthus rhizosphere microbial communities from Kellogg Biological Station, Michigan, USA - KBS M3-3 metaG | ecosystem: Host-associated > Plants > Roots > Rhizosphere > Soil ...
TGAAAACTTTTCCAAAGGAAAGATCCATATAATATCCTGGAGCATCAATAAATCGAGCGGTGCCCAAATCAGTTGACGTAGGAAAGCGATAACCTACGCGACCAGAAAGATGTATATGCTTTCTCCATTTATTTAATAGCTGAAAATTCATGTTGAAGTGCACGTCACCATGTGCCCTGGTGTCATAATAATAATGTGAGAATACGTGTCGCTCTTCTTTAATTTCATGACTCATTGAGTATACCTCGTGAGGGATATAAGATAGATCAAATGAAATCACGTTTTTCACGAGACAATAATTCCCATACACAACAATAGTTTGCGTATTGTCCCCTTTGCTGAAATGAAATAAACCTGTTGCTCCAATTGCATTCACGCTGTCAACAGATCCATTTGTGATGAAAGGGACCGGGAGAGCATTCGGTCCAAGATATTTGGGAGTTGTTTTTATATACCGTTGCCATGGGGTTACGCCGTCCCATTTTACCAGCTCTGCCCACCATCGAAAATCCTGGGCTGAAGCAATATTGCTTAATATAAGTGCGATTGATAAGAAGTAAAATCGCATGCGATGTTCTGTTGAGTTAACTGAAACCTCCGGGGTTTGAATGATATCACCCGAAACCCCGGAGGTTTTGATGCCGGATGCCAGATGCCAGCGAGTACAACTGATCACCCACCACTAATCACTCATCACTGATTCGCCGGTATTCTTCTGGCCCCCTCTTCAATCTGGGTAATGTAAATTTCCGTTTCCTTTTTATATCTATTCCGATAAGCAGATTTCATGGCGTTTGCAAAGTCGTCAACATTTTCAGTCTGAACCAGGTTAATGGTGCAGCCACCAAATCCGCCTCCCATCATTCTTGCACCGGCAACCCCTTTCTGGTTCCTGGCCGTTTCAACCAGGAAATCCAATTCTTCGCAACTAACAGTATACTCCTTACTTAATCCGTCATGCGAGGCATACATCAATTGACCGAAGGATTGTATATCTCCCTTTGCCAGGAAAGCACAGCCTTGTAATAATCTTTCATTTTCACTGATCACGTAATGGCATTTCCTATATACTTCAACAGGAAAATCTTCCTGGTTCATATCAAGTTGCTGTAACGTGATGTCACGCAATGATTTGATTGCAGGGAAAGATTCCTTCATTATACGAACCCCTTCTTCACATTGTTGCCTTCTTATATTGTATTCTGAAGAAGCGAGTGAATGCTTAACCATGGAATTGATCAATACAATTTTGTATTCTGGAAATTCAAATGGGATATACTTGTAATCCAGGCTTCGGCAGTCGAGCCTCATCACAAATCCGGCTTTGCCATGTAGGCTTGCAAATTGATCCATGATGCCGCATTTAACTCCCGCAAACGTATGTTCTGTTTTCTGTCCCGCCAATGCAAGTTGCATACGATCCAATCCCAGGCAATTCAGTTCATTCAAGGCAAAGCCAAATGCAGAACAAATTGCCGCGGAAGAACTCATGCCTGCGCCAACTGGTACGTCGCCGTCAACAATCACATCAACTCCGCCAATTGGTTTTCCCAATTGCTGCAGATGAAACATCATCCCGGCCAGGTAGGTAAACCATCCTTCAACAGGTTTCAAAGAATCCAGACGGACCTCTTTTTTTTCGTTGAATTGATTTGCGAAAACCCTTAACCGGCGGTCTTCATTCTTTGCAATGGCTACATAAATTTTTTTGTCGATTGCCGCCGGAAGAACAAATCCTTCATTATAATCTGTATGTTCGCCTATGAGGTTCACGCGACCGGGTGCGGAATAGAACATCGGCTGCTTTCCATATAAGTCAATAAATTGTTGATTCAAATGAAAGATCATGCTGAAAATTACCGATTCTCTGTAATATCGATTTAGAATAAGCGGATGGCATTCGCAATTGAACATACCAGCATCAATGACCAATCATTCATTCATCTGAAAAATGATGAGGCAGTCAGCGTTACCATTGTCCCAACCGTAGGCGCCATGTTGCATGCGTTCCATGTAAAATGGAATGAGACCGATATCAACGTGATCGACAGTTATAATTCTTCGGAGATCACGAGAGAATCTCCTGCCGAATGGTTCAAAGGAGTAAAACTTTCTCCCTGGCCCTGCCGTATTGCAGGTGGAAAATACAAGTTTGGAAAAAAGGAATTCAAGCTGAGCAAATTGTTCAGGGATGGTACGGCCTTGCACGGATTGCTCTTCGATCAACCGTTTGAATTAGTTGATGAACTTGCAAATGAAGAGAAGGCCTGCGTTTTATTACGCCATGCTTATGAGGGTACTGATCCGGGATATCCATTTATGTATCAATGTGACGTAAAGTACGTACTACATCCTGGAAGATTGCTGGAGCTTGAAACAACAATACATAACCTGAGTGATGAAGAGATCCCTATTGCTGATGGTTGGCATCCGTATTTTCAACTCGGTGGAAAAGTTGATGATTGGGAAATGAATTTTCCGACGATCTCGATGATGGAGTTTGATGAACGACTCATTCCAACAGGACATTTAGTGCCTTTCCAAAAATTTAACGAGACAAGAAAGATCGGCAAAATGCAATTGGATAATTGTTTTTTTGTGAAAGTTCATGAATTCAAGCCTGTTTGTACGCTGCACAATCCCGCTAATAATATCTCTGTTCATTTTTTTACAAATCCGGGATACTCTTATTTACAAATCTTCATTCCCCCTCATCGGAACAGCATTGCCATTGAGAACCTTAGCAGTGCGCCAGACGCCTTTAACAATATGATGGGTCTGATCAAGCTACAACCCGGAAATAGCAGAACCTTCCGTGTATTTTACCAGGTAGAGCTGAAGGAAAATATTTAATTTGCCCTCAAATAGTTGAAATGAAAGTCTTTAAATTTTTGCTGCTGAGCATTTGTTGTTTTTGGATGACTTCCTGCCTTGAAATAAACGAGAATGTAGAGATCAAGGAAAATGGAAGTGGGAAAGTATCGACCACTACGGACCTAAGCCAGCTCGTGGACATGATGTCAGCTATGGGAGGAGAAGAGTACAACAAGATGAAGGATGAAAAAATAGACACACTTATTGAAATGAGGAAGTTTGTGGATACCTCTACCAAACTTACTGCAGACCAAAAAGCATTATTGCGGAACGGGAAGATCCGAATGAAGATGAACATTCAAGAAAAGGTGTTTAACATCAACATGGAATTTCCTTTCGATAATATGGAGAAATACCAACAACTAAATAACCTGCTGAACAATCAGGCAGGGGGAGTGGGAAGTATTATGAAGAATGTTTTATCGGGCAGCACTGAGAAAGATAAAGAAATAATCGATCAACCAGCTCCCACCACTCCGGATATGGATCAGCTAAGTACAGTGTTTGATTTCAATGCAAGTAATGGATTGATCAAAAAAACTTTGAACCAGGAGCGATACAAGAAGTTAATGGACGATCCGCAGATCCAACAAATGAAGCAGGGTGCCGATATGGGAATGGAGATTCTCTATACCACCACTTATAAACTGCCGAGAGCTGTAAAGAAAGTTGACAACGCCGCTGCAAAACTTTCTGACGATAAAAAAACTGTCACCATCAGACAAAATATGTTAGACATTTTCACCGCGCCTGAAAAGTTCCAGTATACAATAGAATATTAAACTCGCAACCCTGGTCTATCATAATCGTTACTTTGATTTGGGTCAAACCAATTCATATTAAAAATCGATTCAAGTTTAGTGCTGCTACCGGCATCGGCATCATGCATCTGGCATCAACCCCCCGGGGTTTCTGTGCCATCCTTTCAAACCCCGGGGTTCCGGCATCTAGTATCAGATTATCTTTGTGCCTCATTTTTAATCAATGATTCAAACTGATTTTCTCGTAATTGGTTCAGGCATTGCCGGACTAACCTTTGCACTAAAAACCGCTAAAGAATTTCCTGATAAGAAAGTGCTCATACTTACCAAAGCCGCCACAGATGAAACAAATACCAAGTATGCACAGGGAGGTATAGCCGGTGTGATGGATCTGCAGAAAGACAGTTTCGAAAAGCACATTGAGGACACGCTCATTGCCGGTGATGGTTTGTGCAATCCACATATCGTTGAAATTGTAGTGAAAGAAGGTGTGGAACGAATAAATGAAATCATTGACTGGGGCGCGCAATTTGACAAAGAAGCCGATGGTGATTATAAATTAGGAAGAGAGGGAGGTCATAGTGAATTCAGGATATTGCATCATAAAGATGTAACGGGAAAAGAAATGGAGCGGGCACTGGTTCAAAAGATCAGCGAGTTTCCCAATATTGAAGTAGTCAAGCATTGCTTTGTGGTGGATCTTGTAACACAACATCACCTGGGATACCTGGTCACCAAGGGCACGCCAAATATTGAATGTTATGGTGTGTACGTATTGAATGCAAACACTAACCAGATTGAAAAAATTCTTTCTTCCGTAACCTTGCTTGCAACGGGGGGCAATGGACAAGTATACCGGTCAACCACTAATCCGGCTATTGCAACCGGTGATGGAGTAGCAATGGTGTATCGGGCAAAGGGCAGAACAGAAAATATGGAGTTCATCCAATTTCATCCTACCGCATTATATGAACCGGGACTACGCGGCCAATCATTTTTGATAACCGAAGCGGTGAGAGGCGATGGGGGCATCCTTCGCAACAAACAAGGCGAAGCCTTTATGGAACGCTATGACCCCCGGAAAGACCTTGCTCCGCGTGACATTGTGGCCAGGGCAATTGATAGCGAGATGAAGATCTCTGGTACGGAGCATGTGTATCTTGATTGCCGTCACATGGATATGAAAAAATTCGTTGAGCATTTTCCCAATATCTATGAGAAATGTAAATCGGTTGGGATTGATGTTGCCAAACAAATGATTCCTGTTGCCCCCGCAGCCCATTATAGTTGTGGCGGAATCAAAACAGATGAGTGGGGGCAGACTTCCATTCGCAATCTCTATGCTGCCGGCGAATGTGCGAGTACTGGTTTGCATGGAGCTAATCGATTAGCCAGCAATTCTCTCCTGGAAGCAATGGTGTTTGCGCACCGTTGCTTTATAGATGCCACCCTTAAAACAAAAACAAAGGAAGTGAGGCAACCGGCAATTCCTATTCCTGATTGGGATGCAGCCGGAACAACTCATCCAAAGGAAATGATCCTCATTACTCAAAGTCTCAAAGAACTCCAGCAGGCCATGAGCGATTACGTTGGTATTGTGAGAACCAACGTGCGGTTGGGAAGAGCGTTGAAGAGAATTGACCTGTTATGGGAAGAAACCGAGGCCCTCTACCAAACTACCACACTTTCTCCCCAGTTGTGCGAGTTAAGAAATATGATCACCGTTGGTTACCTCATCGTGAAATGCGCTTCGCTTAGAAAAGAAAGCAGGGGCTTGCATTCCAATACTGATTATCCTTTTAAGAGCGAGATTGTTCAGAACATCGTGCTCTAGGAGATCTTTTAGAGAAGCATTTGTTACTTTAGCCAACTATCATCAAACTGATTTGTGAATGAAGGCAATGATTTTTGCTGCAGGACTGGGTACGCGTTTTAAACCGTGGACAGACCAACATCCTAAGGCCTTGGCCCCAGTGAATGGGAAGAGCTTGCTTGAACGAAACGTTCAGTGGCTGCAGCAATATGGTATTACCGATTTAATCGTCAACGTTCACCATTTTCCAGAACAGGTTAGGCAGGCCATTGAGAAAAATAAAGGTTGGGGAAGCAAGATCATCCTCAGTGATGAAACAGGACAATTGCTGGAAACCGGCGGTGGATTGAAGAAAGCAAGGCCGTTTTTTGATACCGATCAACCATTCCTGACAATCAATGTTGATATTCTTACCGATTTGAATCTGGATAAACTCCTGCGATTCCATACACAAAAACAGCCGCTAATTTCGTTTGCAGTGAGCGACCGCAAAACCTCGAGGTATTTTCTTTTTGATAAGGAGCTTCGACTTTGTGGATGGGAAAACACAAAAACCGGCGAAAAAAAGATCAGTCTAAAAAAGGATGGTCTTTCACAAAAAGCTTATAGCTGTGTAGTGGTATTTCAGCCCGAAATTTTTGATCTGATAAAACAGGATGGAAAATTTTCCCTGGTGGATGTGTATCTGGATCTGGCAGCCAAACATAAAATACTGGCTTATGACCATACAGGAGATAAGTTAGTAGATGTAGGTAAGCCAGAATCAGTGCCAGTAGCAGAAAAGATGTTTGTTTAAATTCAATTCTATGATGATTGCCATTATTGACGCAATAAAGGATTTGTACTATGAGTGGAAGGGTGAGCCTGCCATGGATGTGGAAGTGCTCCCCCAAGCGGGATCAGACCGAAGGTATTTCAGGGTGCATGGGGCCAGGGGCACGGTGATCGCCACTCATGGATTGAATGTGCGGGAAAACGAGGTGTTCATATATTTCTCCCAGCATTTTGTGGGTAAGGGCCTTCCTACTTGCGTCATTCTTGCCGTGAATGATGATAAGACTATTTACCTCCAGGAAGATTTTGGAGATGCTTCGTTGCTGAATGTGCTGGAAGAGGAAGGCTATACGAAAAGGAGTTATGGATTATTTTCTGAAAGTCTAAGGCAACTTGCCAACCTGCAGGTGAATGGTCACGATGGCCTGGATTATGAGCAATGTCTCACCAATACCGAATTTGGTAAGCAAGCCATCATGGCTGATCTGCTTTATTTCAAATATTATTTTCTGGACGCACTCAGAAAACCATATGATAAGCAAAAGTTGATCGACGATTTTGAAGCGCTGAGTAACTATCTAACTCATACGGAATACAAGTATTTCATGTTCCGCGACTTTCAAAGCAGAAACATTTTGGTGAAGGAAGATGTATCGGTTCATTTTATCGACTACCAGGGCGGTATGAAAGGAGCGCCTCAATACGATGTGGCCAGTATGCTTTGGCAGGCAAAAGCAAATCTTCCTGAGGAGTGGAAGAACAATTTGCTAAATGACTATATGACTTCATTTGAAGAGGTGGTTGGTCAACCTATTGATCGAAGCATTTTTCACAGTCAATATAATGGATACGTGCTGATAAGACTTTTGCAGGTGCTGGGTGCCTACGGCTTCAGAGGATTGTTTGAGCGGAAGGCGCATTTCCTGATAAGTATTCCAATGGCTTTGAAAAATCTAAAAGGATTTATTGCCAGTCAGAGTGTAGGTATTACAGTTCCAGAATTTCGCAGAGTGTTAGAGGCTTGTGTTTCTGATGAGATTATTGAACGCTTCACTCCTCTGAAGGCCGACGATAAAACAGAACTCGTTATAACTATCAACAGCTTCAGCTATAAGAAAGGAATTCCTCAAGACATCAGTGGCAATGGTGGTGGCTTTGTATTTGATTGCAGAGGTATTCTCAATCCCGGCAGGTTTCCTGAATACAAAATGTATCATGGAAAAGATAAGGAAGTGAAAGATTTTCTTGAACAACAAACAAAGATGATTGAATTCCTCAACAGCATTTTTGATATTGTTGACATCACCGTGGAAGACTATATCAAAAGAAACTTCAATAGCCTGATGGTAAGTTTTGGATGCACCGGAGGACAACATCGCAGCGTATATGCAGCCGAAGCTCTGGCCAGGCATTTGAAAAACAAGTTTGGAGTTAAGATTAACATCAATCATGTTGAACAGGAAGCTAAGGACTGGATAAACCAGTAAATCACAAATGACAAATAAATTTCAATAAGCAAATCTCAAAAAAGCTCCAATATTCAAATCTCAATAAAACTTCAATACTCAAATTTCAATCCCCAATAATTTCTAGCCACTTGCAGACTGTATCTTTTTGCTCATCAGGGTAGACATAACTTTGAATTTTATTTGATATTTGTCGTTTAGTGCTTTTTGATAATTGGTACTTGGTGCTTACCTGCCTGCCGGCAGGCAGGTTTGAAATTTGATATTTGCTATTTGGAGCTTCTATGTACTATATCCTGATTGCATTTCTCTATCCCCTCTCGCTACTTCCCATGAGAGTATTGTACGTCATAGCCGATGGATTTTATGCGTTGGTTTATTATGTATTTGGGTACAGAAAAAAAGTAGTGCTGCAAAACCTGGAAGCCGCATTTCCTGAAAAAACTGATAAAGAAAGAAAGCTTATAGCAAAAAGGTTTTATCATCATTTCATCGACACCTTCATGGAAACCATCAAGATGCTTTCTTGCAGCGAAGCGTTCTTGCGAAAAAGATTTAGTGGCAACTGGCAAGTGGTGGCTGATATATACGAGCAAGGCTATTCCTGCCAAATTCATTTAGGGCACAACTTCAATTGGGAATGGGGTAATGCAGCCATAGCAGCGGCTATTCCACACAAAGTAGCAGTAGTGTATATGCCCGTTCAAAATAAAGCAACCGATAGACTTTTCTTCAAACTTCGAACACGGGCAGGTAGCGGTTTGATTCCAGCCACGCCATCAGAAGCATATAGAACAGGGTTGCGACAACTGAGAGAACATCGCTATGCATTAATCCTGGCTGCTGATCAGAGCCCGGGTGATCCCGCAAAAGCCTACTGGTTGAATTTTCTGAGCCAACCAACAGGCTTCGTAACAGGTCCTGAGAAAAGCGCGCGGCTAAATAAACTGCCTGTATTTTTCACGGTGATCAGTAGAGTGAAAAGAGGTTATTATCATGCTGAGCAAGTGTTGGCCACCACTGATCCAAGAAGTTTGAAAGAAGGTGAACTAACGGTGATGTTCGCCCGATTTCTTGAAGATGTAATTAGAAAACAACCTGAGAATTGGTTGTGGAGTCATCGCCGCTGGAAACGCCCGTGGCAATTGGAGTATGAGAAGTTGTGGATAGATACACCAATTGACAAGAGGCAATAGGCAACAGGCAATTGGCAAAGGAGTCCTATTATTGAATCTCTGATATTACGAATCAACCATCATTCACAACAGGCAATTGGCAACTGGCAAAAGAGCCCTGTTGTTGAATCTATTACAATTGGGAATCACCCCTTATTTCAACATGCTATTGCCAATGGACAACTGCTTATTCCTTCGGGGAATCTGAAATAATACAACGAGGGCGGATAAATAATTCGAAAAAGGTCCGACCTCTTGCAACTTCCAAGTTCTTGCGGAGAAGAGAGAGGTCGGACCTTTAAAATAACTATTTATTAGATATATATACTAAATAGGCATAACTAACAAGTGACTTGCCAGTTGCAAATTCCTCAGCGAAATAACGCAATTGGGAACTAACAAGATTAGGAGTGTCTCAAATTTGTGAAGTGCCAGGTGCCAATTGCCAATTGCCAATTTCGGAGCGAGATTTCAAGTCGTCAGTCCCGTAAGATTAATTCAATATACTCTTCTCTCTAACGATCTCCACCTTCTGCAACTCCTCAATCTTACTCCAACCGCCCAATACATTGCGGAGATTATGGAAGCCTTGCCGCTTGAGTAATGATGCTGCGATTACAGAACGATAACCTCCTGCACAGTGCACATATAAATTTTGGGTCTCGGTAAAATTTGCAAGGGAAGCAGGGTTACTCATTTCTTCCAAGGGAATATTCACGGCACCTGCAACATGTCCATCTGCATATTCAGTTTCTCTTCTCACATCTACTACAACCATGTGTTCATCGAATGGAAGATCCATTGCCATTTCATCAGGTTCTACATCAATGATCAAATCGATTGGTTCACCTGATTTCTTCCATGAATCAAAACCTTCGGCCAGGTAACCCTTGATTCTTTCAAATCCAACCCGTGCAAGGCGAATCAAACTCTCAGTTTCTTTTCCGGGTTCTGCAATCAATAATAAATCTTTATCAAACGGTAGTATGCTGGCGGCCCATTCAGCGAATCTTCCCTCTAATCCTATACTGATTGATCCTGGAACAAATCCCTGTGTGAATTGTGTGGCCGGACGAGTATCTACAACAATAACATCAGTGCTGAGTTGTTGTTTGAATTCGGGAATATTCATCGATCTGAAATTGCTCATCAATTCTCCAAGGCTCTCATATCCTTCTTTATTGATCCTGGCATTGATCGAAAAATATTGGGGTGGTTCCGGTAAGCCATCAATTACAGCCTTAATGAATTCATCTTTGCTTTGTTCTTTCAAAGCGTAATTCGCTTGTCTTTCACTTCCAATCGTGCTCTGCGTTTCGGGTCCCAGGTTTTTTCCGCAAGCACTCCCGGGTCCGTGCGCGGGATAAACTATCACATGATCAGGCAACGGAACAATTTTTCTTTGCAGCGAATCATATAAAAGACCAGCTAACGCTTCTTTGCTCAGATTTCCACTACTAAGGTCTGGCCGTCCAACATCGCCAACAAATAAAGTATCTCCAGTGAATATCGCTTCTTCCTTTCCAGATTCGTTTCTCAATAAATAACAACTGGATTCTAGTGTGTGACCTGGAGTATGAAGTACTTCCAGCGATATCTTTCCAATTTTGAAAACTTCGCCATCTTTAGCTACGTGAACCGGGAAATTGGTTTCAGTATCAGGACCAAATACAATCGGTGCGCCGGTTACTTTGCTGAGATCAATGTGACCACTTACAAAGTCCGCATGAAAATGCGTCTCAAAAATATACTTGATGGTATCGTTTCGCTCCTTAGCCAGGTGAATGTATTCATCAATGTCCCTCAAAGGATCTATGACAGCCGCTTCTCCTTCGCTCTCAACGTAATAGGCTGCTTCACTCAGGCAGTTGGTATATATCTGTTTAACAAACATCTAAAAAGCTTTACCGCAAAGATAATTAATGGAAGAGGGAAGAAAGAATGAGGAAAGTTAATAAAAGGCACAAGGAGCAAGGGACAAGGTACAAGAAAGGCACAAGGCACAAGGCACAAGGCAC
>Ga0070674_100002128_pt1 | contig 10874 bp, 6 predicted proteins | sample KBSM33metaG_FD_65344 | JGI IMG/M metagenome (GOLD analysis project Ga0070674, IMG submission 65344) | Miscanthus rhizosphere microbial communities from Kellogg Biological Station, Michigan, USA - KBS M3-3 metaG | ecosystem: Host-associated > Plants > Roots > Rhizosphere > Soil ...
GTCGCCCCGAGGCTCTGCACCTGCTCCGCGACGGCCGGTCGCACGTCGAAGGCCGAGACGACCGCGCCGAGCCTCCTCGCCGTCGCAATCGCCTGCAGGCCCGCGACGCCTGCGCCGATCACGAGGGCGCGGACCGGCGCGATCGTGCCGGCTGCGGTCATGAGCATGGGGAAGAGGCGCGGGACGCTGTCCGCAGCCAGGACGACCGCCTTGTAGCCCGAGACGGTCGCTTGCGACGAGAGCGCGTCCATCGACTGCGCCCGCGTGAGGCGCGGGATCGACTCCATCGCGAACGCGACCACGCCGTTGCCCCGCAGCCGCTCGATGCCCTCGGTGTCGCTCAGAGGGTCGAGAAAGCCGACGACCACCGTCCCACGCTCGAGCGTCGTGACGAGATCGGCCGAGGGCGACGCCACGCACACGAGTGCCTCGGCGCCGCCAGTCAGAGCCGAGGCATCCGCGAGCTCCGCCCCCGCCGCGCCGTAGTCCTCGTCCGCGAACCCGGCGCGCGCACCCGCGCCTCGCTCGACGCGAACCTCGAACCCGGCGTCGCGGAGCTTCGTGACGGTCTCGGGAACCAGCGCCACGCGGCGCTCGTCCGCAGCCGTCTCCCTCGGGACCGCGACACGCATGCGGCCGCGAACTCTACGGAGAGGCGGTTGCGGCCGGTCGCGGAACCGTCACAGCGAGGCCCAGACCTCGATCTTCGTGCGTGTGCGCCTGATGACCTCGTCCGTGAACGCGGTCGTCCCGTGATGGCCCGCGAGGTCCGCGGTCCTGATGCCGTCGGCGACCGCTTCGAGACAGGCCTCGCGGATCGCGCGACCTGCCGTCTGGATGCTCTCGTCGTCGGCATGGGAGAGAAGCGCCGCCCCGGCCAGGATCATGGCCATCGGGTTCGCGACGTCCTTCCCCTCGAGCGCAGGCGCCGTTCCGTGCGCGGCTTCCGCCATGAGCGCGCTCGGGACGTAGTCGTCCCCGAACGCCACGAGCAGCGACTCCGAGCCCGCGATCGATCCGAAGAGCGGTAGCACGAGGTCGGAGAGGATGTCCCCGTCGCGGTTGAGGGCAGGAATCACCATCGGCGCACCGCTGGACGAGATGAGGAGCGCGAAGGTGGCGTCGATGAGCTGGGGCTCGTATCTGACCTCCGGGTGCCGTCCCGCCGCCGCGTCCATCTCCTCCTTCAGCATCCCCTCGTAGATCGGGCTCACGGTGTACTTCGGGCCGCCGAACACCTTGGCGCCCAGGCGTTCCGCCTGTCGGAACGAGAACTCGGCGACGGCGTGGCAGATCCGCCGCTCGATGCGCTCGGTGCGGAAGGCCACCTCGTCGTCGCCGTCACCCTCGCGCCATTCCTTCGCACCGTAGGCGTCGCCCACGGCCATGCGCACGACCGAGATCGGCGCGTGGACGCCCCCGAGCGGCACGACGCCGGGAATCCGTCGTCCGGTACGGACGATGACCTTGCCGCCGATCTCCTCGCGGAGGATGCGGTTCGGAGAGCCGACGTCGCCGGCGCCCTCCGGGGTCACGGTGGCCGCCTTCAGCCCGTATCCGTGCTCGCGTATCGCTCGGGCCGCCTCGTGCACGACGCCGTTCTGCGTCGCGCGCCGACCTTCGAGGGAGAGGTCGAAGCGGACGAGCTCGAGCTCGACGGCGATGACGTCGGACGCGAGCGTCCGCAGGCCCTCGTCCAGCAGTTCCTGTCCCGTCTGGTCGCCCTCGAGCACGACGATCGTCTGCACGGGCGAGATCCTACTCGTGGGTCCTCCGAGGAAATACATCGTCGGCAATACGCTTGCTTTTTTGTCGGCATTTTTCTAGTCTTCGCGTTCCCCAATTGATCGAACTCAGGAGAATGAAATGGCGCGAAAGACGATTCTCGTATGTGACAAGTGCAGCAGGGAGGTCCCCGAGAGCCGCGGGGCGGTGATGCGTCTGAATTACACCGACGCGCGGCGTGGATCGAAGCAGGCCGACCTGTGTGACGACTGCGCCGCAGGAATGCCGGGCCAGGCAGTTGCTCGGCGCGGTCGTCGGCCGAAGTCGGTCACCGGCTAGGAATCACGCGCCGAGCGATCGCTCGCCCGGCACGAACCAATTGCACGCTCTTTGCGCAGAGCGTACGAAGACGCGCCCGAGGCCGAGACTACGATGGACCGATGGGTCTTTCGCTTGTCGTGGGGCCGGCGCATGTGGGCAAGGTTGCGCTGCTCCTGGAGCGCTACCTCGCCGTCTTCGAGCGCGATCCGTGGCTCGTCGTCCCCAACCGGATCGACATCGATCGCGTCGAGCGTGACCTGCTCCGGCGGCGTCCCGCGCTTCTCGCGGGCACCATCGGGACCTTCGACGACCTGTTCCGGGCGGTTGCCGAAGGTGCCGAGGATGCGCGTCCAGTCGCCACGGAGACCCAGCGCGCGCTCGCCGTTCGGCGCGCTGTCGGAGGTCGAGAACTGGAAGGTCTGCGCCTCTCTGCGGGTACGTCAGGGTTCGCGGACACGCTGCTGCACGCGATCGGCGAGCTCGAGGCCGGGCTCGTCGAGCTGGACGGGTTGAGCGGCGAGCTCGCGGCGCTCGTCGGCGCGTATCGCGACGAGCTGGGTCGAATGGGCGTGCGCGATCGCGACGGCATGCGTCGGGATGCCGTCGAACGCCTGCGCGGCGATCTGGACGCATGGAGCGGAGCGCCACTTTTCGTCTACGGCTTCGAGGATCTCACCGGCGCCGAATGGGCGCTCCTGGAGGCACTCGCCGGGCGTACGGACGTGACACTGTCCATCCCGTACGAGCCTGGGCGAGCAGCGTTCGCGGCGCTCTCGGGGACGCTCGAGGACCTCGCGGCGCTCGCGGGCCCGCGCATCGAGGAGCTGCCGCCCGCCCCCGGAGCGACGGTGCCGCCGGCTCTCGTCCATCTCGAGCGTGCGCTGTTCTCGGACGACGTCACGGCAGGCCCGCCGCTCGATGGATCCATCCGATTTCTCGAGGCTGCCGGCACGAGAGGCACCGTCGAGCTCCTCGCGAGCGAGGTCGCAGTGCTCCTCCGTGGTGGCACTGCGCCGGAGGGCGTCGCCGTCGTTTGCGAGTCCGTCGACCGGTGGCGGGCGCCACTCGACGCGGCGTTCGCGCAGCTGGGAGTGCCGATCGCCGTCGAGCACCCGCGGCGGCTGGGCGACTCGCCTCTCGGCGGCGCGCTCCTCTCCGTCTTGCGGTACGAGTGGCTCGGCGGCAGCCGTGGCGACCTCTTCGCGTTCCTTCGTTCTCCGTTCTCCGGACTGGAGCGTCGCTCGGTCGACTTCGTCGAGGGGCGCCTGCGTGGGCGCGCCGTTGCCGAGCACGGGCGGGTCGAAACAGAGGGCGAGCGGCTGCGCGGCGCTCCGGTGCCTGCCCTCGTCGAGCTGCGGGGCATCGACGATCCCGTCGCGGGCGCTCGTGCTCTCCTCGCGCTGATGGTGCGCAACGCATGGGGTCTCGAGTCGCCGCCCACGAGCGACGACGCACGAATCGACGCGCGCGCGTACAGAGCCGCGGAGCGGACGCTCGGCGAGCTCGCCGCGCTCTCCGGCAGCGAGCCAGCAGTCGTGCGTGACGACGTCCTCGCGGCGCTCGAACGCACCCGCGTCGCGCCCGAGAGCCCGGCGAAGGGTCGGATTGCCGTCCTCGACCACGAACGAGCAAGAACCCGCACGTTCGAAGTCGTGTTCGTGCTCGGACTCGAGGAAGGGGCGTTCCCGCGTCGCGGGCGCCCGTCGCCACTCCTCGACGACGAGCTGCGGGCAGTGCTCGGTGGGCGGCTCGCGCGGCCGGACGCCGTGGCGCGCGACCGCTATCTCTTCTACACGACCTGCACGCGGGCGACGCGACGGCTCGTGCTCGTTCGCGAGGCGGCGAGCGACGAGGGTGTGCCTCGCGAGCCGAGCCCGTTCTGGCAGGACGTCAGGTCGTTGTTCGACCCCGCCGAGGTTCAGCGCGTCACGCGTCGCCGATCGCTCTCGGCTCTGACATGGCCGCTCGAGTCGGCGCCGAGTGCACGGGAGCGTCTGCGCGCGCTCGTCAGGCTCGCGGCCGAGGACGAAGACGGCGCGGATGCCCTCGCGGCTGCCAACGACTGGTCGCGCCGCCTCGATCGTGCACGTGCTGCCTTCGACCGTACGACCTCGCTTCGTGGTGGTGCGGTCGTCGCGCCGTTCGCCGCGAAGCAGACGTTCTCGGCAACGGAGCTCGAACGGTTCGCGGACTGCTCGTCCGCGTGGCTCGTGGAGCGGGTCATCGACCCGAAGAAGATCGATGCCGAGCCCGATCCGATCCTCCGCGGCTCGGTACTCCACACGACGCTGAATCGCTTCTACGCGTCGCTTCCGCGCGAGCTCGACTCGGAGCGTGTGACCCCCGAGAACCTCGAGCTGGCAATCGAGCTCGCGTACCGCTGCCTGGACGCCGCGCTCGAGTCCGGCGTGCGGCTCGATCTCACCGAGCTGCAGGAGGCGGAGCTCCGGCACTCACTGCGCTCCGATCTCGAAGGCTTTCTGCGTGACGAAGCGATGTCGGAGGTGCAGTTCCTCCCGCGGCGGCTGGAGGTCGCGTTCGGATCGGAACGGGCGGCACCGGAGCTCCAGCGCGGCCTACGGCTCGCGGATCACCTTTGGCTCTCGGGGAAGATCGACCGCATCGACGTCGACCCGTTCTCGGCGCGTGGCATCGTCCAGGACTACAAGTCGGGAAAGGGCGCGCATTCGGCCCGTGAGATCGACCGCGAGTTCCGACTCCAGATCCCGCTCTACATCCTCGCGCTGCGCGACCTCGTCGGCATCGAGCCGCTCGGCGGCGTCTACCGCGCTCTGGCGGGCCGCAGGCTGACTCGTGGGATGCTGCGGGAGACCGCCCGCGAGGACCTGCCCGGCTTCGCCAAGGACGACTATCTCGACGAGGACGCGTTCTGGAGTCAGGTCGAATCCGCGCGAGATCGAGCGGCGGACAACGCCCGGCGCATCCAGGAGGGCGACGTGCGCCACGACCCGAAGGGCGACGGGTGCCCGGCGTGGTGCGATCTCTGGCCGATCTGCAGGGTGCCGCGAGCGTGACCGTCATGGAACTGCGGACCGGGCTGAACGACGAGCAGATCGCGGCTGTCGAGGCCGACGGCTCCGTCTTCGTCTCCGCCGGTGCAGGCACAGGCAAGACGTCGGTGCTCGTCGAGCGGTACGTCCGCGCCGTTTGTGAGCACGGCGTCGACGTCGAATCGATCCTCGTGATCACGTACACGCGCAAGGCTGCGGGCGAGCTACGGACGCGGATCCGCTCGGCGCTTCGCGAGCGTGGGCGTCCCGATCTCGCGCGCGAGCTCGACGGGGCCTGGATCTCGACGATCCACGGCTTCTGCGCACGGATGCTCCGTGCGCACCCATTTGCTGCCGGGCTCGATCCGCGTTTCCGAGAACTCCAGGACGCCGGCGCTGCGGTGCTCCGCGGCGAGGCGTTCGATCGCGCGCTCCAGGAGTTCTGCGCCGGAGGCGAGCCCGAGCGTCTCCGCCTGCTCGCGACGTACCGTGCGGAGGGCCTGCGCAGGATGCTGACGGGCGTGTACGAGACGCTTCGCTCGGCCGGACGCGACCTCGTCCTCGAACTCGGCGAGCGGCCGAACACCGGTGACGCGGTGGCGAGAGTGGTCGCCGAGGCGCAGGCGCTGACCGCAGACTCGGCTGCGACCGCGACCCAGCGCCGGAACGCCGGTGAGCTCCTCCACGTGCTCGGTGAAGGGTCGGCGCCCGAGCGTCTCGTCGATCTCTCGGCCTTCGCCTGCAAGGGCGCGCGCGCGATGTCGTACGAGCTGGCGCGGAAGGCCGCTGAGCGCGCGGCTCTCGAGGAGCTGGCCGCGCACGATCGTGAGCTTCTCCAGGAGCTGCTCGAGCGCTTCGGTATCGCATACGCGGCCGCCAAGCGGCGCGAGTCGGTCGTGGACTTCGAGGACCTCCAACTCGCCGCCCGCGACCTGCTTCGCGACGATGGCGAGGTCCGCGAGGCCACGCAGCTCCGCTTTCGCACCGTCATGGTCGACGAGTTCCAGGACACGAATCGTCTGCAATGCGAGCTGATCGACCTCGTCGCTCATCCCGAGCACACCGAGGTCTTCACCGTCGGTGACGAGTTCCAGTCGATCTACGGATTCCGCCACGCGGATCTCGAGGTGTTCCGCGAGCGCCGAGCGCAGGCGCAGAACCCGCTCTCACTCACGCGGAACTACCGCTCACGTCCGCAGGTGCTCGCGGCGGTCAACCACCTTTTCGGGGACGCTTTCGGCGACGACTACCAGGCGCTCGCCGCCTCGGCGGAGTTCGCGGACCCGGTCTTCGGGCACCCGGTGGAGCTCCTCGTCACCGACAAGTCGAGCTTCTCCGGCACGAGCGAGCACTGGCGTACGGGCGAGGCGCGGCGCATCGCTGCACGTGTCCGCGAGCTCGTGGAAACCGGCGAAGCGGAACCCGGAGAGATCGTGGTCCTCTTCGCAGCGGGCACCGATGCCGAGCGCTACGAAGAAGCGCTTCGGCGTGAGGGCCTACCGACGTATCGCGCTACCGGTCGCGGCTACTTCGGCCAGCAGCAGGTCGTCGACCTCCTCGCGTACCTGCGGCTGCTCCACAACCGCTACGACGACGTCGCACTCGCGACGGTACTCGCATCGCCGTTCGTCGGGGTCTCGAACGACGCGCTGGTGCTCATACGGAGGAACGCCACGCGCCGTCCGTTGTTCACGGCGCTCGAACGTGGATTCCCGGAGCACCTCGCCGAAAGCGACGAGCGCCTCCTACGGGCCTTCCTTCAACGCTACGAACGCCTCGTGCGCGCGGCCGCCAGGGTCGGACTCGAGGACCTCTGTGAGCGCATCGTCACGGAGCACGACTACGACCTGGCCGTGCTCGCCCGCTGGGACGGCGCCCGGCGCTTCGCGAACATCCGCAAGCTCGGGCGACTCGCGCGCGACTACGAGGAAGTGCGAGGGTCGGATATCGAGGGATTCGTCCGCTTCGTTCGCGACCAGGACGCGCTGGGCGCGAGGGAGCTCGAGGCCGTCGCGGAGGAGGAGGGCGGCGGAGCGGTACGACTCCTCACGATCCATGCCGCCAAGGGGCTGGAGTTCAAGGTCGTCATCGTCGCCGACGCGGGGCGCGACACCGGCGGGCCGCGTGGGACGGACGAGATCGTCGCGCTCTCCGACGGTCGGTTCGGCTTCCGCATGGTGCACCCGACCCGCGGAGACCGACAGCCCGTCTTCGGCTTCGAGGAGGTCCGGGACGCCGAGCGCGACCAGGAACGTGCGGAGCGTCTCCGCCTCTACTACGTCGCGATGACGCGGGCCATCGACCGCCTGATCGTCTCGGGAGCGATCGACCCGGGGCGGACTGCCGACCGCGCCACCCCGATCGGCTGGGTTCTCGATCGTCTGGACGCGCACGACACCGTGGTAGAGGCCGGCGACGCACCGATGGAGCTCGATCGCGAGGACGCGCGGTTCGTTCTCACGGTGAACCGCCACGCGCCCGAACTTGCTGTCGAGGCGACGGCGGAGTCCGAGCCCGACGCCATCGCCGACGAGCGGCAACTCGCTCTCTTCGACGAGGTGCCGGGCGCGCGCCCCCGCCTCGGCATCGAGCTGCCCGAGCTCGACGAGATCCCGGTGCCGAGTGCTCACGACGTGCGACGCCTCTCCTACAGTGCGCTTGCGCTGTTCGAGCGTTGCTCGTACCGCTACTTCGCCGAACGCGTTCTCGGGCTGCCGCCACGCGAACGCGCCTCACGAGGCGAGCTGACTGTCGGGCTCGCAGCAACCGAGCTCGGCGATGCGGTCCATCGCCTGCTCGAGCTGGTGCCACTCGACGATCCGGCCGTTCCGCCGTCGGCCGAGCTGGAGCATGCCGTCCGCGAGTGGTATCCGGACGTCTCGAGGGAGGAGCTCGAACGGATCGGCTCCATGGTCGAGTCGTATTGCCACTCGGGTCTCGCCCAGCGGATCGCGGCGCTGCACGGCGCTCGGCCGGAGCGGCCGTTCACATTCGAGCACGACGGCGTTGTCATCCGAGGCCGACTCGACGTCCTCTGGCGCGAGGGCGCGCTCGCCGTCGTCGTCGACTACAAGTCGAACGCGCTCGAGGGCCGGTCGCCCGCGGAGATCATCGAATCCGAGTACGCGCTCCAACGGCTGGTGTACGCACTCGTGTGTCTACGTGCGGGGGCGGAGGAGGTCGAGGTCGCGTACCAGTTCCTCGAGCGCCCCGACGACGTGGCGTCGGCGACGTTCACGGTCGACGACGTCCCGTCACTCGAAGGTGAGCTCTCCGCGGCGATCGCGCGTATCAGGGCGGGGGACTTCCGTCCGACACCGAGCGAGTTCGCGTGTTCGGACTGCCCGGCGCTCGACCTCATCTGCGCCGGGCCGCGGCTCGGGATGTCGCGGTAACGTCGCGCAGTGCGCGTCGCGGCGATCAGCGACATCCACGGCAATCTTCCCGCGCTCGAAGCCGTCCTCGCGGAGATCGACAGGGAGGGCGTGGACGAGATCGTCGTCGTCGGCGACACGGCGCATGGTCCCTGGCCGGCGGAGGTCGTCGACCTTCTCGTCGAGCGGGAGGCGCTCTGCGTGCGCGGAAACGCCGATCGCGAGGTCATCGAGCGCAGCGACCGCTTCGGACCGCTGGCGCCGTGGAGCGCCGATCGAATCGGCGAGCGGCGTCTCGCCATCGTGCGGGACTGGCCGCTGACGGTCGAACTGACGGTGGACGGTCTCGGCGCCGTGCTCGTGTGCCACTCGACCCCAAGACAGGACGATGCCGTCTACACGCGGATCACCCCGGACGCGGAGCTCGTCGACATCCTCGGTCCTGTCGCTGCGGACGTGCTCGTGAGTGGCCACACTCACATGCAGTACGACCGCATTCTCACGTCGGGTCTTCGCGTGGTGAATCCCGGCAGCGTGGGCATGCCGTACGAGGGTGCAAGCGGCGCGTATTGGGCGCTCCTCGGGTTGGACGTCGAGTTTCGTCGCGCGGAGTACGACGTCGAAGCCGCCGTGGCGGCCATCGAGGTGATGGGCGTTCCGGTCGACGTGAAGATGCTCGGGCAGCTCGTCGAGCCACCCGACGCCGAGACCACCACCGAGTATTTCGAGTCACAGCGTGGCGCGTAGCTACGTCCGCGAGGCACGCCGCCGGGGGCTGGGCCGGCGGCGCGACCGGATCGGGCCGATCATCGCGCGTCTCGCGCTCGCGCATTCGGACGCCGAGATCGCGCTCCGCTTCCGCAGCGATCTCGAGCTTCTGGTGTCCGTGATGCTCTCCGCACAGACGACGGACGTGAACGTCAATCGCGTGACGCCGGCGCTCTTCGTGAAGTACCGGCGTCCGGAGGACTATCTCGCGGTGCCGGTGGAGGAGCTCCAGCGTGACATCTACGCGACCGGCTTCTTCCGACAGAAGGCCAAGGCGATCCGCGGCACGATGCAGATGCTCGTCGAGGAGTTCGACGGAGAGGTGCCGAGGCGTCTCGAGGAGCTCGTGAGGCTGCCGGGGGTCGCTCGCAAGACGGCCAACGTGGTAGCCGCCGAGCTCGGGCACGCGCAGGGCATCGTCGTCGATACCCATGTCCGCCGCCTGTCGCAGCGCCTCGGCCTGACGCGAAACGAGGATCCGGGGAAGATCGAGCGCGACCTCCAGCGCGTCGTACCTCGTCCCGACTGGGCTCGATTCCCGCATCTCCTGATCTGGCACGGCCGCCGGATCTGCGACGCCCGCCGGCCGCTGTGCGAGGAGTGCGTCCTCGAGGACATCTGTCCGGCGAGCCGCCTCCATGCCTGAGGTGTCGAGCGGCCAACACGTTTGGCCCGGCAGAACAGCTTCCGCGACTCACGCGATCGAGTCCTGGCCATCGCAGGTCTCGATCTGCGGAGAAGCTAGATCCAGCGACGCCAGCGGAAGAGGGCGAGCTGCACGAGCGTCGACACGACGATGAGCCCGACCGAGACTCCTAGCGCCCAGTACTCGCGGTGGAAGACACCTTCGAAGTTCTGTCCGTAGAAGCCGACGATAAACGAGGGAACGAGGACGAGCGAAGCGATGACGGTGAGCTTCTTGCCGACCTCGTTCTGGTTCTCGGCGATCTTCGACTGGAGGTGGTCGCGCACACCTGCGAGCAGATCGCGCGCGAGGTCGAGCTCCTCCGTGATGCGGACGAGGATGTCGTAGGTGTCGACGAAGAGCCGCTCGACCTCGGGCGGGAACAGCTCCGGCTCGCCCGCGTCGACGCGACCGTCGACGATTCGCCTGATCGACCCCCGGGTCGCCGAGATGATCCGGCGACGGTGCAGGAGCTGGTGGCGCAGCTCCGCGAGCCTCAGCCGGACCTCGGACGGCCGGAGCTCGTCGATCTCGTCCTCGAGTGCGTCGATCTCCGCATAGACGGCGTCGACGAGATCGAGGTACGAATCGGTGGCGTCGTCGTAGAGGCGGTGGACGAGCGCGCCCACGGAGCTGCCCGTCTGGTCGGCCGCGTGTAGTGCTCCGAGGTCGAAGGTCGCGCCCGTCGACGTGCCCTTCCGCACCGTGACCAGCCGATCCGCGGTCGCCACGAAGCACAGCTCCTGCGGTGTCGCGTCTTCCTCGGGGGTGAGTACCGGGACGAGGACGCCGAACACGTACGAACCGTGATCTTCGAGGAGCGGACGTGGCTCCCTACCCGGGATCGAGGGTGTCGCCAATGCCTCGAGCACGTCCGGGTCGGCACCGGCCGGAAGGGCTGCGTCGACCTCCGTGCGGGAGGGATCGACGAGGTCGAGCCAGCGTGCGCTCACGCCGTCCGAGGGTAGAGACCGGTGCGGTCGGAGTCCT
>Ga0070674_100002130_pt1 | contig 10872 bp, 8 predicted proteins | sample KBSM33metaG_FD_65344 | JGI IMG/M metagenome (GOLD analysis project Ga0070674, IMG submission 65344) | Miscanthus rhizosphere microbial communities from Kellogg Biological Station, Michigan, USA - KBS M3-3 metaG | ecosystem: Host-associated > Plants > Roots > Rhizosphere > Soil ...
ATGTCGGAGCGCTGCGCCCACGCGGTCCGGCCGCGGAACTCGACGTAGGTCTTCTCCGTCGAGACCTGGCCGTTGTCGATGGTGATCCACTCGGGGTCGAGCTTGTACTTGATGTGCCCGGCGATAGGGACGTGTCCGATGGAGAGCCGCGAGTTGAACGGGCCCTGCTCCGGCGGCAGCGGTTCGACGCTCGCGATGAGGTCGGCGGGAATCGTGCGCGGCAGCGGCGTGGCGCCGGCCGGCATCGTCGCCGTGATCTCACCGGCGCCGTGCTTCGCGCTCCATTTGCCGAGCGGCCACTCGAGGCGGTTACGTCCCGACGCGCGGCCAGCCAGCCGAATGCCCTGGAGCTCGAGGAAGTCGGTCAGCCGCGTGAGATCGACGTCGGCGTAGGTGGCGTCCCACAGCACCTGCGTCGGCTGCCCCGGGCGCCCGATCGGCTCCATGATGTAGTCGAACTTCGCGCGGCCGCCGTAGACGTCGGTGTCGACGTCCGTGACGCGGAACGCGTTGTTGGTCCAGAGCACATCGCCGCGCGTGTGGGGGAAGCGCCAGGCGTTGACGCCCGCTTCGGGGCTGACGAACCGTCCCTTCAACTCGCGCCCGGTGCCGGTGGCCGACTTGAAGAAGCGGAACGTGCCGGTGAAGTCACCCTGCCCGGTCACGGTGAAGTTCATCGTCTTGAAGAAGATGTCCTTCTGGGTCGGGAAGTCGATGTGCGACCTGACGTTGTAGACCATGTCGGGCCACTTCTTGAGATCGACGTATCCCGTGACGTGCGTGTCGGCGCCTTCGCTCTGCAGGTTGATGTCTTCGAGCAGGATTTTGCCGCCGTCGATCTTGAACCGCGTCTGCATGTCGGCGCGGAACTGCTCGTAGTTCTGGATCTTGACCGAGCCGTTGCTGAACTGCGCGGTGCCGCGATAGGTGTCGCGCCCCTTGAACACGCTGACGTCGAGGTTGTTGCAGACGACCTTCCACGGCACCGTGTGATCGTCGTAGATGAAGAGGCCCTTGCGGGCGTTCACCTGCTTCACCGTCGTCGTCATCTTCCAGATCGGGTCCCCCTTCTTTTCCTTCGGCTTCGGGGTGACCCTGGGGAAATTGTGCTTGCCGGGAAACTGCTCGACCAGCATCTCCCACTCGGTCATGTCGACGTGGTCGATGATCAAGTCGTGGGTGAACACCGTCCACCACGGCATGTAGACGAAGATGCGCTTGGCCTTCAGGAACGGGCGGTCGGTGGGCTTGAGCCCTTCGATCACCAGGTCGTCGACCTGGAACGCTCCCTTGCCGAGGTGGATGCCGAGCTTGCCGATGTGCATCGGGCGCTCGAGATATTTCGATCCCTCCTGCTCGGCCTTCTTCTTCGCCACCGGACCGAGGTCGATGACGAGACCCGACACGATCACCGCGGCGACGAGGGCGACGAGCACGCCGAGGGCGCGCAGGATCGGATGCTTGCGACGGCGTTTCGCGTCCGCCGGCGCAGCGGTCTCCGGCGCGGCTTCGGCCGCCGGCGGCTCCGGTGGGGTCACGGGTTCTTCGATCACGTCACTCGATCACCACGAGCACGCGGCCGGCCTCGACCGACGCGCCCGCGGCGACCGCGACGTCCTTGACGCGGCCGGTCTTCGGCGAGCGCAGCTCGTTCTCCATCTTCATCGCTTCGACGACCACGATCGGCTGGCGCGCTTCGACCTGGTCGCCGGGCGCCACGAGCACGCGAACGACGCGCCCGGGCATCGGCGCCGTGACCTTCTGCTCCCCGTGCGCGCCGGCGCCGGTCTCGGCCGCGCCGCGCCCGGTCCGCCGCCCGTTGACGACGACCGGGACCGTGCGTCCGTCGAGATACGCGAGCAGCTCGCCGGGCGCCGAGCCGGGCGCGAGCGACACCCGCGCACCGGCGTGCGACGACTCCGGGAACAGCAGCGACAGGCCGAACTCGCTGCTGCGCTGCGCGTCCACGAGCGTGGTTTCTCCGTCGACCGTGACGCGAAAGCGATCGTGGCTGCCGGCGCGCTCGACGGAGACGGAACGCGTCCGCCCGTTGATCTCAACTTCGAACGTCATTCTTTGTCGGGGCTCCGCCCCGAACCCCGGCTCGGTCGCTCGCGGGGACCCCTTCGCCCCGCTCCGCTCTCTCGCACGTTGTCGAGGGCGCGCCTCGAACCTGGACTCAGCTTAACCACGAAGCGCTTCCAGCCTGGCTGCCCTCGTCCACGCACTTTGCTGCGCGGCGGAGGACGACGCGGCGCCGTTGCTGGAACTGCGGAGGATCGAGTCGAGCGCCGCCGCGATCGCGATCGTCCGCTCGTCGGCGTCGCTGAACGTGCTGAACGACCGGCCGCGGCGCGACGCCAGCAGCCGATCGAGATACGTCGTGTCGTAGCGGCCGGCCAGGTAGTCGGGCTCCTGCATCAGCCAGAGGAAGAACGGAATCGTCGTGCGCACGCCGAGCACTTCGTACTCGCCGAGCGCCCGCGTCATCCGCGCGATCGCCTCGGGGCGCTGTCCGCCCCACGCGATCAACTTGGCGATCATCGAGTCGTAGAACACCGGCACGGTGTAACCCGCCAGGACGCCGCTGTCGTCGCGGATGCCCGGGCCGGAGGCCGGGCGGATGCCGCGCACGAGCCCCGGCGACGGCATGAAGCCCTCGTCCGGATCCTCGGCGTAGATGCGGCATTCAATCGCATGGCCGTGCGGCGTCAGCGCGCGATCCGGATCGATCGTCAACCGCTCGCCACGCGCGATGCGGATCTGCCAGTGAACGAGATCCTGGCTCGTCACCATCTCGGTGACCGGGTGCTCGACCTGCAGCCGCGTGTTCATCTCGAGGAAGTAGAACGAGCCGTCCTCGTCGAGCAGGAACTCGATCGTGCCGGCGTTGGTATAGCCGGCAGCGGAGGCGACGGCGGCCGCGGCGTCGGCGATGCGGCGGCGCAAGTGCGCGTCGACGGCAATCGACGGCGATTCTTCCACCACTTTCTGGTGACGACGCTGGATCGAGCACTCGCGCTCGACGAAGGGGATCACCGTGCCGTAGCGATCGCCGAGCAGTTGGATCTCGATGTGACGAGGCCTGGCGATCCGGCGCTCGAAGTAGACGGCCGTGTCGCCGAACGCCGACCCCGCCTCGGATCGCGCGGTGCGCACGGCGTTGAGCAGCGCGTCGGCGCTCTCGACGACGCGCATGCCCTTGCCGCCGCCGCCGGCGACCGCCTTGACCATCAGCGGATAGCCGACGCGCCCGCCCTCGCGCACGATGTCTTCGTCGCTGGCGCCGGCGCCGAGCGGCGATTCAGTACCGGGCACGACCGGCACGCCGGCGCGGATCGCGATCTCGCGCGCCCCGGTCTTACTGCCCATCGCCTTGATCGCGGCGGCTGACGGACCGATGAAGGTGAGCCCCGCGTCCGCGCACGCCGCCGCGAACGCGGCGTTCTCCGCGAGGAAGCCGTAGCCGGGATGGACGGCGTCCGCCCCGGTCGCCTTCGCCGCGTCGATCAACTTGTCGATGCGAAGGTAACTTTCCGACGCCGGGCTGGCGCCGAGGTGCACGGCCTGGTCGGCGTCACGCACGTGACGCGCGCCGCGGTCGCAGTCCGAATACACCGCGACCGTCGGGATGGCCAGCTCGCGGCACGCGCGGATGACGCGCACGGCAATCTCGCCACGATTGGCGACAAGTACTTTCACGTCTGTAATTGTAGCGGTTTCACGGGAAGCGGCGGTCCACCCGAACTTGCGGCAGCTGTCTACGACAATAGGAGTTCAGGAGTTCAGGAGAACGAGAGAATCAAAAGGATAAGAGAAAACCCTCCTGATCTCCTGACCTCCTTGCCTCCTGTTTCGTGAGACAGCAGCCACGAGTCACCCCGGTAGCCGTCTACAGGGGAATGTTTCCGTGCTTCTTCGGCGGGTTCTTGTCTCGCTTGGTCTCGAGGCTGTTGAGGGCGGCGATCAACTTGGCGCGGGTCTGGCGCGGGTGGATCACTTCGTCGATGAAGCCGCGCGCGGCGGCGACGTAGGGGTTGGCGAACTTCTCGCGGAACTCGGCGACCTTCTCGGCGCGGGCGGCCGCGGGATCCGCGGCCTTGTCGAGCTCGCGCTTGTAGAGAATGTTGACCGCCCCTTCTGGTCCCATCACCGCGATCTCCGCTCCCGGCCACGCGAAGTTCACGTCGGTGCGAATGTGCTTGCTCGACATGACGCAGTAGGCGCCGCCGTAGGCCTTGCGGGTGATGAGCGTGACTTTCGGCACGGTGGCTTCGGCGAACGCGTAGAGCAGCTTCGCGCCGTGGCGGATGATCCCGCCGAACTCCTGCACCGTGCCCGGGAGAAAGCCGGGCACGTCCTCGAGCGTCACCAGCGGGATGTTGAACGCGTCGCAGAAGCGCACGAACCGCGCCCCCTTGACCGACGCGTCGATGTCGAGCGTGCCCGCCAGGTGCGCCGGCTGGTTGGCGACGATGCCGACCGAGCGCCCGCCGAAACGCGCGAAGCCGACGATGATGTTCTTCGCGAAGTGGCGATGCACCTCGAGAAACGCCCCTTCGTCCGCCACGGCGTGGATCAGGTCGAGCATGTCGTAGGGCTGGTTCGGCGAGGCCGGCACCAGGCGATCGAGCGCGTCGTCCTCGCGTTCGATCGGATCGGACGTCTCGACGCGCGGCGCCTCGTCGACGTTGTTGCCCGGCATGTAGGACAGCAGCTCGCGGATCAGCCGCAGGCAGGCGCGATCGTCGGGGACGGCGAAATGCGCGACGCCGCTCGTCGCGTTGTGCGTCATCGCGCCGCCGAGCTCGTCCTTGGTCACTTCCTCGTGCGTCACCGTCTTGATGACGTCGGGGCCGGTCACGAACATGTAGCTCGTGTTCTCGACCATGACGTTGAAGTCGGTGATCGCCGGCGAGTAGACCGCGCCGCCGGCGCACGGCCCCATGATCGCGGAGATCTGCGGCACCACGCCCGAGGCGAGCGTGTTGCGCAGGAAAATGTCGGCGTAGCCGCCGAGCGACATGACGCCTTCCTGGATGCGCGCGCCGCCCGAGTCGTTCAAGCCGACGACCGGCGCCCCCATCTTCATGGCGAGATCCATGATCTTGACGATCTTCGCCGCGTTGGTCTCCGACAGCGATCCGCCGAAGACGGTGAAGTCCTGCGCGAAGGCATAGACCGGGCGTCCGTCGACCCGCCCGACGCCGCAGACGACCCCGTCGCCGGGGATGAGCGTCTCCTCCATCCCGAAGTCGACGCAGCGGTGCATCACCAGCTTGTCGGTCTCCTCGAACGTGCCGGGGTCGAACAGCAGGTCGATGCGCTCGCGCGCCGTGAGCTTGCCGGCGTCGTGCTGCCGCTTGAGGCGGTCCTCACCGCCGCCGAGCGCGGCGCGCCGCTCGAGATCCTCGAGATGTTTCGTCGCGTCCATTCAGCGCGTCGCGGCCGCCGCCTGCGCCTTCTCCCAGTCGGCGAGGAACTTCTTCAGCCCGTTGTCGGTCAGCGGATGGTTGAACAGCGAGTCGATCACCGCCGGCGGACAGGTGCAGATGTCCGCCCCCATCCGCGCCGCCTCGACGATGTGCATCGGCCCCCGGGTGCTGGCGACCAGGATCTCGGTCGTGAAGCTGTAGTTCTCGTAGATCTGGACGATGTCGCGAATCAGCTCCATCCCGGGCGTCGCGATGTCGTCGAGACGGCCGACGAAGGGGCTGATGTAGGTCGCGCCGACCTTCGCCGCGATCAACGCCTGCGCCGGCGAGAAGCACAGCGTGACGTTGACCTTGATGCCCTCCCCCGACAGCGCCTTGCACGCCTTGATGCCGTCGCGCGTGAGCGGCACCTTGACGACGATCCACGGATCGATCTGCGCCAGGTCGCGCCCCTGGCGGATCATCGCCTGCGCCTCGGTCTCGGTGACTTCCGCGCTGGTCGGGCCCTTGACGGCCTGGCAGATCTTCTTGAGGTTCTCGCGATAGTCGCCGGACTCCTTTGCGAGGAGCGACGGATTGGTGGTGACGCCGTCGATGATGCCGAGCGGCACCAGCTTCTCGATGTCCTTGAGATTGCCGGAATCGATGAAAAACTTCATGGCTGACTCCCTGTTACTGGATTGGTGAGCTCGCCGACGCCCGCCACCTTGATCGTGACCTGGTCGCCGGGCTTCAGCGGACCGATCCCCGATGGCGTGCCGGTCGCGATGATGTCGCCGGGCAGCAGCGTCATCACCCGTGTGATGTAAGCGACCAGGTAATCGATCGAGAAGACGAGCTGCTGCGTCGACGAGTCCTGCCGCTTCTCGCCGTTCACCCAGCCCTGCACGCCGACGCCCGCCGCCGCGGCGTAATCGACTTCGGCGACGCAGGGGCCGAATGGCGCGAAGGTATCGAACCCCTTCGCGTGAGTGTACTGCGCCCCCTTCTGCTGCAGCTCGCGCGCGGTGACGTCGTTGAAGCAGGTAAGGCCGAGCACGTAGTTGCGCGCCTCCGACTCTTTCACGTGGCGCGCGCGCCGTCCGATCACGACGCCGACTTCCGCCTCGTGATCGACGCGCCCGATGTCGCCCGGCACGACGATCGGTTCGCCCGGACCGACCGCCGCGGTGGACGGCTTGATGAACATCAACGGCGACGCCGGCAGCGGCTTGTTCTGCTCCGCGGCGTGGTCCTTGTAGTTCAGGCCGATGCACACCATCTTCGACGGCAGCACCGGCGCGAGCAGCCGGTGCCCGTCCGGCGCGATCTCCTGCCCGCGCGTGTGCGATCCGAACAGATCGCCGTCGACGAGACGCCACGTCCCGCTCTCTTCCACCGCGTGGCGCGGCGTGCCCTGGTAGTCGATCCGATAGAAGCGCTTCATCTCGCCGTTTCCTGCACCTTGTTCGACAGCGCGCTCTGGTTCGCCGGCGTCGCGCGATCGACCGCGACGATCGCGTAGACGTAGGTCACGCCGGCGCGCGTCGTGCGATCGGCGTAACGGGTTTCACGGATGGGCGCGGGCGTCAGCGGCTGCAGTGTGTCACCCGGCGCTTCACCGCGCAAGACGATGTAGCCGGCCACGTCCGCCTCGGTGCTGGGATCCCAGATCAGGTTGATGACGCCGGTGCCCGAGACCGCGGCCAGCCCCTTCGGCGCAGCGGGCGGAAACGTGTCGCGCGGCGTGACGCACATCGGATCGGACGGCACGCTCTCGATCGACGCGGTGCCGATCGTCGCGACGCTGCGGACGACGAAGCACTGCTCCTGGCCCGGCGCGGCGCCTTCACGGCGGAACGTCGGTTCCGCGAGCGGCGCGGGGTTCAGCGGAAGCGGCGCGGCCGCGGGCGCGCCGGCGGCGCCCGATCCGGCGGCGGCCACTTCATAGATGTTGTAGGTCACGCCGGGCGCTTCGTCGCTGCTCGTCGCCGGCGGTTGCCACGTCACCGTCACCGACGCGGCATCGAACGCGGTCGGCCCCGGCCGCGCCGGCCCGGGTGCAGTGAGGAGCGGCACGCTCGAGCGCGCCGATGCCGGACCGCGCGATCCGTTTCTCGCCACGCCCTGGACGACGTAGAGCCGCGACAGCGTTGCGGCTTGCGCCGGGGCGGGCGGCGCGGGCGCGGCAGGTGGTGCTGCCGCAACGGGCGCGGGGGCGCCGGCAACGGGCGCCGGCTGCGGCGGCGCCACGGGTTCCGGCTTCGACACTTGCTGCGGCTCCAGCAACGCGGGCGTCAGCACTTCGACGAACGTGATCGCCTCCCCCGGCTTGGCGCGTTTGTCGGTGTCGGCCCCCTCGACCGGCTCCTCGTCCGGATCGACCGGCGGGCGCACGGGGATCTTCGCGATCACGAATTGCGGCTTCAGCAAATCGCGGTTGGCCGGCGTTGGCGCATCCGGCGCAAGCGTGACGCCATAGATGTCGAGGTGATCGATCGAGTACGGCCCGCCTCCCGACACGCTCTTCGCCGGGACCGTGATCTGCAGGTACACCGTGTCGGCGAGGCGGCGCGCTTTCACGCCTTGCGGCGCTTCGGGCGCCATGTTCAGCGGCGCGAGCGGCGGCCCCTTCTTGCCACAGGCCGCGCCGCCGCCGCACAGCAGCGCGACGGCGACCGTGCACGCGAGGCGCGTGGCGTGAGGCGCGAAACGCGGCATGACCAGCAACGTCCTACAGAATATAGCGCGAGAGATCTTCGTTCCTCGCGATCTCACTGAGCATGCGATCGACGTACTCGGCGTCGATGGTCAGCCGTTTGTCGGTGAGATCCGGCGCGTCGAACGACACGTTGTCGAGCAGCTTCTCCATCACCGTGTGCAGGCGGCGCGCGCCGATGTTCTCGGTCCGCTCGTTCACCATCGTCGCCACGTCGGCGATGCGATCGATGGCATCGGGCGTGAAGTCGAGCGCGACCCCTTCGGTCGCGAGCAGCGCCGTGTACTGGCGGATCAGGGCGTTCTTCGGCTCCGTCAGGATGCGGACGAAGTCCTGCCGCCCGAGCGGCTCGAGCTCGACGCGGATCGGAAAGCGTCCCTGCAGCTCGGGAATCAGGTCGGACGGCTTGGACACGTGGAACGCGCCGGCGGCGATGAAGAGGATGTGATCCGTCTTCACCATCCCGTACTTCGTGTTCACCGTCGTCCCTTCGACGATCGGCAGGATGTCGCGCTGCACGCCCTCGCGGCTGACGTCGGGGCCATGACCGCCTTCACGGCCGGCGACCTTGTCGATCTCGTCGACGAAGATGATCCCCGCTTCCTGGACCCGCTCGACCGCGGCGCGGGCCACGCTGTCCATGTCGATCAGCTTCTGCTCTTCTTCCTGGCGCAGGAACTCCAGCGCCTCGGGCACCGGCACGCGGCGCTTGCGCGTGCGGCCCTGGAAGAGTCCCGGCAGCATGTCCTTGACGTTGATGTCGACTTCCTCGACCGAGCCGCCCTGGATGATCTCGAACGACGGGAAGCTGCGATCGCGAACGTCGATCTCGAGCTGCTTGTGATCGAGCCGCCCTTCGCGCAGCTGCTCGCGCAGCTTCTCGCGCGTGCGCTGTGCCTGCTCGCGGATGGTCGCGGCATTCTCGTCGTACTCCGACGCCGACGGCAGCGGCGGCAGCAGCAAGTCGAGGACGCGCTCCTCCGCCGCCTGCTTCGCCTTCTCGCGCACTTCGGCCGTCCGCTCCTCGCGCACGAGCTCGACCGCGATCTCGGTCAGGTCGCGGATCATCGATTCGACGTCGCGCCCGACGTAGCCGACCTCGGTGAACTTCGACGCTTCGACCTTGATGAAAGGGGATTGCGCCAGCTTCGCGAGGCGGCGGGCGATCTCGGTCTTGCCGACGCCGGTCGGCCCGATCATCAGGATGTTCTTCGGCGCCACTTCCTCGGCCATTTCCGGAGCGAGCTTACGGCGACGCATGCGGTTACGCAGCGCGATCGCCACGGCGCGCTTGGCCTGGTGCTGGCCGACGACGTATTTGTCGAGCTCGACGACGATCTGCCGCGGTGTCAGCGACTGGATCGTCGAGCTCGTGGTTTCGGGCAGGTAGATCGGCACTGCTTATAAGACTTCCACTGTGAGCGAATCGTTCGAGTAGATGCAGATCGAGGCGGCGATGTGCATCGCCTGCTCGGCAATGGCGCGGGCGTCGAGCGTCGTGTGCCGGGCGAGCGCCTTCGCCGCCGCCATCGCGTAGGCGCCCCCCGATCCAATCGCCACGATGCCGTCGTCAGGCTCGATCAGGTCGCCATTACCCGACAGCAAATACGTGACCTGCGGATCCATGACGAGGAGCATGGCTTCGAGCCGGCGAAGGATGCGGTCGGTGCGCCAGTCCTTGGCGAGCTCGACCGCCGACCGCTCGAGGTTGCCGCGGTACTGTTCGAGCTTGGCCTCGAAGCGCGAGAACAACGCGAACGAGTCGGCCGCGGACCCGGCAAAACCCGCCAGGATCCGGTCGTTGTAGAGGCGCCGGATCTTGCGGGCGCTCTGCTTGACGATGGTGTCGCCAAAGGTGACCTGGCCGTCGCTCGCCATGACCGATTGCCCGTTGTGGCGGACCGAGAGGACAGTCGTCGCGTGAAACATGGGAAAAACCGAGTGTATCAAGGTGGGGACAGCGGTTGCGGCCGGGAGGGGACAAAAGTCAGGGAAAAAAGGCGGCGGTAGCACGAAATGCCCGCCCAATCTGTGGCAAATCTGTTGCACAATCAGGGCGGTACTGCCAGGTTCGTCCTGCGCGGAGGAGCGCAACATGAAAGTTCGCACACTCGGACTCGGACTCGTGATTGCCGGTTTCACGCTGGCCTCGGTGCCGGTGATGGCGCAGGACCCCAAGAGCGGCGGCGGCCCCCCGGGGGGCGGCGCTTCCGAACGCAGCGGCGGAGGCGGCGCCTCGGCCGGTAGCGGCGGCGGCTCGTCGGTCGGAGGTGGCGGCCAGAGCGGCGGCGGCGGCGGCGCGGTGTCCTCCAGCAGCGGCGGTGGATTCTCGGGCAGCAGCGGCAGCACGTTCAGTTCGCCGTCAGGCAGCAGCGCATTCGCATCCGATCTCGGCATGTCGTCGAGGTCGTCGTCCTCGCACGGACGTGAAGCCGCGCCGGCACGGCGCTCCGAGTACTCGAGCAACCGCGGCGGCACCGCGGCGAACGACAGCGATCAGAAGGCATCGCCGCGTTCCAACGGATCGGGCGGCAACGGCAGCAGCAGCGGCGGCGGCGATCGCGCCGTGCCGCGTAGCGGCTCGTCGGGATCGTCGGGATCATCCGGATCGTCCGGCAGCAACGGCTCCACCGGCGCGCGCACGCGGCCGACCGCGTCGAACGACAACAACGCGGCGGGCGCGCGTGAAGTGCCGAACTGGAGCCGTCCTCGCGGCGATCGTCCGGCGACCGGCGTGGC
>Ga0070674_100002137_pt1 | contig 10855 bp, 10 predicted proteins | sample KBSM33metaG_FD_65344 | JGI IMG/M metagenome (GOLD analysis project Ga0070674, IMG submission 65344) | Miscanthus rhizosphere microbial communities from Kellogg Biological Station, Michigan, USA - KBS M3-3 metaG | ecosystem: Host-associated > Plants > Roots > Rhizosphere > Soil ...
CTGCGGCACATAGGCCTCGGGCTGGTAGTAGTCGTAGTAGCTGACGAAGTACTCGACCGCGTTCTTCGGGAAGAACTCGCGAAACTCGCTGTAGAGCTGGGCCGCCAGGGTTTTGTTCGGCGCGAAGACGATCGCCGGGCGACCGATCTGCGCGATCACGTTGGCCATCGTGAACGTCTTGCCCGAACCGGTCACGCCGAGCAGCGTCTGAAAGCTCAAGCCGTCGCGGATGCCCTCGACGAGACCGGCAATCGCCTGCGGCTGATCGCCGGCCGGGAGGTACGGCCGGAAAAGCTGGAACGGCGAATCCGGATAGGTGACGAAGTCACCGGCGGGCGCAACCGCGCCTTCGAGCGCAGCGACTTCGGACAGATCGGCCATGGCAGATAAAATTCCTGGGTTGCGTCGCCCCGCGAAAAACGCAGGGCAACCGACGAGATTAACGGAAATCCGATCCCACTTCACTCACTGGAAAGCCCATGGCCTCCCTCTTCGCCGCCGTCGAGCTGGCGCCCCGCGACCCGATCCTCGGACTCAACGAGCAGTTCAACGCCGACCCCAATCCGGCGAAGGTGAACCTCGGCGTCGGCGTCTACTTCGACGAGAACGGGAAGCTGCCATTGCTGGCCTGCGTGAAAGCGGCCGAAGAGCTGATGATGGAATCGCCGAAGCCCCGCAACTACTTGCCGATCGACGGCATCGCCGCCTACGACAGCGCGGTCCAGGATCTCGTATTTGGCGCCGACACGCCGATCCGCAAGTCCGGTCGCGTGGCGACGGTTCAGGCCCTCGGCGGCACGGGCGGGCTCAAGCTCGGCGCCGACTTCCTGAAGCGCGTCAATCCGTCGGCCGAGGTGCTCATCAGCGATCCGAGCTGGGAGAACCACCGCGCCTTGTTCGAAGGCGCCGGCTTCAAAGTCGCCACCCATCCGTACTACGACGCGGCCGCGCACGGCGTCGACCTGCCCGGAATGCTCGAGGCGCTGCGCGCCGCTGCGCCTGGCACGATCGTCGTGTTGCACGCCTGCTGCCACAACCCGACCGGGTATGACCTGACGCCCGAGCAGTGGCCGCAGGTCATCGAGGCCGTCCGAGCGAGTGGACTGGTGCCATTCCTCGACCTCGCCTACCAGGGCTTCGGCGACGGCATCGTCGAGGACGGCGCGGTGGTCCGCCAGTTCATCGACTCCGGCCTCGATTTCTTCGTCGCGACGAGTTTCTCGAAGAGCTTTTCGCTGTACGGCGAGCGCGTCGGCGCACTCAGCGTGGTGTGCACGACCAAGGCCGACGCCGACCGCGTGCTGAGCCAGCTGAAGCGGGTGATCCGGACCAACTATTCGAACCCGCCGACCCATGGCGCGCAGGTCGTGACGATGGTGCTCAACACGCCGGCGCTGCGGACGATGTGGGAGAGCGAGCTGGCCGAGATGCGGGTACGGATCAAGAAGATGCGCAATGCCTTGCGCGACAAGCTCGGACAGGCGGGCCTCCGGCAGGACTTCAGCTTCATCACGCGTCAACGCGGCATGTTCAGCTACTCGGGATTGACCCGCGAGCAGATGCAGCGTCTGCGTAGCGAGTTTGGTATCTACGGAGTCGACTCCGGCCGGATTTGCGTGGCCGCGCTGAACGAGCGGAACATCGATTCGGTCGTGCAGGCCATCGCCAAGGTCGTCTGAGGCCGGTCGACGGCGCACGCAGGCGTCGGACACGGGCTCCAACCCGCCGCCACGATTTCACGCTTGCGTCTCGCTTTGCCGACACCGGGGTTGGCACGAGCGGGCACATCGATTGCTGAAAAACTAGAATGTTGCGTTGCACAAGCTTTCTGGCGACTATCTTGTCGTCGGCTGGCAGCAGCGCACACACGTCAAAGGCGGCCGAATGCTTTACCAGTTGTATGAATCCCAGCGTGCCCTGCTGAGTCCCTTTTCGGAGTTCGCCAGCGCCTCATCGAAGCTCTACAACCACCCGCTCTCGCCGTTCACGCACACGCCGCTGGCGCACCGCGTTTCCGCCGGCCTGGAGCTCATGCACCGGCTCGCAAAGGAATACGAGAAGCCCGAGTTCAATATCCATTCGGTTCGGGTCGACAACGTCGACGTCGCGGTCCAGCAGCGGATTGCGATGGAGAAGCCGTTTTGCCGGCTGCTCCGTTTCAAGCGCTTTACCGACGATCTGCCGATGCTGACGAAGATGAAAGATCAGCCGACAGTTCTCGTCGTGGCGCCGCTGTCCGGCCACCACTCGACCCTGCTGCGCGAGACCGTTCGCGAGCTGCTGCGCGACCACAAGGTGTTCGTGACCGATTGGACCGACGCGCGCATGGTGCCGCTGCAGGCCGGCCCGTTCCACCTGAAGGACTACGTGGCTTATGTGCAGGAATTCATCCGCCACATCGGACCCGACGTCAATGTGATCTCGGTCTGCCAGCCGACCGTTCCCGTGCTCGCTGCGGTCGCGCTGATGGCGACGAACGGCGAGCCGACGCCCCTCACCATGACGATGATGGGCGGGCCGATCGATGCCCGCAAGAGCCCGACCGCGGTCAACAACCTCGCGACCAACAAGAGCCTCGGCTGGTTCGCGAGCAACGTGATCTACCGGGTACCGACCAACTATCCGGGTGCAGGCCGCCGGGTCTATCCGGGCTTCCTGCAGCACAGCGGGTTCATCGCGATGAACCCGGATCGGCACCTGAAGTCGCACTACGACTACTTCCTGAACCTCGTCCGAGGCGACGGCGACAACGCCGACTTCCACCGCGAGTTCTACGACGAGTACAACGCGGTACTCGACATGCCGGCCGAGTACTACCTCGATACGATCAAGGTCGTCTTCCAGGATTTCGCGCTGGTCAACGGCACCTGGGATATCGACGGCCAGCCGGTCCGTCCGCAGGACATCAAGACGACCGCGCTGCTGACGATCGAGGGCGAACTCGACGACATCTCCGGCGCCGGCCAGACCAAGGCGGCGCACGCGCTATGCACCGGAGTGCCGGCGAGCCGGCAGTTCCACTACGACGTCGCCGGTGCCGGCCACTACGGCATCTTCTCCGGTCGGCGCTGGCGCGAGAAGGTCTACCCGCGGATGCGCGATTTCATTGCGTCACACCAGGCCGACATCCGCGAAGCGAAAGCGGTGGTTCGCGTCAAGTCGGCCCCGAACGTCAAACGCAAGGCGAAAGCCCCGGCCAACCACAGGGCCCTCGAGATGAACGGGAGGGTGGTCGCTGCCGCAGCCTTGAACGGCGCCGCCGGCGGCAAGGCGCGTCGCGGTGCGAATGGCATCGACCACGCGCGCGCAGGTCAGGCGGCCGATGACGCGGTCCGGGTCGGCCGGACATCCGCGCGCGCAGCGAAGCGCCGCTAGACCGTTCGAGACCGGTCGCGCGCCGGGACGGTCCTTCTGGCAGCTCATGCGGTCCGCGCTCGAAGCGGAGCCGGTCCGCCATCGATAATCGAGCGCCATGTCGATCGCATCGCTCGTCGCCGCGCTGAACGACGCGCTGCCGCAGACCCAGTGCACCCGCTGCGGCTACGCCGACTGCCGCGCGTATGCCGATGCCATCGCGAACGACGGCGCACCGATCAACCAGTGTCCGCCGGGTGGTGCCGAAGGCATCGAACGCCTCGCCGCGTTGACAGCCGGGCAGGGCCAGCCCCTCAATCCAGCGAACGGGATCGAAGGGCCGCGCCTGCTTGCGGTCGTCGACGAGGCCTGGTGCATCGGCTGCACGCTGTGCCTGCAGGCCTGTCCGGTCGACTGCATCGTCGGCGCGCCGAAACAGATGCACACGATCATTCCGGAGCTGTGCACAGGCTGCGAGCTGTGCCTTCCGGTTTGTCCGGTCGACTGCATCGCCCTCGTCGCTGCGACCGGTGACCGGACCGGCTGGCAGGCCTGGAGCCCGGAACAGGCAGCCGTCTCACGGCAGCGCTACGACATCCACCGCGCCCGGCTTCAACCCGGAATCGATGAGCCGCTCGAGGGGCACTCGTCGGCTGACGACGGTGCACGGCCCGCAGCGGAGGGGGATGCGAGATCCGGCGTGCGCGACACGCTCTCCGATCGGCGCGAGGCCATCGTCGCGGCCGCGCTGGCGCGTGCACGGGCGAGTCGGCCGCGGCCATGAAAGCCGCCGACATCGAACCGTTCTTCGCGACGTTGAAGGCGGCCAATCCCGACCCGGCCAGCGAGCTGGAGTACACCAGCGTGTTCGAGCTGCTGGCTGCCGTCCTGCTGTCGGCCCAGGCGACCGATGTCAGCGTCAACAAGGCGACGCGGAGCCTGTTTCCGATCGCCAACACGCCGGCGCGCATCGTCGCACTCGGTCTTGAACGGCTGACGGAGTCGATCCGCACGATCGGCCTCTATCGCAACAAGGCCCGGATGCTGCTCGAGACCTGCCGCATCCTGATCGAGCAGCACGGCGGACAGGTACCGCGAACGCGCGAGGCGCTCGAGGCCCTGCCCGGGGTCGGCCGCAAGACGGCGAACGTGGTCCTCAACGTCGCTTTCGGCGAGTCGACGCTGGCCGTCGACACGCATGTCTTCCGGGTCAGCAACCGCACCGGCCTCGCACCCGGTGCGACGCCGATCGATGTCGAGATGAAGCTGCTGAAGCGCGTGCCGGTCGCGTACCTCGGCGACGCCCACCACTGGCTGATCCTGCATGGGCGCTACGTCTGTCTGGCACGGCGGCCGCTCTGCGAACGCTGCGCGGTGGCGCGCTGGTGCGACTCTGCGCCAGCCGACCTGAAGGCGGTGCCCGCCTGACTGCGAGGGCGACAGAGGGATCTTGTCTGCCACGCCTGGAAGAATCAAGGCCGCGTGCGACGCTCGGCGCGTACCTGGTCGAGCGCCGCACACACGCCGCGCGCCCCCTCGACGATGCGCGGGCCCTGACGAGCGATGAGATCGCCCGGCAACGTGTAGAGCCAGTTCCGGCGCACCGCTTCGAGCGACGGGTAGCGCAGCCAGGCGGCGAAGACCGCACCGTTCGCGCCGCGCTTCAGCCCCGGCCCGCTGTCCGGATCCTCGCGCGCCGACAGCATCACCTGTGGATTGGCGGCGACGACCGACTCGGTCGACAGCTGCGGCACGAGCGGTGCCAGATCGGCGAAGGCATTGCGCCCACCGCAGAGCGCGATGACGTCGCTGACGATGTGTTGGCCGCTCAAGGTCATCAGCGGATTGCTCCACACCTGATAGAACACCGAGACCGGATCCACGCCTTGATGCGCTCGGCTCAGCTCGGCGATCTCACCACGCAATGCGACCGCCCGCGCGCGGCCCTGATCGACCCGGCCGAGCAGTTCGCCGACGCGCTCGAGCGCGCGCGGCACGTCCTCGAGGCGACGCGGCTCGAGGTAGTAGAGCGGCAGACCCGCCGCCTCGAGCTGGGCCAGCTCGCGGCCAGGGTTGCCGTGGTACCAGGCCAGCACGAGGTCGGGTTTCAGCAGCAGGATGCGCTCGATGTCGAAGCGCTGGTAGTCGCCGACCCGAGGCACCGCCTTCGCCTCGTCGGGAAACGTGCTCAGCGTGACCGTGCCGACGAGCGCGGAGCCGCCCCCGACCGCGAACACGAGCTCGGTCAGGTTCGGCGCCAGCGTGATCACCCGTTGCGCCGCGCGGTCGAGCTTGAACGGGCGCGCCGCGTCATCGACGAACGACGCGGCGATCGCCGTGCCACCGATCGACAGGCAGACGAGCGCCGACACCCGTACCCCGAGCGACCGGATCGCACGAGCGGCAAGGCCCCAGTCCGGCCCCTCGTTCGCGACACCGGCGGTCTGCATCCGGGCATCGCTCACGGGATCGGCTCCGCCGGTCGCAGACCACTCCAGAAGCGCTGCTGAGAACCCACCGCGACCTGCTGGATCGCGACGCCGAACGCGGCGCCGAGGCGGGTCGGCGTCATCATCGTTGCGCGCGGCCCGGCCGTGGCGCCACCGCGGCCGTCGAGCAGCACGACCTGGTCGGCCAGATCCCAAGCGAGGTTCAGGTCGTGCAGGCTGACGACGACCGCGCCGCCCTTCGCGGCGTGTCCGCGCAACACGTCGACAAGAAGTTGCTGATGGCCAAGGTCGAGGTGCGATGCCGGTTCGTCCAGCAGCAGCACCGGTGCCTCCTGCAGCAGCGCGGTCGCGATCGCGACGCGTTGTCGCTCGCCGCCGGAGAGGATCCGCACGTCGGCCGCGGCGAGGTCGGCGAGCTCGAGTCGCGCCATCAGCGCGCGCACCGCATCGTCCGGCGCCTGAGTCTCGAAGAACCATGCCTCGTGCCGATGCCGTGCGAGCTGCACCGTGTCGAGGACGCTGCTCGGGAACGGATCGCTCCAGAACTGGGGGCACCAGGCCCGACGCTCGGCCAGTGCGCCCGGCTTCCAATCGTCCAGCGTCTTCCCGTCGACCGCGACATCGCCGGCCGAGCGATCGAACACGCCGGCCAGCGCGGCGAGCAGCGACGACTTGCCCGAACCGTTCGGGCCGAGGACGACCCAGCATTCGCCCTCTCGGACCTCGAAGCCGAGCCGCTCGAACAGCCAACGTCCGTCCGGATAGCCTCCCGCACGCAAGCCCAGGGCGTTTGCCGCCAGCAACGGCGCGTCGGCATGCGTCGGGGAAATCTGTCCTGGCGACGACCGGTGACCATCCGCCCTCCGAATCGCTGCGAGCCGTTCGGCGCCGTCCGCGCCGCCATTCGACCGGCTCACCGAGCACGCCTCCGGCCACCCTGCAGCAGCAGGGCCAGAAACGACGGCACGCCGACTGCGGCGGCAATGACGCCGACCGGCAGCTGCACCGGCGCGACGACGGTGCGGGCGACCGCATCGGCCAGGACGACGAACGCTCCGCCGCCGAGCGCACTCGCGGGCAGCAGAACCACCGCCGCACGGGCGCCGATCAGCCGCAGCGCATGCGGAACGACCAGCCCGACGAAGCCGATCGCGCCGGCCGTCGCGACCGCCGCGCCGGTGGCGAGCGCGGCGGCGCCGAGCGCGATCCGCCGGCGGCGTGCCACCGGGACGCCGAGCGTCGCCGCCCAGGCGTCGCCGCGGGCGAGCCAGTCGAGCTGGCGCGCGGTCGGCCACACGAGCGCCAGCGCGACCAGCCAGGCGAGCCACGCGACGCCCCACTGGGTGGCGCCGTTCAGGTCGCCGAGAAGCCAGAACACCATCCCGCGCAGTTGCATCTCGGAGGCCAGCACCAGCAGCATCGAGACGAAGGCCGAGCAGGCGGTGCCGATCATCACGCCGACCAGCAGCAGCGCGACCGACGACTCCTGCGTGGCCGCGAGCCCGCTCCGACCGAGCAGGCGCCACGACAGCAGGAAGAGCACGCCCGCCGCGGCCAGCGCACCGGCGCCGGCACCGATCGCGACACTCCATTCCGGCAGCAGCAGCGCGCCGCCCAGCGTGCCGAGCCAGAGCATCAGCAGCGCGCCGACCGAGGCGCCGCCGGACAGCCCGAGCACGTACGGATCGGCGAGCGGATTGCGGGTCAGCAACTGCATCAACGCGCCGGCCAGCGCCAATGCGGCACCGGCGCCGAAGCCGGCGAGCACGCGCGGAACGCGGATCTTCCACAGGATCTCGGGTGTCGCCCAACCCCACCCCGACGAACCCGCCGCCACGCCGACCGCAGCGGCGACGACGGCGAATGCCAACATGATGAGCAGCAATCGAAGCATCGGCCGGTGCTCGTCGTCAGAACCCGAGGCCGTCGTAGCGGATGCCGAGCCAGCCCTGTCGACCGAGTGCCGGGTAGTCGCGCACCGTTTCGTAGCGACGATCGAAGACGTTCAGCACGCGCGCCTCGAGACGCCACTTCGACGCGAAGTGATAGCGCGCCTGGATGTCGGCCGTCAGGTAGGCGGGCAACTGGGTTCCTCCTTCGGGCCGCGCACCGACGTGCAGCAGGTCCGCTGCGGCACTCCACGGCCCGCCGGTCCACTCCGCGCCGAGCGATTCCTGGTGGGCGGCCCGGCGCGGCAGGCGTTCGCCCGTCGCCTCGTCCTGGGCGTCGAGGAAGTCGATCGTCGCTCTCCAGGCGACCGCGCCGGTGCGATGGCGGGCCGCCAACGTCGCACCTTGCAGCGTCGCCTGGTTGACGTTGCGGGCACAGCCGAAATCGTAGGCCGGATCGGGCGGGCAGAACGTCCGATCGAACTCGAACGCAATCAGGTCGCGCACGCGATTGCGGTACAGCGTCGCGCTGGCCGACGTCTCGAGCGACTGCCACTGCAGCGCCACCTCGACGCTGCGGGACCGTTCGGGACCGACCGTCGCAACGCCGTAGCCCGGAAAGTACAGGTCGTTGAACGTCGGCGCCCGGAATGCGGTGCCGGCGACCGCGCGCAGCGTGAGGCCCGGACGCAAGTCCATCGCAACGCCGAGCTTGCCGGTGCTGACGTCGCCGTAGACGGAATTGCGGTCTTGCCGTCCGTCGGCCTGCACCTTGAGCGGACCGAACGAGCCGGTGTAGCCGAGCACGAGCGCATGGGTGTGCCTTCGCAGGGAGCCGACGAAGACCGTCGCGTCGACGCGCTCGTCGAGGCGCTCGAGGGCCGCCACGAACTGCTGGTCCGCGACGGGCGTCCAGGCGCCCTGCCACGTCAGCTGCTGGCGTCGGGTCTCGAAGCGGCTCAGGTCCTGCGCACCGCTCACCAGATCGTCGGACTGGTTCGACACCCGCACCGTCGTCGTCCATTGCTTCGTCAGTTCGCCGCGGTAGTCGAGCGTCGCAACCTGGGTGTCGAGCCGATTGCGCAAGTCGCCGGTCGGATCCGGCGCGAACGAAGGCGGCAGAAACTCCGTCCCGTCGTACTGGGAGCGCAAACGGTTGGCGACGAAGGCAGCGCCGACTCGATGCCCCGGCGCCACGGTCACACCACCGCGCGCTTGCAGATCATTACGTCGGAAGCCATCGCGATCCGGATTGAAGGCGCCGAAGGTATCGTCCGGCTTCACCGCGGAGATGCCGCGACTGGCCTCTTGGCCGATCGCGACGGCGTAGTCGAGCACACCGCTCGTTCCGGCCAGCGATGCATCCAGTTTGCTCGAATGGAGTTCGCCCACTGCGGCCTGCGCGGTCAGGCGCGGTGCGCCGCTGCCGCGGCGGGTGATGATCTGGATCACGCCGCCGACCGCGTCGGCACCGTACAGGCTCGATGCGGGGCCGCGCAGGATCTCGATGCGCTCGACCTGCGACAGGCCGATGCCCGCGAAGTCGACCTGGCCAAGCGTCGCCGAGCCGATCCGCACGCCATCGACCAGCACCAGCACGCCGCTCGCACCGACGCCGCGCACCATGACCGATGCCGACTGACCGGGGCCGCCGTTGCGCGACAGCTGGATGCCGCCCTCTCGACGCAGCAGGTCCTCGACGGAGTCGGCGCTCGATCCGCGGATGCGCTCGGCATCGATGACGACGATATCGCCGACGATCCGACCGAGCGGCGTCGGCTCGCGGTTGCCGGTGATGACGACCGGCGCCAGGCCGAACGGAGGCACCTGGGCCTCCGCTGGGGCGGGCGATCCCAGGATCGAGAAAACCATGAGCGGCAAGGCGGCGGCGCGCACCCTATCCGGTGTGCGAGGCACTGCAAACCGACGATGAGCCATGAGCATTCCAACGGCGGAGGCCCCGCTCCCGGTTCCCCGCGGTCGCCAAGGCGTTCGGCGGCGCGACACGCGCACCGCCCCCCGTTGGCCGGTATCCGGGCTGACGGAACCGCTCTTGCGACCTTCCCAAAGACGCGCGTCCTCAGTGGCATTCGTGCAAGAACCGAAGCGCTCGCGGCGACTTCGTCCGCCGTACCGTTGCGGGGACAGCGCAGATTCGGATCCGGCCGCACGCGGCCTACTCCTTCTGCTTCCCGTTTAACTGTGCCGACTGAACACCGGCACGGGCACCAACGTCGACGATTGTAGTGAGGGCGCCGCGGCGAACGTGATTTCTTCACGGCGTCATCCAGCGTCGCGCCGACGATGCGGACGACCGCGCGTCATGCGGCTTTCGGCAGAAACCCGAGACCTACAATCCCGCCACACCACCACCGCGTCGCACGATGTCCAAGATCGATGAGCTCGCTGACCGGGTCGAGCGATTGCTGTTGCGACACGGCGAACTGCAGCGGACCAACGCGTTGCTGCAGCAGCAGCTCACCGCGGTGACCCACGAACGCGACAACCTGCGATCGCGCCTGAACGCCGCGCGCAGCCGGATCGACGTGCTGCTCGAGCGCCTGCCGCGCGACCCGGTCGCCGACGGCGACGCCGCCCGCGTCGCCGATGCCGTGCGGAGCGTCCGATGAAGCAACTGGAAGTGACGATCATGGGCCAGAGCTATGTGCTGGGCTGTCCGGAAGGCGGCGAGACGGCGCTGCTCGAGGCCGTCGACCAGGTCGACCGCGAAATGAGCGCGATCCGCGACGGCGGCAAGGTGCGTGCGCGGGAACGGATCGCCGTGCTGGCGGCGCTCAACCTCGCCTATGCGCTGGCGGAGAACAGCGCCGCCGAGACTTCCTCCGCGCGGCCGTCCGACAGCGCCTCGGACGCTGCCACGGCGGAACTCGACGCGTTGATCGCGCGCATCGATTCTGCCCTGCGAGAAGACGGTCAATTGCTCTGACGCCACCGCCCCGGAGCGTAGAATCCAGACCGTCCGCCGCGTTCGCGTGAGCTTTATATTTCCTTGAACCGATGCTCGTATGAGCAAGGGCTTGGAATATCGCCCGGTTGGTGTGATCGTCTCGCGTCAGATGAACCCGAAGCCGGGCTGACCTCGCCCACCTGAACTGCCTGGGTTCAGGAATGCGGCTCATGGTCTGCGGTGGACACCTTATT
>Ga0070674_100002138_pt1 | contig 10854 bp, 5 predicted proteins | sample KBSM33metaG_FD_65344 | JGI IMG/M metagenome (GOLD analysis project Ga0070674, IMG submission 65344) | Miscanthus rhizosphere microbial communities from Kellogg Biological Station, Michigan, USA - KBS M3-3 metaG | ecosystem: Host-associated > Plants > Roots > Rhizosphere > Soil ...
ATGCATCTGAGGCTCTCCCGCGTATTCTACGCGTCTCGGACGAAGGACCAAGGCCCAAGGACCAGGACCCGAAGCGTCACAACTCGTTCCGAAGATCCCCGAGCCTTTCACGCAGGGCGGCCATCTCTTCTTCGAGCGTCGCGCAGGCGTCCTGCACCCCGGTGAGGTCGCCGCCCGTCGCCGCCCGCTCGAGCGCGCGCGCCGTCTGATACGCGTCCTGCTGGACGAACAACCCGATCGATCCTTTGAGCGCGTGGGCCGACGCGGCCAGTGCCTTCCCGTCGCGCTGCGCCACAGCTTGCCGGATGGCCAGCATCAGATTCGGGCTGTCCGCCAGGAACACATCGATGACCTCGCCGAGGAGTTTCTTGTTGCCGCTGAAACCGGCGAGCAACGCCGTGCCGTCGAGCGCGTGCTCGACGGGGGCCGGTCCGGCGCCGGGCACTGCATCGGCGAACGGTTCGGAGGCGAAGAGATCGTCGATGGCACCGAACAGTTCCTCTGGCCGCAGCGGTTTCGAGACGTAGCCGTCCATGCCGGCCGCGAGGCATCGCTCCCGATCGCCGGCCATCGCGTGCGCGGTCATCGCCACGATCGGCACGTGGGCGCCGCTGGCCTCTTCCCGCTGCCGGATCGCGGCCGTCGCCTCGAGCCCGCTCATCTCGGGCATCTGCACGTCCATCAGGATGAGATCGAAGCGCTGGTCTTCAGCGAGCTTGACCGCGTCACGGCCGTTCGGCACCACGACGACGGTGTGCTGCTGCAGCTCGAGCAGCGTGACGATCAGCTTCTGATTGGTCGCATTGTCTTCCGCCACCAGGATGCGAAGCGGCCGCTGCGGCGCGCGTGAGGAGGACGGGCGCCGCGCCCTGAGCGCCGCCGGAAGTTCGCTCACCATCCGAGGCCCGCACACCGTGACGATGGCATCGAGCAGTTCCGATTGCTTGACCGGCTTGCTCAGGTACGCCGCGAAGCCCGCCTCGTCCGCGCGCGCCCGGCCCTCCGGCAGCCCCGCGGACGTCAGCATGATCAACGTCGCGCCGGAGAGCCGCGAATCCGCCCTCACCGCGCGCGCGAAGGCGAAGCCGTCGATGTCGGGCATCATGGCGTCCGACAACACCAGGCGAAACGGGTCGCCCGCCGCGGCGGCGTCACCGAGCGCGGCGAGCGCGGCGGGGGCGCCGTCCACCGACACGGGTTTCATCCGCCAGCTGGTCAGCATCTCTTCGAGGATGCGGCGATTGGTCGCGTTGTCGTCCACGACCAGCACACGCAGGTCCTGCAGGTCGGCGGACTCGGGCGGCAGCGGGTGGGTGGCGATGCCGTGCTGCAGGCCGAAGTGGGCGACGAAATGAAAGCGCGACCCTCGGCCGACCTCGCTTTCGATCCAGATGCGCCCGCCCATCAGCTCGACCAGCTGCGAGGCGATCGCCAGGCCGAGGCCGGTGCCGCCGTAGCGCCGCGTGATCGAGGCATCCACCTGCACGAACGGCCCGAAGATCTCCCACAGCTTTTCCTGGGGAATGCCGATGCCGGTGTCCGAGACGGTGAACTTCAGCGCCGCCTCGTCGCCGGACAGCTGCCCCAGCGCGACGTCAACGAGCACTTCGCCCTGCGCGGTGAACTTGATCGCGTTGCTGACCAGGTTGAGCAGCACCTGCCGCAGGCGTCCGGGGTCGCCCACCACGGCATCCGGCACGTCCGGCAGAATGCGGCAGGCCAGCTCGAGCCCCTTCTCGCTGGCGCGCGCAGCCAGCAGCCGGACGGCGTCTTCCACGACATCGCGGACGCCGAACGGGACGCGGTCGAGCGACAGCTTGCGCGCCTCGACTTTCGAGAAGTCGAGGATGTCGTTGACCAGCGCCAGCAGCGCCTCGCTCGAGTCCTTCACCGTGCGCAGGTAGTCACGCTGCTCCGTGGTGAGCGTCGTGCGGAGCGCCAGCTCCGTCATGCCGATGATGGCGTTCATCGGCGTCCGGATCTCGTGGCTCATGTTGGCGAGGAACTCGCCCTTGGCGATGGTCGCCTCTTCGGCGCGGCGCTTGGCGATCTCGAGTTCCTTGTCGGCGCGCTTGCGATCGGTGACGTCGCGCGCGGAGGCGTAGATGATCCCGAGATTCTTGTAGGCGACGGCGTTCCACTGCAGCCACCGGTACGACCCGTCGGCGCACTGATACCGGTTCTCGAATGCCGTCACGTCCGCATCGGTCACGGCCGCGGTCACCGCGATGGTGGCCTCGCGATCGTCGGGGTGCACGAAATCGACAAACGGCTTGGACAGCAGCACCTCGTGCGACAGGCCCAGCACGCGCTCCCAGGCCGGATTCAGGCGGAGGAAGTAGCCCTCGAAGCTCGCGATGCAGAGCAGATCCGGCGAGAGCGTGAAGAACCGGTTCAGCTCCTCCTCGGCCCGCTTCCGCTCGACGAACAAGCCGACCTGGTGGCCGACCGTCGCCAGCATCGCCAGGAGATCCTCGTCGGGCTCGCGGATCTCGCGGCTGAAGAACTCCATGATGCCGAGGACCTGGTCGCCGTGCAGCATCGGGAAGCCGAACGCCGCGTGGAGGCCGACATACGCGGCGAACGACGCGCGCGGAAAATTCGTGTCGTTGACCGCATCGGGGATCCAGGCCGGCTGGCGGCTGGCCCACACGCGTCCCGGAAGGCCGATCCCGCTGGCGAAGCTGGTATTGAGGCTCACGGTCGTGAACCGATCGAATTGCGACGAGGCCAGCGGCCACGTCGCAAAGCAGCGCAGCACGCCGGCGGCGCGGTCGACGCGCCAGAGCGCGCCGTACTCCCAGCCGAGCGCGTCGCAGATCGCCTCGAGCATCCGCGGGGCCGCGTCAGCGAGCGTGGCCGACTCCGCCAGCGCGCACGCCGTCTCGTAGACGACCTGCTGCGGATCGATGCGGGTGCTCCGCGGAGCCGGGGGTGGAGGCGTCGGTTCCATGACGAGACGGCCGCGACAGTATTACACTGGGACCCTCTCAGAAAACGTACGGAGTGTCCGCCTTCAGGCGGACCGCCACGGTCCGGCTAACGCCGGACACTGCATGCGAGAAGACTCGCCGGGGGGTCTGCCATGACGTCGAGCACGCCCGCGCGGGGCCGCATCCTGGTGGTCGACGACGATCGCGCGATTCGCCACGCGATGTCCACGCTGCTCGAGGGGGCCGGCCACCTCGTCGTGCAGGCCGCCGATGGGCCCGCGGCGCTCGCCGAGCTCGGCCTCCCGGCCCCGTTTGACGTGATGCTGCTCGACGTCGGCCTCCCGGGCATGAGCGGGCTCGACGTGCTGACGCAGGTCGGTTTCCTCGCGTCCCCTCCGCGCGTGATCATGATCACCGCCGACGACACGCCGGAAACGCTCCTCAAAGCCGTCCGCGGCCAGGCGGACCGATTCATCACCAAGCCGTTCAAGCCCGACACGATCGTCGAGGCGGTCGACGATGTGCTGAGGGCGCCGCCCGCGGCGGCGCTGCCGATCGAAGTCGTGTCGGCGCGCCCGGACTGGGTCGAGCTGGTGGCGCCGTGCTCGCTTCGCGTCGCCGACCGCATCCAGGGGTTCCTGATGCGGCTCGAAGCCGACCTGCCGGAGGCGGTGCGCGAATCGGTCGGGCAGGCGTTTCGGGAACTGCTCTGCAACGCCGTCGAATGGGGCGGCAAGCTGGATCCGACGCGAACCGTGCGCATTTCATGCATTCGCGCGCGCCGCATGCTGCTCTACCGGATCGCCGATCCGGGAGAGGGTTTCGACATCGAGCACCTGGCGCACTCGGCCATCAGCAATCCGGAGGACAACCCGCTCCAGCACGCCTTCGTACGGGAAGAGCAAGGGCTGCGGCCGGGCGGCCTGGGCCTCGCGATCACGCGCTCGCTGGTCGACGAACTGATCTACAACGAAGCGCGCAACGAGGTCGTCTTCGTCAAATACCTCGACTAAGAACCTTGTGATTTACGGCGAGCTCCGCGCGTTCGCGGCGAGCGCAGCCACGGCCTTTGCGAGCGCCGCCGGATCGATCGGCTTGGTCAGGTGCATCTGGAAGCCGGCCGCCAGCGCGCGTTCGCGTTCGTCGTTGCGCGCGTGGGCGGTCACCGCGGCGGCAGGAATCGCGGCGAGGCGCGACGAGGGCATCGAGCGGATTTCACGAATCAGCGCATAGCCGTCCTGGCCCGGCATCGCGATGTCCGAGAGCAACAGATCGACATCGGTCCTCGCCAGGATGTTCAGCGCGTCATCCGCCGATGGCGCGGACACCACGGTGGCGCCGCAGGCCTGGAGGGCCGAGGCCATCATCTCCCGCGCGTCCTCTTCATCGTCGACAAGAAGAATGCGGATGCCGTCGAGCACCGGCATCGGCTCCTTGAGCTCGGCGGATGCGGCCACGGGCGCGCTCGCCGTGGTGTGACGCGCGGCGCTGGCGCCCACGGCGGCGGGCAGCGTGACCGTGAACGTCGCGCCGCGGCCCGCGCCTTCGCTCTCGACGCCGATGACGCCCCCCTGCCCTTCCACGAGCTGCCGCGCGATGAACAGGCCCAGCCCGAGGCCGCCGACGCTACGCGTCGGCGCGCTGTCGGCCTGGCGGAAGCGCTCGAAGACATGCGGAAGGAATGACGGCTCGATCCCGGCGCCGGTGTCCACGACGCGCACGACGGCGGACTCGCCGGACGCCGCGGCGTGGACGGTAATGCGGCCGTCGCGCGGCGTGAACTTCACCGCGTTCGACAGCAGGTTCAGAAAGACCTGTTCGAGGCGGCGGGGATCGGCCGTCACGCGGATGTCCGGCGCCGCCTCGAATCGGACCTCGACGCCTTTGGCGGCGGCCAGCGGCATCATCGCCTCGACCGCGCCGCCGATGTTCTCGCTCAGATCGACGTTCTGGAGATCGAAGGACGCCCGGCCGGCGACGATGCGCGAGACGTCGAGCAGCTCTTCGATGAGACGCGCCTGACGCGTCGCGTTGTTGAAGATGGCCTCGATCGCGCGCTGGATACGGCTCGGCTCGACCGATCCGCTGCGCAGCATCGCGGCCCAGCCCAGCATGGCGTTGAGCGGCGTCCGGAGCTCGTGAGAGATCGTGGAGAGGAAGTCGTCCTTGGATCGATTCGCCGCCTCGGCCTCCGCGCGCGCGCGGACGGAAGTTTCGTAGAGCCGCGCGCGATCCAGCGCCTGGGCGCAGTGCTGCGCGACCGACGTCAGGAGCGCCGAGTACTCGTCGTCGAAATTCACCGGCACGGTGAATTGAAACGACAGCACGCCGAAGACCACGCCGTCGCCGACGAGCGGCAGCGTCGCCGCCGACGCGTACCCGCCGTCGGCGGCGATCGACGCGGATCGCGGGTATTTCTCCTGCCACTCTTCGAACGATCCCACGAATACCGGACGCCGCGTCTCGACCGCCGCGGTGGAGCAGAGGCCGGGCCCCGACGGGAGGCGCCGCTTCGGTTCGAAGGGTTCGGATCCGTGTTCCTCGCGGTAGAGCGTTTCGAACTGCGTGCCCCCCTCGACGAGCGTGGCGACCGAGCCGGCCGACGCGCCGACCACGACCTTCCCGTGGCGGACGATCACCTGCGCGACGGCGTCGAGCGAGACGGCTTCCGACAGGCCCGCGCTCAACACATGCAGACGGCTCGTCCGGGCCGCGAGCGCGCGGTATCTCGTTTCGCTCAGGCGGAGCGCTTCCTCGGCCTTCTGCCGTTCGTGCAGCTCCGAGTCGGCGCGCACGCGAAGGGTTTCGGCCTCCACGCGCGCGCGTTCCGCGGTCTCGTACAGCTGTGCGCGATCGAGCGCCTGCGCCGTGTGACGGCCTGCGGCCAGCAGGAACTCGCGCTCGTTGCCGCTGAGCGTCCGGGCGTGCTCGATGCTCAACGCCACGGCGCCAAGCGCTCGGCCGGTCGCCACGAGCGGGACGACGACGTCCCCCTGACGGAACTCCAGGAATCGATCGACCGACGCCTCTCCGGCCGCGCCCGCAGCACTCCGCAGCGATTCGACGACGATCAACTCGCGGCGGCGGATCGCTTCAGTGATCGGCGAACCTGATGCGACCGGAAACCGTCGGGCGAGCCCCGCCAGGTCGTGCCCGACGGCATCCGCGAGCTCGCATTCGGCGCCGTCCTCGGAGATCAGGAACACGGCGCCGGCCGTGGCGTCGACCGCGTGCAGCAGATCGGGGAGACACATGCTGGTGACGTCGGCCGCCGCTCTCGCCCGCAGCAGCGTCGCGGTCAGCTGTTGCAGGTCCGTCTTCTGCCGAAGCTGGCGTTCGGTGTTCACCCGGGCATCGCGCTCGGCCAGCGCGTGCCGGCGCAGGTGCCGGATCGCAAGGCTGATGAGCAGACCGACGAGGGCGAACAGAAACAGCGACGCGGCGTTGGCCCAGTCTTCCGCGTCGAGCCGGGCGGTGGGGAGCGAAAAGACGTACAGGCCGGCAAGGGTGCCGCCAAGCGTCGCGAGCAGACCCGGGCCGAAACCGCCCAACCAGGCCGCGACGACCACGACGGCGGGCAACGCGGCCAGAGGGAATCGCTCGCTGTAGAGCGGATGGAGGAAGTACTCGACGGCGCCGGCCGTCAGGCAGGCGATGACCGCCACAGCGTAGCCGGCCGCGACAGTATGATCTCGGCCCTCGCCGGATCGGCTGGTCATTCGCCCGCCCTCATGTCATCAGTTGCGACACGGAGTGAAAAAAGCACTCGGATGAGAGCCCTTCACTTTGTGCAGGGGCACCGTGAGCCCAGTGATCGGTTGGTGAACCAGTTTCTGGCTGCAACAATGTTGCCGCGGTGGCAGCGTCCAGGGGAGCGCCCTTTGCTTTGCACAGAGTCACACAGCAGTGCGGGCCGGTTTCGGGCCATATGTGCCGCCGGGGGACGCCAGAAGCGTCATCCGGGCGCGAGGTTCGTAACGCCGTCAACCGGGCCAGGCGCTCGGTTGGAGGGCCGTACCGCAGGAGGTAGCCGAATGATTCGTCATGCCGCAGCCGTTGCCGTCGTGATGTTGCTGAGCCCCGCGTGGCTTGTGGCGCAGAGCACGACGCTGACAATCACCACCGCATCGGCAAACGTTCACAAGGCGCCGGGCATCGGCAGTCCCGTCATCGGTCAGGCGGCCCGGGGCACCGTGCTGCCGGTCACACGCGAGCTTGGAAGCTGGGTCAAGGTGTTGTGGCCTGCGGCCGCGGACAGCGTCGGCTACGTGCATGTGAGCTGGGGCACGATCGCGCACCGTGCGACGTCCGAGGCGACGCGCGCCTCGACCATCGCACCCGCGCGCGCGCCCGAACCGGCGTTGTCTGCCGCGGCCGCCGCGTCCGCGGACAGCGCGCGGCCCGTCGAGCCGCCGGCGGCGATGCGCCCGGTCTATGTCACGCCGGCCTCGCACGGCCTCGGGTTGGGCGCCAGGATGGGTGCCTCGCCAACCGGATTCGGCGTCACGGCGCGAGGCTGGCACCGCAATCGGCTCGGCATCCAGCTCGATGTGTCGCGCTACGCGCAGACCAGCCTCACGACCTCACACGTGACGGCGATGCAAGTCGAGCCGAGTCTTCTCTACTCGCTGCCGGACCGCGTGACCGACTACCTCTGGCTGCGGCCGTACGTCGGCTCGGGCGCCACGCTGCGCCGCTCCTCGAACAGCGCGACGCCGGGCGGCGTCTCGGTGTCGGAGAGCGACTTTGGTTTCCAGACGTTCGGCGGGGGCGAGATGACGTTTGCCGGCGCCCCGCAATTCGCGCTCAGCGCCGATCTCGGGTATCACTGGTACCGGACGCCGGCGGCCGGCTTCGACGGCGGAGGATTCGGTCTATCGCTGCTGGGACACTGGTACGTGAAGTAAAGGTCCTTGGTCCTTGGTCCTTGGTCCCTTGTCCTAGTCCCTCAGCAGCTTACGCAGCGATGATTGTTCTTCGCGCCGAGGCTCTCTAGCAGCGCAATCGTCTCGGGGAAGGGCTGCACCCGCTGCACCGGCCCGTTCGCCAGATCCACCGTCGTCTGGCCGCTGCGGCTCACGGCCTTCACGTCCGCGCCTTTCGAGACCAGGTAGCGAATCAGATCGTTGTCGCCCCTCGACGCGGCATGGTGCAGCGGCGTGTAGCCGTTGTGATCGCGCGCGTTGACGTCCGCGCCGAGCTCTTCGACGAGGAACTTCACGGCGGGCAGCCAGCCGTCGGGCACGTGCCGATGCGTGTTGCCGGCGAAGCCGAGGCCGTAGCCGACGCCGGACGCCGCGTGAATCGGCGCGACCGCCGGTCCGTACCAGGGAATCGGCGCGAGGCCCGACCGGTCCGGGCCGTTCGGTTCCGGCCCGCCCTCTTCGTACCGCTCCGGCACCTTCGCGGTGCGTAGATTCGGATCGGCGCCGTACTTGAGCAGCAGGCGCATCGCCGGCACGTCGAGCGTATAGGCGGCCCACCAGAACGGCGTCGAGCCGGTGCGATCGACGCTGAGCAGGTCGCGGTTGTAGGTGGTGTACCAGAGCGATTTTCTGAGCCGCGCGTTCGGGTCCGCCCCCGCCTTCAGCAGCGCTTCCGCGAGATCGAGATACCCGATCGTCTGCTGCATGTAATGCGCCGGCTGCGGATGGCGCGCCTTCGGCGCCCACTGCATGTTCAGCACGCCGTAGAGCGGCGTGCCCCCGGCATCGCTCGCCCGCGTCGGATCGGCGCCGCGCGCGAGCAGCCGCATGGCCAGATCGAAGTGGCCGTTGATCGCCGCCATCAGGAGCGGGCTGGTGTGGTCGGACGCGCTGACCTGGTTGATGTCGGCCCCGCCGTCGATCAACGCGAACGCCGTCTCGCCGAGGCCCTCGCGCGACGCGAGGAGCAGCGCCGTCAGCCCTCCCTGCGCGCCCACCAGATCGGCATAGCCGAGCGGCTCGGGCTCGTTGCCGTCCGAATCGCCGCCGCGGCCCCGCGCGGCGCGCGGCGCCGGCGCCGATCCCGGCGTCGCCGCCCGGGCTTTGGCGGCCGCGAGCTCCTTCTGAATCTGGGCGACGCGCGCGTTCCGCGCGCGGCTCTCGGCACTGTCCTCGCGATTGCGCGCGCTGATGTCGACGACCTTCGCGGTCGCCCGCGCATCGGCGCCTCGCGCCAGGAGCGTCCTGACCACGTCCGTGCGTCCCGAGGCCGCCGCGAACATCAGCGGCGTCTGTCCCCACTGAGGCTCCCGGACATTCACGTCGGCGCCGGCATCGAGCAGGATCGTCACGGCGTCACGGCTGCCCGACGCGGCGGCAAAATGCAGCGGCGCCGCACCGGTCGTGGTCGGCGCGCTGACATCAGCCTTCGCGTCGACGAGGAGGCGAACGACCCGATCGTGGCCGCCTCTGGCGGCGAGGTGGAGCGGCGTGTGCCGGCCGATACGCGTCCCCGCGCCGGGACTGGCGCCGGCGCCCAGCAGCCGTGCCGTCAGCGCCGGATCGCCATGCTCCGCGGCCCAGTGCAGCGCGGTCATGCCGTCGCCCTGCGGCGCATTCACGTCGGCGCCCTGCTGCAGCAACGCCGTGACGGCGGCAGCGTCCTCCTGCATCGCGGCGTCGGCCACCCGCACGTCGAGCCCGCGCGCATCCGGCGCCGTCGCACGAAGCAACAGCGCGAGGCACGCGAGGAATCCGACAAGGACACGGCGATGGGTCATCATTTCTGTCTCCGAACCTTCAATGTGGCGCCACGCACGACGGATTATGTCAGCGAGAACTCGCCCGTCGAATCTCCGAACTGCTCGATGTCGGTCAACCCGATCGCGTGCATCGCCGTCAGCATTACGTTCGCCATCGGCGTCCCCGCCGGCGCCTTGAGGTGCACGTTCCCCGGCAGCCGGCCGTTGGCGCCGCCAAGGAGAATCAGCGGGCACCGCTTGTGATTGTGGACGTTGCCATCGCCCATCGGCGACCCGTAGATGATCGCGGTCCGGTCGAGCAGCGAGGCGTCGCCGTCCTGCAGCGTCCGGAGCTTCTCCAGGAAATACGGCAGCAGGCTGACGTGGTAGCGGTTGATCTGCCCGAAATCGGTGATGTTGTTCGGCTTGTTCCCGTGGTGCGACGCCGGGTGGAAGCCCTTCGCCACGCCGCTTTCCGGGTAGACGCGGCTCGACGCATCGCGCCCCATCTTGAACGAGAAGACCCGCGTGACGTCGGCCTGGAACGCGAGCGCCTGCAGGTCGAACATCAGCTTGACGTGTTCATCGAACGAGTCGGGCACGCCGGCCGCGGCGGCGGGCAGCTCGCGCGCATCGCCGCTCATGTTGCGCGCTTCCACTTTCTGGATGCGTCGCTCGATCTCTCGCACGTCCTCCAGGTACCGCTCCATGCGCACGCGATCGCCCGCGTCGAGGCGCCGGCTGAGGTCGGCGACCTGGCCGGTCACGTAGTCGAGCACGCTGCTCGTGGCGCGCCGCCGCACGGCGCGCTCCTTCGTCGACCCGCCCGCGCCGAACAGCTGATCGAACGCCATGCGCGGATCGCGGATCATCGGCAGCGGCTCGGTCGGCGACGCCCAGCTGATCAGGTCCGTGTAGACGCACGAGTAGCCGTAGGCGCAGCCGCCCGCCTGGTCGACGTTCTCGATGCAGAGCTGCATCGACGGGATCGGCGTGTCCTGTCCGAACCGCTTCGCGTAGATCTGATCGAGCGAGATCCCGGCGCGCACATCGGAGCTCTCGGTCTGCTTCGGATGCGTCTGCGTGAGGAACACCGCGCTCGATCGGAAATGATCGCCGCCGATCTCGGGCTGCGTCACCGCTTCCGCGTTTCGCACGTCCGTGTCGCTGACGATGGTGAGGTGGCTGCGGAACGGCTCGAGGGGACTGAGCGCGCTCGGCGTCAGGTCGAACGCCTTGCCGGTCGCCGCCGGC
>Ga0070674_100002139_pt1 | contig 10845 bp, 5 predicted proteins | sample KBSM33metaG_FD_65344 | JGI IMG/M metagenome (GOLD analysis project Ga0070674, IMG submission 65344) | Miscanthus rhizosphere microbial communities from Kellogg Biological Station, Michigan, USA - KBS M3-3 metaG | ecosystem: Host-associated > Plants > Roots > Rhizosphere > Soil ...
GAAGAGTTGACAAATATTCATCGTGTATTTAATGAAACATTGGAGTTGATGAAGATAGCAGGTGATCAAAGTATCCTTTCAGGAATGACTCATCCCATTTTTCATGGCTTCAATTATTCTCCGCCTGATGCTGATTATCCTGGGTGGGTGATCTACGGAACATTTATCAATGAACGAAATCCATGGTGGCCTTACTTCCCAAAATTCACGAGTTATAAGGCGCGATTATCAGCCTTGCTTCAACAACTTAACATGTTTGCGGACATTGCCATTCTACCCGCAACAGCAGATTTGTGGAGTAAGTATAGCGCACAGAATGATCCGTTCCCCGCTACCACGTATCCCCATTGGCAGACCCTGGTTTGGGAATCTATTCACCAGAATGGAAATGGTTGTGACTATGTTTCCGAAAAAATAATCCAGGATGGAAAAATTCAGAATGGATATCTTTCATATGGTGACCGAAAGTATCATACTCTTTTCCTAACGCAAGTGGAATCGCTCGAACCAGCAACTGCAAAGAAGTTATATGAATGGGTTAAGGCTGGAGGAAGAGTTTTTTTTATCGAAACCTATCCGCTAGGATCACCAGGATTGCTAGGATTAAAGGATGGGAAGGATGAGGAGGTAAAGAAATGGGTTGAGGAGATAAGAAAGTTTCAAGATCGGGCATTTTTGATTAGTAGGCCAGGTGCGGATCATGCAACTTGGTTTAAGTCTGTACAAAAAGAATATAATATTCGCCCTTATATCCAGGTTGATTCACCAGGAAAATTTGTTTCGCAGATAAGATGTCAGTCGGAAGACCTAGAATTGTTTGTCTTCATCAACTCAAGTATGGATAATTCTTCGGTAATAAATGTCATTCCTTCGAAATCCATTACTGATGGGAGACAAGCCTGGATGTGGGATCCAGAAACCGGTGAGCGATTCAAGATCATGCAGAATAATGGTAGAATACAAATAGACCTTGGTCCGGCAGATCTGAAGCTATTGGTATTCGACAAAGAAAAAAAGGCCCGTCCGAACGGTTCATCCGGGCGGGGCGCAATTTATCAATCGGTAAAAAAACCTGACAGTACTGCAAAGTTAGTGGGCGGTCCCTGGTCCCTAACCGGCCAGCACGTAAACGGAAAATCAATTTCCGCGACTTTAAATACACTTCAAGATCTGAAGGATCTTGAAGCCTGGGATAAATTTTGCGGAACAATCATATATCGTAATAATTTTAATGTAGCAGATCCTTCGAAAATAAAATCGCTTGATATTGGAAAAGCGTTTGGAGTTTCAGAAGTTTTCCTGAACGGTTCAAATGTTGGTGCACGGTGGTATGGAAGACGGATTTTTGATATTGCTAAATATGTGAAAGCTGGAGGCAACAAAATTGAAATCCGGATTGTAACCACCATGGGGAATTACCTGAAAAGTTTAACTGATAACAGAGCGGTGCAATTCTGGACGAATGAAGGCAGAACCATTCAGCCACTTCAACCAACAGGATTAGTTGGACCAGTTTCGATATATTAAATCTATGATGAAGACTGTGCTAAAAAAATATGTTGTTGTTTTATTTGTTGCTCTTTCCTGTTTGCATTCGTATGCCAAGGATTACCCAGCTTCTTTATTTGGAATAGCTTCTGATGGAGTTACACTTAATACGCGGTCCATTCAATTTGCTATCGACTACATCAATCAACAGGGTGGTGGCAGATTGGTTTTCGATGTAGGCAGATACCTCAGTGGCACTATCCATCTTAAATCGAATGTGACATTACATTTATTGGAAGGGGCGGTGTTGTGGGGAGTGACCAATCCGTTGGACTATGAAAGAAAGGGATTGACCGCATTGGTATTATCGCACGACCAGGTCAATATAGGAATTACAGGGAAAGGCGTAATTGATGGACAAGGCCGGGAGGTTGCAAAAAATGTGGCGGCGCTGGTTCATAAAGGCCTTATCAAAGATCTATTTCGAAATGATCGTCCCGAAGTGGAGATCAGGCCCATGCTCATTTATTTTAGGGATTGCAAAAATATTTCGATTAGCCGCATTACACTAAGGAACGCTGCGGCCTGGGTACAAACCTATGATCAATGCAAGAATTTGCGTATCGACAGTATTACCGTTGACAGCAGGGCGTTTTGGAATAATGATGGAATTGATATTGTGGATTGCGACAGTGTTTCCATTACGAATGCTTATATCGACGCGGCGGACGATGGAGTTTGTCTCAAATCGCACGATGCTTCAAAGGTCTGTGAGAATATTATTGTCAGCAACTGTACAATTCGCTCCAGTGCGAACGGAATCAAATTTGGAACAGCTTCATTGGGCGGCTTCAGGAATATCCGGCTCAATAATAATAGAGTGTTTAACACTTATAGGTCTGCAATAACATTGGAAGCGGTGGATGGTGGATTCCTGGAAAATGTTGAAGCAAATGGACTGCAGGTGTTGAATACCGGCCATGCTATTTTCTTAAGAATAGGAGAGCGGGTCGCAGGAAAAAAAGGAAGGCTGGAGAATATCAGGTTCTCAAATATTACAGCAGAAATTGCAAGCGGCAAACCAGATTCAGGTTATGAATATGAGGGACCCATTGAGGATTTGCCGAGGAATATTTCTCCCGCTATTATCATTGCTGGATTGAAGGACGCGGTTGTCACTAACGTGACCTTCGATAATATTGAAATAAAACATCCGGGAGGAGGAAATGCTTTGTATGCAAGAGTGATGTTAAATGAATTGGATAGTATCCCGGAGAGGCCTGCCGCATATCCGGAATTCTCGATGTTCAAGGAACTACCCGCCTGGGGAGTTTTTATTCGACACGCAAAAGGAATCAAATTCAACAACCTTCAATTATCCTGCACCAAAAAAGATTACCGAACCGCGATTGTGTTGGATGATGTGCATGATAGCGAGTTCAGATCAACTACAGTAAAAGAGCCCGCGAAAAAAAATATAATGTATCAGCTGCGATCTTCTGGTGTTATACAGAAATAGGAAAAGGGTCCGACCTTTTTTTGAAAGGTCGGACCCTTTTCCTAAATAGGTTCATACAAAGGTTCTGATTCCCGAAGCATTATACTCTTCGCGGAATTCTTTGGGAGTGCAGTGTTTTTTCTTTTTGAACATGCGGTTAAAGTTGGAGAGATTATTGAAGCCGCAATGATAAGCGATCTCGCTGATGCTTTGAGTAGTGTCAATCAGCATGCGCGATGCATTTCCCAACCTGATCTCATTCAAAGTATCGACAAAAGTCTTTCCTGTTCTCAATTTGAAAAAGCGACTAAAGGCAACCTCTGACATTGATGCCAACTTCGCGATCTCCAAAAGCGTGATTTCTTTTTCAAAATTCTTATTCAGGTAAGCCATCACCGTTTCCACCCGCCTGCTGTTATAGGAAATCGTTTCCATTGGCTGAAAAGTGGAATCGGAGAGCGTGCGCATATTGCGTGAAGTGGACAGGTCGTGCAGGATAGACATTAAATCCAGCACTGAATCAAACCCATGTTTCTCGGTTAATTCATATAGCCTGGGCATAATGGTTTCAACTGTTTCCCTGGAAAAAAGAATACCGCGCAAAGAGCGTTCGAACATAACCCGGATCTGGCTCATCTGGTTGCGATGCAAAAACTTCTCATCAAACAAATCGCGATGAAACTGTACAGTGATTTCTTTAATCTCAGTGCTATTGCATTTGTGCGTGAACCAGGCATGCCTGAGGTTTGGACCAACAAACGCAAGCTCCAGGTCGTCTATCTCTTCAATATGATCTCCGATCATGCGTTTGGCTCCGCCGGCGTTCTGGATAAAGTTTAATTCAAACGCTTCGTGATGGTGGAGAGGAAAGTCAAATCTGTCCTTTATCCTGTAGAATAAAGTGAAGCAATCGCTCTGCATTAGTGGGGTGATTTCTCGTAGAATTGTTTCCTGCATATGGATTCCTGTTCCGAAACGACGAACCTAAATGTAGGAAATCCGGTTAATAAAGTACCAAGAATTTGTGTTACGCAAACGTTCCCGGAACTCTGGAGTCTCCTAAGTACTTATGTAAAACTTACACAAAGTCGGAAGAACTATGCGCAAAAAAATATTCTTCTTCGTCAAAAAAGTATCATTATGTAATCGGTTACAAAGCATATATTTGGTTCAAATAACTATTGCTATATGAGAAAATGCCTCTGGTTGAGGGTGCATCTCGTGCTGCTATGTGCACTACTCACAACTTTCTGCTTTGCCCAAGAGCGTGGTATCAGCGGAGTGGTTACCGATGAAAAAAACGTCCCACTCCCAGGTGCAACGGTATCAGTCAAGGGCACCACAGTGTTAACTACCACTGATGTAAATGGAAAATTCAACCTCATGGTTCCGGCCGATCGAAACGTGCTGCTTATTACCTATGTGGGCATGCAGCAAAGAGAAGTGACTCTTGGAAAAGGTGACCAGGTATCTATTACATTAAGTATGTCTGGTGCAGCAATGAGCGATGTTGTAGTAGTTGGATACGGTAGTGCGAAAAAAGCTAACCTTACTGCAGCGCAAGTCACGGTATCAGCCAAGGACATGGAAAAAACTGTAAACACAACTTTTGAGCAAGCGCTCCAGGGTCGTGCTGCCGGTGTTTATATAACGCAGAATTCTGGTCAACCTGGTGGTGGCATGTCAGTAAGTATTCGCGGTATTAGTTCACTCAATCGTACGCAACCGCTATATGTAATTGATGGAGTGCAGATCCAGGCAAATGAGGATGTCTCTTTTGGTAGTACCAGCACTTCAAATGCACTTTCCGGACTAAATCCTGCAGATATTGAAGATGTGCAGATTTTACAAGGTCCGTCAGCAACCGCAATATTTGGATCTCGCGGAACGAACGGTGTTGTATTGATCACAACGAAACGCGGAAAGTCTGGCGATTTCAAGATAAATTATTTTTTCCAATATGGAGTACAGACTCCGCCTAAGAGTTTGCCCGTAATGAACCTGAGTCAATATGCGCAAATGGTGGGAGAATATCATTCCATTGCGGGTGGAACAACTCCTCCCGAATTTTTAGATCCGAAACTGCTTGGCGAAGGAACGGACTGGCAAAACGAATTGTTCAATACGGCTCCCATGCAAAAGCACCAGCTAAATCTGAGTGGAGGAAATCCCAACACTACTTACTATATGTCTGGTGAATACATGGACCAGAATGGAGTAGCTTTAGGTTCTGGCTTTAAACGATATAGTTTCAGATTGAATTTAGACAACAAGCCAAGACAATGGGCTACCGTGGGATTGAACCTGAATTACAATCAGACAAATGAAAATCTCACCACAACAAATTATGGTGACGCGGCAAGTCCACTCATTGCAAATGCCTTGCGTTTAACTCCACAAATTCCTGTAAAGAATCTGAATGGATCATGGGGTGGAGCAGATCCTGTGAATGGTGCTAACCAATTTACGCTCGTTAATCCAATTGCACTAGCATCATTGATTACGAATACAAATGTGAGAAGACAATTAAATGGAGGGATAAATCTCGGGATAACACTTGCCAAGGGACTACAATTCAGAACCTCATTCAGTGGAACTGTTGGTAGTGGCATGGCTACATATTATACACCAACATATAGTATCGATCAGTGGCATAATAACCTGATAGCTTCTTTATCAAATGCCACTTATCAAAGTTGGTACTGGAATTGGAATCAGTTGTTGGAATACACGAAGACGATCGATAAACACAGCTTCACGCTTATGGCTTCGCATGAGTCGCAGGAATCCCAGTACCAGGCTCTTTCTGCAGGCAGAACTGGTTTCCTCACCAACGATGTTTTTGATGTGAATGCTGGGGATGCAAAAACTGCAACCAATGGCGGTGGAACTTATCCGTGGGCAACAGAATCGTACCTGGGAAGATTGACCTATAACTATGACAACAGGTACTTGTTGTGGGCTACTTACAGGACTGATGGATCTCCCAACTTTGGTCCGGACAAGCGATGGGGATCGTTTCCATCAATTTCTGCAGCGTGGAGAGTTAACAATGAGAAATTCTTCGACGTTAGTCAAATCAGTGATTTGAAAGTAAGATATGAATATGGATTTACTGGTAACCCGGGATGGGGTTCTGGTGTGTATGCAGCCATGAATACTTACGCAACACCGTGGGGCACTGGTTTCCTACCATCAACATTCACTAATCCATTACTGCAATGGGAAGAAACAAAGACCAACAATATTGGATTGAATGCTGGATTTTTAAACAACAGGTTCACAATTGAAGCGGACTATTATTCCAGAAAGACTAGCAATCTTCTCCTGAATGCCGTTCTTCCCTGGTACATGGGGACTAATGGTGTTGGATCAGTAGGAGCGCCACTGGTGAATGCCGGCGCTTTGCAAACAAAGGGATGGGCTTTTACGATCAATGCGCAGCTAATGGAGAAGAAGGACTTTAGATGGGATGCCAGCTTCAACTTGTCACAATTCAAAACAACCGTGGATCAATTGTACCAGAATACACCATTCATCTCCAGGACATCCTGGTGGATGAATAACTGGACGCAGCGTGCATATGTTGGTCAGCAACCCTGGTTGTTTATGGGATATATCGAGGAAGGTTTGTTTCAGAGTATTGATGAGATTAACAAGAGCGCAGTTCCTGTTGACGCCTCTGGTGCCAGGTATCCTACCAGTGCCACTACTGGCTTGTGGGTAGGTGATGTGAAATACAAAGACATCAATGGCGACAACAAGATTGATCAAAATGATTTGACCATTATCGGCAATCCATGGCCGAAATTGTCTGGCGGTTTCACCAATACTTTCAATTATAAGGGCATTGAATTAAGTGTTCTTATACAAGGTGTTTATGGAAATGATGTTTATAATTACATTGCTGCGGAAGCAAGTAACCCTAACAACATTAACCTGAGCAGGAATTTAATGGTGCGGGCATTAGAATATGCGAAGCTGACTACTGATGGATCTGGCAAACCAGTGCTGGCAAATCCGGGAACGAGAGTTCCGCGCATTTCTAATAATCCACTTTCTGCCGATAACAACTTTGCGAGAATCACCGACCGATTTCTTGAAGATGGTTCTTACCTAAGATTGAAGAATATTACGCTCAGCTACAATGTGCCGGCTAAATACCTGGGATATACGAAAGTGATCAAAGGTTTTAAAATATCATTCACCGCACAGAATATAGCAACCTGGACCAGCTACAAGGGGTATGATCCGGAAGTGGGCTCTTACATTGGAACAGTGTCAGCAGCCAACAATCAGGCAGTTGGTATCGACTTTGGTCGTTATCCAATTACACCAATGTACATCGGCACCCTTAGTGTTAATTTCTAAACTCGCTTATATGAAAATATTGAATCGCATATATTGTTTGATGGGCCTTGTAATAATAGGATCCACTTTCGCCAGTTGCAAAAAAGCATTTCTGGACAGACCGCCGCTGAGTTCTATTACCGACGCCAACTTTTACAAAACAGATGAACAGATTAGAGCAGGAACTGCTCCCTTATATAATGCAGTGTGGTTTGATTACAACGATCAGGCCATGTTTCAACTCGGAGACTTCAGAGGAGGAAGTGCCTACGATGCGTGGTTTGATAATTCTAATGTAAAGTTCAACACCACTCCCGACAACCAGCACAATGGCTCTGCATGGAGGGCATTCTTCAATGTTGTAGCTCAATCAAACCTAGTGATATATAATATCGGCAGGTTTGCAGGTGCTGATGTTTCAGAATCCGCAAAGAAGACCGCAATTGCTGAAGCAAGATTCATGAGGGCGTTAGCTTATAGGTTTCTTGTTTCGAATTGGGGTCCCGTTCCAATCATCGAAAATAATTTCGAGCACCTGAATGATACCACTATCAGGAGAAACACAGTAACAAGCGTCTGGAGGTTTATTACGCGCGAAATGAGAGCCGCAGCGGCTGATCTCCCTGCAACTGTAAGCGAGAAAGGAAGAGTTACGAAATGGACTGCACAAGCAATGCTGGCAAGGATGTATCTCACCAGGGCGGGAGTTGAGTCAACAGGGGGAGCCAGGAAGCAGGAGTTTTTAGACAGCGCAAAATTCTACGCCGCAAATGTGATCAATAACGGTCCTTATAAATTGTTAGATAAATATGAGGATCTCTTCAGGTGGAATGAAAAAACTGGCTATCGATATGATAATAATGATGAATCAATTTTCGAATTACAGTGGGTGTTTACAGGACCGAATGTGTGGGGAACCGCCAACAGCTTGCCTGAGTATATAGCATACAGCAATGAAATTGCTTATGGTGGCTGGGGTAATTCAAAGGGTGCAACATGGTGGATATTGAGTTTGTACGAAGGCCTGGTGCCACAAGCCAATGGCACTATGAAGGGCAGGACCATTGATCAGCGCCTGCATGAAAGTTTTATGTTGCCTGGATTCTTTTATCCTGAGATCACTAAGAAAAGTGATAAATCAAAATTCATTTATCCATTCGTTGACGCGGGTGGCAATGCTAATTACGCTGCAATTAAGAAATATGTGATTGGTGGCCCCGATGATCTTGGAGCCGCCGCTGCACAACAGCACTATCCGAACGACACTTATATGATGAGGTTTGCTGAACTCTTTTTGATTTACGCAGAAGCTTCTATTGGAAATGCAGCTTCTACAATGGATGCAACCGCTGTTTCTTATTTCAACAAAGTGCGCATGAGAGCCGGTTTGCCTGAATGGCTAGTGAGCGGTCCTAATGCGAACGGACCGTTAACACTTGATGTGGTGCTCAATGAAAGATTCAAGGAATTTGCAATGGAAGGAATGACCTGGTATGACCTCGTTAGTTTGCATTATTGGAATCCACAGAAAGCACTAAACATTATCAACAACCAGGACAGAGGTTTATATTATGTGGTGCCTGATAAGATGCCCAATCCAACAGAATGGACATTTACTAAAACTTCATGGTATGCTGACAGGGTGCCGGTAGCCAATGAAGGCAATTTTGTGATGCCAATTCCTTCAGTGGAAATGAGCCAGGCTCCTAACCTGCAATTACCTCCGGTTGATTATAAATAAAACACTAATCATTCCTCAATAGAAATTATTCATAAAATGAAATCAAATTATAAGATACTCTTCCTGCTGATTATAGTAGTTGGTGCAGTGGCTTCGATGTCTTCATGTAAGAAGACTCATAGTTCGGCAACGCCATCTATTACCTATGTCCGTATTACCAATCCTCAATCTTCAGACTCTTTGTTGATTGGCGCAGGACAGGGACAGCTAATTGCCATTGTTGGAAATAACCTCCAGGATGTTGTTCAGATCTGGTTTAACGACCAGCAGGCGGTGCTGACGCCGTCTTATATTAACAGTACATCCATCATTGTGAGAGTACCTTCTCAAATTCCTACGAAGGTGACTGATACCATGAAGCTGATCTTTAACGATGGATATATTCTAAACTACAAATTCAAAGTTCAAATAAGCAAACCGGTAATCAACAGCATGCTTTGTGAATTCGTAAATGCGGGAGATATTGCCACCATTTATGGCAATTATTTCTATGCACCGATTACAATCACATTCACCGGGGGAGCTACAGCAGAAATTGTGTCTCTCAAGGATCAACAGGTCGACTTCAAGGTTCCGGCAGGAGCACAGCCGGGTCCTATTACTGTCAAGACAAATTTTGGACAAGTCGTCTCAGATTTCTTGTTCAGGGATCCAAGACCAAAAATTATTGATGCTGATCCTGCTGAAGGTTGGTGGGGAACTTATCTGGTCACCAATCCTGGACCGAATGATCCACCTAAGATTAGTGGCAATTACTATCGATTCGTAAAATCAGTAAAGGCCTGGACCTGGGATCAACCCGAAGTTGCTGGCGGTCCTGCGAATTCGATGCCCAATCACGCCACGAATGTTCCAGATGGCGCTATTCAAAAACCGGAAGACTATGTCCTGAAGTTTGAAGTCAATACAGTGAAACCATACAACTCTAACAGGATTGGAATCAACGTTGGCTTAACTGCAGAAGACAATGATCATTACGCATGGAATCCTCCATATGATTCGAAGGGAAAATGGAATACCGTTACCATTCCTTTTGAAGATGTGGCAAAGAGTTACACTAACAAGCCAGTGCTAAGTCCTACTGGATATTGGTCAAGAATCCTGGTGTTTGGCCCAGGCGATCTGGAAGCAGATATAGCATTTGACAATCTTAGAGTGGTTCTAAAAAAACAGCCATAAACCAAAACAAAGTTTAATCAAACAAAAAAATAGATATGCGACTGCTTGTGATCGCTTTTATATTATTATCTGTTGGACTAGTTGTTTCCTGTAAAAAGGACAACAACAGTTCTGAATCTGATAAAGTAGTACTCAATAGCTTCGGACCCACCGGGGCAAAAATTGGAGATACGATCAGATTTATCGGGAACAATTTGCAAATGGTTACATCCATAAAGTTTTCTGGTGACTCCGCGAAGGCCACCCTACTGCAAAAGGATTTCAAATCGCAAACAAGTACTGAAATAAAAGTACTGGTCCCTACCGGAACTGAAAAAGGGTATGTGACTTTGAAAACTCCAGATGGCAACATTGTTACCAAAACGCAGCTCAACGTAGGTGTGACTACAACTATTTCTACCATGACGAAGCAAGCGCGTCATGGAGACAATATCACGTTCACGGGTAATTACCTGAACTGGGTTGATAGAGTAACGTTTGAAGGCGGCACGGTCGTTAAAAATTTCGTGAGCAAATCAATGACTCAATTGGTGGTTACTGTTCCGGGCGACGCAAAAGACGGTGTATTGACGGTGCATTATGGCGGCAC
>Ga0070674_100002141_pt1 | contig 10840 bp, 11 predicted proteins | sample KBSM33metaG_FD_65344 | JGI IMG/M metagenome (GOLD analysis project Ga0070674, IMG submission 65344) | Miscanthus rhizosphere microbial communities from Kellogg Biological Station, Michigan, USA - KBS M3-3 metaG | ecosystem: Host-associated > Plants > Roots > Rhizosphere > Soil ...
TCATCGGAGCGGTGGGCGCGTGCATCGTGTTGTTCGCCTGGTCGCACTCGCGCCTGCGCGCAGCGCGTGCCGAGCACGACACGCTCCTCACTGCCGCGGGGCGCGACGCCGACGCCATCCGCCGCGAGGCACAGGTCGAGGCGCGCGAGCAAGCCGTCGCTCTCCGGAGCGAGATCGAGAGCGAGGTGCAGGACCGGCGCGTACAGATTGCAAAGGTCGAGGAGCGTGTCCTGCAGAAGGAGCTCGATGTCGACTCGCGCCTGACGGAGCTCGAACGGCGCGAGCAGGGCCTCGGCGACCGCGAAGTCCACATCAAGGCGCTGCAAGAGGAGCTCCGGGACGCCCAGCGCGAGGCGCTGGCGGGTCTCGAAAAGATCTCGGGGCTCACGGTGCACGAGGCGCGACAGCAGCTGCTCGACCGCTCGAAGGACCTCGTGCGCCACGAGCTTGCCCGAGAGGTGCGGCAGATGGAGGAGGAGGCCCGGTCGGATGCTCGGCGACGAGCACGCGCGCTGGTCGCGGACTCGCTCCAGCGCGTCGCGGCGAGCCATACCGCGGAGGCGACCGTGACGGTCGTCGAGCTCGCCTCCGACGATCTCAAGGGGCGGATCATCGGGCGGGAGGGACGGAACATCCGTGCGCTCGAGCACCTCACCGGTGTCGATTTCATCATCGACGACACGCCCCACGCGGTCGTGCTCTCGTCGTTCGATCCGCTGCGGCGCGAGACCGCGCGGATGACGCTCGACAAGCTCATCGAGGACGGGCGCATTCACCCGGCCCGGATCGAGGAGATGTACTACCAGGCGAAGGCGGAGCTCGAGGAGCACGTTCTGCAGGCCGGCGAGCAGGCCGTCTTCGAGGCGAACTGCGGCGAGTTCCACGAGGAGCTCGTCCGGATGCTCGGTCGGCTTCGCTACCGCACGAGCTATGGCCAGAACGTCCTCAAGCACACGCTCGAGGTCGTGCACCTGGGTGGAATCATGGCGGCCGAGCTGAAGGCCGGCGTGAAGACGACGAAGCGGGCTGCGCTCCTGCACGACATCGGGAAGGCGGTCAGCCACGAGGTCGACGGCTCACATGCGCTCATCTCCGCCCAGCTCGCTCGGCGCTGCGGGGAGTCGGAGGGGGTCGTGCACGCGATCGAGGCTCACCACTACGAGGTCCAGCCCCAGACGGTCGAGGCGGTGCTCCTCATCACCGCCGACGCGATTTCGGCTTCTCGGCCGGGAGCCAGGGGCGAGAGCCTCGAGAACTACATTCGCCGCCTGGAGGCGCTCGAGGAGATCGCGACTGCGAAGAACGGCGTCGCGAAGGCCTACGCGCTCCAGGCCGGTCGCGAGATCCGCGTCATCGTCGAGCCGTCCGAGGTCGACGACGACGGTGCCGTTCTCCTCTCACACGAGATCGCTCGCGAGATCGAGGATCAGCTCGAGTACCCCGGGCAGGTGAAGGTCATCGTGATCCGCGAGAGTCGCGCGATCGAGGTTGCGAAGTAGGCGACGACGGCGGGTCGGGGATCAGAGGAGCGCAAGCCTGAAGGCGTCGGAGTGATGGCTAGTCGCGCGACGACCGACGCCGAAACAGCCAAGCCAACGCCGCGAAGCCAGCCACCGCCCACCAAGACACGTGGAGCATGGGATCGCGTGGGAAGCCAATAACGATCCCACTCCGCGCAACGACGATTCGAGCTCTTCCAAGGCGATAGCCGCGCTCGTCGAGCGCTTGCTCAACGCCTTGCCATCGCCCTGGCGGCGAACTCACGCAGCCCGAAGCGTCGCGCCTATTCGTTCGAGCGTTTCTCGCGGCGGTCGTAGACCCATCCGAATATCAGCCCGGCGACAGCGACAACGAGAAACACGCCCAAGAAGCCCCAGGCGTACAGCGCTCGCCAGAAGATGAGCAACCCGACGAACAAGATGACCCCCACAGCCACGACACCGCCGACAAACCTGAGCCAGAAGCGGCGCCCAAGGCCCTCCTCGTCATCCTCTCTGCGAACAACCGTCTCCGGCCCTTCCATCCCCGCCAGTATCGCGCCAAAGCTCCACGGCGTCCAGGACGCGCTCGACGGCAGAAACCGTCGTTACTCTTTCACCCAACCAACTGGCTCCTCGTATGTACCGAAAGTACTCCGTCACGACCTTCGGCTGTCAGATGAACGCTCACGACTCCGAGCGGATCAAGGGCATGCTCGAGTCGCTCGGGCTCGGGGAGGCGACGTCGCCCGACGAGGCCGATGTGCTCGTGTTCAACACCTGCACGATCCGCGAGAAGCCCGATACCCGGCTCGCCGCGTACCTCGGGAATGCTGGTGCGATGAAGCGCGACCGGCCCGACGTCGTCATCGCGGTCGGGGGGTGCTACGCGGAGGCCCAACGCGAGCGAATCTTCGAGCAGTACCCGTTCGTCGACGTCGCATTCGGTCCCGGGTCGATCCCGCATCTCGGTACGTGGATCGCTGCGGGTGGATACGCGGTTCCGCGCGCTCGCTTCGGAACGCACGAGCACTTCGCCGCCGACCTCCCATTGCATACGGAGCGTCGGTTTCAGGCATGGGTGCAGGTGTCGATGGGCTGCAACTCCGCGTGCGCGTACTGCATCGTGCCGGCCGTGCGCGGCCGAGAGCAGAGCCGACGGCCCGGCGAGATCGTCGCCGAGATCGAGCAACTGGCGGGCGCCGGCGTTCGCGAGATCACGCTCCTCGGGCAGAACGTCAACTCCTGGGGCCGTGACCTCGCACCGGACGTGCACACCGAGTTCGGCGAGCTCCTGCGAGCATGCGACGGAGTCTCGGGAATCGAGCGGATTCGATTCACGAGCCCGCATCCCAAGGACTTCCGGAATCCCGTGATCGCCGCGATGGCCGAATGCGAGAGCGTGTGCGAGCATGTCCACCTGCCGGCGCAGTCCGGATCGTCGCGCGTCCTGAAGGCGATGCGTCGGACATACGACCGGGCGCGGTATCTCCGTCTCGTCGAGCGCCTACGCAGCGAGATCGGGGACCTCGCCCTCGGGACGGATCTGATTGTCGGGTTTCCCGGTGAGAGCGAAGCGGAATTCGAGGAAACCGTGTCGTTGGTGCAGGAAGTGCAATTCGACAGCGCGTTCACGTTCATCTACTCGCCGCGCGCCGGCACCGAGGCCGCCGCGCTGCCCGATCAGATCCCGAACGACGTGAAGCACGCGCGCCTCGAACGCCTCGTCGACGTCGTTCAGCGCGGAGCAGCGGAGCGCAATGCGCGTCGCGTCGGCCTCGTCGAGCAGGTGCTCGTCGAAGGTTCGAGTCGCACCGATTCCTCGCTGCTCCGTGGGCGCACCCGACGCAACACGACCGTGAACTTCTCCGGGCGCGCGCGCGCGGGCGAGCTCGTGGACGTGGTCATCGAGGCTGCGACGTCGACCACTCTCCGGGGCCGCGAGGCGTCGCTCGTCGCAGCCTGACGATCGAGAATGCACATACTCGGCACGGTCCGTGAGACACACGCGCGCACCTCGGCGATACGCTCGCAGCGGGTGGTGGGCCGGGGTGCCCCACGAGACGTGACCAAGCTGGCGTACTCGGTCGTGGCGATCTTCGGCCCGACGGCCTCCGGCAAGTCGGCCGTCGCGCAGGAGCTCGCCGCTCGAACCGGAACCGAGGTCGTCTCGGCCGACGCGCTCCAGGTCTATGTCGGCATCCCGATCCTCACGAACCAGTCTTCTGCGGGCACCCGGCTCACCGCGTTCCGCGAGCTGTCCGATGAGATGTCGGTCGGCGAGTACGCGACGCTTGCACACGCGGAGATCGACGACCTCGTCCGCGCGCACGGATGTGCAGTCGTTGCCGGGGGGACCGGCCTCTACCTCCGTGCCGCAGTCGCGGACCTCGCGATCCCGGGTGCCGTCGAGCCCGATGCGCGTGCGACTCTCGAGCATCTCTACGACTTGGATCCATCCGCCGCGTACGACCGACTCGCCGAGGTCGACCCCGACGCTGCCCGGGTCGTGCACCCGAACGACCGCCGGCGTGTCGTGCGTGCCCTCGAGCTCGCCCAATCGGGCCAGTCGCTCGTTCCCGAGACGGCTGCGCTCTGGTCGACGTCGATGCGGCACCCGACGCTCGTCGTCGGCCTGGACGTGACAGCCGACGAGCTCGAGCGACGCATTCGCGCTCGCGCGGAGGCGATGATCGCGCGAGGCGCCGCCGCCGAGGCTCGGGCCGCGATGACCGTGCCGATCTCGAAGACGGCGGCGAAAGCACTCGGGCTTGCCGAGCTGACGACCCTTCCGCTCGGAGAGGCGACCGACCGCCTCGTCGAACGTACTCGGCGATATGCCGCGTACCAGCGCAAGTGGATGCGTCGGATCCCGGAGATCGAGCTCGTCGACGGGAACCGTCCGCCCGAGGAGGTGGTCGACGACGTCCTCGACCTGGCACGCGCTCGGTAACACGTATGTCGTCGTCGAGCCCGCGGAGCCGCTCGACGCGACGGCTGCATCGAGGCTCGCCGAGGGAACCGATGGCGTGCTCGAGGTGCTCGCACGTTCCGAGACGTCGGTCGCGATTGCGATCTGGAATCCGGATGGCTCGAAGGCCGAGCTCTCCGGCAACGGGACGCGCATCGCGGCCGCCTGGCTCGCCGAACAGACGGGGGGGTCGGAGGTCACTGTCGAGGTGGCCGGTCGCATCGTCCACACGCGTCTTCGTAGCTCGGGTGATATCGAGCAGGAGCTCGGAGAGGTCGAGATCGGCGTGTCCGAAACCGTCGACGGGGTCACGTTCGTCCCGGTCTTGGTCGGCAACCCGCACGCCGTGGTGATCGGGGATCCGGCGGACATCGCGACCATAGGGCCGTTTCTCGAGACCCATCGCCGCTTCCCGCAGCGCACGAACGTGCAGGTTGCGCACATCGACGGTCCGGGCGAAGTGACCGCGCGCGTCTGGGAGCGCGGTGTCGGGGAGACGCTCTCGTCCGGGACGAGCGCCGTCGCGGTCGCCGCCGCAACCCACGGCGAGGGAGACGTGGTGGTGCACTTTCCGGGAGGCGCCCTGCGTGTGCGCCTCGACGACGGTCGCGCGACTCTCTACGGAAGAGCGGAGCGCATGGTCTGAGTCAGGCCTGAGCGAGCTCGACGAGGCGGCCGTCGGGGTCGCGGAGATACGCCGAGCGCCCCCACTCGTAGTCACGCGGCTCGACGAGGAGCTCACAGCCTTCCGAGCGGAGCGTGTCGCAGGTCGTGTCGAGGTCGTCCACGGTGAGCGCGAAGTGATCCTCGTTGGGCGGGCCGCCCTCCATCGCTGCCGCTCGTTCGTGGACGAGGATCTTCGCATCACCCGCCGTGAACAGCGCGCCGCCGGGCCACTCGGCGACCGGCGCGGCGCCTACGAGCGACCGGTAGAACCCAGCGACCGCAGCGACGTCGTCGGTGAAGAGCGCGATCTCGGCAACGTCGCTCACGTCGCGATCTCGAACTCCCGCAGCACGTCGTTCAGCGAGGTCTTGAGATCGGTCGACTCGCTGCGCTTGCCGACGATAAGGGCGCACGGCAGGTCGTAGGACCCTGCGGGGAACATCTTCGGCCTCGTGCCCGGGAGCACCACCGAACGGGGCGGCACGTACCCACGATGCTCGACTGGATCGCTGCCCGTGACGTCGATCACGGGTATGGATGCGGAGAGCACGACGTTGGGCGCGACCACCGCACCTTCTCCGATCACGACGCCTTCGACGACGACTGCACGAGAGCCGATGAACGCCCCGTCCTCGACGATAACCGGGCGCGCCTGTGGCGGCTCGAGCACGCCTCCGATCCCCACGCCCCCGGAGAGGTGGACGTCGGCGCCGATCTGCGCACACGAGCCGACCGTCGCCCAGGTGTCGACCATCGTCCGCGGGCCGACCCACGCGCCGATGTTGACGTAGCCCGGCATGAGGATGACGCCCTCGGAGAGGAAGGACCCGTAGCGCGCCACGCCGGGCGGGACGACGCGGACGCCTCGCGCCGCGTAGTCGGACTTGACCGGGATCTTGTCGAGGAAGTGGAGGCCACCGATCTCCAGCGGTTCGACCTTCCGCAGTCGGAAGTAGAGGAGGATCGCCTTCTTCACCCACTCGTTGACGACCCAACCGTCTTTCGCGTGCTCCGCGACGCGAAGATCACCGGCATCGAGCCGGGCGATCGCCTCCTCGATCGGCTCGGGCTCCACTTCGCCGGCCCCCCACAGCTGGTCGATCCGCTCGCTCAGCTCCATCACGCGGCATCTTCTCCGATCGGCGTCGTGAGAAATCGCTCGAGGACTTCGTATGCCCGAACGAGCGAGCTGATCGCCACGCGCTCCCCCGCGTGGTGAGCGAGCGCCGTAGGGCCCGGCCCGAAGTTGACGGCGTCGAGACCGCGTGCCGTGAAGTCCGCGACGTTCGTCCATGCTTGCTTCGGACGGACCACGAGGTCTCCGGCCGCCTGGAGCGCACGCACCGCCGGCGCGTCCGCGACGACGCGCGCAGGCGCGCTGTTGCTGACGACCTCGAGGGTGGCGCCGTCCGGCACCAGGCTCGCGAGGTACGCCTCGGCTTCCGCAGGCTCGCGGTCCGGGGGGTAGCGAAGATTGAGCGTTGCGGTCGCCTCGCCGGGGATGACGTTGTCGGCGATCCCCGCTTCGAGCCGCGTGACCGCGACGACCTCGCGGAACTCGAGCCCTCCGACGACCGCCACGCGCGGCTCGTGCTCCAGCAGTGGCGCCAGACCAAGAACGGCTCGCTCGAGTGCGCTGTCCGCCAGCCACGGTCGTGCGGAGTGACCACTCGTTCCAAGAAACGTCAGACGTGCGACCACGTTCCCGAGGCATCCCGACTGGAGCTCGAGGTCCGTCGGCTCGAGTACGACGGCAAGCGTCGTCTCATGGATCGCGCTCGACGCAGCGAAGAGCGCGGGAAGGGGATTGTGCTCGGCCGGTAACTCCTCACGCCCGAAGACGAGGAGTGCCAGGTCCGACGTGGTGGCGGCGAGGTCGACACTGCGTGTGAGCTCGAGCGCAACTGCGAGCCCTCCCTTCATGTCGCTCGCGCCGAGCCCGTGCACGTCGCCGCCGGCGATCCGTCCGGGGAGGTTCCCCTGCGCGGGCACCGTGTCGTAGTGCGCGGCCAACACGATGAGCGGGAACCCCTCCCTTCGGGGCGCGAGGTAGAGGAAAGCCTCGTCGCCTGCGTGCTCCGCGACCCAGCCGGGCGGGATCAGGCCGAGCACGCGATCGCGAATAGCAGCCTCGTGACCGCTCTGCGAGGGAATGTTCACCAGCTCGAGCGTCCGCGCGGCGAGGCGGTCGGCGAGCGCGGTCACCGCAGGAGCGTACCGCGGCATAATCTCGCGGTGACTGCGCGCCAGCCCGATCCCGCACCCGGGGCGGAGCCGGAGCGCGGGCTTCTACTGGGCGTCTACCCGAAGGGCGCGGACTCCGACGACGAGCTCGGGGAGCTCGGCGAGCTCGCACGCACGGCCGGCGTCCTGCCAGTCGGCGAGGTCGTCCAGCACCGCGCCCATCCGGATCCGCGCTCGTTCGTCGGGAAGGGGAAGCTGACGGAGCTCAAGCAGGTCTTCGGGGACTCCGAGGCCGAAGCGCTGCTCGTCGACGACGAGCTGAGCCCCACCCAGCACCGCACCCTTGAGGACGCATTGAAGACCCGCGTCGTCGACCGGACGCAGCTCATTCTCGACATATTCGCGCAGCACGCGAGAAGCGCCGAGGGCAAGCTTCAGGTCGAGCTGGCGCAGCTCGAGTACAACCTGCCGCGCATGCGCGGCATGTGGCAGCACCTGGAGCGGCTCGGCGGCGGGGTCGGGACGCGGGGGCCGGGGGAGAGCCAGCTCGAGACCGACCGACGCCTCGCACGGACGCGCGTGTCGCTGCTCAAGAAGCGCCTTCGCACTCTCGAGAGCCAGCGTTCGACGCGGCGGAAGGAGCGCATGCGGACGAGCGCACCGACGATCGCTCTCGCGGGATACACCAACGTCGGGAAGTCGACGCTGCTGAACGCCCTGACCGGTGCAGCTGCGTCCGTGGACGACCGCCTGTTCGAGACGCTCGACCCGACGACCCGCGGATTCGAGCACGACGGGAAGCGCTACCTCGTGACCGACACCGTGGGCTTCATCCGGCGACTGCCGACGCAACTGGTCGAGGGATTCGCCGCGACGCTCGAGGAGACGCTCGTCGCCGATCTCGTCCTCCACGTCGCCGATGCGTCGCTCTCCGAAGAGCGCCTTGCGGAGACGATCGCGGCCGTCGGTGGTGTTCTCGCCGAGATCGGAGCCGACGACATCCCGGTGGAGCTCGTGCTGAACAAGGTCGACGCGCTCGACACGCTCGCCCGCCGGCGGATCGAGCACGCCTATCCACGCGCACTGCTCATCTCGGCACGAACCGGGGAAGGTCTGGATGCCCTCAAGGAGCGTGTGGCCGAGCTCTTCTCGGATCGCTTCGAGGACGTTCGGTTGCTCGTTCCGTACGCCGACGGGAAGGCCCTCGCGGCGCTCTACGACCTCGGAGCGCCTATCGCCGAGCGGCGGGACACGGCCGACGGAGTGCGCATCCGCGCCCGGCTTCCCCGTGCGGAGGCCGCCCGTTTCGCTCGCTACCTCGTGGCCGACGAGCACGATCTCGGACAGGCTTCCGCCCGGTGATCGACGTCCCGGTTCGCCGACTTCGGCCCGACGCACACCTTCCGGAACAGGCCTACGAGGGCGACGCCGGGATGGACCTCTCCGCCTGCGAGGCCGTCACGATCGAGCCGGGTGAGCGCGCGGTCGTGCCGACGGGCCTTGCCGTCGAGATTCCGGACGGCTATGCGGGATTCGTCCAGCCGCGCTCCGGGCTAGCGGTGCGACACGGGATCGGGATCGTCAACTCGCCGGGACTCATCGACTCCGGCTACCGGGGCGAGATCCAGGTCGTCCTCTTGAACACCGACCGTGAGCAACGCTTCACCGTCGAGCCAGGGATGCGCATCGCGCAGCTCGTCATCCAGCCGGTGGCTGTAGCGCGGCTCGTCGTGGTCGACGAGCTCGCGAGCAGCGAGCGCGGCTCCCGCGGCTTCGGGTCCTCGTCGAGCTGACGGCGATGGGCGAGCCGAGGATCCGGGTATCGGCGATCCTGCGCTGGCGCGGGAGGATCCTCCTCGCGCGTCACGAGAAGGCTGCCGGCGCGGTCTGGCTCCTCCCGGGCGGCGGAGTGCAGCCGGGCGAAAGTCTCGTACGGGCACTCCAGCGCGAACTGTGGGAGGAGACGGGCCTGTTCCCCGACGGCCTCGACGTGCCGCTCGAAGGGCCGGTCGCCATCGTCGACTCCATCGCCCCCGAAGGCACGGCCGCCCGGAAGCACGTCGTTCACGTGATCTTCGCCGCCGAGGTCCCGGGATCCCTGGAGGACGTGGCGTCGCAGGACGATGCGGTGCGTGGTCACCGCGCGTTCCTCATGCGAGAGCTGGACGCGGTCCCGCTCCACCCGCCGATCGGCCGCTTCTTGCAACGCTGGCAACCCGGGGATCCGGCGGTCTACCTCGGCGAGATGTGGGTTCCCTGATACACCCGGACCGCGGTTAGAGCCGGCCGCCGCGGCGGCGCGCGCGTTCCGCGGACACGCGGAACGCCTGAGTCTCGAGCTCGTCCGGCAACGGAGGGAGTGTCGGTGGCTCGGTCCCGCCGGCATGTGCGAGCGCGCGCTCCAGCAACCAGTCCGCGAGCCAAGGGTTGCGAGGAAGCAGCGGCCCATGCAGGTACGTCCCGAGCGCGTTTCCGAGGCGAATTCCCTCGAACCCTGACGCGCCGTCGTTCCCGAACCCGTGGACGACGCGCCCGAGGGCCACGGCGCCCTCGTCGAGAAGCGTTCGCCCCGCGTGGTTCTCGAATCCGGCGAGTTGTCGCGGCGATCCCGGCTCCAGCTCGCACTCGAGCAGGACATCGCCGATCATGCGGACGTCGCCGGCAACCGTCTCGTGAGGGAAGAGTGCGGCACCCGGCATGAGCGAGCCGTCGCGCCCACGGTATCCCCGCCCGAGGAGCTGGTAGCCGCCGCACACGGCCAGCAGCGCGACGCCGCGCGCATGCGCAGCCTGGAGCGCCTCGGTCTTTGAGGCGAGGTCGGGTGCGATGAGCGCCTGCTCGCGGTCCTGGCCGCCTCCGATGTACAGGAGGTCGTGCGCCGAGGGATCGAGCGGATCGCCGCGATCGACGGGATGGACGACGAGCTCGTGACCGCGCAGGGCAGCGCGGCGCGCGAAGACTGCGAGGTTCCCACGATCCGCGTAGATGTTCAGGTAGTCGGGATAGAGGTGCCCGACGCGGATCCTCACGAGCCTCCCTCCCAGTACGGCCGCACAGCGCCGCGGTCGGTGAGGATCCCGCGCAGCGCGAGCATGGCCGTGTACGTCGGCAGGACGACGAGCTCCGTGCCCGCCTCGACCAGGCTGAGCCCGCGATCGAGCGCCCGCTCGAGCGAGGGGATGACCTCGAGCCTCCCTGCCGGTAGGCCGCCGTACTCCATCCGCAGTCCCAGTTCGGCGGCCCGATCGCCCGCTGCGATCACGAGCCCCACGCGGTCGAGAAGTGGCTCGAAGTCCACGTCCCAGATCCACGACACGTCCTGACCGTCCGCGATCGCGTCGTTCAGCGCGACGACGAGGACGGGGGGGACGCCGGTCTCCAACGTCCGGACGACCTCGTTCGCCCCCGCGGGGTTCTTGATGAGGAGCAAGACGACGGACTTGCCGCCCGAGCGAATACGCTCGAACCGCCCGAACGCCGCACTGAACCGCGCGAGACCGTCGCGCACGTCGACGAGCGAGGCACCGACGGCGAGTGCGAG
>Ga0070674_100002144_pt1 | contig 10834 bp, 8 predicted proteins | sample KBSM33metaG_FD_65344 | JGI IMG/M metagenome (GOLD analysis project Ga0070674, IMG submission 65344) | Miscanthus rhizosphere microbial communities from Kellogg Biological Station, Michigan, USA - KBS M3-3 metaG | ecosystem: Host-associated > Plants > Roots > Rhizosphere > Soil ...
CATTCACCGGCATAGCGCCAAGGTATATGGGAAAGCGGCTGTTGGCTCACCGCCCATGTCTGTGCCGCACCTGGATACGAGAATGATAAAAGGAAAACAAGAATTATTGTTTGGTCCTTATGCCGGTTTTAGCACCCGGTTTCTAAAGCAGGGTTCGTTGATGGATTTACCCAAATCATTACGGTTAAGCAATATCAGGCCGATGATGGCAGCCGGGCTTCATAATATACCGCTGACAAAATACCTGATCCAGCAGGTACGGCAATCTGCCGGAGAACGATTGGATGCATTGAAAGAATATTTACCAAATGCAATCATGGAAGATTGGGAACTGGAGATCGCCGGACAAAGAGTACAGGTCATTAAAAAAGATGAAGACGAGGGAGGCATCCTTGAATTTGGAACAGAAGTAGTCAGCGCAGCCGATGGCAGTATTGCTGCATTGTTAGGTGCATCACCCGGCGCATCAACAGCAGTAAGCATTATGCTCGGATTATTAAAAACCTGTTTTAAGAAAGAGTTTGCAACATCGGAATGGCAAAATAAGCTGCAGGAAATGATTCCATCTTTTGGTAAATCGCTGGCCACTGATGCAGCACTCTGCGAAAAGATAAGAGTATGGAACAGTAGTGTGCTTAAACTTGTCAACTAATAAACCTGTAAACCGCATCACTACCCCAGATCAATCGCCGTATTATCGCCGATATTCAACGTTCTCGTTTCGCCGCGTATACCTGTATCGTTGCCGATAAGAGAGGAATCCAAGACAATATCAAACAGGTTGGAATAAGCGCCGATGATGGAGTTTTTTATAATGGAGTAATCCACTTTGGTATTGTCGCCAATGGCAACGTTGGGCCCGATGATCGAATTTTTTATATCGCAACCCGAGCCGATACTCACGGGGGGTATGATCACTGTGTTTTCAAAATGATGTTTTTCATCAATCTTGCCGCCGAACTTTTTTAATAAAGTAGCATTCGATTCAAGTAAGGTTTCTTTTTTACCGCAATCAAACCAATTCTCTACTTTAAACGATTTAAACTTAATACCGGAACCGATCATACAATCCAGTGCATCGGTGAGGCTGTATTCGCCTCTCACGGTCCGTCCCTGGCTGATATTATTTTCAAGACATTGAAACATCAATTCACTGTCTTTGATTTTATAAATTCCCACCAGCGCCATATTGCTTTTAGGTATCTGTGGCTTTTCAACAACGTGTGTTACAAATCCATTCTCACCAATTTCGGCCACACCGAATTCTCGCGGATCGTCCACTTTTTTTACACCAAGCAGCGAATCAGGACTACTCACTGCTTCTTTTACATCGTATTCGCAAATCGTATCGCCCAGCACCACAAACATTTCGTCGTTATTAACGATACTGCGTGTCATTTTAATCGCATGGCCGATGCCCTGCCTGTCTGTCTGGTGAACAAAATGGGAAAGGAGATGCGGATACTTTTGCCGTACATAATCCTGGATTTTATCGCCGAGATAACCCACGATAAATACAAATTCATTGATCCCCGCTTCCTGCAGTTGATCGATAATTATGCTCAACACGTTTTTTCCCGCCAATGGTATCAGGGCCTTCGGTTGAGTGTATGTATGCGGGCGAAGTTTGGTTCCTGCGCCTGCAACGGGGATAATGGCCTTCACTGATTGCGTTTTGGTAACTAATCAAAAGCGAACGAAAGTAGCATTTTTGCAGCAAACAAAAACATATGGTCAAATCCGGTTTCAATCCGCATCATTCTTACTTTTGCAGCTTGAAAAGGATTGTGTTACCAGCTTTAGTAAATATATTTAGCTTTCGTTGCGTCGCACACTTCTGCATTCTGTTCGCTATTCAGCAGTTTCACAAGCTTCACTTCGTTGAAATGAATACTTATAAACCTCTAAACGTTTAAACCCATAATGCAAAAAGATACCGAGATATTCGACCTCATCAACCAGGAACTTGAGCGGCAACGCAACGGCATTGAATTAATCGCATCTGAAAATTTTACATCCCTGCAGGTCATGCAGGCGATGGGCACGGTGCCCACAAATAAATATGCAGAAGGTTACCCGGGTAAACGATATTACGGTGGCTGCGAAGTGGTGGATGAGATAGAAACAATTGCTATCGAGAGACTGAAAAAAATATTCAACGCATCGTGGGCCAATGTGCAACCGCATAGCGGGGCGCAGGCAAATGGTGCTGTTTTTCTTGCTTGTATGAAACCGGGCGAAAAAGTATTGGGCCTTGATCTCAGTATGGGCGGCCACCTGACGCATGGCAGCCCTGCCAACTTCAGCGGCAAAACATACCAGGCTATATTTTATGGTGTAAAAAAAGAAACGGGAACAGTGGATTACGATCAGCTGGAATCCGTAGCGTTGAAAGAAAAACCAAAGATGATCATTTGCGGTGCTTCGGCGTATAGCCGCGATTGGGATTATAAACGCATTCGTGAAGTAGCAGACAAGATCGGCGCTATCTTATTTGCCGATATCGCGCATCCTGCGGGATTAATTGCAAAAGGATTACTAAACGATCCCTTCGAACATTGTCATATCGTTACTTCCACTACGCATAAAACATTAAGAGGACCCCGCGGCGGTATCATCATGCTTCGTCATGATTTCGAAAATCCCTGGGGCATCAAAGATCCGAAGGGGAATACACGTACAATGAGCCAGCTGCTTGATCTTGCAGTTTTCCCCGGTACACAGGGTGGGCCATTGGAGCATATTATTGCAGCAAAAGCCGTTTCATTTGGTGAAATACTCAATGAAGATTTCACTGCCTACGGTAAACAAATCATGACCAATGCCCAGGCTATGGCGAAATCATTTGTTTCAAAAGGATATAACCTGATCAGCGGTGGCACAGACAATCATTTAATGCTGATCGATCTCCGCAATAAAAATCTCACCGGGAAAAAAGCGCAGGAAACATTAGACAAAGCGCATATCACGCTGAATAAAAACGCGGTCCCGTTTGATGATAAGAGTCCGTTTGTAACATCCGGTATTCGAGTGGGTGTACCCGCCGTTACCACTAGAGGTATGAAGGAAGAGCATATGCCAATCGTCGTGGATATGATTGATAAAGTTTTGATGAATGTCGATAATGAAACTATAATCAATACAGTGAAAAGCGACGTAAAGGAATTTATGGGACAGTTTCCGTTGTATCCGGAGTTGAAGCGAGAACCGCTTTATGCGCTGTGAGTATTTTGTAATAATATTCTTTGTTCATTCAATTGATTTAAATAGTGTGTTTCCATGTTTTTAACCATTACGACTAATAAATACACCTCGCTTTATTATTCTTAATAGTACCTCATCAGGCAGTAAGGTTATATGAAAAAGAAGATGTTGATATAGGTCAACAAAGTTTAAAGACGACTGATTACCTTTTTTGATACTGTTTAATAATAAATCGGTAACTTATAGGTGCCAATCTTTTACCTTATTTACAGCTGGTATAATCTCCCCTATCAGTATTGATTCAGATAAATAATAAAGAGCTATTTTGATCACAAGGGTCGATGATAGTTATCTGGGTCAATTAGAATTCATAAGCAAATAAGAATAGCTCGAAGTAGAATAGAAAGCTTATTGGCAAGAATTTGTCGGATAAGAAAAGTTAATTATCACCTTAAATCCTGATAGATGAAAAAGTTAATTATGCTTTTCCTGCTGGCTGGTATACAACTTTCGCTACTATCCTGCAATGATAACAATGCCGCGACCGCTACAAATCATAACGACACTGTAATTGTCCCCGATAATCGCAGTGCTGAGTCAAGTGAACAAACGCCAGTAAACAATGAAGGCGAAATTAATTCCGGTACAACTCAATCGCCGCAATCCGGCGACCATGACATTGGTCTTTCCGACAATAGTCAGAGCACTGAAAATAACGAGTGCGTTCCCAATCCAAATAGAAAAGAACTGCGAACGCCGCTTATTTTACAGGAGCAAGACCTTTGGTGTTGGGCTGCCAGCGGCCAAATGGTCATGACAGCATTTAAAATGTCTATAAGTCAGTGCAATCAAGCTAACACATACTTCAATAGAGAAGATTGTTGCTTGAATCCGGACAGATGTGATGCAACTGGATTACCGCCTTTTAATCAATTTGGATTGGAGACTGATAGCACTGAATGTGGTGCGCTTTCCTGGCAAGACTTAAAGACAGAAATTGGTTGCCGGAAGAAACCTTTTTGTGTGAGCTGGCGATACACGGACGACCCTACGTTAACAGATACGGCCGGGCATATGATGGTGGTAAGTGGATATAAAAGACAAGACGGAGAGGACTGGGTAAAAGTGCTGGATCCCGCGGATGTCCGGGTGACTGAACCAGCCTGGATTCTTTATTCGGAATATGTGAGAGGCTCAGGTTATGAACATTGGGATGATTATTATAATATTCGCAGAAAAGTGTCTGGAGACCGTTAAAACTACTTCCATATGAAAAATAACATATTTCTTTTAGCAGCCTGTTTTTTTGCCATTGTTGCCGAAGCACAAAATGATACAATTATTAAAACGAATCAAATTAAAGCTTCTATTCTGTCTTTCACGAAATTTGTCGATTCCAGTAACATTAGTGAATACGGATTTAATAGTATCAAGGATCTTAAACAATCAAAGCCGGGTAAGCAATTCAAGAAATATATAATCAGCCTGTCTGCTGTTAAAAATTTTAAATTGGGAGATACCGTCTCTAACATAATAATGGGATATCCTTCAATAGAAGTTGCGCTGGTAAATAGGAACGGTAAAATTCTGAATTCAATCGAATTTATTGAAGACACAATCTCACACAAATGGAGAGCTTCACGATACGGTTCAACCCCTGAGTTAGCCATTCTCCGCCGTGTGCAGGATGTTATCGGAGACAGCATTATTCGAAAAGGAAAGCTGATTCGCATTCCGTCTTTAAATATCAGCTTTATCGCAATCTCTTCAAACGGGGGCGGGCTCGTATTCATAAGCCTTGTGGACCGGCCGAACCTAAATTTGATTAAAGGTCAAAAGCTGACGGCATCGGATGCGATACTTAAATTGGTACCATATGCCAAAAGTTATAAAAATTTTCACGGGTAACTATATTATTTGCTATTGATAAGCCAATTTATTGATGTTGTTTAACTATTGCTTGTTTCCGGTAAATAATTAGTTTTTCTTCTTTTCGACCATATTATAAACCCGCTAAGAAACAAGCAACCGCAAAGCGTTATTGAAATAGCAATTGTCTGCCATTTAAAAGATCGTTTGACGATTATTGCGTCTGTTTTTCCTGCTAGTATCGCTGAGGCCCAATAGTAAGGCAAAGACTTTTCTTTTGACGCATTATTTATAAAATCCAGTTTTGCTTTTTGCAAAGCAACATCAAGAGGAAAACTCTGTTCAAGATATTTGTAAAAAAATTCCGTCAATTGATATGTTGAAACATTATCTACAGACCAAAGATTGGTTACCGACGAGGGCACTCCCAGCGACGTAAACCCCCTGTTAAAACTGAATACTCCCTCTCCGCGGTACCATTGCCCGACACCTGTTTCACAAGCTGAAAGAACAATGAGCCTGGTCATTGGTTTCCTTTCATTACTTAATTCAGATAAATGTAATACTGAATCTGCAAAAAAAATCTCTGGTTCACCCTTGCTTTCGTTTTCCGAAGCATGAGTATACAGTTGTATAATCTCATAAAGAGAAAATTGCTGCATAAAATTGTTTTTCGATGCAGCCGAGTAAAGCAGGTTATTTTCGCTGGGGAAATTAGAACTCAATTTTTTCAATGAAATGTCACTGCCGGTTAAAGAGGGAATACTAGGTTCATTGGGGAAATCCACCGGGGCCATGCCAAGAAAATTTTTTACGCCGGTGTGTGAAGTCGATGTGGCCGCATCATTCATGAGCAAGCGGACGGAATGGATATAGCTGACAGGATGGTTCTGAATTAAATAAATGAAGGGTTGCTCTCTATTCGTTATCAAAGCTTCTGCAGGAAAATAATGACTATCCGGAGAGACGATGATTTTTCCCGGAGGTAAGTCGGATTCTTGAAATAAGAGATTGTACAATTCATATGATAAATCCGTAAATTTTTTGAAATTTTTATTAAGCAGGGAATAGTTCGATAAGTAAGAAACAAACCCACTAACCGTGTGCTCAAAAATTTCCTTATCTAATTTTCTAATTGAGGCTTTAATGGAAGAAATAATAAGCAAATAAACTGCACTGTCACCATCAAAAAATTCAACAAGCATATCGTTGTTTTTCAATAGGCGACGTTGAATATCTGCGACGGTTAAGAGATCAGATTCTTTAAAGCTCTGATAGTAGAGAGGATTCCTGGCACTGATTTGCCTATGAAGTTTATCAAGTTCTTGGCGGTCATTGATTATTTGTTCTTGTAGCCTCCGTGAACGATCTGAAGTTTTATCTTCCTGTTCAAGTTGCTTATTTAGTTGAGCCAATGCCTTTTTTAGGTATTCTTGTTTTAATATATCCTCCTGGTTCATCAGGTGAAGCTCATTGAGTTGGTCATTCAAAATGACGGCGCGGCTTCTTTCGAAAAAATAAAAAGCGTCTTTTGTATTCCCAATTTCATGGCACGCCTGAATTGCAAATTCATAAAGGCGTCGCCGGTCACTACGCCAAAGGAGTTTTGATCGTACGTCTGATTGTGCCTCTTTGATTTTTTCGAGAAATTGATCAGCGACTTTGAATATGCGAATGGCTTCAGTAATATCATTAAGATCGCCAGTAAACTTAAATCGCTGATGAAAAGCTTCCGCTTTGTCTATAATCAATGTTGCTACATATCCGATTCTTTTTAACCTGATAAAATCTTCCAGGGAGATTTGTAGCAGCACGGTTTCAGTCATTCCCGGCTTTATTTGATCAAACGCCAGCTGTATATACTTGATGGCGTCATCATATTTTCCTTTTAGCACAAAAACATTTGCGATACGGTTTAATATGCTTAACGATTCTAGCGAGTTTAAGATTTGATACTTGGCCTGAGGTACTTTGTAGTCTAATGCACGCTTGTAATATTTAAGTGCTTTGTCTTCATCTTTATAGTGTTTGAACCAGACGTCATAACCGAGACTATTCAACATAGCCTTGCAGTTAATAGACTCGCCGGATTTTTTTTCGATTGCAAAAGCGCGGTCGTGATAAAATAACACTCTGTCAAAATCACCCTTGAGTTCAAGGACCTCCGCCAGTGAACCATAAATTACACCCAGGTTGTGTTCCATTTTTCTTTCCTTGCATTCAACTGCCTTTTTTTCCAGGAGGGCTTGCGCTTCATCATATTTTTTGAGAACCATTAGCGCGTTGATATTCCACAAAAAGCTGCTAAATGCATACTGTGTTCCATATTGAGCATCCGGAGTGGAACCTTTGAGAGCGTACTCAGTCGCCAGCGACTCGCAATAGTTTGCGTAAAAAATGCACTGATGATAATCGCCAATGGAAAAGTAGTATTCTATGCGGGTATAAAGGGCCCATAGGCAGCGGTTGTCAATAGAATTTAACCGAATCGAAACGGCGGCACAACTATCCAGTGCTTTCATCTTATCGGCTATCCGATGCAGCGAGTCATTTGATGCGGCGAGCCAATAATAAGCTGGTATGAGTTCGTTGGGATTGATGGAGCGACCGGGTGGTGCCTGATTAATTAAATCAATACTTCGTTGGTAATAACTAATGGCCTTTTTGTAATCTGCTATTGTATAAAACAGCTTTCCCAATCGTTGCAAGAATAATACATGGACCGAATCATGCGTTGCGCAATTGCCGATTTTTGGTTCGTACCGTGATAATGATTCGATTTGTTCGGTTGCTACTAATCCGGAAGAATCTCGTAAAAAAAATATCGCCTTTAGCAATAAGTCACTTTCGGGGCATTGCCCCGAAAGTGACTTACAACAAATAAGAAACAAAAATATAAATACTGGAAACTTACTATTCATTATTTTTCTCCTTACTGCCACGGTGTCTCTGCGGTAAAAATTTAATATATGACTAAAACGTTTTAGGACAATTATCTTTTTGGTGGAGGTGGTTCAGGTGGAATTAAATGAGTACCGTGGCCAGGAATACGGTGGGCGCCAGGCCTGAGAAATGCAGTGACAGTATACCTATGAGGAGACCTGGTTTTTCGGGTAAAATTAAATTTCCGGACAATGTATTGTACCGTGTCAGGATTTATAGCGCTGATCTCCGCATTGTACTCGGCCAGATATCCGCGAACATAAATACGGATATCCCTTTGTATACTATCAATTTGTCGGGTACTATCAGGGTGGCAATCAAAAGCGACAGTATCCCAGCCATGGCGGAGATGATCATCGAGCCAATTAAGTCCCATTGATGTATCTGACGATGAAGTCGAGTCGTTATTGTCATGCACATCGCCACTGTCGGTTTTGGGTTTCGGTTTATCGTTGCCCGTGCCAGAATTACAACTAGTGACGTAGACAAAGGACAGGAAAGCTACACAGCAAACTTTCAAAAGCGAAATGAGCTGGTTCTTTGAGCTTCTGATGAACATAAATTAAGGTTTTAAGTTGGTAATTGATTGATTCTCGATCATCTTGGCATAATGTCTGGGTATGAGAACTGGAATAAGAATAACGTACAGTTTTTTTGTTTTCACTTAAAAGAGGATACGAGAAAATTTCAACTTGGATCATTTCCATTTCCTCAACCATCCTTCCGCCTCTTTCCTTCCTTCCTCGTTCTCGCTGACCACCTGTTGTAAAAGTTGTTTTGCTTTGTCCAGATCACCGGGCAGGTTGCGTTTCATAAGAGTAACCGCATGATAAAGTTTTCCGGGATTTGCGAAGATTTGTGTATTGTTTGCCAGTAGTGAAAAATATTCAATTGCTTTGTCGTACTGCTGCATCCGAAGGTAAACAATTCCCACATATTTTTTCGCTTCTGTTGAAGAAGTATCTCTTTTAACTATACTCTCAAACTGTTGAAGTGCGTCATTTAATTTTCCTTGATTAAACAACCGAAGCCCGGTTTGTAAACTGTCAACTCTATTACTCATCGTCACCGATAATGTCTGGAAATTTTCCTTTATATAGTTGTCGGCTAATTGCTCTGTTGATGGCTGAAGAAACATATTTCTTCCGATAATAACACCGGCGATTATTGCTGCCGCTGCCAGATAAGGCCACAATTTCCGAACAATACTTTTTTGAGGTTTTGCTGCATTTGCCTTTTTATAATCTTCATATAGCTTTTTGAACCGTTCCTTCTTTTCAATCAGTGCTTCCTCACCAATGACATCTTTGGCGCTCAAATAAAAGGCAACTTCTTCAGCAAATTCCTTATCCTCTGCCAGTTTCTTCTCAAAGTCTTTTCTCATATCTGCTGATGGGTCGCCCATAAAATAATTATCTATATATGTTTGTGTGTCCAATGCTGTTTATTTTGCTTGGGTCTTATATAATTGTCTTAGTTTTTCCAGGCAGCGGAGACGGCTTGTTTTAACAACATCTGCGGTTTTATAATCCAGGGCTGCTGCAATTTCTTTATCACTATACCCTTCGGCCCATTGCCACAACATTTTCCGGCAGCTGTCTCCCAATTCACTCAACTTTTGCCTTATTGTTTCCTTATCCGTAAGGTCCATCATTTGCTGTATAACTGTCTTCGACGAATCTGCAACCTGCGTCAGGACCTCTGGAATACTAATCGTTCTGTTTACACTGCTCTTATTGGTCGTCTTTTTGCGGATAAGGTCAACACATTTATTATGAAAAATCTGGAAAAGCCAGGTTTTCAGCGTCGATCTTCCTTCAAAGGATCTGTCGATTATTTTGATAATTGCGGAGAGAATAGTGTCAGAATAAATATCAAAGGCATCTGGTTCTGCAAATGAGTACTTATGCATTGCCTGTTCTATAAAATAGGCGTAGCGTGTAAATAATACGTCTTCTGCTTTTCGTCGTTCCAGTCCGTCACGCTGTAAATTATCGATTATCTCCAGGTCCGATAGTGGTTGGTTTGATTCTATAGGCATAATCTCAGTTGGCTTTATTAAGATACCGAAAAAAAATTACGGGAAAAATTCTTTTAAGTGTTTACCTGTAAAAACAAGTTACGACAGATAAGTTGATCGCATTCCGGAACGCAATAAATGCCCTTCGTGTTAAACTCCGCACCTGCTTTTAAAAAGTATTTGACCCGAACAGGACAGCCAGTACCTATGAATAACAACAAGTGATCAAAAATCTTAACAATTAAACCTTCTACAATGAAAAAAACAATCCTCCGCTATTTTGCAGGAATCATTCCCCTAATAGCAATCGTTGGCAGCGCTTATGCGCAAACTGTAAACATGGAAGTACTTTCAAATGATCTTCCTGTAAACAAATATGCATTTGATGAAATGAAAGCTGAAGGCGCCGTATTGATCGTCAATATCGGTGATATCAACGCCCGTGCATTAAAAGAATTCAGCAAGACATTCAAAACTGCCGCCAATGCCAGCTGGTACGAAATGCCCGGTGGTAAAGGTTATGTTGCAAAATTCAACCAGGATGGTGTTGAAACCAGAGTCAATTATGACCACAAAGGCAGATGGACAGGCACTATTCTTACCTATACAGAAGCGCATTTACCCCGCGATGTAAGGCATATGGTAAAAAGCAATTATTATGATTATAGTATCTTTCTTGTACAGGAAGTAAAAGTAGGCGACAAAACCGCTTATCTTGTAAAAATAGAAGATGAAAAATCCTTCAAAACTATCCGCGTGGTAGACGGCGAAATGGATGAATATGAAAGTTATAAGAAA
>Ga0070674_100002145_pt1 | contig 10833 bp, 8 predicted proteins | sample KBSM33metaG_FD_65344 | JGI IMG/M metagenome (GOLD analysis project Ga0070674, IMG submission 65344) | Miscanthus rhizosphere microbial communities from Kellogg Biological Station, Michigan, USA - KBS M3-3 metaG | ecosystem: Host-associated > Plants > Roots > Rhizosphere > Soil ...
CCGCGGCACGGATCACGGCCACGGCAACGCGATGATGGTGATCGGAGGCGCGGTCCGAGGCGGGCACGTCTACTCCCGCTGGCCCGGCCTGGAGCCCGAGCAGCGCTACGAAGGGCGGGACCTGTCGGTGACCACCGACTTCCGGACCGTCTTCGCGGAAGTGGTGCGCGGTCATCTCGGGCTCGTGGACGTCACGCACGTCTTCCCCGGCTTCGAGGCGCCGGCCCCGTTGGGCATCCTGGCATGAAAGGCGCGCTACACTGCACCCGTGACCCTGCAGGAGCTCCGCACGCCTTGCGTGCTCGTGGACTGGCCGCGCGTCGAGCGCAACGTCGACCGGATGCAGGCGGCGGCGACCGCCGGCGGCCGGCGGCTTCGCCCGCACGCCAAGACGCATAAGTCACCCGAAGTCGCCCGCCTGCAGCTGGCCCGCGGCGCGGCGGGCATCTGCTGCGCCAAGCTCGGCGAAGCGGAGGTGTTCGTGGATGCCGGCTTCACCGACATCCGCCTGCCTTACCCGCTTCATACCTCGAACGCCGACCGTCTTCTCGCGCTGCTCGACCGCGCGCACCTCTCGTTCATCGTCGACGACCTCGAGGTCGCCCGGGGGTGGTCCGCGGCCATGACCGCGGCCCGCCGCGAGGTGGACGTGCTGGTCAAGGTGGACGTCGGGCTCCACCGCTGCGGTATCGATCCGGACCATCCGGGCGCGGCGGCGATGGTTGCCGGGGTGGGGCGGCTCCCAGGCCTGCGTTTCCGCGGACTCCTGAGCCATGCGGGTCATGCCTACAGCGCGTCCTCTGACGAGGAGACCGCGCGGATCGCGGCAGCCGAAGCCGCCACGCTCACCGGCCTGGCGAGACAGGTCGCGGCGCTGGGCGTGCCCTGTGAGGAGATCAGCGTGGGTGCAACGCCGACCGCCCGGCACAGCGCGCTGCTCGACGGCATCACCGAGATGCGGCCCGGCAATTACGCGTATTACGACCGGATGCAGGTCGCGCTCGGGTCGGCGACCTGGGACGACTGTGCCCTGACGGTGCTCGCGCGGGTGGTCAGCCGCCCGGCGGCCGACCGCGTGATCCTGGACAGCGGCAGCAAGACGCTGACGAACGACGTCGTCCGCGGTCCGGGGGAGACGCCGGGGTATGGGGTCGTGCTCGGCCGCCTCGAGGGCGGCGCCCCGAATCCGCAGCTGGTGATCGAGCGATTGTCCGAAGAGCACGCCAAGGTGACGGTCACCGGCGACTCGGCGCTCGCGCCCGGCGATCTCGTGCGGATCGTCCCGAACCACTCGTGCCCGGTCTCGAATCTGGTCGACCGCGCCTGGAAGGTCGACGGCCTGCGGGTGCTCGGGGAGCTCGAGATTGCCGCACGCGGCCGGATCGCATAGTAGAATGGCGGTCCCAATGTCGAAGGACTGGTCGGGAGAGGCGCTCGGTATGGTCGAGACCCGCGGCCTCGTGGGCATGGTCGAGGCCGCTGACGCGATGGTCAAGGCGGCCAACGTCACGTTCGTGGGGTGGCAGAAGGTCGATGCCGGGCTGGTGACCGCGATCGTCAGGGGTGACGTCGCCTCGGTCAAGGCCGCGACCGATGCCGGGGCCGCCGCGGCGCGCCGGGTCGGCGAGCTCGTCGGCGTCCACGTGATCCCGCGTCCGGCCGACGGCCTCGATCAGATCTTCCCGATCGGCTGATCGCTCGGCCGCGCCTCAGCGGCCGCCTGTTCTTTCGTCTTCTTCAAACAGTCTTCATCCGTCAGGTCGAGCCGCAGCGGTGTCATCGACACCAGGTCGTGCTCGAGCGCCCATCGATCCGTGCCTTCGTCCGCGGGCTCGAGCGGCTTGACCGTGAACCAGAAATGGCCGCGGCCCAGGGGATCCTTGCCCGGCACGACCCAGCCGTCGTACTGGCGGACCGACACGCGGGTCCAGGCGACGCCGGCCGGCCGCTGCGGGAGGTTGACGTTGACCAGCCGCAGCGACGTGTCGGCCAGCAGCAGCTCGAGCGCCCGCTCGACGAACGGCTCGAGCGTCTCGAAGCGCGGCTCCTCGTCGGTCACCGGCGTGCTGAACGCAATGCCGCGACATCCGAGGAGCACGCTCTGGCGGGCGGCCGAGACCGTCCCCGAGTGCCAGATGCCGTTCCCCACGTTCGGCCCGAGATTGATCCCGGACAGCACGACGTCGACCCGTTCCCACAAGTGGGTGCCGAGCGCCACGCAGTCCGATGGCGTGCCGTTGACGCGGAACGCCTCGAACTCACCCAGCGGTGTCTTGCGGTGGGAGAGTGGTCGCGTCGAGGTGATCGCGGCGCTCATCGCCGACTGCTCCACATCGGGGGCGACGATTCGTACGTGCCCGAACTTGGAGGCGACTCGCGCCAGCGCCAGAATCCCCGGACTGTAGATGCCGTCGTCGTTGGTGATGAGCAGATTCATCGGCTGTCTCTGGCACGACCCGTGTAGGGCTGCCGGGCGTGCGCATCCTCATTTATCAGAACCCGGACGCCGGGCACGAGCGCCCGCGGCCGGACACCCTCATCGAAACTTTGCAACGTGAAGGCCACGAGGTGGAGTGGCGGAACATCAAGGAGCATCGCCTGGCCGATCCGGACACCGGCCCACTCGATCTCGTGGTGGCGGTCGGAGGGGACGGCAGCGTCGGACGAACCGCGCGGCAGCTGATCGGCGGCGACCTGCCAATTGCGGTCCTGCCGATGGGTACAGCCAATAATCTGGCGAACATCCTGGATGCCGGGGCGCACGACCTGGCCAAGCGGATTGCCGCCTGGGATCTCGTCCCCTTCGATGCCGGCACGCTCGAGGGCTGCGGCGAGCCCGACTGGTTTTTCGAGGGCCTCGGACTCGGCGCGTTTGCCGACACCGCCGCGCGACTGACGAAAGAGGCCCGCTCGGCGCCGCCCCAACCGTCGAGGGAGGCCGAGCTGGCGCGAGATCTCGACGAGCTGACGAGAACGGTGCGTGGGCAGCGTCCAGTCGAGGTCGAGGTTTCCCTGGACGGCCGGACGATTCACACCGGGTTGCTGCTGCTGGAGATCCTCAACATCTCCCGTCTCGGCCCCGGTGTCGAGCTCACGGCCGGCGTGGATCCTTCGGACGGCCACCTGGACGTCGTCCTGGTCGAGGAGTCGCATCGTGAGCAGTTGGTCGCCTACCTCGAGGCACTGAAAGGAACGTCGGTTCCACCATCACCCTTTTCCGCTCTCCGGACCACGAGTGTCCGGGTCAGGGCCGCCGACCCGGTCTGCCTTCACATCGACGGCCGCAGCGAGCCCGTCCGCGCTCCGGTCGACCTGAAAGTCGGCATCCGCCATCACGCCGTCCGGTTCCTCGGCGGTCCGGCGTCCTAGTCGCTGAAAAAAGCCCCGGCCCCACGGCCGAATGGAAAATGGCTGCGATTTGCCATTTCAGGATGCGTTTTTCAGCATCCTGCTGCGCTCACGAGCCGCCAAGGGACGCTGAGATCGCCGTCGCCTGGGTCGCGCCGGCGAAGTCCTTGTCCGTCAAGCCTCCCTCGCTGTGGGTGACGTAGGTCAACGTCACCCGCCTGTAATTGATCAGCATGTCGGGGTGATGGTCGGCCGCCTCCGCGGCAAACCCGACGCGGACCACGAACGCCATCGCCTCGGGAAACCCCGCAAACGTGAACTGCCTCGAAATCGCGCCATTTTCCAGCCCCCAGCCGGGCAGCCGGCTCAGCTGTTCCAGCGCGGCCTGCGTGCTCAGAGTCGCCATCCGCCGAGGATAGATCGGTCTGGCGAACTTCCGACTGGCGTTCGGCGTCTAACGTCGTTAGAATAGTGAACACTGTTCACATTCTGAACTCTGGAGGGTGCTTGGGAGTCAAAGAACGGCAGGAACGCGAGCGGGAGGCAGTCTCGCGGGCAATTCTCGATGCGGCCCGCGACCTGTTCGTCGCGGAGGGCTATCCCCACGTGTCGATCCGGAAAATCGCCGAGCGCATCGAGTACAGCCCTGCCGCGATCTATGGCTACTTCCCCAGCAAGGACGACATCTTTTTTGCCCTCGCCGAGGAAGGCTTCAGGCTGCTGATTTCGTCGGCCGCCCAACGCGACATCGAACAGAGCGATGGCAGCGATCCGGTGGGCGCGGTGCGGCGGGCGATGATGCGGGTCTACGAGTTCAGCAAGTCGCACCCCGAGTATTTCGCGCTGATGTTCCTCGACCGTTCGGTACCGCAGATCAGCAAGAACTGGAGCCGCTTCGGCTTTGTCCGGGAGATGCGGCTGCAGCTCGACGCACTGATCCAGCGGGCCATCGACGCCGGGCATTTTCCGAAGGGCGCCCATCCCGGCGTGCTGTTCCGGATCCTGCTGACCGCGGTCCACGGCGCGTCGGTGATGCGCCTCTGCGATCGGCTGGCGCCCGGTGAAGACGGGGACGCCATTGCCCGCGACGCCCTCGAAGCCGTCCTGACCGGCCTCCGCGCCGGTTCGCCGATTACTTCCCAGTCCGTTGGTTGCCTGGATTTCGATCCCGCTCAGTGAGGCAGTTGATCATGAACGTACGTCGCGCCGTCATCCTCCTCCCGCTCTTCCCCGTTCTCGCCACCATCGCGGCCTGCCGCGCAGACGTGACCACCGAAGCGGCGGCGGCCCCTCCAGCGGCCACTGCCGTGGTCGCGGCGGCGGTCGAGAGCCGTCCGATAGATCGCTATCTCCGCGTCACCGGTTCGCTCCTCGCCGACGAGCAGGCAGAAGTGAGCGCCGAAACCCCAGGCCGGGTGATGGCAATCCTGGTCGAGCGCGGCTCCCGCGTTCAGGCTGGTGCGCTCCTGGCCCGTATCTCCGCCACCGAGACCTCGGCGCAGCTGCAGGAAGCCGAGGCCAACGCGGCGCAGATCGCCTCGCGGCTCGGGCTGAGCCCGAACCAGCCGTTCGATGCCGCCAAGGTGCCGGACGTGATGAACTCCAGGGCTTCGCTCGAATACGCCGAGGCGGAGTTCGGCCGGATCAAGTCGCTGCTGGATCAGAAGGTCGTGTCGCAGAGCGAGTACGACCAGCGCCGGACCCAGGTCGAGGCCGCGCGGCAGCAGTACCAGGTCGCGCTGAACTCGGCGCAGCAGTCCTACCGATCGCTCGATTCGGCGCGGGCGCGGATCACGATGGCTCGCAAGGCGGTCGCAGACACTGACGTACGGGCACCGTTCGCCGGCCTGGTCGCGGAGCGCCTCGTCAGCATCGGCGACTACGTGACGCGAGGCGCGCACGTGGCGACTGTCGTGCGGGTCGATCCGCTGCGCTTCGAGATGACGGTGCCGGAACAGTCGGTTGCCCTGGTCAACGTCGGCCAGCCGGTGCTGCTCACCGTCGATGCCTACCCTGGCGAGACCTTCGAGGCCAAGGTCCGCTTCGTCTCTCCGAGCCTCCGCCCCGAGCTGCGCGCGCTGACCGTCGAGGCCGTCGCCGCCAACCCGGACAGCCGGTTGAAGCCGGGCATGTTCGCATCCGCGCGGATCCACCAGCCGGCCGGTCCGCCGGCCCAGCTCGTGCCGGTCAACGCGATCGAGACCATTGCCGGCACCAGCCGCGTCTATGTCGTCAAGAACAACCGTATCGAGGAGCGGATCGTCACCACCGGCGAAACGGTCGGCGACCGCATCGAAATCACCTCGGGTGTCGCGGCCGGCGAAGCGGTGGCGACCGACCCGAAGGGCCGGCTCGCCGACGGGCAGACCGTCGCCGCGCGCTGAGCCTCGTTTCCGTTCATTTGCGAGCGCAGGTAACCAGACATGCAGTGGCTAGCGTCCATCTCGGTGCGTCGTCCGGTCTTCGCGACGGTGATCATCCTGTCGCTGACCGTGGTCGGCGCTTTCGCGTTCCTCAAGCTCGGTCTCGATCGCTTCCCGAAGGTCGATTTCCCCACCGTCGTCGTGACGACCCGGCTGCCGGGCGCGGCGCCTGAGGAAGTCGAGACGGAGATCAGCGACAAGATCGAGGAAGCGGTCAACACCATCAGCAGCATCGACGAGCTGCGCTCGAACTCGTCGGAAGGCGTGTCCCAGGTCATCATCTCGTTCCTGCTCGAGAAGGACGCGGACATCGCCGCCCAGGAAGTGCGCGACCGCGTCAACCGGGTGCTGCCGCTGCTGCCACGCACCATCGAGCAGCCGACGGTCGAGAAGTTCGATCCCGATGCGGCGCCGGTGCTGACCCTGTCGGTCTCGGCGGACAAGCCGCTCCGCGACATCACCGAGTACGCCGACAAGACGCTGCGCCGCCAGCTCGAGAGCGTGAGCGGCGTCGGCCAGGTGGTCGTGGTCGGCGGACGCTCGCGCCAGATCAACGTGCTGATGGATGCCGACCGCCTGCGCGCCTACAACCTCACGGTCAGCGACGTGACCCGCGCGCTGCAGAATCAGAACGCGGAGATTCCCGGCGGCCGGGTCGAACAGGGCGCCACCTCGGTCACGCTGCGGACCCGCGGACGGGTGCAGAGCGTCGCCGCTTTCGGCGATCTCATCGTCCGGCAGCAGGACGGGCACGCGGTGCTGCTGCGCGACGTCGCCACGGTCGAGGACGGCATGGCCGAGGCGACCACCAAGGCCAACGTCAACGGCGAGTCGGCCGTCCTGCTGACGGTCCGCCGGCAGTCCGGCACCAACACGGTGCAGGTCGTCGACGAGGTCCGGGCCCGGCTGGACGAGGTCTCGCCGCTGGCCCCCGCCGGGTACAACATCCGCGTGGTCCGCGATCAGTCCGAGTTCATTCGCGCCTCGATGCGCACCGTCGAGGAGCACCTGGTGGTCGGCTCGATCCTGGCGGCGCTCGTGGTGCTGGTGTTCCTCTGGAACTGGCGCTCGACGATCATCGCGGCGATCGCCATCCCGACCTCGATCATCGCGACCTTCGGCCTGATCTGGTACCAGGGCTTCACGCTCAACTCGATGACCATGCTGGCGCTCACGCTCGCGGTCGGCATCGTCATCGACGATGCGATCGTGGTGCTGGAGAACATTTACCGGTTCGTCGAGGAAAAGGGCCGCCCGCCGATGCAGGCCGCCGTCGAAGCGACCCGCGAGATCGGCCTCGCGGTGCTCGCCACGACTCTGTCGCTGATCGCGATCTTCGTGCCGGTCGGCTTCATGGGCGGCATCGTGGGCCGCTTCATGACCAGCTTCGGGCTGACCATGTCGTTCGCGATCCTGGTCTCGATGCTGGTGAGCTTCACGCTGACCCCGATGCTGTCGGCGCGCTGGATTAAAATGCGCCCGAGGCGCGAGGACGCGGAGGGGCACCGGGTCGAGGACCACGGGTCGAAGGAGTCGCGCTTCTTCCGGCCGATCGATCAGTTCTACGCCACCACGCTCCGGTGGTCTCTGGCGCATCGCGGAATCGTCGCCGGCATCGCCGCACTGGTGCTGCTGAGCAGCGTCCCGCTCTTCATGGTCGCCAACAAGAATTTCATGCCCAACGACGATCAATCGGAGTTCGAGGTCGGCCTCCGCGCCCCGGAGGGAACCAGCCTGGAGGCGACCGAAATCATCGCGAATCGCATCGCGACCCGCATCCGGCAGCTGCCCGAGGTCTCCTACACGCTGGTGTCGGTAGCCGACGATCCGGCCCAGACCCAGAACGTGGGTACGGTCTACGTCCGGTTGAAGCCGGTCGACGAGCGGGACACCGATCAGTTCGCGCTGATGGACCGGGTCCGGGCGGACGTGCTGCCCAAGCTGGCGCTGCCCAACCTGCGCACCGGCGTGCGGCCAATCGCCACGATCGGCGGCGGCGGCAACCAGAGCGCGGACATCCAGTTCACCATCAACGGACCGGACCTCGGCCGGTTGGAGAAGTACGCCGCGGCGGTGGTCGATGCCGCCAAGAAGCAGCCGGGAGTCGTGGACGTGGATACCTCGTTGAACGTCGGCAAGCCGGAACTGTCGGTGCAGCTCGATCGGATGAAGGCGGCGGATCTCGGGGTCCAGATCTCGGACGCCGCGGACGCGCTGCGGCTGCTGGTCGGGGGCGATCAGGTCACGACCTACAACGAGGCCGGCGAGCAGTACGAAGTGCACGTCCGCGCGGTCCAGGGCAACCGGCAGACCGCGGCGGCGATCGAGCAGCTGACCGTGCCGTCCAGCCGCAACGGCAGCATCGCGCTCCAGAACATCGCGCGGCTGACGCCCGGCACGGCACCATCGGAAATCAACCGCCTCAACCGCCAGCGCCAGGTCACGATCTTCGCCGGCCTGCAGCAGGGCGTCTCTCAGACCCCGGCGATGGACCTGATGACCAACACCGCGGCCTCGCTGAACATGGGGCCCGGCTACAGCTCGCGCTTTGCCGGCCGATCGCGGGAGCTCGGGCGGGCGGCGCAGAACTTCCTGATTGCCTTCGCGCTGTCGCTGATCTTCATGTATCTGATCCTGGCCGCGCAGTTCGAGTCCTGGCTGCACCCGATCACCATCCTGCTGTCGCTGCCGTTGACGCTGCCGTTCGCGCTGCTCTCGATCATCATCACGCGGCAGTCGCTGAACATCTTCTCCGCCCTCGGCCTGCTGGTGCTGTTCGGGGTGGTGAAGAAGAACTCGATCCTGCAGATCGATCACGCCAACCAGCTGCGCGAGCGCGGCATGGAGCGGGATGCTGCGATCGTCCAGGCCAGCCGCGACCGTCTGCGGCCGATCCTGATGACCACCTTCGCCTTCGTGGCGGGTATGTTCCCGCTGGTCATCTCGAGCGGCATCGGCGCCGGCACCAACCGGGCGATCGGCTTCGTGATCATCGGCGGGCAGTCGCTGGTACTGATCCTGACGCTGCTCGCGACTCCCGTCGCCTACTCGCTGTTCGACGACCTCTCGAGGTTCAGGCTGCGGCTTCCCGGCCGGCGCGGCGCCCGAGCCGCGGCCGCGACCGCGACAGCGCTGGCGCTGCTGCTCACCGGCGCGCGGACCACGTCGGCTCAGACCCCGGCCCAGCTGCCGGCGGCCGTGCCGCAGCCGCCGCTTCCGGCACCGGTCTCGACCGGGCCGGTGCTGAAGATTTCGCGCGACGACGCGGTGCGGATGGCGGTGGAGAACAACCCGGACCTGGCCGTCGCCAAATTCGACCCGGCGATCAGCGACGAAGACGTCGCGGCGGCGGAAAGCGTCTACGTGCCGACGTTGCAGTCGGCGCTGCGCCGCGACAGCGAGCTGCTCCCGCCGGTGAACCTGTTCGGCGGCGAGTCCGGCACACGCACCGGCCTCTGGACCGGCACGGCCGGCGTGGCCCAGCAGCTGCCTTGGGGCGGCGGCAACTACTTCGCCGGCTGGGATGCGTCGCGAACGACCTCCGACAGCATCATCTCCAGCTTCAGCCCGGCGCTGGCCTCCAGCCTGCACGTCGCGTTCTCGCAGCCGCTGCTGCGCGACTTCAAGATCGATCCGGCGCGCGCCCAGCTCGAAGTGGCCAAACGCAACCGCGAGATCACGGACACGCGGCTGCTCGAGACCAGCGTCACGACCAAGGCGGACGCGGAGCGCGCCTACTGGCTGCTCGTCTCTGCGCTGGCGCTGGTCGACGTGCAGCAGCGATCGCTCGATCTGGCGCTGGAGCTCGAGCGCACGAATCGCGCCCGCGTGGACGTCGGTCAGTCCCCGCCCCTCGATCTCGTGGCCGCGCAGGCCGAGGTAGCGCAGCGGCGCGAGAACCTGATCGTGGCCCGCACGACCGCCCGCCGCTCGGAGGATCTGCTCCGCACGCTGGCGGTGGATCCAAAGCGCGACGATTACTGGACGCTGCGGCTGGAGCCGGCGGACGTGACTCCCACCGCCGGCCGTCCCCCCGACGTCGACGCCGCCGTAAGGCACGCGCTCGCCGAGCGCACCGATCTGGTGCGGCAGCGGAAGGAAATCCAGAATGTGGAGACGACCATCGCGCTCTCGAAGAGCCAGACGCTCCCCGATCTGCGGGCCGAGGCGGGCTACCTGACCAACGGCGCCGGCGGCACACGCCTGGTTCGCACCGGCGGCTTCCCGGGCACCATCGTGGGCACTGAAACGACGGCGTTCGGGAGCGTGCTGGGCCAGCTCTTCACCGCGGATTACCCGACGTGGAACGTCGGGCTGACCTTCAGCTATCCGCTCGGCAAGAGCGCCGCGCAGGCGGCACTGGCCCGGGCCCGGATCCAGCGCGACCAGTCCGCCGCCCAGCTGCGCAGCCTGGAGCTGACGGCGGTCCGCCAGATCAGGGATGCCGCCTCACGCCTGGAGCAGAATCAGCAGCGCATCGAGACGACGCGGCTCGGAAGTCAGCTCGCCGCGCAGCGGCTCGACGCCGAGCAGCGCCGCTTCGAGGTGGGATTGTCGACCAGCTTCCTGGTGATCCAGGCGCAGCGCGATCTGGCGATCGCCCGCAACAACGAGACGCAGGCGTTGCTCGATTATCAGCTGTCGAGCGTCAACTTCGAGGCGGTCCAGTTGAGCGGCGCCGCCAACTCCAATCAGCTTCTCAGCGCCGCCATCGGCGGCGTGCAGTAGCCGGCGCGCCCGGTCCGACCAGCGAGCGCTGGCGGGCCGGGCATCGCTTTCCGCCTTCGCCAAGGCTACGGCGGACTGGCGCCCGCTTCCCGCTTCCCGCTTCCCGCTTCCCGCTTCCCGCTTCCCGCTTCCCGCTTCCCGCTTTCGAGGATGCTAATCATCCCAGCGCCCAGCGCCCAGCGCCCAGCGCCCAACGCCCAATGCCCGGTCCCGAGTCCCGAGTCCCGCTTCGCTGCAGCCCTCAGCCTTCAGCCCTCAGCCTCTCGCCCCCCCGCGCGGGTCCGAGTGTCGCAAGCACCGGGTCGACCCGCCCGTCCAACATGTAGTCGGCGAT
>Ga0070674_100002146_pt1 | contig 10829 bp, 10 predicted proteins | sample KBSM33metaG_FD_65344 | JGI IMG/M metagenome (GOLD analysis project Ga0070674, IMG submission 65344) | Miscanthus rhizosphere microbial communities from Kellogg Biological Station, Michigan, USA - KBS M3-3 metaG | ecosystem: Host-associated > Plants > Roots > Rhizosphere > Soil ...
AATTGATCGCGGTATCGAGCAGCTCGGTCCCCGTGCCGCCGCGCTCCGTCGGCTTGACGTAGAGATTCGACAGGTACGCGTGGCTTTCCAGCTCCCCGACTGGATTGGGAATCTTGTGCAGGGTATTGAGCCACACGTGGCCGACGATGGTGCGGTTGGCGACCGCGACCCATGCGCGCCAGGCGTTTCCCGTCGCCAGCTCGCGGCGCATCCACGGGGCGCATCGCTTCACAAAGGCATCGTGCGTCTCCTCCGGCGGCAGCCGGCCCGTGCGAAACTCCCACCTGAGCTCGGCCAGTGCTCCCGCATCGACGGACGTCGCGCTTCGGATCTCGGTCATAGCGGCGGCTCGTTGAGAAAGAGAGACGCGGCGCTGATCACTTCGTCGGCCCACTCGTGGCCGCCGTCGAACGCGAGCGGGCGGACCGCGACGCCGGCTTCGCGCAGGCGCCCGATGTCGTTGTCGAACTTGTCCGTGGTGTACCACTCATCGCGTTCGCCGCGGCAGACGAGCGCCGACGGCACGCGGGCGAGCGCGGCGGCGTCCAGTTCGGGAGGCACGTCACCGCCGACGGCAATGACACCATCCACCGGCCGCGACGCGGCGGCCGCCACACGATAGACCATCGCCACGCCCTGTGAGAATCCGGCCAGCACGACGCGGGGCGCGCCGGGCCATTCCTTCTCGACGTCACGCATCACGCCCTCGACGTAGGCGAGATTGTCCGCAATCGCCAGCTCGCGGTCCTGCCGCGTCATCCAGCTCGCGATGACCTGGTTCTCGCGCCGCTGGTAGAAGCGGTGCAGTCCCTGGACAGCCACCAGCCGCCAGCGGCCGGCGCCGGGGATCGCGCGCATCCGTTCGAGCTGCGCCTCGGCCCCTTCCGCGTATCCGTGGAAGCCGAAGAGCACCGGCGCCGGGCCGGCCGATGCGGGCGGCTCGATGATGTAGCGTCCATGCGTCCCTGTCGCAATCGTGCGTTCGATCACCAGATCACCGTGACGGTTCCTGAACCGCGGATTTCGGCGTCGCGCGTGACGAGCGGTAGGCCGATGCTTTGCGCCGACGCGCAAATGAGCGCGTCGAATGGATCCCTGGTGAATCTTAGTCCGTCCGCCACGAACACTATCTCGGGCGTAACGTCGAGCGGCTGATACGCGGGGTTGCTGAAGAGATCGTCGAAGAACGCGCGCACAGTCCGGCGCAGGTTGATGCGCGACACCCGTGCCAGCAGGCTGCACTCCCACATCACGACGGTCGGCACGTAGAGAATGGCGTCGCGCCGCTCGCAGCGCTCGAAGAACGCGGCAGCACCGGGGCCGAGCTTCCCGCCGCCGGCGGCGTGGAGGACAAGCGCATGCGTGTCGGTGACGGCGGACTGCGGATCAGCCACGCGGCCGTTTCTTTCGCGGCGTGATCCGGTACCCCGCCTTCGTTTCCCTGACCATCAGCGGCCGGCGCAACGACATCTCGTACATCCCGCGCACGACATGGTCGGCGCCCTCGAGCAGCGGGTCGCTCGGGTCGATGTCGATGGTCCCGACCACGGACCGGGACGGCCCGATGCGGCCGGACTCCCGCGCAGCGGTGACCAGCTTATCCAGAAGCTCGCTGACGCTCCGGAGGCCGGCCGCGCCCGCGCGCCCCTTGAGCCACGTGAGATTCTCCGTGTCGAGAGTGACCGAGATCGCCTGCTTGGCCATACGTATGTTTATACGATATGGCCTGAAACGACGTCAACAGACGCGTTGCCGATCCCGTGCAAAATGATCCGCACCCGCCTTGAACGCCGCCGACATCCGCCCCGCCCGTCCCGACGAACAGACGCAGTCGACGCTCGACCTCTTCTTGATTTTCGTCGGCGCCAACATCGTGGCGACGACGTTCCAGGTCGGCGCGAGCCTCGCCGCATCATTCACGCTCGGCATGACGACGGCGTTGATCGCGGCGGGGAGCGTGGCCGGCGCGGCACTCGTCGCGGCGCTGGCGCCACTCGGCCCGCGGCTGCGGGTTCCCTCGGTGATTGCCGCGCGTCCGGCGCTCGGGATCACCGGCGCCGCGCTCGTCGCCGTCATCCTCTACGTGTCGAACTTCGCGTGGATTGCGCTCAACAACGCGATCGCCGCCTCCGCCTGCGCCCGCGTCGGCGCCGCCTGGCTGGGACCGGCCGGCGCGTCGCAGACCATGTGGTCGATCGCGCTCGGCCTCGTCGCCACCCTCGTCGTCTGGCGCGGCCCCCGGGCGGTCGCTCGCGCCGATCGCGTCGCGGTGCCGCTGATGCTCGCGGTCGGCGTGGCGCTGACCATTGCGTGCATTCGCGCTCTCGCATCTCCTGGAGCGGCCGCGGCTCCGGTCGTGCGCGGCATGACCTGGTCGCGCGGGCTCGACGTCGTCATCGGCTATCAGGTCTCGTGGATCCTGATGTTCGCCGACTACTCGCGCTACACGCGGTCGGCGCGCGGCAGCGCGGGCGCCGTCTTTCTCGGGCTGGCGCTGACCAGCGCGTGGATGATGCCGCTCGGGGCGATCGCGGCGCGAGCGGCGGGAACCAGCGACCCCGGGACGATGCTGGACGCCGTCGGCCTCGGCGCCGCCGGCGCGGTGCTGTTGACGCTCGCCACCGTCACCACCAACTTCGTGAACATCTACATGTCGTCGCTGGCGTGGAAAAGCCTGGTCCCGGGCGCGCGCGACGGCGCCGTCGTCTGGTCGATCGGGATCGTCGGCACGGCGCTCGGTGCGATTCCGGGAGCGTGGCTCGAGCAGTACGCGAGCTTCATGATCGTGCTCGGCGCGGTGCTGGTCCCGGTCGGCGGTGTGCTGATCGCGCACTACTACCTGCAGCCGGTGCAGATCGACGAGTCGTTCATCGCCCAGTTGTACGACGCCGATGGTCCATTTCGCGGCGTGTTGATTCCGGGTGTGGCGGCATGGGCGGCGGGGGCCGCAGCGTTCTTCGCGTCGGCCTCGATCGGCGGCACGCTGCCCGCGCTCATCGTCTCGGTCGGGGTCTATCTCACGCTCAAGCAAGGTTCTAAAGTTCTAAAGTTCTAACGTTCTCGAGTTCTCGGTTCTGGTTCCTGGTTCGGCGCCCGGGCGAGGCCGAGCGCTGGGGCGCTGCGTGCGGCGGAACCTTGAACCCCGAACCCTAGAACTCCAGAACCTTCGAATTCTAGAACCTCGAGAATCTTCTAGAAGACGTCCAGATCGTGGGCGGAGACGACCTTGCCGTCGTAGACGGATCGCACTTCGCTCAAGAGCTCTTCCTCCGTCGAGCTCCAGATCAACTGGTGATAGAGCACCAGCAGGCCCGGCCGCGCTCGTGAGGCGATTGCGCCGAGCTCGCGCGTCGAGGTGTGATACCGCGAGTGATACGCCTGCCATTCCTTCGGCCGTTTCGCGAATCCGGCCTCCGAGTAGACCTCGTGCACGAGCACGTCGCAGCGCTGGCACTGCTCCTCGATCCGCGCGTCAGGTCCGGTGTCGCCCGAGATCACGATCGTCCGGTCGGGCGTCTTGAACCGGTAGCCGAACGCCTGTGGCCACGACCCATGCTTGACCGCGAACGCGGTGACCGTCACTCTCTCGTCGCGGAAGACGATGCCGGGCGCCGCGATTTCGTGAACATTGACGACGCGGGCATCGTACTTGTGGGCCGGCTCACCGCCGGTCGTGCGCACCGCGAGGTCGGCCGAGTACGCCGAAACGAGATGTTTCGCCATCGCGCGCAACCCGCGCGGGCCGTAGACCGCCAGCGGCGTCTCGCGTTCGAGGATCCACGGCGTCAGGATCAAATCGGACAATCCCAGCGTGTGATCCGAATGCAGGTGGGTGGCGAATGCGGTCTTCAGTTTGACGACATTCAGGGCCTTGATCCCCGAACGCTCCGCTGCCGCCGCGCGGCGCACGACGCCGACGCCGAAATCCACGAGATAACTCGCATCGTCGACGACGATCGCGATCGACGGGCCGTAGCGATCAGGATCGGGATTGGGCGTGCCGGTGCCAAGAACGACAACCCGCGACCGCGACTGAGCGTGCGGCACCACCCCGACGACCAGCACCGCCGCAGCGATCAAGGCACCGACTGTCCTCTTCATCGCCGCTGAGTGTATAGAACCGTGGAACCTGGAACCGAGAAGTTTAGAACTCTAGACCTCTCGTCCGTCAGTCCGCGCGGAGTCCCTGGAGCGGATCGAGCGCCGCGGCCCGGCGCGCGGGCAGCAGGCACGCCGCCAGGGCGGTCACGACCGCGAGGCCGATCGCCACGCCGAACGACGCCGCATCTCCCGCCGAGACGCCGTACAGCAGGCTCGAAAGCGCGCGGCCCACCGCGAGGGCGCCCGCGGTGCCCACAGCCCCGCCAATCAACGCAAGCCAGAGGCCCTGCCGGACGACGAGCCACAACACGTCGTGCGGCTGCGCGCCGAGCGCCATCCGCACGCTGAGCTCCTGACGGCGCTGGTTCACGCTGTACGACAGGACGCTGTAGATGCCGAGCGCCGAAAGTCCCAGCGCGAGGGCCGCGAAGACGCCCATCAGCATCATCAGCGCGCGCGGCCGGTCGGTCGCCTCGCCGACAATCCGGTCGAGGGTGCGCGCGGAGCCCAGCGGCAGATTCGGATCCAGCCGCTGCACGGCGGTCCGCACCGCGCCGAGCAGCGCCGCCGGGTCGCTCTGTCCCTGCACGACGATGTCCATGCCACGGAACGGGAACTGCCGGTGGCTGTAGAACAGCGCCGGCTCCGGCTCGCGCACGAGCGACGAGTTCTTCACGCTGGCGACCACGCCGACCACCTGGAAGATCGGATGGTCCGGCATCAGCGATCGCCCCAGCGGGCCGACGACGCGAATCGGCGACATCAGCGACTTCCCGACCGGATCCTCCCCAGGCCACTGCCGCCGCGCGAGCACGTCGTTGATGATGATCACGCCGGGCGCCGCCGCGGTGTCGCGCGGATCGAAGAAGCGGCCCTTGACGAGCGGCACGCCCAGCGCGCGGAAGTAGTCGTCGTCCACGGTCTGATGCTGCGCCTGCGCCTCGTCGCCGGACCGCGGACGCGGCCTCCCCTCGACGAAGAACGGCCCGCGCCACGCCGCCTCGAGCGGCAGGAAGTTGCTGGCGCCGGCGACCGCCACGCCCGGCTCGGCGCGCAGCGCGATCAACAGGCGTTCGTAGAAGTCCGCGATCTTGTTCCAGTCGGAGTACGAGTACGGGAGCTCGACGCGCGCCGTGACCGCGTGCGCCGGCTTGAAGCCGGGGTCCTGCTCGACGAGGCGCTGGAAGCTGCGGGCGAGCAGGGCCGCGCCGACGAGGAGCATCACCGCAAGGCCGATCTCGGCCACGACGAGGGTGCTTCGCGCCCGGCGCCGCGCCCCGCTGCCGTCGCCGCCGCGCCCCGATTCCTTCAGCGGCCGCTGCATATCGCCGCGCGCCATCAACAGCGCCGGCACGACGCCGAACGCAATCGCCGTGAGCAGCGCGACCGTCGCGGCGAACAGCAGCATGCGGCCGTCGACGCCCACGCCCTCCAGCCGCGGCAGCGCGACCGGCGTCGTCGCCAGCAGGGCCTTCACCGACGCCACCGCGACGACGATGCCGAGCGCCGTGCCGATCGCGGCGAGCAGCACGCTCTCGGTCAGGAACTGGCGCACGAGACGTCCGCGGCTCGCGCCGATCGCCGCGCGCACCGCCACTTCGCGCTCGCGGACCGTGGCCCGCGCGAGCAGCAGGCTCGCCACGTTCGTGCAGGTGATCACCAGCAGGAACGCCGCCGCGCCGAACAGCGCGAACAACGCCGGGCGGAAGAAGCCGACCACTTCGGTCGCGAGCGGCACCGCGCGCGCGGAGTACTCGCCGTTGGTCGACGGGTTCTCCACGCCGAGGCGCTTCGACAGCGCGCGCAGCTCGGCGTTCGCCGCGTCGGCCGTCTTGCCCGGCTTGAGCCGGACGATCGACTCCATGAAATGCGCGCCGCGGCTGTGCTGCGCGACGTCCCACGTGATGCGGTGCCACACGTCGGTGCCGTTCGGAAACTGAAAGCCCTGCGGCATGACGCCGACGACGGTGAACAGCGGCCCGTTGAGCGCGATGGCCTTGCCGACGACCGCGGGGTCGCCGCCGAACCGCTCGCGCCACAGCCGGTGGCTGATGATCGCGATCATCTCTCGCGAATTGGCATAGAGCGGGCCGTCAGGGAAGCCGGCGCCGAGGACCGGATGCACGCCGAGCACGCGGAAGAAATTCGGGGTCGTCTCGATGGCGCTGACCCGCAGCGGTTCGTGCCCGGTCTCGGTCAGCGTGAGCTGCGGATACCACCACGCCGCGGCATCCTCGAACACCTGCGAAAGGCCCCGGTAGTCACCGAAGTTGACCGGCGAGATCCGCTCGTGCGACAGCCCCTTGCCGTCGTTCACTTCCCACACCATCGCCAGCCGGTCCGGATCGGGATACGGCAGCGGGCGCAGGACGACGCGATCGAGCACGCTGAAAATCGCGGTCGTCGCCCCGATGCCGAGCGCCAGCGCGAGCACGGCGGCGATGGTGAAGCCTGGCGTGCGCCGTAACTGCCGCCAGCCGAAGCGGATGTCCTGAAAGAGTGTGTCCATGGTGCCGATACGCTCCCGATCGGGGCGTTAGACGGGCCCACCGGGAAGTTGGTTGATAACTCAATGGGAGGAGGACGGAGGCCACGGATTCAACACGAAGAAACGGAGCAACAGTGATCCCGTTTCCTCTGTAAGCTCGGTTCGCTCGCCTCAGTCGCCGAAGGGGTGCTGGGCAATGAGCACGTCCTGGACGAGGCGGCCGCCGATGAGATGCTCCTGGATGATCCGCTCGAGGACGGGCGGATCGCAGCTCCTGTACCAGGCGCCTTCCGGGTAGACGACCGCGATCGGGCCGCCTTCGCAGATGCGAAGGCAGTTCGCCTTGGTCCGCAGGATGCCGCCCTGTTCGGCGAGGCCGAGCTCCTTCAGCCGCCGCTTCAGAAAATCCCACGCCGCCAGGCCGCGATCTTTGTCGCAGCACTTCGGCGTCGTCTGATCGCAGCAGAGGAAGATGTGCCGACGCGCGACGGGAACCCCGATGCTTTCGGCGATCGCGCGCTGTGATTCTTCAGCCATCGATTAAACGCCGAACTCCTCGGGATTCCAGGTGAGGCCCAGTTCGCCGGGCGGCGCCATGTAGCCGACGAGCGCCGAGGCGGCGACGACGACCGGGCTGGCCAGGAACCCTTCGCCGCCGAGGCCCATGCGGTTCTGCCAGTTCCGGTTGAACGACGTGATCGCGCGCTGCCCCTTCTCGAGCGCGTCCGGTCCCTGGCCGAAGCACGGGCCGCACCACGACTGGCGGATCTGGCCGCCGACCGAACGAAACACTTCCGCGATCGATTCGCCGCCGAGGCGCGGGTCGGGCCGTTCGATCTGGAGCCCGACGCCGCCGGAGCCGGGGAACACGACGAACTCGCTCGCGGTCTTCGCCACCCCCTGCGCGCGCGCCGCGCGGACGACGAGCGCCGCCGCGAGCAGATCGTCGTAGCTGCCGTTGGTGCACGACCCGATCATCGCCTTGTCGAACGTCAGCCGTTCCCGGGCGACTTCATCCGCCGGATACGCATTGCCCGGGCTGAACGGCTTGGCGATCATCGGCATCACGCCCGCAAGATCGATCGTCTCGTCGATTTCGTAGGCTGCATCGGCGCCTGGCGCGAACCCCGGGTACGGCAATTCGGTGATGCCCTTTGCGCGATACCACGCATAGGTGATGTCGTCGGGCGCGAAGATGCCGTTCAGGGCTTCGGCCTCGGCCATCATGTTCGCGATCGTGTTGCGGTAGGCGATCGGCAGCTGCCGGTTCGCGTCGACCAGCTCCACCGACATGCCCTGCGACTGCTTCGCGCCCCAGCGGCGCAGCAGCTCGAGGACGATGTCCTTGCCGCTGACCCAGGCCTGGAGCCGGCCGTCGAAGATCACGCGCCGGGCTTTCGCGAGCGTGAAGTAGATGTAGCCGGTGGACCAGCCGAACCCGAGCGTGGTCGATCCGACGCCCATGCCGACCGCGCCGTAGGCGCCGTAGGCGCGGCTGTGCGAATCGGCGCCGGGAATGAACTGCCCGGGCATCACGAGCGCCTGCTCGGGAAAATAGAAATGGAAGATGCCGTCGCCGGGCGTCGCGTAGTACGGCTTGACGATCCCGTGCAGCCGTGCGAAGTCCCTGCCGATCGCCGTCTGCTTGTTGTCGTCGTCCTTGCCGGTGAAGACGAAGTGATCGTTGGCGATGGCCGCCTGGCGCGGCAGGATGGTGTTGCCGCCGGTGATCTGGTTGAACGTATGAATCGAGAAGGGCGCGGTGCCGTCCGAGGCCGGGAGCAGATCAGCGTAGACGCGCAGCGTGGCGCCGGGCGCGACCTCGGCCGACTTGTCGACGCGATGGGCCCAGACGATCTGTTCGGTGGACGTCATGCGGCGCGCCTGCTCCGGATCGGGCCACTCGACGCGCGGCGCCACATCGACCGATGCCTTGAACTCGCGCCGCCCCGCCGCGAAGATGCCGCCGGTCTGCCGGATCTCGTCTTCCTTGGGGCTGAGCGGCACCGGATCGTACGACTTGCCCTGCGTTTCGTTGGTCAGGCGTCGCGACTGCGGCTCGAACGAGAACTCGTCGCCGTCTTTGGCGTCGGCCACTGCCTCCGGGCTCTGCACGACCTGCAGCCCGAGATTGAGGGCGTTGCGCCGGAAGATGTCGCCCATGTTGTGACCGCAGACGATCACCATCTCGAGGCCGGCCTCGTCGGCAATCGCCTTCAGGCCAGCCGGGCTCATCTCGCGCGACGAGCCGATGGCGAACCGGTCGCCGGCGATGACGAAGGTCTCGCCGCGATGGACGCGGGCGCGGAAGTCGGGCATCAGGTAGCGGAACGACCCCGCCTTCCAGCGCTCGTCGAGTGTCTCGAGGCTTTCCGACACGCAGTCGGCGGCTGGAGTAATCTGATCCGTGTCGATCGCGTCGAGCTTCTTCTTTTTCCCGAGGATCTTCAGATCCCAGAAGATGAGCGCCTTGCCGCGAATGACGGCCGTCGATGTCGCGTCTTCGGCCGAGGTCGCCGACGCCGGCTTGGCGATGGACTCGCTGGTCACGCCCGGTTTCAACCGGGCAGGCATGATCTTGTGCATTGAGTACAGGTTCTAGTTTACTGTGCCCCCTCTTCACGTCACCAACGGCGACTGTGCCGGAGACAAGCTTCGCCGTATCGTCGACGGCGCGGTGACCATCACCGCCGATCCGCTGCACGAGGGACCGGCGCCGGCGGTCGACGGCGACGCCTGGTACGACCTGCGCGCGCGGTTTCTCTCGAACGGCGACGCGAGGTTCGAGGACATCAAGGCCCAGCTGGCCGCGTGGGATCGCGCCATCCTCGACGGCGCTCGCGCCGGCAGCGTCGTCCTCTGGTTCGAGCACGATCTGTTCGATCAGCTCCAGCTGATTCGGACGCTGGACGTGATCGGACGCCCGGAACGGGCCGCGCTCCATTCGAAGGCGTCATTGATCTGCATCGACCGCTTTCCTGGCGTCGAGAGGTTCGTCGGCCTTGGACAGCTCGCCGCGGAGCAGCTCGCCACGCTCGTCGGCACCGAGCACCCCGTGACGCCTGAGCAGTACGCGCTCGCGTCCAGGGCGTGGAAGGCGTTCCGATCGTCCGATCCGAGAGCGCTCTTCGACCTCACGGTCGCCCTCGAGGGGGACACAACCCTCGAGTTCCTGCGCGACGCGCTGCTGCGGTTCTTCGCCGAGTACCCGTCCGCGTCGAACGGCCTGTCGCAAACGGCGCAGCTCGCGCTCGACGTGTTGGCAGAGGACCCGATGGCCGGGGGCGCGCTGTTCGCTGCGGCTCAGTCGCGCGAGGCGCGGCCGTTCCTCGGCGACACCATCTTCTTTGAGATCCTGCGGACGCTCGCGTCGGCCCGCGTGCCGCTCGTGTCCCTGTCGAGCAGCGCCCAGGAAGTCGACCTCCAGTCGTGTCTCGTCGCCATCACCGACGCGGGCCGGGCGGTCGCCGCCGGCCGCAGCGACCACGTCGCGCTCAACGGGATCGACCTCTGGCGCGGCGGGGTCCATCTCGCCGGCGCCGATTCCAGCCCGTGGCGCTGGGACGCAGGCGGCGAAACGTTGGTATCATGAATATGCGCATGTCCGAACTCAAAGATCAGCCCCTGCACGCGTCGAGCTCCGAAGCCGTCACCAACAGTGTCCGGGTGGAGGTCGAGTCCCGCTTCGCTCCGGAACACTCGCAGCCGTTTCAGAACGAGTGGTTCTTCCACTACACCGTGCGCATCGCCAACGAGGGCGAGGACACGGTGCAGCTGCTCACCCGCCACTGGATCATCACGGACGCGACCGGCCACACCGAGGAAGTGAAGGGGGCCGGCGTGGTGGGCGAGCAGCCCGTCCTCCGTCCCGGCGAATCCTTCCAGTACACGTCAGGGTGCCCGCTGAAGACGTCCACCGGCGTCATGCGCGGCACCTATCAGATGGTCACCGAAGACGGCGAGCACTTCGACGTCGAGATCGCCCCCTTCGCGCTCCACGAGCCCTACACCGTTCACTGACCCACGTTTAACCGCAGAGATCGCTGAGAACGCAGAAAGGTTTTCTCAGCGCACTCTGCGCGCTCCGCGGTTAGAGCTGTCCGTCAGGCCGACGAAACGTGCGGATCGCATCGAGGAACGCGTCGCCGAAGTCGGCCGCCTTCTTCGCGCCGACCCCGTAGACTTCGCGCAGATCCTCCAGCGTCTTCGGCCGGCGCTCGACCATGTCGCGTAGCGTCGT
>Ga0070674_100002151_pt1 | contig 10822 bp, 10 predicted proteins | sample KBSM33metaG_FD_65344 | JGI IMG/M metagenome (GOLD analysis project Ga0070674, IMG submission 65344) | Miscanthus rhizosphere microbial communities from Kellogg Biological Station, Michigan, USA - KBS M3-3 metaG | ecosystem: Host-associated > Plants > Roots > Rhizosphere > Soil ...
ACACAACAATCTATTCATCAATTCATCGATAATTTGAAGGTACCGCAAGCAGTAAAGAAAGAATTGAAGAATATCAGTCCACATAATTATACCGGGATACCACTTGATCTATAGGCTACTAAAACCTCCGGGGTTTCTAAAAACCCCGGAGGTTTTAACGCAATTTCCCGGAAACCCCGGAGGTTTGAAAATGCGAATTCTACTCACACTTGGTCTAATGTTAATGATCTGTTCCTGTTCCGCTCAAAAGAAGAGCGCGGGAATATTAAAAGGGAAAGTGGACATAGGTCCGCTTTGTCCACAGGAACCTTGCAATCCCAGTGCGGAGCAACTAAAAAAGATGTATGCTTCATACCAGGTGTTGGTGATGGATACGGCAGCCACGAATATTCTATTCAGGATTTCTATTCAGCAAGATGCCAGTTTCAATAAGAAAATTTCTGCAGGAGAATATATTGCGTTGATTAAACCAGTTACAGGCAGCGGATTTAAAAATGAATCGAAGCGTATTTCTATTTCTAAAGGAAAGACCACAGAAATTTTTCTTAATTACGATACAGGATTAAGATAACTGCCCTGTCGATTCAATCGATATATCCTGCTTTCTTTTCCTTCCTCACTAAATGCCCGCTCGAAGGAAAACCCATTTTTCAACAACACTTTTTGAGAAGCTTCATTTTCAGCATAGGTCACGGCTGTCAACGTTTTTAACTGCAATTCATGAAAGGCGTATTCGATTCCCGCCCTTACAATTTCAGCAGCGAGGCCCATTCCCCAGTAAGGTTTGAATAATACATATCCAATGTGTAGGTCGCCGGTATTTGCCAGAGGCAAAAGCGAAAGTGATCCTACAACGTGGTGATCTGATTTATTAACTAGTGCCCATCTTCCTGATGTTGGATTCGTTTCATAGAATTGAATATTTTCTTCAAGAAATCTTTTCGACTGCTCATAGTTCATGATTGGCCGAATATGTTGCATCAACTCAGGATCACCATTCAATGCATAGAACATATCTATATCATCAAAGGTATACCTGCGTACATACAACCTGTTCGATTGAAGAATGATCACACCGCCTCCTTATGAATCTCTGAAGTAAAATGAAACTGGATCTCAGGATTATTAGTCCTTTCCGTATTGAGGAACCATTCGCTTTGCGCGAGGTAAACGGGATGACCATCCTTATCCTCCGCTACGTTATTCTTAAACCGCATAAATTCTTCCAGCTTTTTTGGATCTGTACTGGTTACCCAGCAAGCTTTGTAATAGGGAAGCGATCTAAATTCACAAGATGCGCCGTATTCGTGTAGCAATCGATATTGAATAACCTCGAATTGCAATTCACCCACGCAACCAATAATTTTCTTGTTGCCGCCGAACTGCGTGAACAACTGCGCCACACCTTCATCGGTGAGTTGCACTAATCCTTTCTCCAGTTGCTTCGTTTTCATCGGATCTTTGTTCACCACTTCTTTGAATATCTCCGGGGAGAACGATGGTATCCCTGTGAAATAAAACTCTTCTCCTTCAGTGAGCGTGTCACCAATTTTAAAATTCCCTGTGTCAAACAATCCCACCACATCTCCGGGAAATGCTTCCTGAATCACGTCTTTTTCGCGTGCAAGAAAACTATAAGGATTGCTAAACCGAACGTCCTTGTCGAGGCGCACATGATGATAGTATTTGTTCCTCTCAAATCTTCCGGAGCATACGCGCAGAAAGGCAATCCGGTCTCTATGCTTTGGATCAAGGTTCGCATGTATCTTGAATACGAATCCACTGAACTTGTTTTCATTTGGCTCCACAACTCTTGTGGTTACTTGTCTATTCTTTGGCTCTGGAGATATCCTAATAAAGGTGTCGAGCAATTCTTTCACTCCAAAATTATTGATGGCGCTTCCAAAGAACACCGGAGCCACTCTTCCACCGAGATAGTCTGCCGCATTCAATTCACCATATACTCCTTCAATCAACTCAGCATCTTCACGTAACTGCGCCGCATCTTTTTCTCCCAGTTGTTCATCAAGGATTGAATCCGATAAATTCGAAATCGGCAATATGTCTTCTTCGGACGCTTTTTGATTGGCACTGAAGAGCAACAAACTCTTATCATGAATATTGTACACACCTTTAAAGTCCTTTCCACTATTTATGGGCCAGGTCATAGGGTGCAATTGAATGGATAATTCCTTTTCAATTTCTTCAAGCAAATCGAAGCGGTTTTTCCCGTCGCGATCCAGCTTGTTGATGAAAACGATCACCGGTGTATCCCGCATGCGACATACCTCCATCAGTTTCCGGGTTTGAGTTTCAACTCCATTCACACTATCCACTACAAGAATTACACTATCTACTGCAGTTAAGGTTCTAAACGTGTCTTCCGCAAAATCCTTGTGACCAGGGGTATCTAGCAGGTTAATCAGGTTTCCTTTGTAATCGAAGGTCATCACTGAAGTGGCTACAGAAATTCCACGCTGTCTCTCAATTTCCATGAAATCACTGGTTGCATGCTTCTTGATCTTGTTGCTCTTCACTGCTCCGGCAGTTTGAATGGCTCCGCCAAACAAGAGAAATTTTTCGGTAAGAGTAGTCTTGCCGGCATCGGGGTGCGAAATAATCGCAAATGTCTTTCTCTTTTGAATTTCTGTTTCGTACATATCAGTTTCCTGTTCTCTGTTTACGGTTCTCTGTTTACGGTTTATAATTCCGATCCACGATTCACCACTCACCATTCACCACTCACCATTCACCACTCACCACTCACCACTCACCACTCACGTGGCGCTAAAGCCCGCAAAGTTAAGTGATAGCCTCCGCTTATCGATTCTAAAATTGATCCATGCCCGCTAATTGTTTGGTATCTTTAATACAATTCTACTGCATGAATCCATTTGCGCAACAGGTTGTGGTTGATAGCGTCACAAAGGCTTCCACGAGGAAGCAAAAACTTTATGAGGCTCGAAATAAATACCGGCAAAGAATAGTTCGGTTCAACAATATCCGGTCGGTACTTTACCTGGCTGCGGGGGTACTTTCTGCCGGATTTGGGCTGAGAGGCTTTTTACTACCAAGCCGGTTTTTAGATGGAGGTGCCACAGGTATTTCACTGTTATTGGCGGATCTGACACCCTTGTCATTTTCTCTTCTCCTGATCCTGGTGAATATCCCCTTTGTTTTATTGGCTTATTCACACGTGAGCAAGATGTTCGCATTTAAGACCTTGATGGCGATTATTGGCTTAGCACTGGCAGTGGCATTGATCCATTATCCGGAGGTGACCAAGGACAAGTTGCTTGTTGCCGTATTCGGAGGCTTTTTCCTTGGCGGTGGAATAGGACTGGCGGTGCGAGGAGGAGGTGTATTAGATGGATCTGAAGTGTTGGCGATATACGTAAGCAGGCGCACTTCATTAAGCGTGGGAGACTTCATATTGATATTTAATATTGTGCTTTTCTCCGTTGCAGCGTATGTAATGGATCCTGAAACTGCACTCTATGCCATCATTACTTATTTTGTTGCGTCCAAGACTGTAGACTTCATTATAGAAGGCATTGAGGAATACACCGGAGTCACCATAATTTCCAGGAAGAGTGAAGAGATCAGCCAGGCAATCACAGATAAAATGGAGAGAGGGGTTACCATTTATAAAGGGCTTCGGGGATTCGGGAAAGAGGGGCATATGATGCAGGAAACCAAAATTGTTTTTACTGTGATAACGCGACTCGAAGTTTCGCGACTGAAATCTGAAATCCAGGCGATCGACCCCAAAGCTTTTGTGATCCTTCATTCTATCAGGGAAACGAAAGGGGGAATGATTAAGAAAAGACCTATTAAAAAGCTTTGAAAAGGCACAAGGGACAAGGCACAAGGAACAAGGAAGATTCAAGATTTAAGATTCAAGAAAGACCAGGAATCAAAGGGGCAGAGGCGCAATTAGCACTATTCACTCACTATTCACCACTCACAATTCACCATTCACCCCTCACCACTCACCATTTCCAACCGTCAACTGTCTGCTGTTATCTGTCAACTTTTTAATTACATTTGAAAATGCGCCGCTTTCTAGAGATCATCTGGACCAGCCTGAAGATGGCTTTACAGGAATTCCGTTCCAACAAACTACGGACGTTTCTTTCACTGCTGGGGATCACGTTTGGTATTTTCTGTATCATCAGCGTATTGTCAACCATCAGCAGTATGGAAGGCGCCATCCAAAGAGATATTAAAGCGCTTGGAAGCAATACGGTTTACATCGATAAATGGGATTATAGCGGTGGTGGTAATGATTACCCCTGGTGGAAATATGTCAACCGTCCTGATCCTAAATACGAAGAAATGAAAGCGCTTAAATTAAAAGTTCCCAGCGCTGCCAATGTTGCGTTTAATATTAGTACGCAAGACAAAATAGAATACGAAGATGATCAATTGACGAACGTGAACTATTACGGCGTGAGTGAGGAGTTCGTGAAAATACAACCGGTAGAGATTGAAGCAGGCAGATATCTTCAACAGTCGGATTTCGACTACGAAACAAATTCAATCGTGATGGGTTATGTGATTGCCGAAAAGATGTTTGGCAAAGCTCAAAATGCATTTGGTAAGCAAATCAGACTGAGAGCAGGGAAACCAGGAATCATAGTTGGAGTAATAAAAAAGCAGGGTAAGAGCATCATCGGTGGCTGGGACTATGATAATAGCATGCTGATGTCACGCGGATTCCTGAAACAATTGATCCCTGAAAAATACGCGAATCCAATCATCATGGTCCAGGGTAAAGAACACGTTCAAATGGTTGCTTTAAAAGATGAATTGATGGGTGCCATGCGATCATTGAGAAAGTTGAAGCCTATGCAGGGCGAAGATTTTAGTTTGAACGATATTGATTCCTTCAGTGCTCTTATTCAAGACGTTTTCAGTAACGTAAATAAAGGCGGCTGGGCCATCGCAGCACTTTCTTTGATTGTAGGTATGTTCGGTGTTGCCAATATCATGTTCGTTACGGTTCGTGAACGCACCAGCCAGATCGGATTAAAAAAAGCAATTGGCGCAAAAAGATCTACTATACTAACGGAATTCTTGTTAGAGTCTGCGTTTCTCTGCATCATAGGAGGAATCATCGGGCTAATTCTCGTCTTCATCCTTACTTTCATTTTATCAGGTGCACTTGGGTTTGCAGTAATCATTTCTCCACAAATACTTGGACTCGCCATCGGTATTTGCATGTTTGTTGGCATCCTCGCCGGAATCATTCCTGCTACCATTGCGGCTCGTATGGATCCGGTAGTGGCAATCAGGAGCAAATAGTGAACTCACACTGAATTAAGGGTTCCACCACTTAATTTTGCAAGATTAGATAATACAAAGAGGTTGGAACCTTGCCTACAATCTTAGCAATAGAATCTTCCTGCGATGAAACATCCGCTGCAGTTTGCAGCGATGGAAAAATACTTTCCAACATCATCGCCAATCAAACTATTCACGAGCAATGGGGTGGCGTAGTACCCGAATTGGCGAGCAGAGCACACCTTCAAAATATTGTCCCTACAGTGCAGGCCGCAATGGAGAAAGCGGGTCTTTCAGAGAATGGAAAAAATCAATTCTCACATCTCCACGCAATCGCGTTTACGCAAGCACCTGGCTTGATTGGCTCTCTATTAGTAGGCGCTCAATTTGCAAAATCCCTTGCATTGGGATTAAACATTCCATTGATTGCAGTTCATCACATGCAGGCGCATGTATTGGCCAACCTGATTCCAGGTTCACAAAAAGAGTTGCCTGAATTTCCTTTTCTATGTCTCACTGTGAGTGGCGGTCATACCCAAATTGTACGTTGTGAAAGTCCCAGCAAGCTTCAGGTATTGGGAGAAACTATCGATGATGCAGCAGGCGAAGCTTTTGATAAATCGGGGAAATTACTTGGACTTCCTTATCCGGCAGGTCCGTTGATCGATAAATATGCTAAAGCGGGAAACCCTGCGAAGTTTAAGTTTGCGCATCCTAATATTGCTGGACTGGATTTTAGTTTCAGCGGTTTGAAAACTTCAGTATTGTATTTTTTACAAGATCATCAGAAGGCCAATCCGGAATTTGTGAGCAACAATCTTGCGGATCTCTGCGCATCCATTCAACAAACAATTATTGAGATACTACTGAAGAAGTTGAATGTTGCGGCGCTTGAGACAGGAATCAAAACGGTTTGTCTTGCCGGAGGTGTATCGGCCAATAGCGGACTTAGAAAAGCTTTTCAAGAATTAGGAACGAAACAGCATTGGAAGACTTTCATTCCTCCATTTGAATATTGTACTGATAACGCAGCAATGATTGCAATCACGGGTTATTACAAATTCCTGGAGAAGGACTTTGTGGATTTAAGCGTGAGTCCCTCAGCGAGGGCGGAGTTCTGATATTTGCTCTGCCTGCGGCAGAGCAGACACGAATTATACTAATTGCTCCAATTGACACTAATTGTTTTATTGAAGAGCCAATCACAGCCCAATGAACCTATTTAATTCGAAATTTCATTAATTCGTGGAAATCTGTGTAATTAGTAAAATTAGTGTCTAACGCCCGACTTCGTCGGGCGTTCAGCAACGAATGACAAATGGCAACCAGTAAATGAGTAATTCTTATTTCCAATTCAAACAATTTACCATACAGCAGGACAAATGCGCAATGAAAGTTTGCACTGATGCCTGCCTGTTTGGAGCATGGTTTGCCAGGAAAAATTTGCATGCAAAATCAATTCTTGACATTGGCAGTGGCACAGGGTTATTGATGCTGATGTTGGCGCAAAATCATTCATCGGATTTTCATGGAATTGAAATTGACAATTTCTGCTTTCAGCAATTAAAGGAAAATATAGGCAATAGCAAGTGGAGTGACAGGATTGAACTAACAGAGGGTGATGTCCGACATTTTTCTTCAGAATGGAAATTTGATTTTATAATCAGCAATCCTCCATTCTATGAGAACAGTTTAACCTCTCCATCGGCCGGCGCCAATCTTGCACGCCACAGTTCCCATTTAACTTTGGAAGAACTTTTGGCTTCCATCAATCGCAATCTCTCACCTTCAGGTTCATTCGCGATTCTGCTACCTTATCATCGGTCAGAGGAGTTTGAATCAATAGTGAAGAAAAATGATTTTTACGTCGTCGAAAAAGTAGCAGTGAGGCAATCTCCCCGTCACAATTTTTTTAGGTGCATATACCATTGCACCAGAACTCAGCCGGAAAAAATTTCTGAAAACGAAATTGTAATTCATCATGACTCGGGTGAGTATACAGATGAGTTCGTCGGGTTATTGAAGGATTATTACCTCCATCTGCGTCCAGACTAATTCAGCAATTCGTGCAGGTGGCTAAAGCCGATAGTACTTGTACATCTACCCCCCTACCAAAGTCGGGGGTTACAAGTGATTCGCAATCCATCCCCGAGTAAAGTCGGTGGCTACTATATCATCATCCGCCAGATCGTGTTGATAGTTTGTAATCCCATTAAAGCGGGGTTAGGAACAAATTAGTAACCCCCGCTTCAGCGGGGGGTTAGGAGCAAAAAATAAAAGGGCTTTAGCCCCATGTTGTATCATGGATTGATCTCAGTAGCGTATTCTTGCAGATATTGATAAGGTGCAGTAAGTTGACCTTGCTTCACCATAGTGGCACGGTCAACTATTGCAGATCCTTCAACTAAGTTCGGAATCACAAACTTGATCAATTGCTCACCAAAATATCTTGAAGCATCACGCGGTAATTCATTCGGGAGATTTCCCACAGCCATGATATCAATTGATCCAGGCAAAGCGGCGGCGGTCTTTGCCAGGGTTTTTCGATCCACTCCATAGATAGGATTCTCCATGGTTTGATCGCCGAGATTGATCGGCACAGATCCCTGTTCATCATCTGTCACGTCGGCAATCACCTGTATCTTGAATCTTGGGTCCTGAACATTTTCTTTTTCAAATAACCTTGGAATATTTACATCCCAATAAATGCCATTCATTAGTACATCAGTGGTGAACGCGTAGGGAAGAAACTTCGATTTATATTCTTCCGGTTGCTCATGAAAATGATGTCGCGAATATTGCCCACTTGATTTATGTTCATATAAATCTGCTCCCTTAAGCTGCACATAAACAGGATAAGAATATTCCTTAGCCAGGTATTCATCTGCTTCTACTTCATGAATCCCCAGGAGGTTCATTACTTCAAGTATGCCATGGGCTACTCTACCGCTGCCGGTAACGGCAATTTTAATATTGGGAAGCTTCAATCCGAAATAAGTATGGATCAACTCACGAAAGCTGCGTTGCATGTATACTCTTGAAAGCTGGAACGCACCCGTTCTATTTCCATAGGCCATAATTCCATTGTGTGCACCTACTACACCTGCAAAGAATCCGAAGCCGATGATACGCTGGCCATCTTCGTGTTCCAGGCATTCATAATCGATCAGCGTAATTTTTTTCTGCAAGATCGATTGCAATAACTTTTGATTGTGTGGTTGTTTCTTCTTGGTGTGCGAAAAGAACATGTAGGTTTTCCCGGGCAGTAATTCATTGATGGGAACTTCTTTGATGCCCAACAGCACATCGCACTCGCCCATATTCTCCCTTACCTCTACCCCCGCCATCTCGTATTCCTTATCAGAAAAGCACCGATGGGAAGAGGATTGTGATATGATTTTTATGTCATCAAGATTCTTTTGAATCCATTTACATTGGGCTGGAGTCAGGGCTACCCTATTATCTGCCGGAACCTTGCTTTCTTTGATTAATCCAATCTTAAGCATACTTGCAATCCGAATTGGTTCTTGAACCGATGATTGTCAAAGATGAAGAAAAGATCTGGAATTGTGGATTGGGAGTAGCGGGATGATTCACCCGGTTGTGATATGACGCGTATCAAAACTACGGCCACAATCTTTCTGGATTATTAGCCTGCATTGAACCTTTCTTGAATCTTAAATCTTTCTTCCGCCTTCGCTAAAGCTACGGCGGACACAGTGTGCCTTGCACCTTGTGCCTTGTACCTTATTTAACTTGCTCCATCATCTCCTTCCCCGCATCCAATAGTTCAGTAATGATTTTCTCGTAAAGCTTATTCCCATTATCACCATTCATAAAAATTACCAGTCCTTCCTTTGAGACCGGCAGAATAATGACTAAAGTTTTCACTCCGGCATCACTCCCGCTGTGAATTATCGCATATTCTTTTTTTGATCCCAGGTGCTGGAACAACTCCCAGCCAAGAGTCATGAAAAGTCCTTTTTGTGTTGGCACTTGTGGCCGTACCATTTCATTGAAAAGCGAAGAATCAAGTCCAGCTCCATTCATGACATATACCGCAAATTTTCCATAGTCTTCAATAGTTGTCAATAGATCGTCGGCAGCGCTCAGTGTTGTATTCTTATAGTCCTGTTTGTGTTCATTGCCGGCTTCATCAAACCAATGAGCAAAACGAGATTCATCAACCGACTTGTCCCACTCAAATCGCGTATCCCGCATACCCAACGGGTTCAATAAAATGGAGTCGGCTAATTTATCGAGGGGCTTTTTAAATTTTTTCTCCAACGCCTTTCTTAAATATTCAAATCCTTCACCTGAATATCCAAACTTAGTTCCCGGGTCCACATCAAATGACAGTTTCTGATTCGTGTTCATATACCGCCAATTCTTAAAGCCGGTTTGATGACTAAGTACAAGTCGCGTAGTTAATTTTTTATGTCTTGGATCCCCTGCAATATCAGGATCCACCCAGTATTTGGCGAGAGGTTCATCCAAATTCCATGATCCATTGCTTACGAGTTTCAGTGTGAGTATAGTAACAATGGGTTTGGTCAATGAAGCCACATTGAATATAGCGTTATAAGGTGCGGGAATTCCCTTGCTTACCTCTCCATACATTCTGACTTCACGCAATTTGCCATCCCGAATTACACCAATGCCAAGAGCAGGTACATTGTTTTCTTTGATCCATTGCTCAATTGTGGAACGCTTATCGAATAAACTTGAATCCGATTTTTGTGCAACTACTTCATTTATGGAAAATACTAATAAGCAAGAAATACAAAAGGACACTCTGAAACTCATAGCCAGTTAATATCTAGTGTGGGAAGATAAGAATCTCTTCCAAATAAGATGAAAGCAACCGCAATAAGGGACCTCCATGTAACCTGTAACCTGCAACTTGCAACTTGCAACCTGTAACTTCTTACAACACATTATCCCCATCATAATCATACTGCTTCTTCCCTTTACTTATCACATCATCCAATGTGCCATTCTCCGACGTATTCTTTTCTCCTTTCTGCCATTGATCCAAATCTTTTTGCATATTCTCACGTTGCATTTTTGTGAGTTTTTCTACCAACTCTTCTGATACTTCCTTTTTGCGCTGGCGAATAAGCTTGTGCTTGTCGATCAACATTTCTTTCTGCGTTCTCAACTCGTGTTCAGATGCAGCCATATGCAACAATTCTTCCTTTGCTAAGGCAATATCATATGGGCCAACGTTCAAAATCAGTTTGGAAAGTACAGGAGCAATCTCAATCAATATGATGAGTAACGACAACAACAAATTACTCCACCATACACTGCTTTCTTCATTGGCCAAATCAGACAGGGCTTTATTTCTTTCAAGAAAACCAACCTTGCCAGCAATATCAGATTCGTACAATTTTCTTTTCCCTTCTGTAGAGGAGCGCACATTCGACAAAATACTATCCTGGTATGCAATTCCTGATTGAAGTTGCGCCAGTTCAGGCGTGAATTGTCGCACCGCATTGCGATAGGCATCCTGCTTCATCAATGTCAACGACTC
>Ga0070674_100002152_pt1 | contig 10821 bp, 6 predicted proteins | sample KBSM33metaG_FD_65344 | JGI IMG/M metagenome (GOLD analysis project Ga0070674, IMG submission 65344) | Miscanthus rhizosphere microbial communities from Kellogg Biological Station, Michigan, USA - KBS M3-3 metaG | ecosystem: Host-associated > Plants > Roots > Rhizosphere > Soil ...
CGAGGCGCATACCACGCTCGCCATCGCCATGAACCGGATCGGCGGCAAGTCGAACACCGGCGAAGGCGGCGAGGAGGCCGACCGCTTCAAGCCGCTGCCGAACGGCGACTCGATGCGCTCGGCGATCAAGCAGGTCGCCTCCGGACGCTTCGGCGTCACCGCCGAGTATCTCGTCAACTCGGACATGATGCAGATCAAGATGGCACAGGGCGCTAAGCCCGGCGAAGGCGGCCAATTGCCGGGCCACAAGGTCGACAAGACCATCGCCAAGGTGCGCCATTCGACGCCTGGCGTCGGACTCATTTCGCCGCCGCCGCACCACGACATCTATTCGATCGAGGACTTGGCGCAGCTGATTTTCGATCTCAAGAACGTCAACCCGGCCGGCGACGTATCGGTCAAGCTCGTCTCCGAGGTGGGCGTCGGCACCGTTGCGGCCGGCGTCTCCAAGGCGCGCTCCGATCATGTGACGATCTCCGGCTTCGAGGGCGGCACCGGAGCAAGCCCCCTTACCTCGCTGAAGCATGCCGGCTCGCCGTGGGAGATTGGCCTCGCCGAAACCCACCAGACGCTGGTGACCAACCGGCTCCGCAGCCGCATCGCGGTGCAGGTCGATGGCGGCATCCGCACCGGCCGCGACGTGGTGATCGGCGCGCTCTTGGGCGCCGACGAGTTCGGCTTCTCGACCGCGCCGCTGATCGCGGCCGGCTGCATCATGATGCGCAAATGCCATCTCAACACCTGCCCGGTGGGCGTGGCGACGCAGGATCCTGTGTTGCGGGCAAAATTCACCGGCCAGCCCGAGCACGTCATCAATTTCTTCTTCTTCGTCGCCGAAGAGGTGCGCGAGCTGATGGCGGCGATGGGCTACCGCACCTTCAATGAGATGATCGGGCAGATGCAGATGCTCGACCAGCGCAAGGTGATCGAGCACTGGAAGGCCAAGGGCCTCGACTTCTCCAAGCTGTTCACGAAGCCGATCGCGCCGGACAGCGTCGGCCTGTACCGGAGCGAGGCGCAGGACCACAAGATCCACGACATCCTCGATCGGAAGCTGATCAAGGAATCGCAGGCGGCGCTCGACCGCGGCGCCCCGGTGCGGCTCAGCCACCGCATCCGCAACATCGACCGCACCGCCGGCGCCATGCTCTCGGGCGAGATCGCCAAACGCTACGGCCACACCGGCCTGCCCGACGACACTATCCAGGTCAGCCTCAAAGGCACCGCCGGTCAGAGCTTCGGCGCGTTCCTGGCCAAGGGCATCACCTTCGAACTCGAAGGCGAAGGCAACGACTATGTCGGCAAGGGGCTCTCGGGCGGTCGCATCGTGATACGGCCGGCGCCCGACGCCGGCATCGTCCCGGAGGAATCCATCATCGTCGGCAACACCGTGCTGTACGGCGCGATCGCCGGCGAGGCGTATTTCCGTGGCATCGCCGGCGAGCGCTTCGCCGTCCGCAATTCCGGGGCCACGGTGGTCGTGGAAGGCACCGGCGATCACGGCTGCGAATACATGACCGGCGGCATCGTCGTGGTGATCGGCTCGACCGGCCGCAACTTCGCCGCCGGCATGTCGGGCGGCGTCGCCTACGTCCTCGACGAGGACGGCACGTTCGAGAAGCGTTGCAACATGGCCATGGTCGAGCTACAGCCGATCGCGGCCGAGGAAGAGATCAGCGACAAGATTTTCGGCCATGCCAACGACCTGGAATCGCACGGCCGCGTCGACATCTCGGCCGACCTGACGCAATATGACGCCGAGCGGCTGCGCATCCTCATCACCCGCCACGTCCGTTTCACCGGATCGAAGCGCGGCGCAGCAATCCTCGCCGACTGGAAGAAATACTGCCCGATGTTCCGCAAAGTCATGCCGGTCGAGTACCGTCGCGCGCTCGCCGAACTCAAAGCGTTCGAAGCCGCCGAGGCTGCGAAACCCAAGCTCGCCCGTGCGTGACATCGATGGGTAAGGTCACGGGTTTCCTCGAATTTGAGCGGGAAGATCGGGATTACCTTCCGGTCGAGGAGCGGATTCGCAACTACAAAGAATTCGTCCTGCCGCTGCCCGAGAAGGACATCCGCGAGCAGGCCGCGCGCTGCATGAACTGCGGCGTGCCCTATTGCCACGGCACCAACATCATCACCAGCATGCCGACCGGCTGCCCGGTCAACAACCAGATCCCGGACTGGAACGACCTCGTCTATGCCGGCAACTGGGAAGAGGCCGCGCGCAACCTGCACTCGACCAACAATTTTCCGGAGGTCACCGGCCGGGTCTGCCCGGCACCGTGCGAGGCGTCCTGCACGCTCAATATCAATGACAATCCGGTCACCATCAAAACGATCGAGCAGGAGATCGCCGACCGCGCCATCGCCAACGGCTGGGTCAAGCCGGAACGCTACGCGTCCAAGACCGGCAAGAAGGTAGCGGTGATCGGCTCGGGCCCCGCCGGCATGGCCTGCGCGCAGCAGCTCGCGCGCGCCGGCCATGACGTGCATCTCTACGAGAAGAACGCCAAGGCCGGCGGCCTGATGCGCTATGGCATTCCCGACTTCAAGATGGAGAAGCGGATCGTCGACATCCGCGTCACCCAGATGGAAGGCGAAGGCGTGACCTTCCACTACGGCGTCCATGTCGGCGTCGACCTGCCGGTCGAAAAGCTGCTGCAGGACTATCACGCGGTGGCGCTCACGGGCGGCGCCGAGAAGGCCCGCGATCTGCCGATCCCCGGGCGCGAGCTGAACGGCATCCATTTCGCGATGGACTTCCTGCCGCAGCAGAACCGCCGCAACAGCGGCGAACCGCTTCTGGATTCGGTGCCGCCGATCCTGGCCAAGGACAAGCACGTCGTTGTCATCGGCGGCGGCGACACCGGCTCCGACTGCATCGGCACCTCGATCCGCCAGGGCGCCAAGTCGGTGACCAATTTCGAGATCATGCCGCAGCCGCCCGAGCGCGAGAACAAGCCGCTGACCTGGCCGCTGTGGCCGCTGAAGCTCCGCACCTCGTCGAGCCATGAAGAGGGCGTGGCGCGCGACTTCGCGGTGCTGACGACGAAGTTCACCGGCGAGAACGGCCAGGTAAAGAAGCTGCATTGCGCGCGCGCCGACGCCAAGTTCCAGCCGATTCCCGGCACCGAGTTCGAACTCGACGCCGATCTCGTGCTGCTCGCCATGGGCTTCGTGCATCCGGTGCACGACGGCATGATCAAGACGCTGGGTCTCGATCTCGACCCGCGCGGCAACGTCAAGGCCGATCAGATCGCCTATGCGACATCGCAGCCGAAGGTGTTCGCCGCCGGCGACATGCGCCGTGGCCAGTCGCTGGTGGTCTGGGCGATCCGCGAGGGGCGCCAATGCGCCCACGCCATCGACAAGTTCCTGATGGGTGCGACCGCGCTGCCGCGGTGACACCGCGCTGCGCGGGACCGTCAGTTCATCAGCGGAAAAACGAGAAGAAACCCTGGTTGCGGAATGGTTGTTGCTGCCACGGCTGCTGCTGGGAGCGGCCGGTGGTGACCGTCCTGCGCGGCGCGGGGTTGGCCGCGGCAACCGGGCGAACCTCGGTGTTCGGAGCGGCGACCGTGGTTTGCGGCGCCGGCTTCATGACCGGGATCGGCTCCGTGGTGGTAGCGACCACCGGGTCAGCGCCGACCGGCGCGATGGCGCGGCGGGGCCATGCGAAATCGTCGCTGCGTCCGGCCGGCGGCAAAATCGCCTCGCCGTTCACCAGCACGCGGCTCACCGACTTCGGCGCCGACGTATCACCGGTGTCGCGGGGGCCGATCAATTCCTGTGCCGCGGTCACCGAGGCGGTCAGCGGCACCACCGGGCCGGCGAGCGGGCGCGCGGCCGGACCGCTCGGCCGAGCGGCGATGGCCGGCGCCTGAGGCTCGCTCGATGGCAGCGCCATCGGCTCCGCGCCCGGGGCCAAGCCGCGTCTGATTTCACGCTCAAGATAATGCGCGAGCTTGCGCGCACCGGCCCGGGTGAAATGCACGCCGTCGCCGGCGCGCAGGCGGCGGATCTGGCCCTCGAAGTCCGGCCCCTGGGGGATAAAGCGGCCGCTTTCGTCGACAAACCCATCCCACACGTCGATGTAGCTGAGACCGGCCTTTTCGACACGGGCGCGGTAGAGGTCATTAAGATACTGCAGGTCGTTCGTCGATTTCGGACCCCGGATCGATGGTAGGCCGACCCAGAACACCGGCACGCCGGCGCTTTTCAACGCGGCGATCGTCGCATCGATCCGCTTGGTGTAAGTGGCGGCCCATTCATCAGTCCGGAATTCGTAGACACGATAGCTCGTGGTGGTGACGCCGCCTCTGGTCTGCATCTCGGCGGCGGGCTGTTCGCCCGGCGTCTGTTCGGCGTCCGCGGCCTCGGATTTTGCATCGGGCGGAGCCGCCGGTTGTTCCGGGGCGGACGCGGTGGGCGGCACGGGCGTTTTCGCCGCGGCGCCCGCAGGCTGGGTCGACTGCGCCACGCGATCGCGGATCGAGATGCGATCATTCAGCCCGACCATCATCACGACGAACTTCGGCTTGGCCGCGGCGATCGTTTCGCGGATCACCTGCACCCAATCCTCCCTCTCGTTTCGCGAGTCGTAACGGATCAATCCGCTGCTGGCGCGGTTTTTCCGCACGACAGCCAGATCGGGCGGGTCGCCGAGCGCGTCCTCCAATCCATAGGCCAGCCAGTCAGCCATGGAATCACCCAGCACCAGCACGCTGCCGCCGGTCGGCTGAACGTCAGGCTTCCTCGGCGAAGGCGCACGGCTGTAGTCGATCGAGCGTTCGACCGGGTAGCGCGGCGCCGAATATGGGCTGAAAAACGAGTCGAAAGACTGGCCCCGGCCGCCGAACTGGCCAAATTGGGCAAGCACCGGGACCGTCATCAGCGCAAGACCGCAGACCGCCGCGACGCCGAACCGTGCGCCTGTGCCAAACCGCTGCAAAAACTGGCCTATGACTGCCATTACCGCATCGACCAATGGATGGGCCTCCAGCGTCCCGAACGAGGGCGCCGACGTCGCTACCGGTCGTTAATCACCACAAATTGTCAACCTGATGGCCGGCGCTTGGTTAGCGACGCAGCCGCGCCAGGATCGTGGCCGAAGCAAAGCCATCCGGAACAAGCCCGACCGAGGCTTGGTAATCGCGGACGGCAGCGCGCGCCTTGGCGCCCAGCCGCCCGTTCGGCTCGCCGGTATCGAACCCCTTGCGGTTCAGCAATTGCTGCAATTCACGCCGCTCCTCGCGCGACAGCACCGCCTCGTGCCGCGGCCAGGGCTGCACGAACGGGTCGCCGCCGCGCAGCCGGTCGGCGAGATGGCCGATCGCCATCGCATAGGCCTCGGCCGGATTGTATTTCATGATGACGCGGAAGTTGTGCAGCATCAGAAACCCCGGACCCTGATTTCCGGCCGGCACCAGCAGATAGGCCTTCTCGTGCGAATGGGGAAACGGCTTGTTGCCGGCGCGCTTGATGCCGTGCGCTTCCCACTCGGCAAGGGTGAGCTGCTTGCTGCGGTCCGCCAGCAGGTAGTTGAAACCTTTCGGGACCACGACCTCGTAGCCCCAGGTCTCGCTCGGGACCCAGCCGTCCTTCTTCAGATTGTTTGCGGTCGAGGCGATCAGATCGGCGGCGCTGCTGACGACATCGCGGCGGCCGTCGCCGTCGAAATCGACGGCGTAGCGCTTGAACGACGTCGGCATGAACTGCGTCGGACCGAACGCGCCCGCCCAGGAGCCGATCAGTTGCTCCGGCTTCAAGTCGCCGCGATGCAGTATCTCCAGCGCGGAAAGAAACTCGTCGCGGAAATAGGCCTGGCGGCGGCCGATGCAGGACAGGGTCGCGGTCGAACGCAGCACCGGCCGGTCGCCGCCGAGCGTGCCGTAGTTCGACTCGACGCCCCAGATCGCGGTGATGATATTGCGGTCGACGCCGTACTGCTTCTCCACCTTGTCGAAGATAGCCTTGTTCTTGGCGAGGATTTCGCGGCCGCCGGCGATGCGCGCGTCGCTCACCAGGATGTCGAGATAATCCCAGAACGCCTTGGTGAACTCGGGCTGTGCATCGACCAGATCCATGATGCGGAGATCGGGCGTCAGCCCTTGCGTGTATTTGTCGAAGCTCGCGCGCGAGATGTTGCGCTTGGCGGCCAGCGGCCAGAGATCCGCGACGCAGGATTCAAATCTGGCAGCGGCTGCACGGATGGCGCTTGCTTGCATCTCGGGATGACCGGAAGAGCCAGATTCGCCGGTCCATTCCTTCGGAGGTGTGGGAGCCGGCGCCACGGCGGGCGGGGCGCCTGGAGCCGGCGCCTGGGCCGTCACCGCCACCGGTGAAATGGTCCGCCCGACCGGTTTCGGGGGCACCAGGCGATCCGGCTGCGCCAGACCCGTGCCGGCCGCACCGAACAGCATCATGCCGCCGAGCGCCATGCAGACAAAAGACTTGGAATGCTTCGACATCACCATGTTCGCCGACTGAAAATACAACGCCCACCCAGCCTTCATGTCGTCTGCCCCGCCGCCCTGGCCAATCATCGGACCGCTATTGGGCCAAGATATGGTTGAGCGAGCGTTAATTCCGCAATTCGCAGGTGCGTGGGCCACCGTTTCCCGCCGGATTGCGCGTCCGCGTGAACGAACGGAAGGCGTCCCAACAGTCCGCTATCGCCCTGCCCACAGCCGCTCGATCAGCTCCTGGGTCGGATAGGCATCCGCCGGCAACCCGACCTTGAGCTGGGCCTGTTTGACCGCCGCGCGCGTGGCGGACCCGAGCCGGCCATCGGCTTCGCCGGCCAGCATTTTGCGGGCGATCAGGAGCCGTTGCAGTTCCTGGATTTGTTCGGTCGTCGGGACCACCGGCTGGCCTTTGCCCGGACCGAAGGGCGGCGCGCCGGCGAGCCGGGTGCCGAAATAGGCAGCGGTCGTCGAATAGACGATCGCGGCGTTCCACTCGATGTAGGCCTTGAAATTCGGATAGGCGAGGAAGGCGGGGCCGAGGCGGCCCATCGGCAGGATCAGCGACGCCGGCAGGTTGTCGGCCGTAAGCTGGCCATGCGCTGCGGTGACGCCCCACTTTGCCCATTGCGAGCGCGGATGCTGGTTGTCGAGACCGGACTCCTGCCACGGCATCTCGGCCGGTACCCGCACCTCCTGCAGCCAGGGCTGGCCTTTTTGCCAGCCGAAGCTCTTCATCAGATTGGCGGCAGAGGCGAGCGCGTCGGGCACGCTATGGACCATGTCGACGCGGCCGTCGCCGTCGAAATCGATGCCGTGCTTAAAGTAGTCGCCCGGCGTGAACTGCGTCGGCCCGAGCTCGCCGGCCCAGTTGCCGATCATCTCCGCCGGCTTCAGATCGCCTCGCTCGACGATGTGGACTGCGCCGAGGAGCTGGTTGCGGAAGAACTCCGACCGCCGGCAGTCGTATGCCAAGGTCGCGACCGAGCGGATGATGTTGTAGGTGCCCCCCTTGTAGGCGCCGTAGTCGCTTTCGAGGCCCCAAAGCGCTACCACAACGGGCGGTGGCACGCCGGTCCGCTGCTCGACCTGCGACAACAGCGTGGCGTTCGCCTTCAGCTGCTTCAATCCATTCTGGTAGCGGCCTGCCGCGGTCATGCGGCTGGCGAACTGGATGAAGCTCTGCTGGAACACGCCCTGCCCGCTATCGCGTCGGATGATGGCCGGGTCGAAGGTCACGCCGTCGAGCGCCGCCGAGATCGCCTGGCGCGAGATGCCCTGCGCCTCGGCCTCCTTCTTGAAGGCGGCGAGCCAAGCCTCAAAGCTGCCGGTGTTGCGGCAACGCGGAGCGGCATCGGCCGGCCCGGCCAGCACCCCTGCCGCCAGCACCGCCGCGCCGGTTAGCCCCAAAAGTCGCTGCCACATTGCCGCCGCCCCCATCGTCAGAATGCTCGCCAATTCTGCCGTCCGACTTGTTACCAGCAGGTTGGCGGTCTCTTGCCGGATTCCCGACATAGTGCCGGATGCATGCAAGCACCCGGTGGCCTCATTCCCCGCTCTCCCCCATTATGCGTGCCACATGAAACCGATTCGCAAAGCGATTTTCCCCGTCGCGGGCCTCGGCACCCGCTTCCTGCCTGCCACCAAGGCGATGCCCAAAGAGATGCTGCCGGTGGTCGACCGGCCGCTGATCCAGCATGTGGTGGACGAGGCCCGCGAGGCCGGCATCGAGCATTTCATCTTCGTCACCGGCCGCAACAAAGCGGTGATCGAGGACCATTTCGACCGCCAGTTCGAGCTGGAGCTCACACTCAAGGAACGCAACAGGCTCGCCGACCTGAAACTTCTCTCCACTGATCTGCCTGAGCCCGGCACCGCAAGCTTCACGCGCCAGCAATCGCCGCTCGGCCTCGGGCACGCGGTTTGGTGCGCGCGCGAGCTCGTTGGCCGCGAGCCGTTCGCTCTGCTGCTTCCCGACGTGCTGGTGCAGCACAAGCCGGGTTGCCTCAAGCAGATGATCGACGCCTATAACGCCGCCGAGCAGGACGCCAACGTGATCGCGGTTGAGGAAGTGCCGATGGACCGCATCAGCGCCTATGGCGTGGTCGGTGTCGGCAAGGCCAAGGGAAAGACATTCGCAATCACCGACATGGTGGAGAAGCCGCCGCGCGAGAAGGCGCCGTCGAACCTGATCATCACCGGCCGCTACATCCTGCAGCCGGAGATCTTCGATCTGCTGGCGACGCAGACCGGCGGCGCAGGCGGCGAGATTCAGATTACCGATTCGATGATCAAACTCGCCAAGACGCAGCCATTCTACGGCTTGAAATTCGAAGGCAAGAGCTTCGACTGCGGTTCCAAGATTGGCTTCCTCGCCGCCAATGTCGCCTATGCTCTGGAACGCCCGGACATCGCGCCGGCGTTCCGGCAAGAGATCAAAAAGCTGCTGGGCGATTAGAGCGCCGTCCTGGTCACCGCGCCGCCGTTGTCGACATACCAGCGCTCGCTCGCCATCGGCTTGCCGGCAAAGCGCGCCGCCATCCAGTCGGCAACCATCGTCGGCGGGTGCGGCCCGAGGTTGACCGACGGGCAGGCGCCGATGGCGTGGCGCGCATCCTGATACACCACAAGGCGGTGCGGATTGCTCATGGTCTTCAGCATCCGCTCGGTATGCACCATCGGGCTCAATTCATCCCACTCGCCCGCAACGCAGAGATACGGCACGCGGATCTTCTCGGCGTGGCCCTCCCAGGTGAGCGTCCGGCGGAAGGCGTCGAACTTCGCCTCGTCGGTGAAGCCCGCCATGTACATGAAGCGCTTCTTGTACGACGGGCTCGCCTCCTCGAAGATCGCGTGGAAGCCCGGCTCAAGATTGTTGGAGTTGGCGACGCAGGCGCAGATGCGCGGCTCGTTCGCGGTGACGAGAGTGACGAAAAACGAGCCGAAGCTGTTGCCGAAGGCGCCGATCTTCTGCGGATCGATCTCGGGCCGCGCCACGAGCCAGTCGACCGCGGCTTTGCCGACCGCTGTCCAGTTCTCCATGCTCACAGTCAATCCCAGCACGCGGCACTCGGCCTGGCCGGGCCCGTCGAGCGCCAGCACGGCGATGCCTCGCTCCAGCCAGCGGTCGCCCTTGAGCGCCACGAACACCTCCTTGTAGGTGTCCATGCCGGGGAACGAGATCACCACCGGAATGCGCCCGCCGGTGTAGTTCGGAGGCAGATGGAACCAGCCCGGCAGGGTCCTTCCTTTGAATGGAATCATCACCGGCTCGATCCTGTGATCGGCCAGCCGCGCATAGTTCGTGTAGCAGTCGCGCTTGCTCTTGTTGTAGGCGAGATTCGTCGCATCGTTGTCGTAATGCGACCACTGCGCCGAGCCCCAGTGGATCGCCGCCATGAAATAATTGTCGCGCGCCGTGATGGGCGAACCGTCCTCCTCGGCCGCGCGCGCTTTCCCCTCGCGGCGCCGCGCGGTGTTGGCGAAGGCCGGCTCGACGTCGGCGTATTTCTTGACGCGCTCGCGGATCGCAGCGAAATCGGCGCCACCTTCGATGCCGCAGGCGGCGTTCAGATAGAACGAGCGCGGCTGGTCCCAATCGATGCCGACCGAGCGAAGCACGTTGTCGAGTGCCCAGCGCTGTCCGGTCCAGCGCCGCACCTTCGGTTCGCCTTGGGCAATGTCGGTCATCGTGCCTCCTGCCAAGGCCGCTTCCGGCGGCCGGTGGTTAATGGGGTTTAGATTTGTGGTTAACGGGACCTTTAAGCGCCTCGAAAGCCCAAGAAATACGGGCCTTCGAGCGAGCTCCAACGACCCTTTCTCAGGGCATCGTGAACACGATCAACTGATCGGTCACCTCGCCCGAACCGGGCTTGAGCGAGCCCGCGGCGATGTAGAGGTTCTTGCCGATCACCGCCGCGCTCGTGCCATGGCGGCCGTGAGGCATCGCCATCAGCGTCCGCCATTGCCCCGACTTCGAATCGAAGGCTTCGTTGTTGGAGAACGTGTCGGGCGGCAGCTCCCCGCCGAGCACGATCGCCATGCCCTGGTAGAGCGCATAGGCCAGTCCGCTGCGCGCGGTCGGCAGCGGCGGCCCAGGCGACCACGAGTCGGTCTTCGGATCGTAGATGTCATGGGTGCCGACCCGGCTCGCCGGATTGGTGACGCGGCCGCCGATGGCATGGAGCTTGCCGTCGAACGCTACCAGCGCCATGTGGTCGCGCGGCTGCGGCAACGGCGCGCGCTCGCTCCATTGTCCGGTCGCCGGATCGAACACCTCATGAGTGCCGACGGTGAAGCTGTTGTCGACGCCGCGCCCGCCGACGGCGTGGACCTTGCCGTCCAGCACTGTCGT
>Ga0070674_100002154_pt1 | contig 10814 bp, 9 predicted proteins | sample KBSM33metaG_FD_65344 | JGI IMG/M metagenome (GOLD analysis project Ga0070674, IMG submission 65344) | Miscanthus rhizosphere microbial communities from Kellogg Biological Station, Michigan, USA - KBS M3-3 metaG | ecosystem: Host-associated > Plants > Roots > Rhizosphere > Soil ...
GCGGGGTGGGCGTTCTTTGGGCTTTAGGCGTTGGGGCGCCGACACCGCCTGACGCCTGCAGCCTCCAGCCTGTTTTATCCGAACGCCTGCCGCAGGTCCTCGATCAAATCCTCCGGATGTTCGAGGCCGATTGAGAGGCGCAGGAGATTCTCGGGGGCCCGCGTCCGCGGGCCCTCGATCGACGCGCGGTGCTCGATCAGGCTCTCGGGTCCTCCGAGACTCGTCGCGCGCGTGAACACGCGCAACCTGTTCGAGTACTCGATCGTCCCGGTCCGATCCGCACCCTTCACCAGCATCGAGAGCATGCCGCCAGGCTGCGCCATCTGCCGAGAGGCAATCGCGTAGCCAGGATCTGATTCCAGCCCCGGATACAACACCTGCTCGACGCCGGGATGCGAGGCCAGGAAACGCGCCACCGCGAGGGCGTTGGCCGACTGGGCTCTGACGCGATACGGCAGCGACCGTATGCCCCGCGAGACGAGCCAGCATTCGAAAGGCGACGGGACCGCGCCGCCCGCGACCTGCCACTTCAGGATCCGGTTGAAGATGTCCGACGGCTCGCGCGCGATGACTGCCCCGCCGAGGATGTCGCTGTGGCCCCCGAAGTACTTCGTCGTGGAGTGCATCACCAGATCGACGCCGAGCTCCAGCGGACGCTGCAGCATCGGTGTCGCCCACGTGTTGTCACAGGCGACCAGCGCCCCGGCACCACGGGCGATCTCCACCATCGCGCGGATGTCGGTCACGCGCATCCGTGGATTCGACGGTGATTCGATCCAGATGAGGCGTGTGGAGGGACGCACGGCACGTGCGACGTCGTCGGGACGCGTCATGTCGACGAACGTGCTCTCGAGGCCCCAGGGCGCGAAGTGTTCGATCAGGAGATCGGGTGTGCCGTAGTACGCCTCTTCCGGGGCGATGACGTGGTCCCCTGGCCTCAGTGCCTGGAAGACCGCACACGTCGCTGCCTGTCCCGACGAAAATGCAGCGGCCCCTGCGCCGCCCTCGAGCGCTGCCAGCGACACTTCGAGCGCCCGCCGGTTGGGATTTGCAGACCGCGAGTAGATGTATCCCGACGGGTACGAGCCGTCCGGCGCTCGCTCGAAGGTAGTCGAGAGATGAATGGGCGGCGTCACTGCTCCGGTGGTGCCATCCACGTGCTGGCCGGCGTGCACCGCGAGCGTTTCGACTCGCATGAGAACCCTCCGGGGACTGGGGTCAGTGCTTGAGACTCACCATCACGCCGACGCCCTTGGGCACCACCATCGGCATCGCATAGAAATTGCGGCCGTGCCAGGTGACCGAGCGTCCGATGATGATGCCGTCAGTCGCGCCAAAAACGACGTCGCTCGCGAAGTGCCTGTTGTCGTGCAATCGCGACATCGCGACGTAGGTGGCGACGAGATACGTGGGCACAGCGGCCTTCCAGCCGAGGTGCTGTTGCAGCACGGTCGCCGCGGCAAACGTCAGCGTCGCATGGCCTGAAGGGAAGGAGTAGCCGCTCGCCTGCGAGCCATCAGGCGCGATGGGCCGCTCGCGCCGGACCGTGTACTTGATGGCCTGCGTAATGCCTTCCGCGAGCACCGTGGCCTCGATCAAGTCCATCCCGATGTGCCGCACGCGCGGCTTGTCGCTGGCACGACCGATGATGTAGGTCGTGATCGAGCCGCCCAGAATCAACGGCGTCGATCCCAGATACTTTCCCGGTTTGAAGAACGCATCCGCGAAGTCGGATCCGGCCAGCCGGTTGTTGATGTCGTCGTCCGCAGGGTGAATGGCCAGCGCGCCCGCACTGCCGGCGGCCAGCCAGTACAGGCTGTTCTTCCGCGGTATGTGCTTCAGGTCGTCGCCAAGGTTATGGACGAGCGAGCTGAAGAAGCCGCGATCTGGTTTCTTTTCCTCTTCAGCCGCGATGATTTTGCGGGGCGGCTTGGGAGGCTTCGGATCCTGATCCTGAGCAGCGAGCGGTGCGACTGTGAAGAATGACGACAGCAGCAGACCGGACAGTACAATCCTGACACGCGACATATCGCGTGATTGTAGCCCAGACACGTTTCTTCAGGCTTGGGGTTGCGCGCGGAACTCCGGGGCCCCGAAGCTTGGAGGTGGAGTTGTTCCTGAATCAGCTTAGGCGTGCTCGAGCACCTGAGCGATGGCGCCCGTGATCGTGTGCCACTTGGACGACTCGGCGCCAAGCTCCTTCCGACCGGTCGTGGTGATCTCGTAGGTTCGCGCGCGGCGGTTGTGTTCGGTCGTCGTCCACCGCGCCTTGATCCAGCCCGCCTCCTCCATGCGGTGCAGCGCTGGATACAATGAACCCTCCTCCACACGCAGGATGCTGCCGGAGATCTGCTCGATGTGCGTCGTGATCGCATAGCCGTGCAGCGGCCCCCGCCGAGAGAGGATCGTCAGCACGAGGAGCGGAAGTGCGCCTTGGAGCGCGTCGGTCCGGGCCATAGAGAGACAGCTTACTAAGATATCTATATATTGTAAAGAGAGCACGGCATCGAACAGAGCCCCCCATGTCCTACTTCTCGCATCTCGAATGCGCCGTCCCCTGCGGCGCGCCGGTGCTCGATCCCCGCTCCGGTTGGCATCATCTGTGTACGTGCGGCGCCCCGCTGCTCGCGCGGTACGATCTGAACGCAGCCCGCTCCTGGCCGCGTGACTCGCTCAGCGGCCGTGTCCCGACGATGTGGCGGTATCAGGAGATGATGCCGCTCTTCGATGGCGAAGAGCCCGTCTCGCTCGGCGAAGGCTTCACGCCGCTGCTCCATGCGCGGAGGCTCGGTGCGGAGCTCGGTCTGGATCGCCTCTACATCAAAGACGAATCGCCGAATCCGACCAACTCGTTCAAGGCGCGCGGCCAGTCAGCGGCGATCACGCGGGCGAAAGCGCTCGGCGCCACCACCGTCTCGGTTCCGACGGCGGGCAATGCCGGCAACGCAATGGCAGCGTATGCGGCCCGCGCAGGCCTGGCGGCGCAGGTATTCCTGCCGCGGGACGCGAAGCGGCCGTTTCTCGACGAGTGCACGCTGTACGGCGCCGAGGTGACGCTGGTCGACGGACTCATTTCGGACGCCGGCCGCGTGGCCGCCGAGCGTGGCAGTTCACGCGGCTGGTACGACGTCTCCACACTCAAGGAGCCGTACCGCATCGAAGGCAAGAAGACGATGGCGTACGAACTGGCGGAGCAGATGGCCTGGCGATACCCGGACTGGATCATCTATCCGACCGGCGGCGGCACCGGCATGGTCGGGATGTGGAAAGCGTTCGACGAGCTCGAGGCAATCGGGTGGATCGCGCCCCATCGTCGTCCACGGATGGTGTCGGTCCAGGCCGACGGTTGTGCGCCGATCGTACGGGCGTTCAACGCGGGGAGCGAACGCGCGGAGGCCTGGGCGAACGCGTCAACCATTGCCGATGGCCTTCGCGTCCCGAAAGCCATAGGCGACTTCCTGATCCTTCGCGCCGTGCGCGAGAGCGGCGGTACGGCGCTGGCGGTGCCGGATCAGGCCATGGTCGACGGGATGCTTCGAATCGGGAGGACCGAGGGCGTCAGTGCTGCGCCGGAGGGCGGTGCCGCACTCGCCGCCATCGAACGGCTCGTCGCAGACGGATCGATCCGCCCCACCGACTCCGTTGTGCTGTTCAACACCGGAGGCGCGCTCAAATATCTGGAAGCGCTGCGTTGAGAAGATGGGAGTTGACGGGCGGGCCTATTTCTCAAACGCTGCCCGCTCCGCGTCCGGCATTCCATAGCTATGCCGCTCGCCTGGGAACGTGCCGTCACGCACGTCGCGGGCGTAGCGCTCGAGCGCGCTGCGGATCTCGGTTCCAAGCTGCGCATAGCGCTCGACGAAGCGGGGCGCGGGGTCTGGCGTGAGACCGAGCAGGTCATGCCAGACGAGCACCTGGCCATCGCAGCTCGGGCCCGCACCGATGCCAATCGTGGGAATCCCGACCGCACGGGTGATGCGCTCCGCCACGACGGACGGCATGGCCTCGAGCACGAGGGCGCAGCAGCCTGCGGCTTCCAGCGCACGCCCGGCATCGTAGAGCCGCTGGGCGGATGCCGCGGTTCTGCCCTGCGCCCGATAGCCGCCGAGCATCGTCGCCGATTGCGGCGTCAGACCGATGTGTCCCATCACCGGGATGCCGGCTTCGATGATGGCGCGCACGCGAGAGAGCCGATAGTCCGAGCCTTCGAGCTTCACGATGTCGGCGCCGCCGTCTTTGACGAGGCGGATCGCGTTCGTCACGGCCTCCTCGTCTGATACCTGATACGACCCGAACGGCAGATCGCCGACCACGAGCGGACGGATCGCCACGCGCGACACGGCGCGCGTGAGGATGATCATCTCCTCGAGCGTCACCGGCAGCGTCGAGTCGTGGCCGAGCACGACCATCGCGGCGCTGTCACCCACGAGCAGCAGGTCGAGGCCGGCTTCGTCGGCGAGCCGGGCGCTCGGCGCGTCGTAGACCGTCACCATCGCGATCCGCTCGCCCCGCTGCTTCATCTCGAGAAGGAGCGGCAAGGTGACGCGCCGGCGGGAATCCGTGTTCACGACGATCCTCCGTCCAGAGGGACATTGTCGATCAGCCGCACGCCGTCCACGCGTATGGCCGCGGCGAGGACCGGCGGATCGAACGGCGCGACTTCTACGTACTCGACGTCGACGCCGTGCAGCATCTGACGCGCCTTCTCAGGATCGCGTGTTGCGAGTGCTCGTGGCAAGGCCAGGGCCCTGGCCCTCGCCTCGGGCGTCAGGCGGACGTTGCGCGACGACATGGCCAGCCCGTCCGGGTCCCGCAGAGTCGGCTGGATCGCGAGCTCCAGGTCCAGGTTCAAGTCGCGCACCATGCGCCTGATGATTTCGACCTGCTGGGCATCCTTCTGGCCGAAGTACGCGCGCGCTGGTTTCACGAGATGAAACAGCTTGAGACAAATGGTTGCGACGCCGCGGAAATGGCCCGGCCGGAACGCGCCTTCGAGGACGAGGCTGAGATGGTCGAGGTCGACCCACGTCTCGAAGCCTGGCGGATAGATCTCGCCAACGGATGGCGTGAACAGCACGTCGACTCCCGCGGCCTCGGCCATCGCGGCATCGCGCGCCTCGTCGCGTGGATAGGTGACGAGATCCTTCGGATCGCCGAACTGCGATGGATTCACGAACAGGCTGACGACGACGAGGTCGCAGTCGCGGCGGGCAGCGGCAAACAGGGAGACATGGCCGGCGTGAAACGCCCCCATCGTCGGCACGAAGCCCACACGCGTGCCGGGCGGCTGCTGGCCGAGTGCCGTGCGCAGGTCTGCAATCGTGCGTGCGACGATCATGGACGGGTCGCCTCCACGAGGGCGCGATAGAGCGGCTCGATGTCGGGCCGCCGCGCATGAACGGCGTCGAGATGCGCCGCCACGGTGCTCCAGTCACCGCGCGCGATGGGACCGGTCAGTTCGAACCCGTTCTCCATGGTCCGGTGCATGAGCGGCAGCAAGGCCTCGGGCGGCGCCCCAGCCTCTTCCAGCAGCGCGGATGCCGCGCGATAGAGCGTCACGAGATAGTTGGAGGCCATTGCGGCGCCCGCGTGATACAGGGCACGGTGCTCGTCAGACAGATCGAACGGCATCAGGCCCAGCGTCGTCGCGAGCCATCGCGCGCGAGCCCAGGCGTCCGGCGACTCCGCCGTCACAGCCCCGTATGCGCCGTCGAGCTGCTCGGGACCGCGTGAGACGACGAGTGATTGCAGCGGATGCACGCTGAAGCGGTTGACGTGCGGCGCGAGCGACGCGAGCGACGTCGCGCCACTCACGTGCGCGACCCACGGGCCGATGGGTACGTCGTTCGCGACCGTCGCGATCACCGAGTCTGGCACACAGAGGACGACGAGATCGGGATCGTGATTGTCCACGGTCAGCCCTCTCTCCTGCAGTCGTGCGGCGATGGCCTGCCCGGCGCGGCCGTTGCCAATCACCCGTACCCGATCGAACATGCGTGTCAGTCCTCGTCAGTGGAATGGCGGTCGAGATTGAATTCGATCCCTGACACCACCGTCTCAGTCCAAGGCGTGGTCCGGCGCGAGGTCACCGCCCGACCACGCGTGCTTCGCGGTCCACGGAAGCGGCGGATCCGTCCAGAAGGGATCCTGTGGGGGAAGGCCCAACGGAAGGAATGCCGTCGTACATAGATACAGACTGCCGGTCGAAATATACCGTTCTGCCACGGTCGGCTGATGGCCCGCCACGCCGATCGTCAACCACCCGCTGCCGTCGAACGTCCCGGGAGCATCGATGGTCCGCCTGATTACGGCGGTCAACGCCTCGCGCACCTGCGCGGGACGAAGCGCCTCCGGCAGTTCGCGGCGCAACGCGGCCTGCGCCAGCAGATGAAACGCACCACACCGGTACGCGAGCGATCGCCCCAACAATGGATAGCTCCCGTCAGGTGCGATCAGACGTTCCTGGACAGCCGCGTACCGCTTGGCGCGCGCATGGACTGTCGGGACGAGGGCCTTCCACGCGGGGTGGCCATCGCCGATCGATGCGAGCACGTCTACCAGCATCGGGTGAATCACGAAGCTGTTGTAGTAGTCCCAATGGAACAGCGGTCCATCGCCGTACGCGCCGTCGCCTTTGTACCACTGATCGTGCTGACGGATGGCGTAGTCCACCCGCACCGCATCCCACGGTTCACCCAGCAGAGCGAGCGCGGCTTCGATCGTGGCGGCAAACAGGAGCCAGTTGTTGAACGGCGGGCGGGTGCTGTGAGTCGCACGAAAGGCGGCCGTCAGATTGGAGCGCACAGCCGGATCCAGCGTCCGGCAGAGCGCGTCGGGCGCGCGCAGCATCGCCTGTGCGAGGAACGCCGCATCCACGAGCGGCTGACCGCTCGACGAGACATTCACGTAGGCGGGCGAACGTGGGTCGGCCGCCTGAGCGATGGCGGCACGCGCGAGCTCCAGCAGGCCATCGCGCGTCACACGTTCGTCGGCCGCGAGCGATGCCGCCTGCAGCCACGGCGCCAATCCCGCGAGCGTCCGTCCGAGCGCTTCGAGGTGGGTATACGAACGACGATCGTCGGCCGCGCCAGGCACCGCCTCGACCGGCATGCGCTCGCGAATCTTTCCACTCGCGAACCCCTTCAGGACCGGGCTTGCAATCCGCGCGAGGGTCGCCGCCCAGTACGCACGGACGGACGACTGATCGGCGGACGGGACCGACCCAGTGGGGCTGGGACCAAATGAGGCCGCCGTACCAGCGGCCATCGATTTCAAGAACTCGCGGCGATCGGGCATGCAGTGCTGCGCAAATTCTACGATCGTCCGCGCGTCCGGCGGCGGCGCGGGCCGGGGTACAATCGCTCACGTCGATGCAGGACCCGTTACCACATGCGGCGGTCAGTCACGTCGCGGCAATCGTCGACTCGGCCGATGACGCCATCATCAGCACCGACTTGAAGGGGCTGATCACCTCGTGGAACCGCGCGGCGGAGCGCCTCTTCGGTTATACCGCGAGCGAGGCCATCGGCCGCTCAATCCGCATCATCATCCCAATCGATCACCACTCCGACGAAGACGAAGTGCTGCGGCGGATCGCGCGCGGCGACTCGGTCGTGCACTTCGAAACTGTCCGCCGGCGCAAGAATGGCAGCGTTCTCCCCATTTCCGTGTCGATCTCGCCAATCCGCAACCCGGCGGGGCGGGTGATCGGCGCCTCGAAGATCGCACGCGACATCACGGAGCGGCGTCGGGTCGACGAGGCGATTGCCGCGGCGGAGCGCGCGCGGAGCGACCTGCAGCACCGGCTGCTCGCCATGGTGGGCGCCTCGAGCTCGCTGCTCGGCTCGCCGAAGGTCGAGGACGTCGTTCCCGCGAGTCTCGCGCTGGCCAGCAGTCTCATCGCCGCGGACGGATACGCGCTCTGGCGGCTCGACGCCCCGTCGCAGGCCTGGCGGATCGAGTCGTACTCCGGCGTCTCTGACGACTTCGCGCGACGTCTCGTCGCCACGGATCGGAACGCTCCGTCGTCCGATTCGGTCGAACCCGTCATTGCCGAGGATGTCTCCGTGGACGAACGCCTCGTGGGGAGGCTCGAGGCGTTTGGTGCGGAAGGCATTCGGTCGATGCTGAGCGTTCCGATGGCGCTCGGCAATGAGGTGACGGCCGCGCTCGCCTTCTACTACCGCACGCCGCACGCGTTCAGTGACGTGGAGCTCGAGACCGCACGCGCGCTCGCGAGCCTCACGACGGCAGCGCTCAGAACGGCCGAGCTCTACGACGCGCAGGGCCGTATCCAGCGACAGGCCTCGTTTCTGGCGCAGGCAGGCGAGGTGCTCGCCAGCTCGCTCAACTATCGGCAGACGCTCGGACGCATCGCGACGCTCGCTGTCCCCAGCATCGCCGACTGGTGTGCAATCGACATCGTGAACGACGCCGGCGGTCTGGACCGGATCGCCATCGCGCACCAGGATCCCCAGAAGGTCGCACTGGGACATCGGATCAGCGAGGCTTTCCCAGCGGCAAACGCTCCCGCGGGCCGTCCGCTTGGCGATCCCGATCACGTGGTGAACTCCGGACGCTCGATGTTCGTGCCCGAGATCACTGACGCGATGCTGGCCTCCGCCGCGCACACCGCCGAACATGGCGACCTGTTGCTCGCCATTGGCATGCGGTCGTATATCTGCGTGCCTTTGCGGACCCGCGAGGGTGTCCTCGGCGCGTTGACGTTCCTGTCGGCCGAATCCGGCCGGCGCTTCACGTTAGCCGACCTGCAGTTTGCCGAGACCGTGGCGGGACGCGCCGCGCTCGCGATCGAGAATGCGCGGTCGTACGAGGAAGCCCGCCGCGCGAACCGCTTGAAGGACGAGTTCCTGGCGACGCTTTCGCACGAGCTGCGGACGCCGCTGAACGCCATCCTCGGCTACACACGGATGCTGCGCGCCGGAATCTTCGCAGCGGAAAAGCACGACCGCGCGCTCGAAACAGTCGAGCGCAATGCGTCGGCGCTCGCCCAGATCGTCGGTGATGTGCTGGATGTGGCGCGGATCGTCTCTGGCAAGCTGCGTCTCGAGGTCAAGCCGATCGATCTCGATCGGCTCATCGCGGAAGCCATCGAAACCGTGTTGCCAGCCGCCCAGGCGAAAGGTGTGGCCCTCGAGCAGACCACGAACGGCGAAATACCAGCGGTCAGCGTCGACACCGATCGATTGCAGCAGGTGCTCTGGAACCTGCTCACCAACGCCGTCAAGTTCACCGCACGAGGAGGACGTGTGATCGTCAGCACCCATCACACGGCTGAAGGCGTAGAGATCGTGGTGGCGGATACCGGTCAGGGCATCAAGCCCGATGTCCTTCCCTACATCTTCGATCGCTTCCGTCAAGGCGACAGCGGCTCGTCGCGCGAACACGGCGGTCTTGGCCTCGGACTCGCGATCGCCCGCCACATCGTCGAAATGCACGGGGGCACGATTCAGGCCGCGAGCGAGGGCGACGGCCGCGGCGCGCGGTTCACGGTCCGGCTGCCTACGATCCAGACACCCGTCAGACCTGAAGCAGCCGCACGATAGTCACACGCGACATGAGCCATCGACCGCATCGCATCGCTGTCTGCGTCATCGCCTGCCTGCTCCTCGCAACGGCCGCCGCACGCGGGCGAGCCACCAAGCCGCTCCCGCTCCTCCACCCGCTGTTCGCGGATCACATGGTGCTCCCTCGTGATCGGCCGGTTCCGATCTGGGGGTGGACTGCCCCGGGATCGACGGTGGCCGTCGAATTCGACGGACCTGAGAAGACGACGCACGCGGGCAACGACGGCCGCTGGATCGTGAGTCTCGATCCCTTGAGCGCGTCAACGACGCCGAGGACGATGACGGTGGCCGTGACGCAGGCGGCTCCGGACGCGAAGGTCCTCAGGGCGAGGATCGACGACGTCGTCGTCGGCGATATCTGGCTCTGCTCGGGCCAATCGAACATGGAGTTCGCGCTCAAGGACGCGCGAAATGGTCCAGACGATGTCCAGAGCGCACGGTCGCCGCTGATTCGTCTGTTCACGACGGCGGCTACGCCATCCGCCGGGCCGGAGCTGGTGCCTCCAGACGGCTATGTCTCCTGGCAACAGGTGACGCCAGCCACCGCAGCTGGTTTCTCGGCGGTCGCGTATTACTTCGGCCGTGAGATCCAGTCAGCGCTGGGCGTTCCGATCGGCCTCATTCACAGCGCGTGGGGAGGCACGCCGATCGAGAGCTGGACGAGCGCGGGCACGCTCGCTGCCACGCCCGAATCGAAGGCATCGGCCGAGGCGCTCGCCTCCGACATGGACGCGTGGCGCAACATGTATCACCAAGACACGGACCGGATGCTGGCGGACTGGTTCGCGCGCCACGATCCCGGCAGCGACACGAACGCGGATCCGCGACTCGACGATTCGAGCTGGCCGTCGTTCACTGGCGTCCCGGGCCGATGGAAGATGCGGCGCCTTGCTCAGGCCGGCGGCATTGTGTGGTACCGCCGTTCCGTCACGATTCCTGAGGAATGGGCGGGCAAAGAACTGGCGCTGTCGTTAGGTCCCATCGATACGCAGGACACGACGTGGTTCAACGGTCAGCGCATCGGCGGAGCGCTGGTCCCCTGGGATCCGCGGCACTACACCGTGCCCGCCTCGCTCGTGCATGCTGGCATCAACGTGATCGCCGTGCGCGCGGTCAGCGAAACCGAACGTGGCGGCTTCAGTGGATCGCCGGTGGACATGCACCTGACGCTGGCGCCGGCTCCCCTACCCATCGCGGCGGCCAGTGCTCCGTCTGCCGCGGCGAGCC
>Ga0070674_100002158_pt1 | contig 10807 bp, 5 predicted proteins | sample KBSM33metaG_FD_65344 | JGI IMG/M metagenome (GOLD analysis project Ga0070674, IMG submission 65344) | Miscanthus rhizosphere microbial communities from Kellogg Biological Station, Michigan, USA - KBS M3-3 metaG | ecosystem: Host-associated > Plants > Roots > Rhizosphere > Soil ...
TATGGCAGCGACAACAGCGAGCTTCCTCCGCCGGCCCCCGGCGAGCAGCGCGTGGTCTTCCTCGGCGATCAGATCACCGAGCTCTGGGGCCAGGGGACCGCGAAGTTCTTTCCCGGCAAACCGTACGTGAATCGCGGCGTCACCGGGCAGACGACGCCGCAGATGCTGGTGCGGTTTCGGCAGGACGTGATCGCGCTCAAGCCGCGCGTGGTCGTCATCCACGGTGGCACCAACGATCTCACCGGCGTGATGGGCCCCGGGACCGAAGGCACGGTCGGCGACAACCTCGCGTCGATGACCGAGCTCGCCAAGGTGAACGGCATCCATGTCGTCCTCGCCTCGGTGACGCCCGTCTGCGACTGTTTCAAGGAGCAGACCGCCGTGCGCCCGCAGGGCAAGATCATCGGGTTGAACGGCTGGATCAGGGACTACGCGGCAAGGAGCGGCGCGGTGTACCTGAATTATTACGCCGCGCTCGCAGAGGGACGGAACTTCCGCCTGGCGCTGACGCGCGACGGCCTGCTGCCCAACGATGCCGGCTACGACGTCATGGCCCCGCTCGCCGAACAGGCGATCGCGCAGGCGCTGGCCCGGAAATGACGTGCAACACATGTGGCGCGGGCCTTTCAGGCCCGCGTTCGGGCGGCCCTGAAAGGACCGCCCTACCGTTTGAAACTGGACAAAGGAGCTGACGTGAAGAGAAGGCTCGGTCCTGCGATCGCGCTGTCGATCGTCCTCGCGCTGGTGGCCGCCGGTGCTGCAGAGGCCCAGGGACGCGGCGGGCCCAATTGGACGACGACGGGGGGAGATGCGCAGCGGACGGCGTGGGTCAAGACCGACCCGAGAATCTCGAGCGACAGCGTGCAGAGGCCGGCCTTCCAACTGCTCTGGAAGTCGAAGCTCGAGAATCAGCCGCGCCATCTCGAATCGCTGACGCAGCCGATGCTGATGTCGAACATCATTTCGTACAAGGGATTCAAAGCCCTCGCCTTCGTCGGCGGCAGCTCGGACAACGTCTATTCGATCGACTACGACCTCAACAAGATGTTCTGGAAGCGGCATCTGAACACGCTGCCTCCTGCGGCCGGCACGATTGCGTGCCCCGGCGCGATGACCACGATCACGCGGGCGACGCCGCTCGGTGTTGCCACCCCGGCGCCTGCCGCCCCCGCGCCGCCGGGCCCTCGCGGCGGCAACCAGAATGTGTACGCCGTGTCGAGCGGTGGCCAGCTGCACACGCTCAATCCGCAGACAGGCGACGACCAGACGCCGCCGTTGACCCTTCTGCCGCCGAACGCAAAGGCCGTCGGCGCGATCCTGATCGACCCCATCCTGTATGTCGCGGCCCGTGACGGTTGCGGCTCCGCGGCTAACGGCGTGTACGCCATCGAGCTCGGCAGCGCTCCGCGTGTGATGCAGTGGACCGCCAACGGCGCGAATGTCGCCGGCACCGCCGGCCCGACCTTCGGCACCGACGGCGCTGTGTACGTGGCGACCGACGGCGGCGCCTCGGCGAGCTCGAACGACGCCAACGCGATCGTCGCGCTCGACCCGAAGACGCTGAAGCCGAAGGACTGGTTCTCGGCGGGGAAGAGCCCGTTCACCGCGTCGCCCGTGGCCTTCCAGTACAAGGGCAAGCATCTCATCGTCGCGGCCAACGCCGACGGCCGCCTCTATGTGTTGGATGCCGCCTCGCTCGGCGGCCCCGATCACCAGACGCCGCTCGCGAAGAGCGCGCCGTACTCGACCGCGGCGGACTTCTCACCCGGCGCGCTCGCGACGGCGGAAAGCGCCGATGGCTCGCGCTGGATCTTCGCGGCGTCCGGCCCGCTGCAGGCGGACACGGCATTTCCGGTGACGAACGGCGCCGTGAGCAGTGGCGCGATCGCCGCGTTCAAGATCGTCGACCAGAATGGCACGCCGGCCCTCCAGCCTGCCTGGGTCTCGCGCGACATGCTGTCGCCGGCGCCGCCGGCCATCGTCAACGGTGTCGTCTTCGCGATCTCGACCGGCGAGCATCGATCCACGGACGCGCAGCTCGCGGTCGCGCTGCGTGTCCAGCGGTCGAAGCCCGCGGTGCTGTATGCGCTCGACGCGGCGACCGGCAAGGAACTGTGGTCGAGCGGCACGACGATCACCTCGTTTGTCCGCGGCATCGGGCCGTCGGCGGGCGATGGACAGGTGTATGTGGTCACTTACGACGGCACCGTCTACGCGTTCGGAATTCCGATCGAGCACTGATTCGGATTGCCACGAAAACACGAAAACACGAAACGAAACGGGCCGGTCGAATTGAGTGTCCAACGAGGCAGAACATGAAACGCATCGTCTACGTCACGTCGGTCGCCTTGTGCTGGGGTGCCCTGTGGGGCGCCCGCACGTTGCCGGGCGGCCCGGCGTTCGGAACGCTTCCTGTCAGCGCGCAAGGCGGCCGTGCCGCGGTCGACTGGGTGACCGACGGCAACGACAACCAGCGTACCGGCTGGCAGCGGAACGAGACGATTCTGACGAAGAAGAACGTCAAGAACCTCAAGATCCTCTGGAAGATCAAAACCGGCAACCAGGTCAGGGCGCTGCACTCGCTGATGCCCGTGCTGATCATCGGGCGGTTGAACACGTCGAACGGTCCACGAGAGGTCGGGATCGTCAACGGGATCTCCGACAATCTCTACGCGTTCGACGTCGAGTCCGGCACCATGCTGTGGCAGAAGCATTGGAGCTACACGGCGCAGCCGACGCAGGGTGGGCCACCGGGGGCCGCACCCGTCGATCCGGCGCATCTCGGCTTTCTCCGGCCTGGCGGCAGCAGCGATACGCCGGTCATCGGCCCGGCCGATGCGCAGGGCCGGAGGCCGGTGTACTTCGTCACCGGCGACGGCATGCTGCACATCGTCAACGCCGCCGACGGCACCGATCTCGAGCCCCCGTACAAGTTCCACATCGGCAAGGGGTGGTCGCTCAACCTGGTCGGCAACGTGCTGTGGATGGCAAACACCTATGCCGGAATCAGCATCGCGGCGGTGAAGGTGGACGATCCGCGCCACAAGGTGATGACGTTCAACGCCGGAAGCGGCGGGGCGTGGGGCCGCCGCGGCGCGGCGATCGACTCGAGCGGGACGGCGTGGTTCACGACCGGCGACGGCATCTACGACGTGACCTCGGATCCGCCGCGCTACGGCAACAGCGTCGTCGGCGTGCACATGGTCGGCGAGGAGCTGAAGCTGAAGAGCTATTTCGCGCCGAAGAACTGGGAATGGCTGCGCAAGCGCGATCTCGATCCGAACAACACGCCGACGGTCTTCACCTACAAGGGGCGGGAGCTGATCGCGGCGTCGGGGAAAGAGTGCCGCATGTTCCTGCTCGACCCGCAGGCAGCCGGCGGCGCGGACAACCAGACGCCGCTGTACAAGAGCGAGCTCTTCTGCAACGAAGAGGTCGACTTCCAGGATGCCGGCAGCTGGGGCGCGCTCTCGACGTGGGAAGACCCGGTCGGCAACCGCTGGATCCTGGCGCCGTTCTGGGGACCGGTGCACTCGAAGTTCAAGTTCGAGGTCACCCACGGACCGGTGATGGCAGGCGGCGTCGGCGGCTTCAAGCTGCGCGAGCGCAACGGCAAATACGACCTGACGCCGGTCTGGGTGTCCGCCGACATGAAGCGCGGCGAGCCCGTGGTCATCGCCAACGGCATGATCTTCGGCTACGGCAGCGGCGAGGAAACGAAACAGTCCTGGCCCGACATCGGGCTGAATTTCGACTCCTCGATCCGCGCGGCCAAGTCCACGCACGCCACGCTCTACGTGGTCGATGGCCAGACGGGCGACGAGCTGTACTCGAGCGGCGATCAGATCACGTCGTTCAATCACTTCTCCGGGCTGACCGTCGCGAACGGGCGCGTCTATATCGGGACCTACGACGGCATGCTGTACTGCTTCGGGCTCGAGGATGCCGCGCGCACGCAGTAGACCCCCTCACGCCCGGCTCCTCAGGCGTGCGGCCCCGCCGCCTGGGGGGAATTCCCGCCCTTTCCTGTTCTGTCTCTCGCAACACACCACGTATCGCCGGCGGCCGTCCAAGGGGTTGGATGTGGGATTTTGAAAAGAATTGACCCAACTTTCACGATTTTTGGCTGCCACGCCCGTTTCGCACCATCAAACATCGGGGCTCCTACAAATATGTTTTGACTGCCGATCCGGCGAGGCTTACAAGTGCGCAAATGTTTCTGACTGGAGGCTGTATGACCCGCAGGCTGGGGAGCATGATTCTCGTCGCCCTCGTGTTCCTGTCGTCGGGAATCCGGGCGCAGGAGTCGGCGTCTTCCGGAATCGTCGGTCAGGTCATCGATACGACCAAGGGCGCGATGCCCGGTGCGACCGTCACCGTCATCAACACCGGCACCAACGCGCAGCGCGTCGCCGTTTCCGACGGCGAAGGCCGGTTCTCCATCCCGAACCTGCCTCCGGCGACCTACCAGATCCGCGTGGAGCTCTCGGGTTTCCAGACGACCGAGATCAAGGCGTTCACGCTTCGCAACGGCGACATCGCCCGCCCCACGATCACGCTCGGGCTGGCGAACGTCTCGGAGACCGTCACCGTGGTCGGCGAGTCTCCGCTCCTGCAGACGCAAAGCGCGTCGGTCGGCCAGAACATCTCGCAGAAGCAGATCAACGATCTGCCCGTCAACGGACGCACGCTGCTGTCCTTCGCCGCGCTCTCCGCCGGCGTGACGCCGCAGGCCTTCAACCGCGGCACGCAGTTCGGCGCCGCCGGGAGCAGCCGCAACGCGTACGTGACGGTCGAAGGCGGACGCGACAGCTCGACCAACTACACCGTGGACGGCGTCTACGTGCGGTCGCTGCGCTTCAACAACCTGTCGCTGGCGCCGCCGGTTGACGCGGTCATGGAAGTCAACCTCCTGCGCAACTCCTTCTCGACCGAGTACGGGCAGGGGCAGGCAGTCGTATCGATCGTCACCAAGTCGGGCTCCAACAGGCTGTCGGGCTCGGCGTCGGAATTCTTCCGGAGCGACAAGTTCGACGCCAAGAACTTCTTTGCCGTCACGGAGCCGGAACTGAAGCGCAACCAGTTCAGCGTGACCAGCGGCGGCCCCATCAGGCGCAACAAGGCGTTCGTGTTCGGGTCGTATGAGGGCTTGAGGACGACGAAGGGGCTGCCGTTCCTGGCCGCGGTGCCAAACCAGACGCTGCTGTCGGGCAACTTCTCGGGCCTGGCGACGCCGATCGTCGATCCGCTCACCGGCATCCAGTTCCCGGGTAACGTCATCCCGACCAGCCGCTTCTCGAAGTTCGCGAGCACGCTGGCGCCGACCGTGCCGGTGCCGAATGTCGTCGGCGCCAACAACTACAACATCAACAAAAGCTTCACCGACGATGCCGACACGGCGACGATCCGCTCCGATCAGGTGCTGAACGCCAGCCACAACCTCTTCGAACGCTTCATGTGGTACGACGGCTCCCAGCTCAACCCGTCGGTGTTCTCGTACACGGACCTGCCGCAGAAGGGGCGCAATCTCGCCCTCGGCGAAACGTGGGTCATCTCGTCGAGGTTCGTCAATGAGATTCGCTTCGGCTACAACTACGCCTACCATCTGAACTCTCCGATCAGCCTCGATGGCCGCAACTGGGTCGGCGATATCGGCCTGCGGAACCTCGCCGGCGGGACCGATCCGATCGACTACGGGCGGCCCGCATTCAATATCACCGGCTTCACGAACAACGGCGAAGGCGGCATCACCCAGGGCGCGACCGAGAACATCTTCAGCTTCTCGAATGCCACCAGCTGGGTGAAGAACAGCCACAACATCCGCTTCGGCATCCAGGCGCAGTTCCGCAAGTTCCAGCACTTGACGGAGGTGCCGCCGCGCGGCACGTTCGCCTTCAACGGGATGTTCAGCGGCAACCCGGTCGCCGACTTCCTGCTCGGCTACTGCTCGACCTGCACCGGGGCGTTCGGCAACTCGCTGTCGCACTACACGTCGCCGACCATCGCGCCGTTCATCGACGATGTGTGGCAGGTCAACAATCGGCTGACGCTCCAGGCGGGCTTGCGATGGGAGTACCTGGCGCCGTGGCACGAAAGTGACAACCTCGAAGGTGTCTTCAACCCAGTCAGCGGTAAGATCGAGTACAACGTCGTGCCCGCAAATCTACCGGCGCAGCTGGTGCCGCTGGTCAACCCGCAGGCCGGCGCGGTGCCTCCGGGGATCATCAAGAAGGACCTGAACAACTGGGGACCGCGCGTCGGCGTGGTCTACAACCTGACCGCGAATACCGTGGCCCGCGCCGGGTTCGGCATCTACTACGACAACCTGAACCTGAACGAGCTGCAGTTCACGCGGCTGGTGCCGCCCTTCTATGGCCAGTTCTCGCTGACGCCGGTGAGGACCGCGCCGCTGCTCGTCGACAACCTGTTCCCGGGCCTGAACGAGATCCCGCAGTTCCCGGCGCCGTTCTCGATCGATCCGAACAACGAGTCGGCGTTCACGCGCCAGTGGAACGTGAACGTTCAGCACACCTTCGCCGGCAACTTCCTGTTCGAAGCGGCCTACACGGGCAGCCAGAGCCGCCACGAGCACAAGCGCTACAACATCAATCAGGCCAGTCCGGGGACGACGCCGATTCAGACGCGGGTGCCGTACCCGGCCTTCCAGTCAGCGATTCTGTACTCGTCGACCGGCGGCTATGCCGATTTCAACGGCCTCTCGTTCAGGCTCGAGAAGCGCTATTCGGCGGGGCTGTTCTTCCTCGCCAACTATCAGGTCTCGAGGAGCCGCGACAACGGGTCGGGCGAGATTGAAGCGAACGACACTGCGTTCGCGACCAACCTGGACGCGGACTATGGCCCGGCGCGCTACGACCAGCGCCATCGCAGCGCGTTCAGCGCCGGCTACGAGCTGCCGTTCGGCCAGGGCAAGCCCTACCTCTCGGCCGGCGGGCCGATGGCCGCCGTGTTCGGCGGGTGGACGGTGCAGAGCATCGCGAGGTTCGCGAGCGGCTTCCCGTTCACGGTCACGTCCACCAACGTCTGCCAGTGCGGATCGTTCATTCCGCAGCGCGTCAACATGGTTACGCCCGGGAACAACGGTCAGCTGGACGACCCGGTGTATACGAGGTGGTTCGACGTGACTGCGTATGCGGTGCCGGCCGCCGGCACGCAGGGCACCGCCGGCCGCAACACGGTTCGCGGCCCGGGCACCCAGCGCGTCGACCTCTCGTTCATCAAGCGCATCCCGCTCGGCCGCGCCAGGATGGAGCTCCGCGCAGAGATCTTCAACCTGTTCAACCACGCGAATTTTGGAAATCCTGACACGAACATCTCGAACGTGACCGCCGGCGTGATCTCCCTGGCGGACGACGGGCGCAACTCGCAGTTCGGCTTCCGCGTGCTGTGGTAGGGTCTGCATGACGCCGGAGCGCGAGGCTTTCAGCCGAGCGAACGACGCTCGCCTGAAAGGCTCGCGCTCCACCACCGTGAATATTCTTCTCTCCGCATCTTCCATCTCCAAGTCATTCGGCGACATCCACGCGCTGCACAACGTTTCGTTCGATCTGCACCCGGGCGAGGTCCACGCGCTGGTCGGCGAGAACGGCGCCGGCAAATCGACGCTGATCCGGATCATGAGCGGAGCGGAACAGCCGGACGCTGGAACGCTCACCGTGGCCGGGCGCGCCGTTCCGCGCATGACGCCGGCCCTCGCGCACACGCTCGGGATCGCCGCCATCTACCAGCAGCCCTCGTTGTTTCCGCACCTCAGCGTGGCGGAAAACCTGGCGCTGACGCTCGAGGCCGGAAGCGTCTGGCGCCGCGTGCGGTGGGACGTTCGCCGCCGCCGCGCGCTCGCGCTGCTCGAGGCGGCTGGCGCCGCGATCGACCCCGCGCGGCTCGCCAGCACGCTCAGCATGCCCGAGCAGCAGATGGTCGAAATCGCGAAGGCAGTCGGCGCCGACGCGAAGATCGTCATCATGGACGAGCCGACTGCGTCCTTGATGGACGAAGAAGTCGCCCGTCTGTTCAGCGTCATCGCCAGGCTGCGCGCGCAAGGCGCCGGGATTGTCTACATTTCCCACCGCCTGGAGGAAGTCTTCGCCGTGAGCGACCGCATCACCGTGCTGCGCGACGGGGAAACGGTCGCCACGCGCGCCACCGCGTCGATCGACCGCTCCGAGCTGATTCAGACGATGGTGGGGCGGGCGCTGACGGAGGTGTATCCGAAGCGTCCGGTCGCGCCCGGAGACGTCGCGCTGGAGCTTCGTCACCTGTCCAACCGTGCGCTCGGCATCCATGACGTATCGCTGAGCGTCAGGCGCGGCGAGGTGCTCGGCGTAGCCGGCCTTGTCGGATCGGGAAGGACCGAGCTGGCCGAGACGCTCTTCGGTCTGGTGCCGAGCGACGGCGGCGAGATCCTGCTGCGCGGGACACCGGTGCGCATCGACTCGCCGGCGCAGGCCATCCGGCTCGGCCTCGGCTACGTGCCGGAGGATCGACGCCAGCACGGCGTGGTGCTGGAGATGCCGATCGCGTCGAACGCGAGCCTGGCGAGCCTCGGCGCGGTGTCGTCGCGCGGCCTGATCGATCGCGCCGCCGAGCGGCGATCGGCGGAAGGCCATGTCCAGCGCTTGCGCATCAAGACGCCGTCGGTGACCGCCGAGGTCGGGAGCCTTTCCGGAGGAAACCAGCAGAAGGTCGCGCTGGCGCGCTGGCTGTCGACCGAGCCGGACGTGCTGATCCTCGACGAGCCGACCCAGGGGGTTGACGTCGGCGCGAAGGCGGAGATTCATGCGCTGATTCAGGAACTGGCCGAGCGCGGGCTCGCGATCATCATGATTTCCTCTGAGCTGCCCGAGGTGCTCGGCATGAGCGATCGCGTCGCGGTCATGCATGCGGGCACGCTCAGCGGCGTGCTGTCGCGCGCCGAGGCAACGCAGGATAGGATTCTCGCGCTTGCCTTGGCGCCAAAACCCGTGGCGCGGGCCTTTCAGGCCCGCGATCGGCGGCCCTGAAAGGGCCGCCCTACATGGCGAAGTCGCATAGAAGAGAAGCGTCGGTGGCGTCGGCGATTGCGGCTCTGGCGCTGGTGCTGGCGATTGCCGCACCGGGATACTTTTCCGCCGAGAACCTGAGCGACGTCTTTCTCGCGAACCTTCCGGTGCTCCTCATCGCGGTCGGGATGACGCTGGTCATCGTCACCGGCGAAATCGACATCTCGGTCGGTTCGACGTTTGCCGTCTGTGGCGTCGTGGCGGGCATCCTGGCCAAAGCCGGCGTGCCCTCGGTTCTCGCCTGCGCCGCCGCGTGCCTGCTCGGCGCGTCCGCCGGATCGCTGAACGGCGCTCTTGTGGCCTACGTCGGCATCCCGTCGATCGTGGTCACGCTGGCGGCGATGACGGCGTGGCGCGACGGATTGCGCTGGGCGACCGAGGGCGCCTGGGTCCAGGACCTCCCGCGTTCGTTCCAGTGGTTCGGGCTGACCCAGGCCGAGTTTCCGTTCGTCGCGGCGGTGGTGGCGGCGACGTTGACGGCGGCGTTCGCCTGGGGATTGCGGCACGTGGCCGCCGGCCGCGCGGTCTATGCGACGGGATCGAACATCGACGCGGCGCGGCTGGCCGGCCTGGATACGGCCGCGGTGAAGTGGCTGGTCTTCACGATCCTCGGAGCGCTCACCGGGCTCGCCGCGGTGCTGAACGCCGTACGCTTCAACCAGATTCCGAGCAACGCCGGCATCGGCCTGGAGATGAAAGTGATCGCGGCCGTCGTGGTCGGGGGAGCGTCGGTCGCCGGTGGCACCGGCCATGTCCTCGGGACGGTCCTCGGCGTCGTCCTGCTGGCGGCGATCGGCCCCGCGCTCACATTTCTCGGCGTGAGCGCGTACTGGGAGCGGGCGATCCAGGGCGTGATCATCCTGGTGGCGATCGCGGCCGACGGGCTTCGCCATCCGGTGTACCGCCGGGTGGTGGGTGTGGTCGCGGGCGCGCGGGCGTAAGGCGATGTCATGGCGCCGCCGATGGTTCCCGAACGGCGAATGGGTGCTGCTGCTGGCGCTGGCCGGCGAGGTGCTCTTTTTCTCGGCGATCGCGCCGAACTTTTTCACGCTGGGCAATTTCTTCGAGATCACGAGGTTCAGCGTCGAGCTCGGCCTGCTCGCCGTCGCGCTCACGCCGGTGATCGTCTCCGGGGGGATCGATCTGTCGGTCGGCTCGATGATGGGGCTCGCCGCCGTCACGTTCGGGGCGGCGTACCACGACTGGCATCTGGCGGTGCCGCTGGCCGCCACATGCGCGATCCTCGCCGGCGGCGCGGGCGGCGCGCTGAATGCGCTGCTCATCGCCAGGCTGCGGCTGCCGCCGTTGATCGTCACGCTCGGCACGTTCTCGTTGTTTCGGGGCGTGGCCGAGGGGATCACGCGGGGCGCCGTCAACTACACGGCGTTCCCGCCGAGATTTCTCTTCCTCGGCCAGGGGTATCTCGCGGGGGTGATCCCCGCGCAGCTGCCGCTGTTCATCGCGATCGTCGCAGCGTATGTCGTGCTGCTGCACCGTTCGGTGGTGGGCCGGGCGCTGTATGCGATCGGGTTCACGGCGCAGGGCGCGCGCTACGCCGCGATTCCTGTGGCCAGGCGCATCGGCCTGGTGTACGTGTTGTCGGGCCTGGTCGCAAGCGTGGCGGCGATCGTCTACGTCGCGCACCTGGGACAGGCGCGATCGGACGCCGGCACTGGATACGAGCTCGACGCGATCACGGCCGTGGTGCTGGGCGGCACGTCGGTCTTCGGCGGCCGCGGCACGATCGGCGG
>Ga0070674_100002160_pt1 | contig 10807 bp, 9 predicted proteins | sample KBSM33metaG_FD_65344 | JGI IMG/M metagenome (GOLD analysis project Ga0070674, IMG submission 65344) | Miscanthus rhizosphere microbial communities from Kellogg Biological Station, Michigan, USA - KBS M3-3 metaG | ecosystem: Host-associated > Plants > Roots > Rhizosphere > Soil ...
GCGCACAGCCGGTGAGGCAGTGCAGCGTCGCACTGAAGGCAACCGCGGTGAGCGCCGCCCCCGAGGTCGGCATCGCGTGGTGATCGTGATGGCTGTGTGCCGAGGCCTCCACTCGATTCCGAGGCTAGCACATACCCTAGGGGGGTATCAGGCCTTACACGGGAGCCGCTGCTGTGTCGTCCTCGAACGGAGGGGCCACCTCGTCCTCCGAGCGGACCCGGGGGATCCACTCGAGCCACTTCGGCAGATACCAGTTCCAGTCGCCCAGAATTCGCATCGACGCGGGCAGGAGGACCGCGCGTACGATCGTGGCGTCGATCAGCACCGCCACCGCCAATCCGACCCCGAGCTCCTTGAAGTCGAGGAAATCCAGCGTGGCGAAGACGCCGAATACGCCGACCATCACCAACGCGGCACTGGTGACGGTGCCCGCGGTCGCGGTAATCCCCTCACGGACCGCCTGGTCCGTCGGCATCCCACGGTCGTGCAGCTCGCGCACACGCGACAGGATGAAGACGTGGTAGTCCATCGAAAGCCCGAACAGGATCACGAACAGGAACAGCGGCAGCCATGAGGTCACTCCCCCGTTCGAGGAGAAGTTGAGCAGCGACTCGCCGTGTCCGTCCTGGAAGACGAGCACGAGCACGCCGTACGCGGCTCCGACCGAGAGCAGGTTGAGCAGGATCGCCTTGATCGGGATGACGATCGAGCGGAAGGTGACCAGGAAGATGATGAATGTCAGGCCGAAGACGAAGGCGAATATCAGGGGCAGCCTGCTGTTCAGCTGGTCCCTGAAGTCGGCCGACGCCGCTGCGTCTCCGGTGACGTTGACGCTCGTCCCACCGATGCCGCCCATCGTCTCCGGAATGATGTCGTTCCGGATCTCGTTCATGGCGTCTGCGGAGAGGGCGTCGTTGCCCGACCCCGGCGTCGCCACGTCGATCTTCGCGACGGTGCCGTCCTTGCTGTAGGTGACGTCGGGTCCAGGCGGATAGATGGACGCCTGGAGCTGGCGACGCAGGTCCTCGATCCCGGCCGCGGCCTCACCGGAGCGCACGTTGTCCGCCTTGACGACGACGGTGGCCGTGACTCCCTCCGTCGGGAAAACCTTCCTGATCTGGTTGTAGGTCTTGATCACGGCGAGGTCCTGCGGCAGGTCGTCGACGCCCGTCACGACGGTCTTCAAGTTGAGCGCTGGAATCGACAGCGCGATCAGCGCGCCGCCGGCCAGCACGAGCGCCACCACCGGACGGCGCATCACGCGGTCGACGATCGCGGTCCAGAACCGGGACTGCGCGCCCGTGGCGCGCCTGCGAGACAGGAAGGGAACACGTCCCTTGTCGACTCGGTCACCGAGCCAGGCCAGCATCGCCGGCAGGACGGTGAGTGAGGCGCACACCGCGATGGCGACGACGAGAATCGTTCCAACGGCGAATGCGACGAACGTCTTGTCGCCACTTATGAACATTCCCGCCATCGCGACGATCACGGTCAAGCCGGAGATCAGCACGGCGCGTCCAGAGGTCTCCGCAGCGACCTGCAGCGAGTCTTGGGGACTGCGGCCCTTACGCCGCTCCTCGCGTTCTCGCCGCAGGTAGAAGAGCGAGTAGTCCACGCCGACGGCGAGGCCGATCATCAGGATCACCGCGGAAAGGTTGTCGTCGATCGGGAACAGCTGGCTCGGAACACCGACCAGCGCCAGCGCGGCGATCACCGACGTGATCCCGATTAGCAGCGGTATCCCGGCTGCGACGAAGCTGCCGAAGGCGAAGAGCAGGATGATCAGGGTGATCGGTATCGAGAGCTCCCCGGCCTTGGCGAGGTCGTCGTTGACCGTCTTGTTGACCGCCTTGTTCGCACTGGCGTCGCCGAACTGGTCGATCAGGAGAGCCGGGTGCCGGGCCTTGACACCGTCGACGGCGGTGAGCACCGGGTCTACGCGATCCGCGGTTTGGTCGGAGTCGCCCGCGATCTCGAACTGAACGAGCGCAGAATGGCCGTCCGTGGTGACCTGGCCCCCTCCATGCAGCGGTGACTCGACCTTGTGGACGTACTTGACGGTTCCGATGCTGCGCGTCGCGTCCTGGACTGCTGCCCGGAACTGGCGGTCGTCGATCGTCAGGTCCTTGCTCTGAATGAAGACCGCCTCGGTGGTGGGCCGCAGGCCGGACTGATCCAGTGCCTGCTCGGCGCGGTGCGACTCTCCATTGAAGCCGTCGACGTCGGAGATCTGGTTCTGGCTGACGGTCATCCCCACGAAGATGGAGAAGATCACGAAGCCGAACCAGCCGAGGATCGCCGCCTTGCGGTGGGTCGCGCTCCAGCGCCCCATCCGGCCCGCGAGGGTCGTTGAATTCCGGGAAGAGGAAGAGGAAGAAGGCATGGCGCTCCAGACTGGTTGTTGCTTGACCCGTCCCTGCAGGGCGGCGCTCCGCGCCGGACGAACCCGTCAGGGAACGCCGCTGTCGCTGTGACGCGAGGCCTGCCGAGCCTAACGCGGGGTGACGGTCCCGTCTAGGGGCTGGTCAGGCAGCGGTCCTGCACCGTGCACCTCGACACGTATTCGATTGACGCTCGTGCGTCCGGCTGCGACGTTTCGCTGACCCCGAACTCCGAGGTTTTCGTCGAGTGTCGGCGCCGGTTTCAGGCATAGGGCTTCGCGCGATCGCACTGGCAGCAGCGCTGCTTCTCGCTGCCGCCGCGCCTGCCTCAGCCGACAGCACCGGTACGACCGGGCCAGTTGGCTACAGCCAGCCGGCTGCGACCGCACCGCAGAGCAACACCGTCACGAACACGCAGACGGCGACTGCGACCGGAGGTGCCGGGGGCACCGCCACCGGTGGAAACGCCGGTCCGGCGCAGAGCGGCGGCTCGCATGGAGGCGATGCCAATGCGAACGGCGGCAGCGCCGAGTCGCACAACAGCCTCGAGAGCAAGCAGTCGAACTCCGGGCGTGACAGCTATTCGTCCAGCTCGGGCGGTAACGGAGACCGGTACGGATTCGTGTCGGACGGCCAGGACACCTTCGTTGTCCAGAGCCCCAAACGGCGTGGCTCGGACCACGCAGCGGCTCGAGCGCACCAACGCCGGTCCAGGCCGCATCAGGAGTCGCGCATCGCCGGCCCCGTCATCCCGGGGGAGGCCAAACAGCGCAGCGGCCACGAACCAGGGAAGTCGTCGCCGTCGAACGGTGGCGTGCCGGGGCGCGGCGGCCAGTTGCCCAGCCCGAATCCTTTCTTCAGCCTCCTGAGCGGCTCCGGCGGGGGCGGTACGGGGCTGATACTGCTTGTACTTGCGGTGCTGGGGGTCGCGATCGTGCTTCCGAACCACCGCTTTCAGGCTTTTCGTATGCCCGCGGCCCCCTGGAGGCCGTCGGCCTACGTCTCTCCGATCGAGTTGCCCGGTTAGCCGACATCCGGCTTGTGATTCCGGGCTGCGCCGGGGGCCCTCAGACGCCCGGCAACAGTGAGAACTCGAAGTACGAGAGGAATCACCATGCAATATCGATTCAAGCTGGGTGTCCTGGCTTGGGGAATTGCGGCTGCAATGGCATTCCCCGCGGGCGCGGCGGCAAGCAACAGCTTGCTGACCAGCCCACCGGGCACCAACAACTCCGCCGTCTGCAACCAGCTGGCGACCGGCAACACGAACGCGGCCGGCCAGTGCAGGCAGGAGAACGTCGCTACCACCACGCAGACAGCAACCGCCACGGCTGGCGCCGGCGGCACGGCCACCGGTGGCAACTCCGGGCCCGTGCAGGTCACCGGCAACGGGTCGCGCGGTGGCTCGTATGGAGGTAATGCGTACGCGAACGGCGGCAACGCCGAGGCGGGCAACAGCAACGAGACAGAGCAGTCGAACCAGATCTCCGGGCGCGACAGCTCCCCGGGGAGCTACGTCGGGGAAGGCAACAACAACACCGACGTCTGCAAGCAACTGGCGACCGGCAACACGCAGGGCAACGACCAGTGCCACCAGAGCAATACGGCCACGAACACGCAGACAGCCACCGCTACAGGTGGCGCCGGCGGTAGGGCCACCGGTGGCAACGGCGGGCCCGTGCAGGTCGTCGGCGACGACTCGCGCGGCAGCTCGGTCGGAGGCGACGCGTACGCGAACGGCGGCGACGCCGAGGCGTACAACAGCAACGAGACCGAGCAGTCCAACCAGATCTCAGGGCGCGACAGCTCTGGATCGGGCGACTACGGATCCGACGAGAGCGTGTCGGACCCAAGCGGCGCCAACAACGCCGCGGTCTGCAACCAGCTGGCGACCGGTGACACCAACGGTGCCAACCAGTGCAGGCAGGACAACACCACAACCAACACGCAGACAGCAACCGCAACAGGTGGCGCCGGCGGCTCGGCCACCGGTGGCAACGCCGGGCCCGTGCAGGTCGTCGGGAACGGCTCGCAGGCTGGCTCGTGGGGAGGCGACGCGTACGCGAACGGCGGCGACGCCGAGGCGTACAACAGCCTCGAAAACGAGCAGTCCAACCAGATCTCGGGGCGTGACAGCTCGGGGTCTGGTGGTTACGGCTGGGATGGCTTCAACAACTCGGCCATCTGCAACCTGCTGGCGACCGGTAACACGTACGGGGACGACCAGTGCCACCAGAGCAACACCGCCACGAACACGCAGACGGCGACCGCGACAGGCGGCGCCGGCGGCGAGGCGACGGGTGGCTACGGCGGCCCCTCCGAGGTCGTCGAGGACGACTACAAGGCTGAGTCGGTCGGAGGTGACGCGTACGCGAATGGCGGCGACGCCGCGACGTACAACAGCCTCGAGAACGAGCAGTCGAACCAGCTCTCCGGGCGCGACAGCCAGGTGTCGCACTCGCGGGCGAAGTCGAAGGCCAAGAAGGCCAAGAAGTCCAGCAAGCGGGCGAAGTCCAGCAAGCGGACGAAGGCAAGGGTGTCGCGCTTGGCCAGGTGACGCTCACATAGCTGACCGGGACCGGCGGCAAAGCTGACCGCCCTGGTCTCGTCAGACGCCGGAGGGGGCCTGCGCGTCCGCGGGCCCCCGCCCGGCTGTGCCATCGCCGGCGTTAGTGTGCCTGAATGGATTCCCCCGGCGAACCCGGCCTGACCGTTGGAGCTGCGATCGCGATCGGCGCGGTCGTCGGGTTGACGCTCGGCGTCCTCGTGAGCGTGCTGACCGATGTCCCGCTGGCGCCGGAGGCGGGAGCGATCCTTGGAGCGCTGACGGGCTGGCTGCTGCGGCGAGACCGCACGTAGCAGCGAGGCTGCGGAGGAAGGACTCGAACCCTCACTTCCGGGACCAAAACCCGGCGTCCTGCCATTAGACCACTCCGCAGTGGACCGGCTGGAACCGGCAAGTCCAGCTTAAAGAGAGGGCCGGGGCGAGTCCGCCCCGGCCCTCCTGCGTCCGGCTGCCTACCCCGTCGCGCCTAGGGAACCCAAACGCCTTGCTGCAGGTAGAGCGAATTGGGCGCGGCCGCAACTGTCGTGGCGTCTCCGTCAGGGCCGCCGTCCTCGACCGTCACGATGCCGACCTGGACGTTCATCCTGCGTGGGCCGGCTGGAACCGGGACCGAACCCGGCACCAGAGTGTTGAACGTCGTCGAGAGCGGTCCGCACGTGCTGCCCGGACCGGGCGGCGTAGGCGGCGCTCCGGGAGCACACCCGACGACGACCGGGAACACGATGTCCATCATGGTCGCCGTGTTGGGCGGCATCCCCGCCCCGCCGCATGCGGGTGGAGGGACCCCACCTGGCGTGTTGCAGTGGTCGGTTATTCGCAACGGGTAGTCGACTGCGACCGATCCCGTGTATGAGCCGAGACCTCCGCCGGGGCAGACGGCCGGAGTTGTTCCCGCCAAGGCTCCGGTGCAGCGGACTCCGGCCAGGCTGACCGTCACGGCGATGTCCGGTGCGGGACATCCCGCCACCGGGCAAACCGCCAGCCGCGAGGACCCGACGAACGTGGCGGCCGTGCCGTTGGAGTCAGGCGTCCCCATTGTCAGCCAGGGTGACGAGGGTGCGGGCGCGCAGGACGGCAGCGGATACGGCCCCGCCACATGCGTCGACGGGCCCGGGCCCGGACCGGGGCACGGCATGTAGGCCATCACGAACTGGTCGTACTTCGGGGTCGCTCCCAGTGGGCGGGCATGGACCGCCAACGCCGGGCTTCCCAGAGCGAGGCCCGTGATTGCTGCAGCGGCGATGAGAAGCAGCCCCCGCAGCGTTGGTGAACGAAGCATCTTTGATCCCTCCGTTTCAGGGATGTGGGTTGCTGCGTCCGTGCAGAACCTTCTCTTCGGAGCGGACTATTTCGTCATCGGGCTGACATATCAACCCGCCGGCGGGTTTCTCTATTTCCGCTGACGGAACGTCAGCTGCGGCGCGGCTTCGGTACGCGCCCGCTCTCGGCGCCGGGCTCGAACACCGGGGCGCTCGGGGCGCGCACTCCAAGAACGTGCATCGCCTTCAGCCCGAGCCCGAGCCGCTCGCGGCCGTCCGTCGAGTTGACGTCGAGGCCCGTCAGCTCGCGCACCCGGTCGAGGCGGTAGCGGATGGTGTGGCGGTGGGTGAAGAGCTGCTTGTAGGTGGCCGCCATCGAGGCGTCGTTGTCGAGGAAGGTCTCGAGCGTCCGGACCAGCTCGGTCCCGTACTGCTCGTCGTACGCGAGCAGCGGCGCGACGGTGTCGGCGTAGAAGCGCTCGAGCTCCGCCGGGTCGTCGCTCATCGCGGGCAGAAGGAGGCGGTAGGCGCCGGTGTCGTCGAACGACATCAGCCGCTCCTCGGGGCCCGCGTCCGGCGCGGCGACGTTGGCCGCCAGCAGCGCCTCGGCCGCGGCGCGGTGCAGGTCCATCGGGTCCAGCGCGACGCGGCTGTAGCCGACCACGACCGCGAAGCCGGGCAGCGAGTCGTCGAGCGAACGCAGCACCCCCGCGGCGGCGCGGCGGGCTGCGTTCTCGTCGGCCCCGGGCACCAGTACCGCGATGTGGCTCGCCCGCAGGGAAGCCAGCGACCCGGCCACGATTCCGCGCGCCGCACGTGCCGCCATCGTGAGTGCCCGCGCCTGCCAGTCGCCCTCTGCCGGTACACGCGGGTGTGGCGCCACCGCCAGCACGCTGCCGCCCTCCTCGAGGTCGACGCCGAGCTCCTTGCCCCGCGCGATCAGGTCCCGCCGGTCGCCGATCTCCCGGTCCAGAACCGCTTTCAGGAAGCTTCCGACGGCGGCCTCACCGGCCCGCTCCGGCGCGCGGGTGCGTTCGACCTCGAGCGCGAGCAGCGTCGTGACCATTCGCAGCAGCGACGGCTCGGGCAGCTCGCTCGCGGCCCGGAAGCGCAGTTGGCCGACGAGCGACTCGGACACGCGCAGGTCGATCGACGTCACGCCGTCCTGCACGGACAGGAGCGCGCTCTCCTCGCTCGGCGCGCCGGCCGCGACCGCGAGCACCGCGCCGCGGGCGTCGATCAGCGCGACGCTGGCGCCCAGCGCCGCGGCCGCGCGGCGGGCGGTCTCGGGCAGTCCGGCGCCGGACTCGACCGCCTCGGCGAGGGCATCGAGTGCCAGAGCCCGCTCCGCGGACCCCATCTTTGCAGGGGTTTTGGTTCGAGATTCAGCCATCGGCGCACTGAGTGCTCAGAACAGCAGGATTGCATTCTGCAGGTGCAGGAACTCCAGGATCTGGTCCCAGTAATAGACGATCAGGAGTCCCAGCAGGACCCCGGCGCCGGCGAATGCAGCCAGCACGAACAGGGTCAGGAAGGCAGCGCACACCCGCTCCCAGGTCCGGCCGTAGGCCGTCCAGGCCGGGACGAGTATCAGCGTCGCGTAGGCGGCGAGGCCGACGACGCCGGCTGTGCCGAGGATCACGTACGTGGCGGTGAGACTGTCCAAGGTGCGGAGGCTAGCCGCCTGCACGGCGCGATGCGACGTCGCCCGCGGCCGCCGGCGAGCGCTCCCGATCGGAGAACGCATCGCGCAGGTAGACGGCCAGCATCGCCACGATCGCGCAGCCTGAATATGCGGCCAGGCCCACTGCCCAGCCGCCGCCGACATCGCTCAGATAGTGCACACGCAGGTAAACCCGCGAGACGCCGATTGCGATCGCCATTCCGAGACCGGTGAGCACGAGCGCGAGGCGGTAGGGAAGCGAGACCAGGCGCGAAACCGCGACGGCGATGGCGAGATATGAGACCGCGACCGCTGCGTGCGCGGAGGGGTATGAGAAGCCGTTCGCGCCGACCAGGCCGTCACCCGGCCGCGCCCGCTCCACCGCCTCCTTGATCACCTGGACGGACACCTCGGTCACGATCAAGCCCGCGACCAGCGTCGCCGCCTCCCAGACGCGCCGCTTGATCAGCAGCGCGAGCGCGGTCGCGAGCACCGCCGAGGCCACCACATACAGGCGGCCGAAGAAGCTCACCACCTCGGCGAGCGTCGTAAGCGCGCTCATCTCGATGTCGCGCGCGAGGTGGAGCGCCCAGCTGTCGCCGGTGATGCTCTTGCCGTCCTCGATCAGGCCGATCTGCAGGATCACCGTGTAGACCGATACGACGAAGATCGCGGTGATGGTCGTGAACTCGATCCCGAGGCCCCCGGGCCGCAGCCGGTCGATCACGAACCGCAGCGGCGGGGCGATCAAGCGCCACAGCGGATGCAGCGCGTAGCGCCACAGCGGCCGCACGACCAGGGCGACCGGACGCAGTAGCGGGCGCTGCGCCTGGCGCTCGAACCAGGCGGAGGCGCGGGCGCGATCCTCGGGGGTGCGCAGCCGCTTGACCGCCTGATGAGTGCCGAGGGCCAGCACCACGAGGACCCCGAAGACGAGCGCGGCGCGGCTGGCGATGTTCGTGATCTGGCTGAAGCTCTGCCAGAAGATGTAGCCGAGCAGCGTGAAGGTGGTTCCCCACAGGCCTGCACCGATGATGTCGTAGGGAAGGAACCTGCGGTAGCCGATCCCCGACGTGCCGGCGGTGAACGGCATCAGAGGGCGCACGAAGCCGACCCACCGCCCGATCACGATCGCCTTCCCCCCGTGACGGCCGAAGAACGACTCCACCTTGGCCAGGCGTTCCTCGGTGAGGCGCACCTTCGGCCCGTGCTTGACTGCCCACGCGCGGCCGAGCCGGTGCCCGAGGTAGAAGCCGATCGAGTCGCCGATCACGCATGAGATCCAAACGACGCCCACCAGCAGGACGACGTTCAGCGTTCCCTCGCCGGCCAGCACGCCACCGAAGATGACCGCGAACTCGCCGGGCGCGATGAAGCCCGCGAACGCGGCTGTCTCGGCCATGGCGCAGAACGCGACCAGCAGGTAGGCCCAGTGCCCAAGGCTGTGGCCGAGGTCGGTTATCAGCCGCTCGATCACCGCGCGCTCAGTGTGTCACGCCGCCGCCTGTACGGCGATCGCCTCGCCATCCCAATCGGCGGCGATCCGGTCGCGCGCAGCCGTTGCCTCGTCGGGACCGGCGAACAGCCCGAACACGCTTGGGCCCGAGCCGCTCGCGAGCGCGACCGCGGCGCCCGCTCCGCGGAGCAGATCGATTGCGTCACCGATGCGGAGCTCGAGCGACGTCGCCGCCGGCTGAAGGTCGTTGTGCAGCAGCTCGCCGAGGTCGAGCGGGGACTCCGCGGTCGCCCACGCGCCCCTCAGCCGCTCGGCCATCGCTGAGACGCGTGAGTCCTCGTGCTCCAGTGAGTCGGCGCGTCCGTACACCCGGCGGCTCGACAGCCCCCGGGGACCGGTGAGCAGGACGCCGTGAACTGGCCGCCACTCGAGCTCCTCGAGGCGCTCCCCGGCGCCGGTGACCAGCTGCAAGCGCGGCTCCAACTGGCTCGGCACGTCGGCCCCGAGGTCCATCGCGAGCTCTGCGAGCTCGGCGGGCTCCGGCTGCAGCCCGGACGACCTGCACATGAGGCGCAGAGTCGCCGCCGCGTCCGCGGACCCGCCGCCGAGGCCACCGCCGACGGGAATCCGCTTCTCGATGGTGACGCGCACCGGTGGCCCGTCCCACTCGAAGCGCTTGCGGAACGCGCCCATGGCCGTCTCGGCGAGGTTGCGCCCATGCACCCCGGGGCAGATGACCTCGTCGGCCACGGTGCCCGGCTCGAGTCGCACGTCGTCGCCCAGGTCGAGCGGCACGAAGATCGAGCAGATCTCGTGCAGGCCGTCGTCGCGGACGCCGCCGACGTAGAGGCAGAGGTTGAGCTTCGCCGGCGCGCGCTCGGCGAGCGGCGCGGTCAAGCGAGCCTCCGGGCCAGGTCGGCGAACTCCTCGGGGGCGAGGCGCTCCGCGCGCTCGTCGGGCGGGTGGCCCATCTCTTCGAGCGCCGCTCGGGCCCGGTCGCGCACCGCCGGATCGCCCGTGGCGAGCGCCAATGAGCCGCCCAGCGCCTTGCGCCGGTGCGCGAACGCGGCCCGCACCAGGTCGCGAACCGCCGGCGATGGGGAGGGCCCGCGGCGGCGGAGCACGAGGATCGCCGAGTCGACGTGGGGGGCGGGGCGGAAGATCGTGCGCGAGACGGGGCGCACGGCGGCGACCTCGCAGGCGAGCTGCACCTGGACCGAGGGCACGCCGTAGGCCCGCGTGCCGGGGCCGGCGGCGATCCGGTCTGCGATCTCCCGCTGCACCATCACGCACCAAAGGGCGACCTGCGGCAACTCGGCGATCGTCCGCAGAAGCGCAGGTACCGCGACGCCGTAGGGCAGGTTGGCGATCACCTTGTCGGGCGCCGGGTCCAGCGCTGAGAGGTCGAGGTCCATCACGTCGGCGACATGGAGTGTCGCGGCCGCACCGGCGAGCGCCTCCTCGAGAACTGGGACGAGACGC
>Ga0070674_100002161_pt1 | contig 10805 bp, 9 predicted proteins | sample KBSM33metaG_FD_65344 | JGI IMG/M metagenome (GOLD analysis project Ga0070674, IMG submission 65344) | Miscanthus rhizosphere microbial communities from Kellogg Biological Station, Michigan, USA - KBS M3-3 metaG | ecosystem: Host-associated > Plants > Roots > Rhizosphere > Soil ...
GCGCGAACGCGAGATCGCTGGCCGTCTGAAATCGCGTCGACGGACTCTTCTCCAGGCAGCGATTGACAATCCTGACGACGGCCGGCGGCATCGCAGCGTTGAGTTCCGGCGGATCCTCCTTGAGGATCGCCGCCATCGTTTCAGGTGCAGTGTCCCGGGAAAAGGCGCGACGACCGGATAGGAGCTCGTAGAGAACGACGCCAAGGGCAAACAGATCCGCGCGATGATCGACTGGGAGTCCACGCACCTGCTCGGGCGCCATGTAGCCGACGGTGCCGAGCACGACACCCGGCTGCGTCGGCGGAGGCGTCGTGACCATCGCACTAGCGGGTTCGAACGCTGGTGGATCCTGCGTCAGCTTCGCCAGACCGAAGTCGAGAATCTTGACCCGACTGTCCAGGGTCACGAACACATTCTCGGGTTTGAGATCGCGATGTGTGATCCCCTTTTCGTGCGCTGCCGCGAGGCCATCCGCGATGTGACGCGCGAGTTCGAGCGCCTTGCGGACCGCGATGGGCCCGGCATTCAGGCGGTCCCGAAGCGTTTCGCCTTCAAGCAATTCGGACACAATGAATGGCGCGCCGGCCTCAGTGCCGATGTCGTGCACGGCGAGGATATTCGGGTGGTTCAGCGCGGCGGCTGCGCGGGCTTCCTGCTCGAATCGACGGAGGCGATCGACGTCGGCCGAAAATGCTGTGGGGAGGACTTTGATCGCGACATTACGTCCGAGTCGCGGATCGCGCGCACGGTACACCTCGCCCATGCCGCCAGCGCCGAGGGCGGACACGATTTCGTACGGGCCGAGACGGCTGCCGGGAGCGAGGGCCACGGAGTGGTGCGGATTATACGGGAAGGACTTGCGAACGCGGGCCGGGGTCGATCGGCCCACGGACTAACGATATGACGTGTCGACCGAATCCTCGGGGCCGGCCCCCCAGAGGTCCCAAGAGTAGCGGTGCGCGCGACCAATCAATCTGGTCGTCGCGCGCGAGCCAATCCAGGAGCGCAGAGTGAATCAGATCCCACACACCCAGGAGTTGCCACTCGTGCAGCCGTCGCCAGCACGTCATCCCCGATCCGCACCCGAGTTCTCGCGGGAGCATCTGCCAAGGAATGCCGCTGCGAAGTACGAAGACAATGCCGATCAGACACGCGCGATCCGATACGCGTGGCCGTCCGCCTCTTGGTCGACGGGCGGGAATCGGTAAGAGCGGCTCGAGCAGATCCCACAACGCATCTGGAAGCAGCGCTGCAGCCATGTCCCGATCACGCTACCTCGCCGACGAGGTCAGGCTTCGGAGGTTTTGTTAGACGCTCTAAGCAAGAGTGAATTGAACAGTGATCGTCGTCAGCACCGGAACGAGTTGGCCATTCAGGCGCGTCGGGGTGAATTCCCACAGCATCACCGCGTCGAGCGCCGCCTGATCGAGCATCGGAACGGATCGAGCGATGCGAGCGTTGCTGATCTTCCCGTCGATCCCGATTCGCGCTTCGACAATCACGACGCCCTGAACCCTCGCCGCCTGTGCGTCCGCCGGGTACTTCGGGTTGACATGCTTCGTCTTCACCGGCTGCAGGATCGCACCGCCTACCCGAATCGCGCCGCTCGCCCACGCCGGCGAAGGGCCGTTCTCCCTGGGTGGTGGCGGCGGCGGGGGCGGTGGGGGGGCACTGATGCGTCCACCGGCTGCAGGCAATCCTGCGAACTGACCTGGGTAAGCCACAGACCATCCGTCGTGTGACACGAGTCGCGGCTTGCCGTTCGCGGAGAACGCAAATGTCACGCGAATCGACAGCGGTGCGTCGGCAGGTGAGTCGTACTGCCACTGCCGAACGGCATCGGCCGCAGCGTTGACGAGTGCATCAAAGGCAGCTCTCAATAACTGCGGATCTTGTGGCGACGCCGTCGCGCTGGCGATGGGCGAGACACCAAGCCGACGCACTTCCGCGACGCGGCCAGATTGATCGAGCGTGAGCATCAACGTCACCATCGCGTTGGCGTCGACGGAGGCGGCCTCGTTCGGGTACGACGGATCGATGGAGTAAATCCGCCTGGGTACAGGGTTCTCTGGAGTGATCGCTTTCGCCTGCTTCTCGAGTGGCCCGACATCGGTGAGCAGCTCCTGTGCCGCTGCCTCTCGCAACGGGAACGCCTTGACCGCCCACCAGCCGCCGGCCACGACAATGACCGTCATCAATGCGCACGACCACGCTACTCGTTTCGACGACATGCCCGCCTCCTTTGATATCAATTGCATTCGCCTGAACAGGTGACGGCGCCGCGCAAATGCTGCGGCCGGGACGAGCGGTGTCTCGTCGGCAAAGATCGCCAGCGCCTCGAGGTACCCGCGCCGCGTGCCCGTTGCCAGCATCGCCAGTTCGTCGACAGCCTCTTCACGCGCGAGCTGCACCCGCGAGATCAGCCACCACACCCCGGGATGAAACCAGAAGATCGCGCGCACGATTTCTTCCGCGACGAGCCACACCCAGTCGCGGCGTTGCACGTGAATCAACTCGTGACTGAGCACAGCACGCTGCACATGCACGGGGTGCGTACGCACGGAGTCAGGGAGCAGGACGAGCGGCCGATAGAGACCGAACGTGACCGGCTGACTGAGCCCGGCGATGTAGCGGATCTCCGCGCGGGTGCCGAGCATCTGCTGTAACTCGTCGTGCTCTGGCAGACAGGTTGACAGATACTCGGCTCGCCGCAGACGCGAGAGGCGCACCAGGCCAATCGCAACCCAGATCATTCGAGCCGCAATCCCTGACGCCAGGCATCCCGTAAGAACCGCAAGCCAGGGCAATGCAAGTGTTCCGCCCGCCGGATCGATCGGTCCGGTGACAACGGCGACTGCCGTCGTGATTGTCTGCGTGGTGGCTTCGATCGCTGCTGCCTGACGGTTCTGCAGCCACGGAAGCACGATGCACACCACCAGCAGCACACGGAAGTACGCGTAGCGAACGCCGGCGGCATCGAGGCGGAACAGCGCCGGCAGTGCGCCGCCCAGCGCGACGATGCACGCGAGCTGCGTCGAGTACGCCAGCAGATCCGAGAGCAGATGTGCGTCGATCATTCGTCCAACTCCTCGATCAACTGCTTGACGATGCGTTTCTGCTTGTCGGTGAGCTTGTTGTCCTTCGCAAGGTGGAGGAGCAGGCCGTCGGAGGCTCCGTCGAACACGCGGTCGAGGAACTCACGCACCATGCCGCCGATCACCTGCTGCCGCGGCTTGGCCGGTCGATAGACATGCGCGCGATCGGCCGCGCTCTTCTTGAGGTACCCCTTCTCCTCCAGGATCTTCATCATCGTCATGACCGTCGTGTAGGCGATCTGCCGGGTCTCCCGCAGCGCTTCGTAGACGTCGCGAACGGTGACCTTGTCCAGTCGCCAGACCACTTTCATGATCGCCAGCTCCTGGGGTGTGAGCGTCGGATGTGGTGTCCTCATTGAATTAGTACTAGTAATTTAGTAGTACGATGGAGGGCTGTCAACAGGGATGTTCGAGGCCTGGGTTAGACTGCCCCCCTTGCGACTTCACAAGGAGCGTAACGATGGCGACTACCCGCGGGTCGATGACCGACGAACAGCGCAAGTCGGTCGCGCTGGAATACCTGAAGGCCTTCGACAACAAAGGGGTGACGTCGAGTGGCGGCAGCATCCTGGATCTGTTCGCCGACGACGCGCAGGTGTTCTTCCCGAAGTGGGGATTGGCGACCGGCAAGAAGCAGATTGGCCAGCTCTTCACCGACTTCGGCGGCGGAATCAGGCACATCCTCCACGACTACGCCACGTTCAACTGGATCATGACCGGCACGGATGTCTTTGCGGTCGAAGGCACCAGTGCGGGCGAATACAAGGATGGACCGTGGCGTGCCGGCGTGACTCACGCGGGTCGATGGTGTGACGTGTTCGAGGTCCGCGACTTCCTGATTCAGCGCTGCTTCATCTATCTCGATCCGGACTACGCCGGGCTCGATACTGCGCGCTATCCCTGGCTGTCGGCCGGCGGTCGGGACGCCTCAAAGCCGATGGGCTGATTCAGTAGCGGCGGGTCTTCAGACCCGCCGGTTCCCAGCGCCATAGACGTCGGCGCGGGTCCACGAGGGTGGAGGCGTTTCGCGAGGCACAAAGACCACCTGGAACAGCTGCATCCATCCCGTCGCGAATGCGGCCTGCGAGCCGGCGAGGTACAGCTCCCATGCGCGGCGGAACGCCTCGCCGTACATCGCCCGCACTTGATCCGTGGCTGACGCGAATCGCTCGCTCCAGTGCGCGAGTGTTTCGCGATAGTGCAGGCGAAGATTCTCCACGTCGATGACCGACATCCCGCCCGGCGCGAGGACGCCCTTCGTCACCTCCGCCAGCGTCGGGGGATAGGCGCCCGGAAAGATTCGACGGGTGATCCACGCGTTCAAGGGGCGTGGGACGTCTCTACCGATGAAATGGAGCAGGCCGCGGCCATGGTCGCGCCTCAGGCATCGGTTCAGCACGTCCGCGAGGCTGTCGTAGTGCTGAAGGCCCACGTGCTCGAGCATTCCCACTGAGACAAACGCGTCGAATTCGCCAGACACATTGCGGTAGTCGTCGTCGATGAACTCGACCCGATCGCTGAGCCCTTCACGTACGGCACGCTCGCGTGCGTACGCCAGTTGCTCGTGCGAGAGGTTGAACGCCTTGACGTGCACGCCGTAGTTGCGCGCCATGTGGATGGCAAGCGCACCCCACCCGCAGCCGGCTTCGACGACCGTCTCGCCCGGGCGCAATCGCAGCTTTCGGCACACCAGATCCAGCTTCGCTACCTGCGCATCTTCGAGTGACATCTCCGGGTCCTCGAAGTAGGCGCAGGTGTAGACCAACTCGCGGTCGAGCCAGAGCTGGTAGAACGGATTTCCGAGGTCGTAGTGGTGATGGACGTTGTGCCGTGCGTGCTCCAGGGAATTGCCGCGCGCAAAGGTCGTCCGCAGGCGCTGGAGCCATGAAGGCTGGAACGGGGCGTTCGCCGTGAGCGCCTCGACGACCGGCTCGAGTGAGCCTCGAACGTCGAGTCGCCCCTCCATGTATGACTCGCCGAACCAGAGTTCAGGATTGAGTGCCAGGCCGATCAGCGTTTGACGATCTCGGACCAGAAGGTCGCCGATGGGCGCTCGGGCGCTGGCATAGGTGGAACCGCCGTCCCATAGCTCGAGGCGCACTGCGGCCGGCTCGATCATGCGCTGCACACGGGCAGCGAGCCAGCGATCTGCCGCGTGAACGCGAGCGCCCACTCGAGCCGAATCGCCGGTTGCTTTATCCGCCGCCTGCGTCAGTTCACCGCCGGCGCCCATGATCGGTGCGAATCATAGTCGAGTTCTAGTAACCTAGTACAGGCCCTCTGAACCGAGCAAGGTAAGTGACGTTCTTGCTTCTTTCTTCTCCTTTCTCTGTTCGTGTTCAGGTTCGGCGATTCGATCGCTGCCAGCCTTTCCGTTGATCGGCGAGGGAGGCTCGCACGGCGAACGCAGAACAACGAACGTGGAACCGAACGTGAACACAAACCGAGACGTGAGAAGCCGGAAGTGTGAACGACTCTCTCACTTTCCGAGTCGAGACTAACGATTCAGATGGTCGTTCAGAAATTCGGCGGCACCTCCGTCGCCGACCCCGAAGCTATCAGACGCCTGATTGAAATTGTACGGGCGGCGCGGACGCGTGATGGACGCGGCCCTGCGGTCGTGGTATCGGCAATGAGTCGCGTCACCGACGGCCTGCTCGGCGTCGCGGAGTCGGCCGGCGCGTCTCACGTAGCAGAGGCCTTGTCCAGGACGCAGCTGATTCGCGAACGGCACATCGTCACCGCTCGCGAACTCGTCAGCGGCGCTGCGCTCGACCCGCTGCTTTCGCAGATCAACGCGGAGCTCGACGCCCTCAGCGACGTCGTCAAGGCACTTGCGGTCCTGAGGGAAGTCTCGCCCCGCACGCTCGACGTCGTGGCGGCCGTCGGCGAACTGCTGTCCTCCCGGATCGTCGCCGCGGCACTGACCTCCGCCGGGGTTCCTGCCGAGTGGGTCGATGCGCGCCAGGCGATTGCGACCAACAGCGAGCACACCCGAGCCACACCGCTGGGCAAGGAAACCAACGACAGGCTGCGATCGATTGTCGGGCCGATCCTCGACAGTGGTCGAGTGGCGGTGCTCGGCGGATTCGTTGGCGCGACGCTCGCAGGCCACACCACGACGCTCGGTCGTGGCGGGTCGGACTACTCTGGTGCTCTGGTCGGAGCGGGAATCGGCGCGTCGGAGATTCAGATCTGGACCGACGTCGACGGGATGCTGAGCGCCGACCCACGCGTCATCAAGAGCGCGAAACTGGTCGATCACCTCTCGTTCGCGGAGGCCGCCGAGTTGGCGTACTTTGGTGCGAAGGTGCTTCATCCGAGCACGATTCTTCCTGCCGTCGAACGCAACATCCCGGTTCGCATCCTGAACTCGTGGAAGCCTGCTGCCGCCGGGACGCTGATCACCGGCGCCGGTTCGTCCACCCGATCGGGGCTCACCGGTCTCGCCTCCAAGCGAGACGTGACGGTCATCGACATCACGTCAACCCGAATGCTCGCCGCCTACGGGTTCTTGCGGCAGGTGTTCGAAGTGTTCGAGCGCTTCACGACGGCGGTCGACATGGTCACGACATCCGAAGTAAGCGTGTCGGTGACGGTTGACGATGTGCGGCACCTCAATGAGATCGAGGAGGCGCTGAGCGAATTCGCATCGGTGTCGGTCGAACGGAACATGTCGCTGCTGTGTGCAGTGGGCGACGTGCTGCAGCACGAGCCGGAAATGGCAGCGCGCGTCGTCGGCGTGTTCGAGGAGGTTCCGCTCCGGATGATCTCGCAGGCGGCATCGCGCCGGAACATCACGGTCGTCCTGCGCCAGGGCGATCTGCCGCACGCGATGGAGCGGCTTCACGAGGAGTTCTTTACATGAACTTCCTTAGGAGTCCTTTACATGAACTTCTTTAGGAGTCCCTTACATGAACTTCTTTGGGAGTCCTTTACATGAGTGCCAGTGCAGGTCGCGGCATGAAGCTGCTGATTGTCGGCTACGGCAAGATGGGACGGATGGTCGAGGAACTTGCCACCGGTGAGGGTTTCGAGATCGTCGGCCGCGTCGATCAGGGGCGCGACGAGTGGGCGGATGCCGACGTCGCGATCGACTTCTCGACCGCGGATGCGCTGCTCTCCAACTTCAAGGAATACACGTCGCGGCGCCTGCCAGCAGTCATCGGCACCACTGGCTGGAACACGCACGTCGACCAGCTTCGCGCCGAGGCCCAGCGTGCCGGCATCGGCATCGTCGCCTCCGGGAATTTTTCGATCGGCGTGAATGTGTTTCAACTCATCGTGGCCGAGTCCGCGAAGTTGATGATCTCCCAGCCACAATTCGGGACGTGGATTCACGAAATCCACCACGCCGCCAAACGCGATGCCCCGTCGGGAACAGCGCTACTCCTTCGGGATGCGATGCAGGCGACTGGATTCAACCGTCAGATCGACATCTCTTCAGCGAGAGCAGGTATGATCCCGGGCACCCACACTGTTGGATTCGACAGCGCATCGGATACGATCGAGTTGGTCCACCGTGCGCGGGACCGTCGAGGCTTTGCGAGCGGCGCATTGCTGGCGGCTCGATGGATCCAGGGGCGCACCGGCTGGTTCACGATGCAGGATGTGCTCACGGGCGGTAGGCAGTAGGCAGTAAGCGGTAGGCAGTAGGTAGTTGTAGAGGCGAGTCTTTAGACTCGCCTGGAAGAACCGGAGATCACCATGCGCACCCCATTCACAGGCGTTGGCACCGCGCTCATCACACCGTTCACGCATGACGGTTCACTTGATGAGGCAGCGGTCAAGCGTCTGGCCCGCAGGCAGATCGACGCCGGCGTGCACTTCCTGTCGCCCTGCGGGACGACGGGTGAGGCGCCGACGCTGACGCATCGCGAGAAGCTGCGCGTGGTGGAGCTGGTGCTCGGCGAGGCCAAGGGCAAGGTGCCTGTTCTGGCAGGCGCGGGCGGATACGACACCCGCGAGGTGATCGAGCTCGCGCGCGACATGGAGCGTGTCGGCGCTGACGGCCTGCTGTCGGTGACGCCGTATTACAACAAGCCGACGCAGGAAGGGCTCTACCAGCACTTCAAGGCGATCGCCCAGGCGACGTCGCTGCCGATCGTGCTCTACAACGTCCCCGGTCGCACCGGCGTGAACATGTCCGCGGACACCACGATCCGGCTGTCCGAGATTCCCAACATCGTGGCGATCAAAGAGCAGCCTGATCTGCCGCAGATGTCGCAGATCATTTCCGGCGCCCGCGAGGACTTCATTGTTTTGAGCGGTGACGACCCGGTTACGGTTGCCGTGATGGCGATCGGTGGCAGGGGCGTGATTTCTGTCGCGTCCAACGAAGCGCCCGCCGAGATGGCGCAGATCGTCGAGCTGTGTGAGAAGGGCGACTTCGCAGCCGCGCGTAAGCTGCATCACTGGCTGTTCCCGCTCATCCAGGTCAACTTCGCGGAGACCAACCCGATCCCGTGCAAGACGGCGATGGCGGCGATGGGGCTGATCGAAGAGAACTACCGACTGCCGATGGTGCCGCCGACGGCCGCGACGCGCAGCAAGGTCCTGCACATCCTGCAGAACCTGAAGATGCTGGGTGCCGCCGCGCGCGTGTAGACGTCACTCACGGGTCCATCGTGTAGATGACGCTCGCGGAGTCCATTACCGAACTTTTCGCGCAGGGCAGCGCCGCATCGAAGGATACGGCGCGGGAGTTGTTCGCACAGCTTCGAGCGGAGCTTTCCGCCGGTCGTGTCCGCGCGGCGGAACCCGATTCGGCATCACCTACAGGTTGGCGTGTCAACGTGTGGGTCAAGCAGGGGATCCTGCTCGGCATCCGTTTCGGCGACCTGGTCGATGTGGGCATCGGGAAAGGACGGCTGCCCTTCTTCGAGAAGGACACCATGCCACTGAAACCGCTGGACGTGGCCAACGATGTCCGTCTCGTTCCCGGCGGTTCGTCCGTTCGTGATGGCGCCTACCTTGGGAAGGGCATCATCTGCCTGCCCCCGATGTTCATCAACGTTGGCGCCTACGTTGGCGACGGCACGCTTGTGGACTCGCATGCGCTCGTCGGCACCTGTGCCCAGATCGGTCAGCGCGTTCACTTGAGCGCGGCCGCGCAGATCGGCGGCGTCATCGAACCGGTCGGTGCGATGCCGGTCATCGTCGAAGACGATGTGCTGGTCGGTGGCAACTGCGGTGTCTACGAAGGCGCGATCATCAAGCGCCGCGCCGTGCTCGCCGCGGGTACGATCATCACCGGCTCGACACCGATTTACGACTTGCCGAACGAGCGCATCATCAAGCCCGAGCCGGGGCAACCACTGATGGTTCCGGAGGGCGCTGTTGTCGTGCCAGGTGCGCGGCAGGTGTCAGTGGGTGCGGGCCGTGAGTGGGGCTTGTCGCTCGCGACACCCGTCATCGTGAAGTATCGAGACGCGAAGACCGACGCTCGAACCGAGCTCGAGCAGTGGGTTCGGTAAGTCGCGCTGAAGACATGACCGTCGATCCCGTTTCGCTCGCGCGCAGGCTCATCGACATCGACTCCACGACCGGCAAGGAAGCGGAAGTCGGAGGCGTCCTCGGCCGCGAGCTTCGACAGCTTGGCTATCAGGTCACCGAGCAGCCGGTGACGAACGGACGATTCAATGTCTTCGCCCGTCTCGACACGCCACCCGAAGTCGTCTTCTCCACGCATTTCGACTGCGTGCCGCCGTTCTTTCCGAGTCGTGAGGAGCGCGGGATGTTGTTCGGCCGCGGCGCCTGCGATGCGAAGGGCATCCTGGCAGCGCAGGTGGCGGCTGCGGAGTCGCTCCGTGCCGCAGGTGAAACGCGGATCGCGCTGTTGTTCCTGGTCGGCGAAGAGCGGGGAAGTGACGGCGCCAAGATCGCGAATGACAGCGCGCCCGACGGTGTTCGCTTTCTCATCAACGGCGAGCCCACAGACAATCGCCTGGGCGCTGCCACGCGCGGCATCCTGCGCGTGCGGCTGCACGCCGATGGACGCGCGGCGCATTCGTCGTTTCCCGAGCTCGGTGAGTCCGCGATCGACAAACTGCTCGACGCGCTGATGGTCCTGCGAGGCGTTGTGCTGCCCGACGATCCGCTGCTCGGGCGGACACATTACACGGTGGGCCTGATCGAAGGCGGCGTGGCGCCGAACGTCGTGTCGCCGCACGCGTCCGCGGAGCTCTCCTTTAGAACCGTTGGACACGGCGATGCCGTTCGCGAGGCGATGCACGTCGTCGAGTCGCTGGTCAGCTTCGAGCACGTGCTCGACGTTCCGGCGGTGAGGATGCACACCGTGCCTGGATTCGACACCGCTGTGTTTCCGTATACGACAGACGTCCCGCTGCTGACGCGCTGGGGAAAACCGCTCCTGATCGGACCAGGTTCCATCCACGTCGCGCACACCGACGAAGAGCATCTTGCGATCGACGAGATGATGGCGGCCATCCACCTCTACGAATCGCTGGCAAAGCAGCTCTTTTGGTCCGCCTGAAGGCGGACACTACGGCGCGACGTCCTCGTAGCGTCCGGCTTTAGCCGGACCGTGCGCGTACGTTACACTTGGTGTTTGCCGGGGACGCCGATGGACCCGGCTGTGGGTGCGCCGCATCGCGGCCCGGACCCTGTGCAACTCCAGCCTGCGAACCGCGTCAGGGCCGGAAGGCAGCAGCGCTAAGTAGACCCTGCAGTGTGCCGCAGGTGCACCGG
>Ga0070674_100002166_pt1 | contig 10795 bp, 9 predicted proteins | sample KBSM33metaG_FD_65344 | JGI IMG/M metagenome (GOLD analysis project Ga0070674, IMG submission 65344) | Miscanthus rhizosphere microbial communities from Kellogg Biological Station, Michigan, USA - KBS M3-3 metaG | ecosystem: Host-associated > Plants > Roots > Rhizosphere > Soil ...
CGTAGTTCGTAGTCCGCAGGCCCGCGCCTATGGCCTGAAGCCCGCAGCCTGTAGCCTGCAGCCTATAGCCTGCAGCCTATAGCCTAAAGCCTGTATCCCGACATGTCCGAATCACTCGTCGAGAAGCGGTTGAAGTACATCGAGCGGCAGCGCGCGCTGCACCGCGACGCCGTGGACGTCCGCTTCGAAGGTCTGACGCCTGGCGGGTCCGGGCCGCCCAATCGAGACGGCATGCCGCGCCTGCCCGTGGGCCAACACCAGGTTCGCAACTGGCCGGTGCTGGACCTCGGAGACGTGCCCGCCATCAGAACGAGCGACTGGACGCTCGAGGTCGGGGGCCTCGTCGAGAATCCGCTGACGTTCACCTGGGAGCAATTTCTCGCGCTCCCGCAGGTGGACGATGTGAGCGACTTCCATTGCGTGACCACATGGAGCCGCTTCGAGAATCACTGGCGCGGCGTGCGCTTCAGGACGCTCGCCGAGCTCGCCGTTCCCACGATGGACGCGCGATTCGTCCTGTGCACTGGATACGATCACGCGCCGGGCACCCGCATTCCCTATACGACGAACCTGCCGCTCGCGCGCGCTGTCGAAGATGACGTGTTGCTCGTGCACACCTGGGAGGGAGCACCGCTGCCGCGCGAGCACGGCGGTCCCTGCCGGATGATCACGCCGAAGCTCTATGCGTGGAAAGGCACGAAGTGGATCCGGCGGATCGACTTCCTGGCCGAGAACACGCGCGGATTCTGGGAAGAGCGCGGCTATTCCGACACGGCGGAGCCGTGGTTCAACGATCGGTATTCGAGCTGACGCTCAGGGTTGGGCGGGGTGCATTTGAGGACGTTAAGAATGACCCCGCCCCCACAATCACTCTGATGCAGGGCCGGGGTCACCCCGCCCCCAGAATCACTCTGATGTAGGGCCGGGGTCACCCCGCCCCCACAATCACTCTGATGTAGGGCCGGGGTCATGCAGGATGCGTCAATGCACCCCGGCCTGGACCCTGATTCACCAGCGATTGACGACGCGGCGCGGGGGAGGAGCCGCCGCAGCGGATCCGCCGCCGGCCGGCTGAACGCCGCTGAGGGCACCGGGCGGGTGCGGCAGCACGGGCAGCGCGACCGCCATTTCGCCAGGGTTGCTGTCGAGCCGCTTCTCGAACTGAATACCGGATTGATACCGCAGCGCGCCGCCGTTGATCGACGACACCTGGCAGCGGACGATTTTGCCCTTCATCTGGGCAGGCACGAAGCCGCCGTCGAAGAGGACGGTGACGCGCGTGCCGGGAACGAATCGCGTTCGCCCTTCGACGAGCACACCGCTCCGCGAGATGTTGACGAGTTCCACCGTGTCGCCGGGCGACAGCTTTACGGCTTTGATGCTGGGCACTGCCGTCGCCGGAAATCTGGGATCGATCGGCGTATCGGCCTGAACCGGTGCGGCCTCTTTGCTCATCGCTTCCGCGCTCCGCGGGGCGTCGCGTCACGGTCGGCGGTGACGCGTGGAAGATAGACTTCGAACGCAAGCGCGTCAGGGCCTTCCTGCGCGGCCCACAGATACCCGCCCCATTCGTTGACCATGTCGAAGAGGCCGGACATGCCGGGACCGGCCGACTGCCACGTCTCTTCGTTGGCGGGGATCCCGAACAGCTGCGGCGCGATGTCTCGGTCGACACCTGGCCCGCTCGCATGCACGGCCAGCAGGACGTACGGTCCCGGTGACGCCATCCGTTCGCGCGCGCAGGCCTCGTCGATGTCGACCTCTGCGAGCTCGAAGGTCACCTGTCCACCATTGACCATCGTCGCGCGCCGATTGGCTGCCAACGTAAGCGCAACCTGTTCGACCTGCTGCGACGTGAGCCCGACCCGAGCCCCTTCGGCGCCGGCGAGGACGCTCAGCGTGATGTCTGGGCTGAGCAGACCCGCGAGTGTCCGTTCGAGCTTGAGGACGACGGGAGAGATCTCCAGCGGATCGACTTCCACCGTTCGCGCATCGTGGCGCAGCTGACGTGCGAGAGCCTGCGCCGCCGTCGCGGCAGCCAGCATCTGCTCGAGGCTCGCGCGGTACGGCGCCTGGCCTACGTCGCCCATGAGCCGTCGGCCGTATTCCGCAACGCCTTCGAGAGCCGTCTCGATGTCGTCGGCGAACGACAGTGACAGGCGGCCGGCGCGTGCGAGGCGCTCCGCATGGTCGAGCCGAGCGGACCACGCCAGCCGCTCGTGGCCGACCATCATCAGCTGATTGTTCAGTTCGTCGCGTTCCGTCGAGAGCGAGCCGACAGTCGATTCGAGCTGTCCGATCGCCGCAGTGAACTCTGTGCGCTGCTTCTCGGCCGCCGCGGCCTGGACCGTCCGTTCGGCGGAGATGAGCTCGAGCTGCTGCTCGAGTGCCTGCAGCCGTTCCTCGAGCTCAGCGCGATGCTTCGTAAAGACGTCCTGCTCGGCGTTCCATTTGGCCTGCGCTTCAGCGTGCTCGGCGGCCCACTTGACTTGAAGCTGCTGATGCTCGCCCTCCCACTGCGTACGGGCCTGCTGGTGCTCGTTCTCCCATTGGGCGCGGGCGCGATCGTGTTCGGCCGAGAGCGTGCGCTTGATCTCCTCGTGCGCCGCCAAGGCCTCGTCGCGTTCGCGGGCCAGCGCGTCGAGGTTGTTGAGCGCCTCCTTGTGCTCGTTGAGCAGCGCATTGCGATCCGCGACGGCCGCTTCGAGCTCCTGGGTCAGCGCGCTGACTGATGTCTCGAGGCCCGCAATCGCGGCTTTGAGCTCCTCCGCCTGGCGCTCGTGCGCCGCAGCGGCCTGCTCCGCCTGCCGCTGCCATTCGGCTTGCGTGGCCTGATGCGTCGACGCAATGTGCAGCTCACGCTGCTGGCCCTCGGCAAGGGACCTCTCGAGACTGTCGATCGCGGCTCTCAGCTCGGCCGCATCCTTCTGGTGCGTCGCGATCGCGTCGTCTAACGCGCGGCGCCACTCGGCTTCGTCATGCGAGTGTGTGGCCGCCAGCTCCTCTTCACGGGTCTTCGCGGCAGCCAGCGTCTCTTCGAGCGCAGTGACGGCCTTTCGGAGCTCTTCGATCTGATGGACGTGATCGTCTTGTGCCTGCTGCAGTGCGAGGCGGAACGCGGCGCCGTCGTTTTCGTGCTGTTCGGCCACCTGGCGCTCGCGCGCTTCGGACGTACGCAGAGCCTCTTCGACTTCCGTCAGGCGCGCGAGGTGCTCGGCGATGGTGGCTTCGAGCTGCTCTTGTGCGGCCTGGACCTCCGCACGCGCCTGCGCCTGCAGCACGGCGTGGCGTTCCGCGGCTTCGTGGTGCTTGCGCTCGGCATCCGCGAGCTGCTGTTCGAGCGCCGCGGCGCGTGCCTCGTCACCGGACCGCGCTTTGGCGTTGGCGTTGTTGTCGGCGAGCTGCGCGCTCAGCCGCGCGACTTCGGCGGCATGCGCGGCGGCCCGCTGTTCTTCGCGTGCTGCGGCTTCGACGACGGCGCGCTCGAGGCGACGGTACTCGGTAACGTCGCGGAACGTAATCAGTACGGACGGCTTGGCGTCGGCCGAAACCGGATGCGTCGTCGCGTGCAGTTGGAGCGTGTGCGCGAGGCCGCCCAGTCCCGTGAACTCGACTTCGGTCGATCCGCGATCGCCTGCTGCGACGCGTGACAGGAAGACGCGGCACGAATCCCGTGATTGTGGCGCCACCATCTCGAGCAGCGAGGTGTCGAGCACCTGCTCGAGTCGCTCGGCGCCGAGCATCGACAATGCGGCGTCGTTGACGGCCAGGAAGATGCCGTCGTCGCTCACGCGCGACAGCGGCACGGGCTGTGTTTCGACGACGCGTCGAAGGTGTGCTTCGACGGGTGTTTCGTCTACACCAGCGACGACGGCGGAGGCTCGAAGGGTGGCTGACACGCTAGAGGCCGCTTATCACCTGGGTATATCGGCAGATTGACGGATCGCGTTTAGCAAACAGCGGCAATACCGGCTGCTACTGAGAATGTCGGCCGTCGGTGGGTGGGCGATAGAGCACAGCGGCGCATGGACGATGCGCGCGGCACGTGCACTGATGTGCAGCGGTGATTCGAGGCGCGCCACGCGCGCGGTGGCCTAGGGCTGACGCATTCCGCCCGCGCACGCGGTGGACGGCGGATCCGCGGCTCCGTACGTGGCCGTCACCAGCCGTGCCCCCGAGGGCGGAGCGAGACTCAGCACGAAGAGCGTCGCGAATCGATCCTCGCAGATCTCAGGCAGGGAGGGGCCGCCCAACGCGGTGATGATCGCCGGTACGGTGTTGGAGTGGCCAACGACGAGAATGGTGTGCCCCGCGTGCCTGGCGATCTCTGCGGCGACCGCCCGTGCGTGCGCCGCGGTGTCGTCGGAGCTCTGTACGACGATGGGCTGTATATGACGCGCCGCCGCAAGCGGAGCGGCGGTCTCACGCGTCCGGCGGAATTCTGTCGTGATGATGACGTCCACGCCCGACGATTCGATGGCGGCGGTCAGCGCTGTCGCCCGTGCCTTTCCTGCGGGCGTGAGGTCTGGATCATCGGCAGGGAGCTTCGCTTTCTCGGCGTGCCGTACGAGGATGACAAGCGTGGGCGCCGCCGGCTGCGCCGCCGGGGCTGCCATGGCGATCAGCCATAGCGCGAGGAATGCCACGATCTGTTTACGCACCTAACGTTCCCGTTCGCGCCTGTCCTCTGGCTTCCACTTCTTCATGAAGCGCAGCGTGACGAAACTGAGGATGCTGAGAAAGATGGCCACCGGGTACGCGGAGTAGGCGCAGGCCACGCCGATGCAGGCGGTGGCCCAGAGCGCGGCTGCCGTCGCGGTCCCATGGACACCGCGCCCCACGTGGAGAATCGCGCCGCCGCCAATGAATCCCATCCCCGCGAGCAGCCCTTGCATCACGCGCGACTGCGCGTCAGGACTGCCCGCGAAAGCAATCTGCGCGATCGTGACATACCCCGCCGCGCTGATGGCGACGAGCGGGAACGTACGAAGCCCGGCGCTGCGATCCTCGTGCTCCCGGTCCCACGCGACCGGCAGCGCCAGCGCGTATGCGACCGCGAATCTCAGGATCAGTTCGAACGTCGGCGGCACGGCAGCATCTTAGCGCCAGCGGTAGCCAGGAGCGCGACACATTTCTGAAGTACACTTTCATGTTTTGGCGGCCCGTAGCCAGTAGCCTGTAGTCCGTAGCCCGGTTGGAGCTTCGTCTGATGCCAAAGAAGATCGTGCTTGCGTATTCCGGGGGCCTCGATACCTCGGTCATTCTCCCCTGGTTGAAAGAACGCTATCCCGGCGTCCGCCTCGTGGCCTTTGCGGCGGAACTGGGACAGGGGAGTGAGCTCAAAGGGATCGAGCGCAAGGCATACAAGAGCGGTGCCGACGAAGTCGTCGTGAAGGACCTGCGGCGCGAGTTTGCCGAGCAGTACTGCTTCCCGATGTTGCGTGCGCACGCGACGTACGAGGGAGACTACCTGCTCGGCACGTCGATCGCCCGCCCGCTCATCGCCAAGGCGCAGGTGGACGTCGCGCACCAGACTGGAGCCGACGCGGTCGGACACGGCGCCACGGGCAAGGGCAACGATCAGGTCCGGTTCGAGCTGACCTTCATGGCGCTCGACCCGGCGCTCGAGATTGTGTCTCCGTGGAAGGACCCGCGCTTTCTCGCCGACGGCCTCAACGATCGCGAAACGGCCATCGACTACGCGGTAAAGCACCGCATCCCCATCGCACAGAGCAAAGAGAAGATTTACTCGCAGGATCGCAACCTGTGGCACATCTCCCACGAGGGCGGCGAGATCGAAGATCCGGCCCGCGAGCCGCTCGAGCGTGTCTATACGATCACGCGACCCGTGAGCGAGACGCCCGACAAGGCCGAGTACGTCGAGATTACGTTCAAGGAAGGCACACCGGTCGCGATCGACGGCACGCGCTTCACCAAAGCGGGCCACGAGCTCATCGAACGCCTGAACGCCGTCGGCGGCAAACATGGCGTGGGCCAGGTCACGCTCGTCGAGAATCGCCTGGTCGGCATGAAATCACGCGGCGTCTACGAGACGCCCGGCGGCACCATCCTCTACGAGGCGCACAAGGCGCTCGAACAGATCTGCCTAGAGCGCGATCTGTATCACTTCAAGCAGCAGGTCGCGGTCCGATACGGGGAGCTGGTCTATTACGGCCAGTGGTTCCACCCGTTGCGCGAGGCCCTGCAGGCGTTCGTCGACCACGCCAGCGAAGTGGTCACAGGCACCGTAAAAGTGAAGCTGTTCAAGGGACGCGCGACGGCCGTCAGCGCGACGTCGAAGCGATCGCTGTACGACACGCGGCTGGCGAGCTTCGCCATGAAGGATTACGACGTGACCGCCGCCCGCGGGTTCATCGATCTGTTCGGACTCCCCATGAAGGTCCGCGGGATCAAACAGGGTCGTGACTGACCTGCGCGTTCCGCGCAACCGGCACCGCATCCGCGGCATCGGGCCGACGCTGGCGCGATGGCTCACGGGAGCGGCGTTCGTACTGACGGTCTCAATTGGCCTCTCGCCGCTTCAGAGCGTCGCGATAGAAGCGCGCGTGCCGCAGTCAGACGCGGTCATCATCTTTCCGCAGGGGATGCCGCTTCGTCTCGAGGACGGAGAATTTTACGGCGACGGCAGTGTGATGACCGTGATCGTCAGGAACGGCGCCTTCGAGCCGATGCGCGTCTCGATCCGGATCGTGGTGTTCGACGATCGGCGGCGCTTGCGCGGCAGCGTCGGTTACTGCGTCGGACCTATTCTGCAGCCAGGCACTCGACAGCCGCTGCAGTTCCCGCTCGAAGTGAAAGGGGCTGTGCCGCAGGATCGCTTCGTGGCGGTGCTCGAGACGGTACGCTCCGCGCGGAAGGTGTGGTCCGTTCGCGGCGGCCTTCCGGCGATCATCGAACAGGCCAGGCACGCGGCAGACTTGCGCCCTGCCGAACTTGTGAGCGAGGAGCAACTCGTGACAGACCGGCCCATCGACAAGATGGATATTCCACCCTGCGCGTGCGTCTGTCAGACAGCGTCCTCGCTTGGCGACGACGGCTGCCATCCAGCGCCGCTCGCCGCCTTCACCTGTTCTCCCACGTATCCCGAGAACTGCAGCATGGGGTTTACGTGTAAGAGCCCTTAGTCGTTAGTCCGTAGTCCGTAGTCCGTAGTCCGTAGTCCATAGTCCGTTGCCTGCAGCCCGCAGCCTCGCTCATGGCCTGCAGCCCGTAGCCTGCCGCCTGCAGCCTGACTTACCTTCCGCTCTGCTCCTTCGGCTTTTCGCGCGGCGGCGGCAGCGCCCGCAAGTGCGCCTGCATGCGCTCGAACTCGGGCCCCGAGTCGAGCGGATGCTCCACCCGGAGCGACTGGGCTTCCGCCGTGATGTACTCCACACGATTACCGGGATTCGGGTGATCGCTGAGGAACTCTACGCCTCCGTTACCCGAGCGCTCCTCGATCGTACGGAACACATTTGCCATTTCGGTCGGGTCGTACCCCGCGCGCGCCATCATCTGCGCGCCCAGCAGGTCGGCCTGCTTCTCGTACTCCCGGCTGAAGCGCAGGAAGCTGATGCCGATCCCCAGCTGGCTACCGCGCGACACGACGCTCCCCACGCGCCCACCGATGATCGCGCCAATGATGGATCCCGCAATCTCGCCGACCTCGTATTTGGTGGCTGCGGTCGCCTGCGCGGTGCCGTGACGCAAGGCGACGTGCGCGAGCTCGTGCGCCATCACGCCGGCGATCTCGCCTTCCGTATGCGCGACGCCCAGCATGCCGCGGTTCACGTACATAGGCCCGCCAGGCAGTGCGAAGGCATTGATGTCGCCGATGTTGACCACCTTGAAGGAGTACTGGAACTCCGGATGCTGAAGATCGGCCGGCACGACCGCGACGAGCCGCTCGCCGATGGAGGCCACGTACGCCGTGATCTCGTCGTCGCGCAGGATCGGTTGTTCACGCTCGACCGCCGAGGCGGCTTCCTTCCCGACCTTCACATCGTCCTGCACGCTGTACTTATTGGGAGGCGCAGAGATCACGGTCTGCGCCGACGTGGATCCGGCGATCAGCATGGCGGTCATCCACGCGGCACACACGCCCGTACACCGGGCTGTGCGCCGCCTGATCTGTCCCGCTGGCCTTCTCGAATTTGCTTCGAACAGCACAGTCATGCCATAGACACCTGCAAGATCGGTGCAATGGGTGACACGGCTGTTTTTAAGGCGCGGAATCGACCAAGCCCGTCCGTAAAATTGCTTCCCTTGCTTCGCGGAACGGAGTAGATTTTGGAGTTGGTTGCGGTGCCGACTGGCAGTCATATCGGCTGTCAGTCGATGATCCGCGGGAGGCCGTGCATGTCCGATCGCCTCACCCCGCATCCTCCCACGCCGCCTGACCTGCTAGTCATGCCGCGGCGGGTGCAACAGCGTCCTCATCGATGCCCGTCCTGCGGTATCGAGCTCGAATGGGACGCACGAAGTCGCGTCGAACACTTTTCCTGGGATCACTTTCACTGTCCCAACGGCTGCGGGCGCTTCTACCTGCAGTCGGGCGCGCATCTGATCCAAGCCCTCGAGTAGACGCCGCGTCTACAACCATCGTTTCCAGAATTCCACCATGGTCTTGAACAGGTGGATTCTCGCCGCGTCGTCGCCGATCGCATGCGTCCGCATGGGATAGATCGCGGTGTCGAACGTGATCCCCGCCGAGATCAACGCGTCGATGAACGCCTGCTCGTTCTGCGGGTGCACGTTGTCGTCGTCGGTGCCGTAGACGAGCAGCAGCCGGCCGTGCAGCTGCGGTGCGCGGCGGACGAGTGAGAAGTCGTTGTAGCCCTCCGGATTGTCCATCGGCCGCCGCATCAGCGCTTCCGCCCACTTCGTGTCGTAGTAGCGCCAGTCGGTGACTGGCGCGATCGAGATGCCCGCGCGGAACTCCTGCGATCGCGTCATGAGATTCAAGGTCATCGTGCCGCCGCCGCTCCAGCCGAACACGCCGAGGCGATCGCCATCCACCCAGGACTGCGTCTTCAGCCACCGGGCGGCATCGACGAGATCGTCGGTCTCGGGACCTCCGGATTTCCGCAGGATGGTGTTCTCCAGCGTCTTGCTGATGCCTGTCGCCGCGCGGTTGTCCACCTGCACCACCGCACAGCCGGCATCGAGCAGCAACTGATAAAAAAGCGTGTGCTCCTGCCACGCGTCTTTCACGGTAGGCGCGCTCGGACCGCCGTACACGAACATGATCACCGGCAGCTTCTGACCGGCCGGCGGCGTGATCGGCTTGAAGACGAGCGCCGGCATCCGGAAGCCGTCGCGTGCGGGGATGGTCGTTGTCGCTGGGAACGCCAGAGTCCGTCCAGCGAAGACCGGTACAGGCGCCGCGGCCAGTTCCGCGACGAGCGATCCGTCGGCGCGACGCAGCGTGAGCCCGGGCGGTGTGCGAACGTCGGTGAACGCGTCGAAATAGTGGCGAGCGTCGGGCGACATGGAAATGCCGTGGCTGCCGCGCTCGGCCGACACGCGTGACAGACCAGTGCCGTCCAGTCGAATCCGATAGAGCTGGCGCTCGATTGGCGACTGCTGGAGTGACACGAAGTACACCCAGCCCTCGCGCTCGTCCACACCAGCGACGGATTGTCGCACCCAGAATGCGGCATCGTCCGCCGTGGCCACTGCCCAGTCGCCGCGCGTGATCTCGTTCACGAGCGAGCCGTCGAAGCCGTAGCGATAAAGGTGCATGTAGCCGCTGCGCTCAGAGGCCCAGAGAAATTGCCGCCTCGATGGCAGGAACCGCAGGTCGTCGGTGACGTTCACCCATGCCGCGTCGCGCTCGGTCAGGATGCGGCGCGCCCGGCCGGTCTCCACGTCGGCAAAGTACAGGCCCAGCTCCTGCTGATCGCGCGTCAACGTCTGGATGCTGACCTGCCGGCTGTCGGGCAGCCAGGCCACGCGCAAGACGTATTCGAAGGGCGCATCGTCGATCGAAACCCAGCGGGTGTCGCCACCATTCACGCCGACGATACCGACGCGCACCTTGGGATTCGCCGAGCCTGCGCGAGGATACCGCTGTCGCAGAATGCGCGGCTGATCGGGTCTGAAGTCCACGAACTCGCTGACCGCGACTGGAGAGTCGTCGGCCTGCAGATACGCGATCGATCGCCCGTCGGGCGCCCACCACCATGCGGTGTCCTTGCGGCCGAAGATTTCCTCCCAGTACACCCATGACAACGTGCCATTGAGCGTGGTGTCAGAGCCATCACGGGTCAGCCGGGTCTCTGCATGGGTAGTGAGATCGATCGTGTAGAGGTCGTGGTCCCTGACGAAGGCGACGTGCGTACCATCCGGCGAGACGTTGACGTCCTTCTCCTCGGATGGCGTTGACGTCAATCGCGAGAACGCCGCCGCCGCCAAATCCAATTCGATGATGTCGTCGTCAATCGCGTAGAAGACGCGACGTCCGTTGCGATCGATGGCTTCGGGCCAGTCGAGGATGCCGAGCGTCATCCCGGGCGAGACAGTCGAGAGGCTTGCTTGCGCGCGCGCTTCGTCCACCGCGAGCCGCCGCACGCCGGAGTCCGGATCCAGGCGCTCAAGCCGTCGTGTCGCACTGGGAGCTCTCGTGTCGAGATAGAGGGCGGTGCCATCATCCAGCCACGCGTACGACGGCAGCCGCGTCAGCGCACGGCCGGCGTCGCTGTAGATCCACTCCAGTGTGAGCGCTGGGTGAGCGCTCGACTGACCGTACGCCGTGGACACCGCCGCGACCAGCGCCAGCACGAGACTCCCAAAG
>Ga0070674_100002169_pt1 | contig 10789 bp, 7 predicted proteins | sample KBSM33metaG_FD_65344 | JGI IMG/M metagenome (GOLD analysis project Ga0070674, IMG submission 65344) | Miscanthus rhizosphere microbial communities from Kellogg Biological Station, Michigan, USA - KBS M3-3 metaG | ecosystem: Host-associated > Plants > Roots > Rhizosphere > Soil ...
ATCAGGGCCGACACGGCGTTCGTGATGACGAACCTGCTTCGCGGTGTCGTCGTTCGCGGCACGGGAGAGGCCGCCCGAGCACTCGACTGGCCGCTCGCGGGAAAGACCGGAACGATGGACGAATACACCGACGCCTGGTTCGTCGGCTTCGATCCGAAGATCACGATCGGCGTGTGGGTGGGCTACGACGAGAAGAAGCCGCTCGGCAACGGTGAGACGGGCGCGCAGGCCGCGCTGCCGATCTGGATGGATGTGATGCGTGCGTTCATCGACGCGCACGGTGACCGCAACGCGCCTCCCACGTTCGAGGCGCCAGGCAACATCGTGTTTGTGAATCTTGACTCGGGACTGCCCGAAGCGTTCATCAACGGGACGCAACCCGCCGGACTGATTCCCGCCGACCAGCCGGCACCGCCGCCTGCAGCAGCTGCGCCTCCGGCCGTCGAATAGGCACGAAGTTCACGAAGAGCGAAGCACACGAAGATTGGGAAGCCCTTCGTGGCCTCCGCGATCTTCGTGGTCTTCGTGTTTTTAGATGTGAGTGGGATGGCGCTTCCGCCAGATCACGTATCCCTCGTATCCCGCCAGGCTCACGACGGCAAGAACAACAACGAATGCGAGTACCTGAAGCGGATAGAAGAATGCAGCCATGATGAGTGGCACAGCCAGCAGGCCATCCATCATCAGCAGAGCAAAACCACCGTCATAACTCACCAGGTCGTTCCAGTAACGACGAAGGAGTGTGATCATCGGGACCTCCCTTCGCGGCCACCGGCCCGTTCGGAGGTGTCAGGGTGAGGCTGTGTGCCTCAGGCTGGCAGATCTGGACGCGCCGGCTCAGGTAAACGGCGACGCTGCAAACGCAGTTAAGCGCACTATACGACCCGGAAGTCGGGTTAGCAAGCCAAAGCAGAACTGCAATCTATTGCCGCCGCAGGGCAACCGTGGGATCGAGTCTCGCCGCGCGCCATGCCGGAACGTAGACGGCAATTGCGCTTACGAGGCTGAAAAACACTGCCATTCCTGCGAGAGTCGCGGTGTCAATCGCGGGGACTTCGAACAACAGACGCCCCAGGTAACTTCCGGCAAACATCGCTACAGCCGAGCCAAGCGCGATCCCGACGACCGTCAACGCGACACCCTCACGCAACACGAGTGCTGACACCTGGCGCGGCAGCGCCCCGACTGCGACGCGGATTCCGATCTCACGCGTGCGCTCGACGACAGACTGACTGAGCGTCGCGAACACACCAAACGACGCGAGAGCCAACGCAATCCCACCGAGCAGACCGAGTGTCCAGGCGCTGAATCGCCAGGGCGCGGTGGCGCGCTCGACGAATGAGCTCATGACGACAGCGTTCTCGACGAGCACCGCCGGATCCAGGCGCCTGGCCTCGGCGCGGATCGAACTCGTCAACGACGCCGCATCCGCCGTCGTTCGCACCATGAGGTGTTTTACGCGCATCCCGGGAATCTGCGCCTGCGGCAGATACAAGTCATACCGAGGGTCATTGATCCCACGGTAGCGCGCGTCCTGGACCACACCAACAACAGTCGCCCAGCGCGGCTGCCCCTGCGCGTTGAGGCCCTGTCCAGGGGGAAGCATCCGTTTCCCGATTGGATCCTGTCCGGGCCACAACTGATTTGCGAGCCGCTGGCTCACAATGGCGACTCGCGGCGCCGGTAACGTGTCGGCGTCCGTGAACGCGCGGCCGCGAACAACGGATGTACCGATCGCGCGAAAGTAGTCCGGCGTGATCGACTCGAGGTTCGCCCTCGGGTTCTTCTCGGAGTCCACATACTGCCGCTGACCTTCGATCACGAAGCCCGCGTCCATACCGATGCCTGCGTACTCGAGCGGCCGCTGGTACACGGCGCCTGCCGCCTGGACACCCGGCAGTGCGCGAACCTGCGTCAACAACGCGGAGTAGAACGCCTCATGCCGTTCGAATGACGCACGCGGAATCGAGATATCCACCGTGAGCACGTTGGCAGGCCTGAAACCGACGTCGATTCGAAGCAGATTCAGGAAGCTCTGGCCGACGAGTCCCGCACAGACCAGCAGCACGATAGCCAAACCGACCTGCACCACGACAAAGGCGCGACGCAGACCATGCGATCGCACGACTCGCGAGCCACTGCTGTTCAGGAGTTCCGTCACGCTCCGCCAGGATGATTGCAATCCGGGCCCAAGACCAACCAGGAGTGCGGTTGCCAGGCAGAGGACTCCCGTGAAGGCGAACGTTGCCGCATCGAAGCGCACCGCTCCAAGCCGAGGAACTTCCAGCGGCGCGAGTGCGATGAGAAGCTTGAACATCCCATACGCGAAGCCGAGCCCAACGGCACCGCCAAGCAGTGAGAGCACGGCCGCATCGCTCAGCGACTGCCGCACGACGCGCCACCGGGTCGCTCCGATCGCGAGCCGCGTGGCGGTCTCGCCGGCCCGACCTGCCGCACGCACGAGCAGCAACCCAGCGACGTTCGCGCATCCGATGAGCAGCACGAGCCCCACGCAGGCGGCGAGCGCCATGAGCGCGGGTCTCGTGTTGCCGAAGATGTGCTCGTCGAGCGGCGTGAGCACTGCGTCCATCCCCGGCCTGAAACCAATCCTCGCGTCGCGAGCGATCAGCGACGACACCTCGTCCCGCGCGGCTTCGATCGAAGCTCCCGGGTTCAATCGGCCCATCACCCACAGTACGCCCCATGCGGGATCGTTGACCGTGTCGACCTTCCACTCCGCCGACGAGTCAGTCAGTTCCTGCAGCAGCGGCACCCACAACTCTGCGCCGCGCGGGTAGTCGAATCCGTCCGGCATGACTCCGACAATCGTGTACACGCCACTTTCGAACCGCAGAGGCCGCCCGACGATTCCGGGATCGGACCCAAACCGTCGCACCCAGGCCCCATGACTCATCACCGCCGTCCGGCTGCCGTTCAGTCGATCGTCATCAGGGCGGAGCGTTCGCCCGATCGCGGCTGATGCGCCGAGCAACGGGAAGAAGTCACCCGACACGGCCGCAATCGGAAGAGTCGCGGCATCGCCTTCGCGCAGGAGCAGGCTCCAGTTCGTCGAGCTGATCGCCGCAAGGCGCTCGAAGGACCTCACCTCGCCCCGCCATCGCTGGAAGACGTAGTTCGAGATCTCCCCAATCGTCGTCGGATTCGCTGTTTCGCGCGGCCAGATCACGACGACGCGATGCGGGTTCTCGAGCGGCAACGGACGAATGAGGACCTTGTCGACGACAGCAAAGACGGCAGCCGAAGCGCCGATGGCCACTGCGAGTATGCAGATGGCTGAGAACGAGGACATCGGCGTGCGCCGAAGTGCGCGGAGGCTGTGCTTCAGGTCGTCGAGCACGGCGGGCTCCAGTCTCAGTCGTTGTCGTCAGTGGCGGCGGTGCCGAGCGTCCCGCTCGCCTTCTTCATCAGATACGTCTTGATGAACGGGTCGAGATCGCCGTCGAGCACCCGGTAAGGGTCGCCTACTTCCACCTTCGTCCGGTGGTCCTTAACCATCTGGTAGGGCTGGAGCACGTAGCTTCGAATCTGGCTGCCAAACGCGATGTCGCGCTTCTCTCCGCCGAGTTGCTCCATCTTGGCCATGTTCTCTTTCTGTTTCAGATCGAAGAGACGCGCTCGAAGCACCTTCATGGCCTGTGCGCGATTCTTGTGTTGCGATCGCTCGTTCTGGCATGACACGACGATCCCGGTCGGCAGGTGTGTGATGCGGACCGCGGAATCAGTCACGTTGACGTGCTGACCGCCGGCGCCGCTCGAACGATAGGTATCGACTCGAAGGTCCTTCTCTTCGATTTCGACATCCACATCTTCCGGAAGCTCGGGCCACACGAAGACCGACGCGAACGAGGTGTGGCGGCGCGCGGCCTGATCGAAGGGTGAAATGCGAACGAGACGATGGACGCCGGCCTCCGCCGACATCAACCCGTATGCGTAGTCTCCGAAGAGAATGAGCGTGGCGCTCTTGATGCCAGCCTCTTCGCCCGGCTGGTAGTCGATGATGTCGCGCTTGAATCCCCTGCGCTCTGACCATTTCAGGTACATGCGCAGCAGCATCTCTGCCCAGTCCTGCGATTCGGTTCCGCCGGCACCAGGATGAATGGTCACGATCGCATTGGTACGATCGTGCTCGCCGCCGAGCATCTTCTTCGTCTCGGCCGCTTCCACTTCCTGACGCAGCTCCTGGAGTCCCCTCGTGAAGTCGGCCGTGACATCTTCGCCGCCATCGGCCCACTCGAGGAGAACGGACAGGTCATCACTCCGCCGCTGCAGCGATCGCACGAGCGTGAGGTCGTCTTCGACGCGCCTCCGGCGCTGCATGACTCTCTGTGCTTCGGCCTGGTTGTTCCAGAAGGAGGGCTCGGCGATTGCCCGTTCGATTTCGCCTAGCTGAGTGTCGAGTCGAGCCGCCTCAAAGATGCCTCCGGAGCTCGAGGGCGCGTGTGTTCAGGTTGTCGTGCTCGCGGATCAATTCGTCGTCGAGGGCCACGGGATCTCCTGTAACTCTTGGGCTCTGGGCTTCAGGCTCTGGGCTTTGAGCTGTGGGCCACGTTCTTCGCTCGAGGTCGGACGACGACCAGCGCGATCAGCGTGAGCGCCATCCCAACGTACGCGATGACGTCGCCGATCTGCGAGTAAATCGTTCGACCGGTGAGGAGCCGTACCTCCGCCACGAGCCCGACCTGTTCAAAGATAGCCGATGCCTGCACCACGCGTCCGTACGGATCGACTACACCACTGATCCCGGTATTCGCCGAGCGGGCCATGTAGCGCCCTTCCTCGATCGCGCGCATGGAGGCCATCTCGAAGTGCTGATACGGGGCCGACGAGGTTCCATACCAGCCATCGTTGGTGACCGTCGTCAACAACTGACTTCCCATCAGGACGGCGTCACGCATGAGCGAGGGAAACACGACCTCGTAGCAGATCGCCGTGCTCGTCGGATGGCCGTTCACGGGCAGGAGCACGACCTCGTCCCCAGCGTCGAACGGCAGGTACCGTTTGACGAGAGGCGCCACGAACGTCAACCACTCCTGCAACGGGATGAACTCTCCGAACGGCACGAGGTGAATCTTTCGATACACCGCCTGCGTCTCGCCATTGGGCCCCAGCAGGAACGCGGCGTTGTACTGCCGGAGCTCGGGCTCGGCCACGATCTGATCGCTGCCGAACAGAATCGGCACGCCGACTTCGCGAGCCAGATCCCGAAGCGCTGCCTCGCCAACAGCGTCGCGACCGAACGTAAACGGTGTGGACGACTCGGGCCAGATCACATACTCAGCGCCGCGCCGAACGGCATCGCGCGTCATCGCAAGATACGAGGTGAAGATTCGCCGCATCGACTGTGGCGTCGGATTCAGCTTGTCCGTCTGGGCCACGTTCCCCTGTATGAGTCCCACCCGAAGCACGGTGCCCTCGCGCGTCAGCGACCCCTCTGCCACTCGCCACGAACCCCATGCGGCGACCCCGACAAGCAGTGCCACCGTCGCAGCGCCGGCAATCACGCGTGACCGCCCGGTGCTCAACAACGCAAAGGCGATCGCTGCGTTGACGAACGCGACGAGCGCGGACAGTCCGTACACGCCGAACACACTCGCCACCTGCGCAACCGCCAGCATCGTCACCTGACTGTTGCCGAACGGAACCCAGGGAAAGCCACCGAAGAAGAAGCCACGAAGATACTCGGTCGCGATCCAGGCGGCTGGGAGAAAGAACAGCGCCGTCCTGCCGCCCTGCGAGATGAGCCGCGCCATCACCATCGCGGTGATCGCGGGATAGATCGCAAGATAGGCGGCCAGCAACATCATGGCCACGATGGCAAGGATCATCGGCATGCCGCCGAAGACCGCCAGCACGGTACTGGTCCAGTACACGGTGCCCACGAAGTACACGAACCCGGTGATCAGGCCCAACCAGAGGGCGCGCCGCATCGGCTGACCGGGAAGCGGACCTGATTGGCCGCGCCATCCGCTCACCGCAAGCAGGAGCGGAACGAGAGCGATCCAGGCAAATGCGGGATGACCGTAACGGGGAAAACTGAGAGCGAGCAGCGCTCCGGAAAGAGCAGAGAGGAGGTAATTCAGCGCGTGATCCAGGGCTTGAACTGTTCTTCTTTTTCCAACTTTCTGGCGACGGTTTCAGCCTCTCGGCGATCTGGGTATTTGCCGACGCGCACGCGGAACACCTTCGGGCCGCTCGAACCCGGGGTCGTGACGAACGATGGGAAGCCCTTGGACGAGAGACGCTTCGCGATCGCATCGGCTTCGCCGCGCGATTTCAGCGACGCCACCTGCACAACGAACCCGGTGCCCTTTGGCTCGCTCGCGTCAGCAGTCTTCGTCGCAGGTGCGACGACAGGAGGCTTTTCAATCTTTGGCTGCTCCGCGATTGCGGGGACAGGCGCCGCGACGACAGGCTCGACTGCCGGCTCCGGAGGCGGTTCCGGTGCCTCGAGCCGCTTGGCGTAGGTGAGTTCCTTGAGATCTTCCTGGCTGGAAACCGGTTCGGCCGACGACCCCGCATCCGACGACGATGATGGCTGCGGCTGTGCGGTCGATGTCGGGTCGACTGTGGGTTCGGCAGCGACTGCCGCCACCCCCGATGCGCGCGTGGTGTTCACGCCGCGCCCCACCATGACGCCGCACAAGAAAATCACGACTGCGGCAACAGTAGCCGTCATGAACATGAAGACCAGCTGTTTGCCGTTCAGTTGAATCTCGCGAACGCCTTGATCGGACATCTATCGACGCACGGATTGTACCACGCGTCGATCGTGCTGAGAACCAAATTCGTACGTGTCGTCTATCGACCTGAGAGTCGATCCAGGCGCTGCCTCGCCTCTCGGTTGGAGGCGTCACGTGAGAGGACGTTCTGTAGCTCGGTCCTGGCCTCGTTGACGAGGCCTGACCTCTCGTATGCGTCGGCGAGGACGAGCCTGGCTGCCACGGAGTCGTTGCTCCAGATCGAAATCTTCAAGGCGTCGATCGCATCGCCGACTCGCCCGCCTCGAAGATAGATACGCCCGAGCAGGAGATGCGCTTCGTTGTCGTACGGTGAAAGGTAAATTGCCCGCTGCAGCGCGGAGATGGCCTCGGCATCGTGCTCGGTCTCGTATGCACGTCGTCCGGCATCGAGATGAAACGAAGCGAGCTGACGCTGATCGCGCTGGCCGGCGGCACTAATCACGTTCTCGACGCGCAGGGCATCCGGCAGACCGAGATCCATCCGTACACGCTCGAGTCCCGCCGGCACGGGCGGCGTCCGGGACTCCCAGCCCTCGTACGTGGATGACAGGCGTCTCGCGAGATCCTTCTCTCGTGCCGACTCGGTTGCGCTGCCAGTCGCGCCGAGAGCGACGCCGAGCACATAGTGCGCCGCCGAATCGGCCGGGTTCCGGCGAACGGCTTCGCGCAACCAGTACGCCGCAGCAGACGCGTCACCATCGCGCCAGTAGGCGTAACCGAGATTGAAGTACGCGTCGACACTCTCGAGGCTTGCAGCCTCATTGAAGTACGAGACCGCACGTCCACCCGGCGCGTCAGCGGGCCGACGCAGTTGCACCACTCCCATGTTGTTGAGAAGCGCGGCGTCCTTCTCCTCTATGTTGAGTCGGTTCAACTCGTCGAACGCCTCCTGGTAGCGCTTCAACTCGAGCAGTGACAGCGATGCGAGGAATCGCGCCTGCCGTGAGAGACGGTGTTCTGCCGGAACGGGGTTGACTGCGGCCAACGCACGTTCGTGATCGCCGAGGTCGTTGTGCACCTCCCACTCGGCGAGGCGCGCGCGCTGAAGCCCAGGCGCGAGCTTGAGCGCTTCGTTCAGAAATGAAAGCCTCGTCTCCGGCGCTTCGGCGATCAGTCCCTTGATGTACTGCTCGAACGCGACGATTGGGGGATGACTTCCCTCCAGTTGAACGGCAGCCGTTGACGAACCGGGCACGAGACGTACGGCAACACGATCGTAGATGTCGAAGATGTCCGCGAGAGGTCCGCTCTCGACGATCTCAGATCCGGCATGACCGGGATCGAGCAGGATAGCCCTGGCGCGAACGGTGAGCGTGTCCCCGGCGAGCGTGACGTTGCCGACGATGACCTGAGAGGCCCCTACCACCTGGCCAACCCTGATGATCGTCGCGCGGCTGAGCCCGCTGATGGCTGGGACGCGAAGCAGATTGAACGAATGGAGCCGCTCCTCGCGCAGCATGACAGGCAAGCCAAGAGCGCGCAGGCTGTCGGACAGGATCACCGCCGACCCTTCCTCGAGCCAAAAGCTGCGAGGCTCCCGGGTTGCGGTTTCGAAAGGCATGACCAGCACACGCGACGCCGTGGCTGGTGCAGGGTTCTGCGCCGCAGCAGGCACGGCCGCGACGCTGTTCAGGAGGACGATGGTCCAGGCCGATATCGCTACGGCCGCCCATCGCCCCGTCATGCGGCTCGGCCGGGGGTGGTGGGCCTGACGGTGACGGACATGGCGCAACGCGTCGCCCCTGTTCCGCGGCATTCCTCCATCACCACATCGGCATCGAGATCGAAAGTGGACATGAGGCGGCGAAGCGCCGAGGCGTAGAACTCGCACAACGGCGACTGGACGTGTTCGCGGACCTCGCAGAACAACGAGCTCTTGAGCTCGACGGCCCCACGCCACTGCCGCCACTGAACCTTGACGCAGGTATCTCCGTAGGTGCTCTGCGCCATCCACTGCGCGACGCTCACGACCATGCGTTTACGAATCGCCGGCGGCATCTTCAGCATCATCTTCTTGCGAAGCGGCGACAGCTCTGCGACTGTCCAGTCCGCCGTGTACTCCCCTGCCCGTGCGGTGATCAGGTGATAGGGCGCCCCCTCGAGGCGGAGGAAGCTGAGAACAGCCGCCAGGGGGGCCAGGCCGATCCGGCCCTCACGAAGCCCCGACGGGTGCAACCAGGCCTCGTAGAATTCGAGCCGCATCGGCAGGAGGTCTGCGATGCCCTGATGAATGCTTGCGACGAGAAGTCGGCCTACAGCCGCATCGGTCATACGCTAATATCTGGGGGTCGGGAATCGACCCCGTCACCGGGGCCTGAATCGCCCCTTATTACTTCTCGGCGGCGATACTGGCTTCGGTAGTGCCCACCGGCTTGGCGCATCGCGGCATTCGTTGTACTGCACTCTCGAATCCAACCGCAATCACCATCGCAGCGCACAGACCGACGAGCATCGACCGACCAGCACCGACCTGCATAACGCAACCACTGTCCACTGACGCGTAATGATTCTGCCCGTTCATACACGCCTTCGCGAGCACCTGACTGGGGTGATCGCCAAACTCTACGCACTCGAGCCCGCGTCCGTGCCGACGCTCGCGCTGGACTACCCGCCAAACCGGGACCTGGGAGACCTCGGCACACCGGCTGCGTTCGAGCTCGCCCGCCGGCTTCGGAAAGCGCCTCGCGTGATCGCCCAGGAGGTCGCGGCCGCGTTCGGGACGCTGGAAGGCATACGTCAGGTAACGGCAGCCTCCAACGGCTACCTGAACTTCTTTCTCGAGCGGCCGGCGTTTCTCCGCGACCGTCTGGCGCCGGCACCCTCCGCGCCACGTCACGCCGGGAAAGCCATCGTCGAGCACACGGCGATCAACCCGAACAAGGCTGCTCACATCGGGCACCTCCGCAACTCGGCGCTCGGCGACACGCTCGTGCGGGTTCTGCGATTCAGTGGCACTCCCGTCGAGGTCCAGAACTACATCGATGACACGGGAGTGCAGGTCGCCGACGTTGTTGTCGGTTTCCGCGTGATCGAAAAGATGTCGCTCGCCGACGTCCAGGCGGTGGCAGACACCACGCGCTTCGATTACTACTGCTGGGACCTCTACGCGCGCGTGGGAGATTGGTATCACCAGGACAAGACGCGCGAGCAATTCAGGGCACAAACGCTGCACGACATCGAACACGGCGGCAACGAGAGCGCCGACATCGCCGCCTTCGTGGCCGATCGCATCGTCCGCCGCCACCTGGAAACGATGGCGCGGATGAACATCGACTACGACCTGCTGACCTGGGAAGGCGACATTCTCCGGCTGAAGTTCTGGGCGCAAGCCTTCGAGGTGCTGAAGTCAAAGGGAGCAGTCTTCCTGCGAACGGACGGACGCCACGCCGGGTGCTGGGTGATGCCGATCCAGGAGGACCTGGACGCAACTCCCGACTCTCCGGACGACGGTGATCCTTCGATTGAGGGAGAAGACGAAGCCGAGGAGCGCGAGAAGGTCATCGTCCGTTCCAACGGCGTCGTGACATATGTCGGCAAGGACATCGCGTATCAGTTCTGGAAGCTTGGTCTGCTCGGCCGCGATTTCCAGTATCGAGTGTTTACGCAGCGGCAGCAGGGCCCGCTGTGGGCGACCTGCAGCGCGAACGGCGTCGCAGAGCATCCGCACTATGGTGGCGCTGCGTACGTCTACAACGTGATCGACGTTCGACAGTCCTATCTTCAGAAGCTGCTCAAGCAGGCACTGATTGCCGTCGGGCATCCCGAAGGCGCGCAACGCTCGCATCACTTCTCGTACGAGATGGTGGCGCTGTCACACCAGACCGCCCGCGAGTTCGGGTTCGCGCCGGCGCCCGACTCGGAAGAGGCTCGAAGGCCCTTCGTGGACGTCTCCGGTCGAAAAGGTCGCGGACTGAAGGCCGATGATTTGCTGGACATGGTCATTCGCAAGGCGCGCGAGGAAGTCGGCAAGCGCAATCCAGAACTTGCCGAGGAGGAAGCGCAGCAGATCGCCAGGCTCATCGGCGTCG
>Ga0070674_100002173_pt1 | contig 10783 bp, 7 predicted proteins | sample KBSM33metaG_FD_65344 | JGI IMG/M metagenome (GOLD analysis project Ga0070674, IMG submission 65344) | Miscanthus rhizosphere microbial communities from Kellogg Biological Station, Michigan, USA - KBS M3-3 metaG | ecosystem: Host-associated > Plants > Roots > Rhizosphere > Soil ...
CGCTTTATTTGCGTTCAGGGTCCATAGGGGACGCTGAACAAACGATCGCTCCCTTTTACCGCGTCGCCGGCTATCCCGAGCTATATATCTTAGGTTCATACGGCGTGGGACGTCGGCAAGTACAGATATTGAATCGAAACGATTGGTGTTGCTTCAGTCAGTTGGTTCATGATCCCGCGACTGCCGGCGGTTTGTCGTTTGATGCGGCGGTCAGAGAGTTTGAGTTGAATGTCAGAAATACTTTGGTTGCGCTTGGGGAACGCGAACTCTTCGCAGTCGAAATCGATGAAGCAGCACCGGGGCATACTTTGACTTGGGACGCGATTTACGACACCATCCTGCCCGAAATCAATGATAGCGGCCGTTACATAGGAGCTGATGGACTTGAAGCAGTGAGCCGCGGCAGCAATCTTTCACCCCTATTCTACGCGAACGGATCGCTAGGAATGTCGAAGCTGACTTCAATGGGCGGCTTTCCAGCAGTGATTCGCGGGCGCATGAATATTTCCGATCTGTTCTATAGAACAAGCGATAACCGGCTCGTCCACTCGCGCCGCCCGCCCGCGAACTGGTCGCAGGCATTGACAGTCGCGGAAAAGGCGATTAGTGATCCGGCTGCGGCCTCACCTGTGCCTGGCCGGATCGACGTCGCGGTGATACTCAGTGATTACAAGGTTTACCACGTCAGCAGGAACGGTCCGACCGAGACCATAGAAAAGGTCACCGACCTCGCAAAAGGATTAGGCCAGCCAACGCTTATCGGCACCGCGCCCGATCAGCTCGATCTCTTTTATCGAAGCTTTAACAGAAAGCTTTATCACGGCAGGAAATTAGGCAGTGGGAATTGGATCGTCCGCGAGGCCGGCGGCCGCATGATCAACTTCCCTACGGCTGTCCGTCTGAATGACGGCAGTTTCCGAGCGTTCGTGACCGGTTTGAATGGGCAACTATGGGAAGCTCAATTCGGAGTCGGTCCCGACGCTCACTGGGAGGAATGGATCTCCGTCTCTGGCCTCGCCAGAGCACCCGGAACGATCGAAGGAAGCCCTTCGGCCGCGGTCATCAACGGGGCCGTAAACGTTTTCGTTCGCACAGCAGACTCGAAGATCCGCCAGTTTACCCTTAATAAAACCTGGAGTTATGCGGATCATGAGGGTGTTTACCGAGGTTCGCCGACGGCCTCGACGGCGGGCGTGTTTGCTCGCAGCGTAAACGGATCGATAATGTTTTTCGATGGCAAAAAATGGAAAGACCTCGGTGGCAACGTAGATTAGATCAAGATCTAAAGTTTTCGGACAGTCAAGAGATTAGAGTGGTAAATGGGTAAAAGCGCCTCAGGGTTGCGATGTTGCGATTCTGGCGTGATATTGCCTCTTAACAAATAACAGAAATCGGACTCCGGCCGGCGACCCTGCACCGCGTTGATCGTCCGCCCGTTAATCGTTCCCGCGTTTCGCGGCATATAGCCACGTCCTTTAGGACGTGGTCAAGATTCGCGAGATCTCCCGCAGGGCGTTTTAACGTCCTTTGAACAAGAGAAAGAAAGGACCTTAAAACGCCCTTTCGTCCATTGATACCAACCCCACTGCCCTACAACCACACGCCTTGTTGCTCCGTTTCAGGGAGCGATCGCCGGTTTACATATTCCTGGGATTCTGCTCGTTTCACTCGCTCACCCTAGCCTATTATATTCGTCGCCTTCAGCGACAGATCCGCCTTTCACAGAAAATCCTATTTAAATCTAGTGTCGTCTATGATACACTATTGCACCAACAGGTCGCAGGCGGCTGCGCACTTGGATCTTTGAAAAAGAAAAAGCAGTAGTCTGTATCTGCAAAAACTCAGCGTGTGGGACGGTGGGACAGCGGGACAGTGGGACAGTTTGGCACGGATCGAAATCAGGTTCTTTTCCGCAGACGTTCCCCGAAGATCTCAGAGATGGTTGCCCCATCGCCGTTTGGAGTGAACTCGATCGCATCGCCTGTTTCCAGTTCGCCGGTTTTCAGGACGGTCAGATAAAAACCGCTGCGGCCGCTTTGCATGAAGCGCTTTAGGATGTCTTTACGGCCGAACCGGATCCCGAGCTTGTAGCATGGATAGCGGGGTATCGTAACCTCAAACTCGGCTGTGCCGATCCGCAGTCGATCACCGGCCCGAACCTCGGTTTCCAGCAAACCGGTCGTCGTCAGGTTTTCGCCGAAAACGCCCCAGGGCAGCTCGGCGTCGGGCAGTTCGTTTTGCCAATACGGATAATGTTCGGAAGGGTAAACGTAAACAGACTTTTCCCGGCCGCCGTGTACGGTCAGGTCGGCCTGCCTATCGCCGGCGAGGTTGAATTGGCCAACGGCGACCTTGCCTTTGACCGGGGATTTGAAAATGGCGGTTGCGACCGGCTCGCCAAGGTACTCAACCAGCCTGGGCATGCCGACATTGACTGACAGAACTTTCATCGCGTGGGTCAGATCTTCGGCAGCGTCATCGTCTCGCCTTCGGAATTCACTTCAAGGTGTTTTGTGGTGGTATCGGTCACACTCGGCGGAACGAGGTCGCCGGTCTTGTAGCGAGATTCGGCCGCCGGTATGAACTCGGTCTGTTGCGGAGGTAACGCGGCATTTGTCGTGTGCACGGGGTTGGGAGTCGCATCGGTAATGTGCGAAAGTCCAGCAAGGTTTCCCTGCTCGGCTTTACGAAGTTGAACGAACTGGGCGATTCCGGCCCCGAGGCTCGTGAACGCCGGGATCAGCATCCAGAACCACCAGCCTTTGCCGATCGAGAAAGAGAGCGCGACCGCAACGCAGAGGAACGCTACGCCGGTAAAGATCTTTACGATCGCTTTGTCCCAGCTGACCGGGCGGCCCCGACGATCGACAAGCTGACGCGGCTGGGGCAATGTGCCGCTCAGCGCGTTCGAAACATTGCCGAGATCGGTTCCGCAGCTCCGGCAAAATTTGCCGGTCTCGGGATTTTGGGTTCCGCATTTGGGACAGAACATAATTCAACTGAAAATGGAAAATACGAAAGTAGAAAATACTCAGTCGATCATTTTGCGTTTTCCGCTTTCCGTTTTGAATTTCTCTCGTTGTCGCCGGGCTTCAAAAAGTATTACGCCGGCGGCCACTGAGACGTTCAATGAATCTATTTTTCCATACATCGGGATTTTTACCAATACGTCGCAGTTCTCGGCGACAAGTCGATGCAGGCCTTTGCCTTCACCTCCGAGCACTAAAGCAGACGCTCTGGTCCAATCCCATTCGGTATGCTCCACCTGGGCATCGGCGCTGGCGCCGACAACCCATACGTTTTGCTTTTTGAGGTCTTCGATGAGCTTGTTGAGATTGGAAACTTTGGCGACCTTGATATGTTCTGTCGCACCGGCGGCAGATTTGGCGACCGTTTCGGTCAGGCCGACGGCACGACGTTCGGGAATAAAAACACCGTCAACGCCGGCGCACTCGGCGGTTCGCAGGATCGCCCCGAGATTTCGCGGGTCTTCGACGCCATCCAGCAGGAGAAGTAGCGTATCGTTGCCAAGCGATCCGAAGATGGCGTCAGGGTCAGCATAATCAGCCGCGGCGACAAAAGCGACGACGCCCTGATGATTGACGTCGCGGCCGGTGATCCGGTCGAGTTGCTCACCAGATACTCGGTCGATCCGCAACCCGGCTGAATGAGCAAGATCGAATATTTCGCGAAGCCGATGATGATTCGACCCGACAGCGATCGACAAACGTTCGACGCGGCCCGATTTGGAACGCAATGCCTCGAGCACCGGCATTACGCCGAACACGATATTTTCATTCGCCGGTTTCCCAACATTGTCGGTTCTCCGTTCGAGGTCGCGGCGAGGGCGTTCGATATTTCGTTTCATTGCAGCGAATGGATTTTAACATTCCGGCATCAGTTAGCTTGACCGTTGAATCGCGAAAATCGCAAAATTTTATGACTATCAAACTCAAAATGAAGTTGTTTACTGTCGAAGAAGCAAACGAAGCATTGACCGACGTCGCCCCGCGGCTAAGGAAGATCCAAAGGCTCTACGCCGAGATCGGTGAACTAAGGGAGTCGGCTAGCGCCGCTGCTGCCGCGTCAAACTTCGGCGGCGGAATGATCGGCGGATCTAATTATGTCGAGGCTCTTTACAATGTCGGAAAGCTCACGACGGAGTTAAACGATGAAGGTGTCCAGTTAAAGGACTACACTCGCGGATTGATCGATTTTCCAAGTATGCGAGACGGCCGCGTCGTTCTTCTCTGTTGGCAACTTGGTGAGCCGGAGCTTATCGAATGGTGGCATGACGTCGAAGCTGGTTTCGCGGGCCGACAACCGCTGTAAAACACGTGTTACGGAATTGTAATTATTGTATAAAAAGAATTTACAGCGCTGAGCGTTCGAAATCGCAGGAAGTTGTTGTTTTTCTGCGCTTTACTGTTGACGACTTAAAGTAAAGTCTGATATTCTTTCCTGGTTTAGTCCTCGGTTACCCCAAGATAATCAAGCGAATTTGGTTTTGGAAAGCCTATGAATTGTCCGGTTTGCAAACGCGAACTCGCGCCAACGTTGTCTATTTGCCTGACCTGCGGAGCAATGATGCATGACACGGTCCGCGAAGAGTTGGAATCCAAGATCGTCAAGCCACCTTCAGGGCCGTTGAAAAGACCTGAAAAGATGTCCTTCGAACCGGTTCTTCCATGGACACCCCAGCCCGTTAAAGTCGCGGCGAAGACGCCGCCAACCGTACCCGAAGTACTTCCCGTTAACAGCGAGGAGCCTGTTAAACCGTCGCCGGTTGAACCCCCTCCAGTCCCGACTAAACCGCGGCCGATCACTGCGCAATTAAGTCGAAAAGATACGAATCCAACTCTCATGGACTTTATGCCGGCGAATCCAACGGTGCCCGACTGGCGTCTTAAGCTCCAGAATTCGATCCGAAAGCGAAATGCGGTATCGACGCAGGACGTTGAGACACCTCAAATTGCCGAGCGTCTCACAGTGAATTCTACAAAACCGGCACAGCAGGTTTTACCCCAAAGGTCCGAACCTATATTGCAGAACGAAAAACTCGCGAACGCGATGAAACGGATCGAGGCCTCAAAGAAGGTCTACGGTTCGGGCGCGGCGGTTGGTATGGCAGCTGCGGCCACCGCAAGGGCAAAGAAATCGCCGCTCCCAGTTCGATCGTTTCCATTCGACGTTGTCGAGCGTACGCAGGCAGCCAGTGCAGACTCGATACCGGCAAAACCGATTGTAGAAGCTCCTAAGCCAAAACTCGTTTCACCGCTCAGGATCGAAAAAAAGAAATTCGACACGAAGAAACTTCCACCGATTCCCGAACCCGAGACCCCGCTTCCGGATGCGATCACTAACGATTCACAGGAAATCGAAGTTGAAACGGAACTGAAAACAAAACTTAACTTCGATCGGTTAAGCTTTCGGAATGCGACTGAACCCGTTGACTTCGAGGAAATCGAGCCCAGCGCCATCGAAGACATCGACGATCTCGCACCGTTTTCAATGCGTTTCGGCGCGGCAGTTTTCGACCTTATAATCGGCGGATTCGCTGCGGCAATTCTTCTTTCTCCCTTTTTGGTGACAGGAACACCCCTCGCTTCCGCGTCAGGCGTTTTCGCCGTTATTGGAGCGGCAATAGCGGTGATGTTCGTTTATTTCACCGCGACGATCGCATTCGTCGGCCGCACATTTGGGATGAAGCTTTTCGCAATAGAGATAATCGATGCTGAAGCTAATGAACTTCCCTCGCTACACCAGGCGGCCGTGAATTCGGCGGTCTATATCCTTTCACTTTTGCTGCTGGGGATAGGATTCGTACCGCTGTTCTTCAACGAAGAACGTCGAGCGATGCACGACATTGTCGCCGGTACGCTTTTGATCCGCGAATACTGAAACATATTCAATTTGAACGCAAGGCGAAAGCTCGCGGGCTTTGGCCTTTTTATTTTGAACGATAAACTCACTTCGTGAATGAGCAGTTGATCGAAAGGGTCGTCCCGGAAATTCGTGCTGCACTTGTTGGACTGAGGTTTAGAGAAGCTTTCCAATTGGGTGATAACCGTTTTGCGCTCGCTTTCGACGGTGACGAATTTCGATTGCTGTTCATAGGAATTGAAACAATTGAGCCGCGCATCTACCTGACCGAACGCCGCCTAAGAGATCTTAAGAAACTAAAGACGAATCCGAGCAAATTCACGGTTGATCTCGCAAGATCATTTGAAGGAAGCGAATTGATCGGAATAGAAAAAGAAGAAAACGAAAGGGTGATCGAACTCGAATTTCGCAACCTTGCGGGATCGATATCGCTAATGGTTCAACTGACAGGGAAATCCGCCAATCTGTTCGTGCTCGATGCGAACAGGCGAATAGTTACCGCGGCGAAGAAACCGAATGAAGACGAACATTCGATAGGCATGGCTTATAAGTTCCCTTCACTGTCGGATTCACAAATAAGTGATAATGACGAACTTCCGCGGCCAGAACTTCCCAGCGGAAGTACGCTTTCTCAAATTCTTGATAAGCACTATTTGCGTCAAGAGGCACAGACCGATTTTCATCAATTGGCAGCTGCCGCTCGCAGAAAGTGCCGAAATGAATGGTCAAAATTGCGACGGTTGATGAAGAATCTCGAGAGCGATTTGGAAGAGCATGGTGATGCCGAACTCTGGAAGCGGTTCGGCGACCTGTTGCTTGCAAGTAAATCCACGGCCTTAAGAAAAGACAGGTCAATTCTGGTGCTTGATCTATTTCAAGAAGCTGCACCTCTCATTGAGATTGAAGCGGATCCAAGCGAATCCGTTACCGAAGCCGCACAACGGTATTTCCGCAAGTACACAAAGGCAAGGAATGCGGCCGCGGAGATCGCTTCTCGAATGGAAACAGTAAGCAAAAAGATCAAAGCAGCTGAGAGACTTCGGGAGGACATTGAGGCCGCTGTCCTATCAACTGATATCGGGTTCTTGGAATCGGTTGTCGGTAGATCGACCAAGACTGAGCTCCCTTCAAAAAAAGTTAAGGTGCAGTCGACGGTGAAAGGTATTCGCTCGTTTACTTCGTCGGATGGTGTCGAGATACTCGTAGGGAAAAAGGCGGGCGACAACGATATTCTTACATCCAAAGTGGCCAATTCGCGGGATACGTGGATGCACGCCGCTGATTACCCGGGAAGCCATGTCGTGATCCGAAACCCGGACCGTAAGGAAATCCCGCAAAAAACATTGATAGAGGCTGCTCAGCTCGCGGCATTCTACAGCCAGGGAAATAAGCAGCCAAAAGCGGCGGTGAACTACACGCTAAAAAAGTATGTCAATAAGCCAAAAGGCTCGGCACCCGGCCTAGTTAGGCTGGCAAGCTTCAAAACGATCTTGGTCGCTCCGGTTTTTCCGAACGTGTCGCCGAAATGATCACTCGCTTACGACACTCGCGACAAGGTCTTCCATCTTTCTTAAATTGGCAGGATTCGCCCCTGTGAAAACGCCGCGCAGGTTACCCTCACGATCCACAAGAAAACTTTGCGGGATCCCTTGGAACTTGCTGATCCTTAATAACTCATTAGTCGTCTTGGCGTTCGACCAAACCAAGGAGTAGTTAAGCTTCATTTCTTGAGCGAACGAATTGACCTCATCAATAGATTCGTCGTCAACATTCAAACCCAAGACCTCAAATCCTTCGTCCCGATGCTCACCTTGCATCTTTACTAGCAATGGCATTTCTTGCCGGCAAAATCCGCACCACGTCGCCCAAAGATTTAACAGTAAGACTTTCCCCTTGTGATCGGCTATTTTTGTGGTTGTGCGGTCGAGGTTTTCCAAATCAGCCTGCGCGAGCTTTTCAGGCAGCGGCGGATATTCAGAATTCTTTATGCCTGACTCCGTCCCCTGGGTGTTCTGGTTTTTCGAAATTGAATTACCCGAGTCATCGTTTGTAGATGATTTTGTATTGGTTGAGTCTGAACAATTTGAAATAGTGAAGGCCAAAACAATAAGTAATGCAAATCTGGTCGAATAAAACTTCATTTAAAGCTACCTTAAATCCTTCAGCTTAAGCATGATCAGCGTACAGAACGCCAACATCCAAAACATTAGCATCAATACGAACTGGTTTAAAATTTCGTTCATCCACGGGTGCAAGAAAGTTACATACCCGCTCAAGTCCGCGGGCACCTTTTTCATTTCGGGTACGACCAGTTCATCGACCATCGATGGATCGCCCGGCTGCTCTGCCTGATAATTTGCCCCGGAGATATTTTTGAAGTTCTCCAGATCCTTTTTTGCTTTCGCGAGGGCCTTTTCGTTCTCTGACTCCACATATTTGTATAAACCGAGACCCTTCGTGCCGGATCGCGCGCCCTCCGCTTCTAAGGTATCGAGCGTTGAAAATCTTTTCATCGTGTCAAACGACCAGGAGGCTGGCATCGTTAAGCTGATCACCTTATTGAGGCCATGTGGCACGCCTCCGATCCCGGAAAACAGGATCTGGGGAATCAGGATCAACGGTACCAAGGTCGAAGCGAGCTGAGGCGATTTGAAGATCGAGGAAACGAAAAGTCCCAGAGCGACCCCGACAAAACCAGTAAGCAGCATTGCCCAGAATTGCGGAATACCAACGAGCTCGCCCGGCATGGCCATCAGTCCGCCAAAATGCAATAACTTTAATGGCAAATAGAGGATCGTACACTGCAGGAATACAACGATTCCAAGCACAAAACACTTTGAGAAGAGATACGGGATGATCCCAAGATTGAACATCCGCTCCCGTTGATAAACGGCCTGCTCTCGAACTATCTCGCGAGCTGAATTCGATGTGCCAAACCAAATAGCAACAAGCGCTATGACGAAATAAAGAAAGTCCCGCGGCCAATCATTGCCCATCACAATGAAGGTCAACAAGGCAATTAGTGGAGGTTGGGCCAGCATTACAAATAGATTCAATCGGTCTTTCGCGAGCACTTCAAAGTAGCGGCGTGAAAGAGTTGCCCATTGACGAATCGAACCAAATATGCCAAGCCTGCGACGCTTGTTCGAAACGCCTGGTTGTAGTGTTCCCAACTGCTTCAATGGTTCTTCGACAAGTTGTTTATATTTTGCCGTCGCCGCATATTTTCGTCGCCATTCCTCCGACGTCTGGTCTTCGAGCTTCATCCGATCAGCTTCGCCGTGCTGCTTCACGCCCTCGTTGACGGGTTCTTCAAGCAACTCATAAAGCTCCTTGAAATTAGGAGCCTTGAAATGAGTTAACGCATCGCTCGGCTGTCCGTAATAAACGACCCGCCCACGCATCAGTATCACGATCTTGTCGAACATGTTTACGTTTTCCATCGCGTGCGTGGACATGACGACGGTGCGGCCGGACTCGGCAACTTGTTTGAAGAGCCGCATGATTCGGTCTTCGGCAGCAGGATCGAGCCCCGACGTCGGCTCGTCAAGAAAGATACAAGAGGGCTTTGTAATTAATTCGACGGCGATCGAAACGCGCTTTCGTTGCCCTCCCGACAGTTTGTTGATAGCAATATTTCTTCGTTCGGTGAGGCCTGTTACGTCCAGCACTTCGTTCACAATCTGATCGATCTCCCGCGATGAGACATCACGAGACAATCGAAGTCGGGCAACGTAATAGAGTGACCTATTGACGCTTAATTCGCGGTGAATTGTGTCTTCTTGTGGAACATAACCTATCGACTGCTTGAGCGAGTCGAAATGTCGATCAAGGTCCAAATTGTTTATCAGAACATTGCCGGTCTTAGGAGGCCGAACTCCATTCATGGCTTCGATCAGCGATGACTTTCCAGCTCCCGAAGGACCCAACACGCCGACAAATTCATTTGGTTGGACGGAGAAAGAGACCGCATCGAGAATATTTATCTGGCCGCCGCGAACCTTTACAGTGCGAGTGACATTTACAACATCTATCCGCATTTTTGATCGGGCGTCGAAAACACCTGCAGCTCCAGATTGATCGACCCTAATAATGAAGGCGCCGATCTGCACATTGTCGTTTGGACGTATCGCTTGTCTGGTTACACGGGTGCCGTTGATGAACACACCGTTGGTCGAGTTAGAGTCCTCGATAAACACTTCACCGCCGGAAAGCCGCAACTTCGCATGATGTTTCGAGATCTGAAGCCCGTCGACGCGGATGTCGTTCGATTCATCGCGCCCGATCGTTAGCTCGGATTTGTTGCCGAACGGGACGGTCATCAAAAGTTGTGGTTCATTTGCGATCTCAGCAAGCGGCCGCGAGGGTGTTCGCCCGAGGTTAGCGACCATCGTCTTCGAAGAATCTGACGTTGCCGGAACGGCGACGTTGCGAAATGCGGGGATTGACCGCTGCCCGGCAAGGCTTGAACCTACCGGTACAATACGCCCTGGCGAGTTGAATATGATTACGGGCCCGCCTAAACCGAGCTGGATCTGGTCGCTGTGATAAAGCGGCGTCGTAGTAGAGATACGCTGACCATTGATAAGCGTGCCGTTAAAACTTTTGTTGTCCTTGATGACGAAATCGGCACCATCGAAAACAATTTCGGCATGACGTCTTGAAACGGTGGTCGAAGTCTTGTCAAAGATCACATCGCAATCCGCTTCGCGGCCAAACCAAACAGTAGGTCTCGAAATGGTTAGCGATGGCTTTGCAGGCGGGCCTGGAATATCAAGCTGAGCCTGCGGCAGTTGCACCGGGGGCGAGGAGGGCTTTGCTGGAATTTGCGGTTCATTTCGTGATTCAATTTTTGATACCGCTGGGCCGGGCGCTGGTTGGTCGCCGGTTTCGTACCAAA
>Ga0070674_100002176_pt1 | contig 10775 bp, 9 predicted proteins | sample KBSM33metaG_FD_65344 | JGI IMG/M metagenome (GOLD analysis project Ga0070674, IMG submission 65344) | Miscanthus rhizosphere microbial communities from Kellogg Biological Station, Michigan, USA - KBS M3-3 metaG | ecosystem: Host-associated > Plants > Roots > Rhizosphere > Soil ...
AAGCACCGCCCATTTGCGAATCAGCGCGGCGATCGGGCCGCGCGTCCGGTGGCGCTGATAGCTGCGGATCGCTGCCACCAGCGACCGAGAAGGATTCCACTCAAACGCGTCCTTGGTCTCGCGCGACCAGTCCGGCTCGGTTGCCGAAATGGCGTGACTCTCAGGCTTGTGCGACATTGGCCGCTACGGGTTCCGACACCGGCTCGAGCGCCTTGGAGTCAGCAGATCTCTCCGTTCGACGTGTGGCCCGCGACACAACGGTTCGGCGCGCAATTGATCCTGCGATGACGAAGGTCAGCGGCATCAAATTCGCGTTCGGGAGCATGTCGGCAACGTTCGCCGCGAGCATCAACGCCAGTCCCGCCGCGATCAGCGCGTCCTCGCGATCAAGCCGCTTGACCGTGCGGTTGAGCCGAAGCACCGGGATGGCGAACATTCCGAAGAGGCCGAGGTAACCCGCCCACCCATTCATGCCGAAGACGATGATCCAGCCGCCGTCGGTGATCGTTACGTCTTTCCCATAAGCGGAGTCATAGACGCGGTTACGGCCCCACGCGCCCCAGCCGAACATCGGCTTCTCGTTGGCCTTGGCAATCAAGATATGCTCGTTGCGAAGCCGCGTCGCGAACGAATCGGCGCGTTGTTCGCTGACGCTCTTCGCTGCGCCGAGGATCTTCTCGACGGGGATCAGCTGCTGGGTCCGAAGCGCCGGATAAGCGCAGACCAGAAGCATGACCGCGCTTGCAACCTTGATCGAGGTGGAGGGGCGGGCAAATACAGCCAGTGGAGCCAAGGTCACCGCGTAGATCGCTGCGCCCAAGGTCTTGCAGGCCGCGAGTTCCGGCACGAGGTAGCTTGCCGTCAGCCAGGCAGGCAAACGAAACAGCTTGATGCGGCAGCGCGCGAGAGTGCAGGCGGCGATCAGCGCCATGGCCACTAGAAGTGCAAGTTCCAGACCCTGATTCATGAAGACGGTGGGGCGGTAGCCACCCGTGCGCACCTGCGAAATGAATGGTGACGCCTCGAATCCATAGACGAGGCGGTGAAGCTGGGGACTAAAGCGGAGCTCAAAGACCATCGGAACACTGTAAAGGACGACAACCGTAACGAGCACCTTGAGGAGCACTCGCTGTCCGTTGGGGGTCGAGAGGAACCTCAGGCCGAGGTAAAGCGCGCTAACAGTGACGAGATTGTCGATCGCCGTTTTCAGCCCGTCGAGCAGATAATAGCCAGGGACTGATAGGTTCCCGACGTGCAGCTCATAGCTGTTGCCGAAAGTGGCCCCGATTGGCGCGAGCACGTAGGCAGCGGCCGCAACGGGCAAAAACATCCCGGGAGCATGCCGCGGCCGAGGCGATCCTTTGGCGAGACAAAGGATGAGGGTCGAGACCACGGTGACGCTGCTCTTGTCGATTGGCGGGAGTAGCGGAAGATCCACCTTGAAGCCGGACGGCAAGAGGAAATAGCCGCCGAGCAGCGACCATGCGGCGGCGGCCTCCAGCGGCAGGAGCAAGAACAGAACCGTCGCGACGACGGGCCAGCCTAGCAAAACAGCATAGGCGACACTGTTAGCTATCGTCCGATACCCCGACTGGCTTGCAACAATGACATTGCAACCCTCCCTAAGCCATGGATAGCGTGGCAGCGATGTGCAGCGCCACGAGAAAATTATTGGGGTCGGGATGGGGCTGAAGATCACCTTCGTGCTGCCACACCTGACCCTTTCCGGCGGCAACAAGGTCACCCTGATGTACGCGGACCGCCTCGCAGCGCGCGGTCACGAGGTGACCGTCGTTCATGGCTGGATGCCGCGTATGAGGGACAGGCTTGCCCAGCGGCTGTTCGGCCGCCGGCCCGATATTTCGATCAGCCCCAGGGTGCGCCTTCTCCTAGCCTCGAGTAGCAATTACGATCGGATTGCGGAGTCGCTTCCCGACGCGGATGTCCTCATCGCAACCTGGTGGCATACCGTCGAAGCCGTCGCGAACGCGCCCGAATCCAAAGGCCGCAAGTTCCACCTGGTGCAGGGCCACGAAGTCTTCTCCTATCTCCCGGCGCGCTCCGCTGCGGTGTATCGGCTGCCGTTTCACAAGATCGTCGTGTCGAACTGGCTACAAGGATTGATGCGCGAGCTTTACGGCAGCAGCGCGACGACGTTGGTCATCAACCCTGTGGACGTCGAGCACTTTGTCCGGACGGAACGATCAAGAGAGGCCATTCCGGCCGTTGGTACGGTCTATTCGGCTGGCGCCGGCAAGAACAGTGAGATGGCCCTCGAAGCAGTCCTACGGGCGCGAAGCAAAATCCGGAATCTCAAGCTTGTCTGTTTCGCGTCAGAGCCGTTGCCGGATCATTGGCTCAAGCAATCCTTTGTGGAATTTCATCTGCGTCCCGACCAGCACCAAATCCCAAAAATCTACCGCGAGTGTGACTATTGGCTCTTCACGAGCGAATCAGAAGGCTTCGGCCTCCCGATCCTCGAAGCCATGGCGGTCGGTACTCCAGTGATCGCGACCAGCGCGGGTGCTGCGCCCGACCTAATTACTGAAGAAACGGGTGCGCTCGTCACTCTCGATGCCGCCGATATGGCCGATGCGATTGTCAGGCTATACGCCCAGCCAGAGACTTCATGGGAGGCGATGTCGCGCGCGTGCCGCGCGGTCGCCGAACGTCACGATATCGAGACGGCGGTATCTGAATTTGAGACAGCCTTAGCGGAGGCCTAGCCGCGCTAGAAGAACGGTGCGATGCTGACGATGTCACCGCTTCGCACTTTATGGCCCGTTCGGAGATTGCATTGGAGCCCGCCGCAAATCTCTCCCAAGCCTTGAGGATATTCTTCAAGGCGCTTTCCCCGCGGCGACGGCGCCAGGGGTTCTTGACCCTTCTACTGATGCTTGTCGGTGCCGGCGCCGAGATGCTGGGCATCTCCGCGGTCCTGGTCTTCCTTACGGTCATCACGAGCCCTGAGCGCTTAACGTCGTCGCACGCATGGCAAGTCGCTCAGTCTTCCCTGCATCTCGACGGGAGCCCGATACTGATTGCTACCGTCGCGTTCATCCTCGTCATGATCCTGAGTGGCATTGTTCGAGTGGCGCTGATTTGGGCGGTCAACTCGATCGTCGTCAATGCGGGCCTCGACTTCACAGCCCAGGCTTTCCAGAGGGTGACCCGCCAGAAATATAACTTCTATCTCAATACCGGCTCTGATGTGATCGTCAGCCGGATGGAAAAAGTCCACCATTCCAACAACATTCTGCAATTCGGCGCGCAGGGATTTGTGTCGGCTGTCGTGGCATTCCTCATCATCATCTTTCTGCTCGCGCTAAATACGACGATCGCGCTGACGCTCGGAATCGTTCTGGTCGGATCGTACGTTGGGATCACAATCCTCACGCGATCGATCCTGGCCCGGAATTCTGAGATACTGGCCGCGGCCCATGCGGAGCGGGTCAAGCGCATCCAGGAGGGCGTAGGCGGCATTCGCGACATCTTGATCGACCGTTCGCAAGGCGTGTTCCAGGCGGACTTCGAACGCTGCTGCGACCGCATCCGTCGTCCACAGTCCATCAATTCCGTGATCCCGAACGCGCCCCGGATCGTGGTTGAAGTCATGGGGATGGTCGGAATTGCGGGGCTCGCGTTGTTCCTGTCCGCGCGCGGCGGCGGGCTCACGGCCGCATTGCCGCTGCTGGGAGGGTTGGCGATCGGCGCGCAGCGGCTGCTCCCGCTTCTCCAGCAAGCCTATTTCGGCCTCAGCTCATTCTTTGCGAACCGACAGGCCGTTCTCGAGGTTGCGGGCATGTTGGCAATGCCGGATCATCTCACCACGGCAGAGCCAGGCGCCCGGCGTGACCTCGCGTCGGTTATCCAGTTCGATGCTGTGAGCTTCGCTTATGTCGACGAGCTTTACGTTCTGCGCGATGTCTCGTTCGGAATTCGCAAAGGCGAGCGCATCGGGATCGTCGGAACGACGGGCTCGGGAAAGTCGACCTTGACCGACCTCCTGCTCGGCCTTCTCGAACCCACCAAAGGTCACATCCTGATCGACCAAAAGATGCTCGACCGAGATAGCCTGGCCGGCTGGCAAGCGCAGGTGGCCCACGTACCGCAGAGCATCTACCTGTCCGACGACAATCTCATTGGCAACATCGCTTTTGGCGTGCCGCGCGACAGCATCGACATGTCGCTGGTTGAGAGTGCCGCCCGCGCCGCTGGTATCCACGACTTCATCATCGGCTTGCCCGAACAATATCAGACCCGTTGCGGGGAGCGCGGGGTGCGCTTGTCAGGGGGGCAGCGCCAGCGCATCGGCATCGCCCGCGCGCTTTACAAGCGAGCGACGGTGCTGGTCCTCGACGAAGCCACCAGCGCTCTCGACAACGAAACCGAAAAGGCAGTCATGCAGTCGATTTCGGGGCTGTCGTCCGACATTACGATTGTGATGATCGCTCACCGGCTCACCAGCCTCGCCGAATGCGGCAGGATCCTGCATATCGACGGCGGGCATGTGACCGAAGTCCCCCCAAGTTCAGCGGGGATCCGTAAAATGTCCGCGAGGAAGCGCTAGTCCGACTTATTGCGGTATCGGCGCCAACTGGTGCTTCGGGAAGCCCGAGGGCCATGGAACACCGGCGCCGACCATATCGGTGCCATTACCGAGATCGCCTGACGAGCAGCTCAGATGCCCGTTAATACAATATTGCTGCCACGTGGCTTTGACGGTCGGCGACCAGGCTTCCCAATAATCCATGTGGAAGGTTGAACCGCCTGCAGCCCCGGGAACCATCTCGTCCGAGCTGAGGTGCCACTTCGCAAAGTTCGAATCGACCGTGAAGTAAATGAGAACTTCCATGTTCGGGATCGGATACGGGTGATCCGCTGTGCAGGCGTTGAACAGCTGTCCGGTATACCAGGGCCCGGTTGCGTAGGCCATGTGCGAGCGGTGATCGGGCGTGTCGAGGCTCAGCCCGTCCCAGCAGCTCGGTGAGTTGGCGGCGATGACGACTTGCGCCCCTACGGGACAGCCGGCCGCAGCGACCTGGGCAAGGTTGGCGTAATTGCCGGTGGCCGAGCCGCGCGAGACCGATCCGTCCTCGCTGTCCACGCACGAATAGGTGAAACCGCCAATGGCCGGCAGCGACATGGTCTTCATGTTGTAACCGAAGACATAGCGGATGCCGTTCGGAAGATCGACGCACTGGCCAAGGCTCTGATACTGCGAGCTAAGCGGCCGACACATCGGGTCGCTCGCGGAATTGCGCTTGTAGTAGAGCTTGATGTAGTCCGGCTTTACGACATGCCCCACCCCGTCGAGCATCGCCGGGAACCAGTAAGCGGAGCGGTTGAACGGGGTTGAGGACTGGCCGCAGGTCGTTCCGCCTGACGCGCGCAGCGACTGGTAGTTGGAGCTCGCGTTCGTTCCCGAATTGCCGAAAAACTGATGGAGATGGCTCACCCCGGGCTGTCCGGGGGACACCAAGGGATCGTCCCTGACAAGCTGGCCGGCCGTGCAGAACATGCGGAAGGCGGCCGCTCCGTCACCTGCCGGGGTGGGCGTGCCGCCGCCAACGCCCGCGGGGTAGCTCGTCCGCTCTATTCCCGAAGTGCCATCGAAATTATCGGCCACGGCGGCTTCGCCGACCAATGCGATCGGGGCGGGCACCACTGCCGCCGGAGTTGTCGGCGCCGGAGTTGGCGTCGGCGTCGGAGTTACCACCGTCGTATCGGCACTGGAGTTTGAGTCGGCGGGAGCCGCGGTGCTGACGCCGCACGCGGCAGCAAGGGCCATCGGGGCAAGCGCCGATAAATGCAGTGCGCGCTGAACGAAACTCCGCCTTAACATTGGATTACCCACCCCGGATTAACAGAAATTTCTTTTCTTTGTAAGCGCTTGGCGTAAACTGCGGTAAAAGGGTTGAGAAGGTTCTAACGCGGTTAAGCCTGCGAATTTGACGGCGTATCCGACGAAATGCTCCGTTTGAGAGTCGAGCGGCGATCAAGCGGCGAATTTGTCGGCATATTCAAGAAACGCTTTGTCCGATAATCGACCGGCTCTCGGACTAGGCTTGGCCGCCGCCGCGGGTACGCAGCCATTCCTTGGGAGTGCCCCGCCTCGCAAGCCCGAGATAGAGCGGCAGCTTCCATACCAGATAAAGCGGGATACGTGCCAGGCCGCCGACGCTGACGAACCGCGATCCGCCACGCAGCCAGGCGGCGGCGAGGGCCGCGCCCGCCAGCAACAGCGCGCCGGCAAGGATCAACGGCGGCCAAGCGCCGGCCCCGGTCATGCCGGCGACAACGGCGGTGATTGTCAACAACGCGATATCCAACAGGATCAGCAGTGCGAGTGGGGGAATCATCAGGTCGAGCGCCGCCAAGAGTTCCTGCAAATCAGCGCGGCGAAGGCTTTTCGCCAGCATCCCGGGGCCGGAGGCGATCGCGTGCGCGAGGAACCCTCCTTCCCAGCGGCGGCGTTGGACCAGCGTGTTGCTGCCGGTCTCGGGCGGGCTCCATACTTCCGCCTCCTCGACGAACAGTGGCGGACGACCGGCCTCGGCGAGCTCGATGCCCATCCTCAAATCCTCGACGATGTCGGCCGTCGCAAGCTGGTCCCGGTCAAAGGCCGACCACGGGATCGCCATTCCGGTCCCCAGGAGGTGCACTCGACCAGTCAGCCGCTGAAGCGCCCGCTGCCGAACCACGTTCCTGATGAAAAAGGCAAAAGTGGAAATTTGGACTGCTGGGGAGGATGGGGGAGCGGGGTCGAGCAGGTAGGCTGCCTGGCACGGCCGGTCGGTCGCCACACAGGCGGAAATCAAGCGATGGAGGCTGGCGCGGTCGATGCGGCAGTCCGCGTCGACGATCACGACCAGGTCCGGTGGCGCGGCATGGAGGTGGCGCCGAGCGAAATCGAGCGCGAAGCCCTTGCCCCGACGGTCGGCGTCGCGTCGCTCAATCACGTCCGCTCCGGCGCGGCGCGCCTCGGCAGCCGTCGCGTCGCTGCAATTGTCAGCAATGACGAGGATCCGTGCGATCCCCGCGGCGGCTGCCTGCAAGTCGACAAACGTCGAGCCAATGATCGCCTCCTCGTCATGTGCCGGAACTATGATCACCGCGTCGGGCGAACGACGTTGCTCGAATGATAAGGGCTTGACCGACGCCAGTCCGACCAGCAGCTCGACCGCGAAGCAGAGAGTCAGCACGATGAGCGGCGCGAGGATCAACGCAAGCAGGATTGTCACGCCTTCGAACCTATCACCTATGTCGCCACGGGGTGAAGCCGTCCCGAACGGGGACCGGCGCAACTTGCGGCGCACAGTACGAAAGTTTAGCCTCGACAACTGATCGCGGGTGAGAGGGGCCGAGGTTGCGCCACGAGGGTAAGGGTTTGCTTGTGGAGGTCGTTCCACCGCCGGGTCGGCGGCTGATCTCGCTGCCCAATTTTCTGCTGGCGATCGGCCTCGCCGCGCTGGTTTTGCCGACCATGGTCCAGGTCGCGAAATTCAGCTGGTCAACCGAACAGGGCGGACACGGGCCGATCGTTCTGGTCACCGGCATTTGGCTGCTGTGGCGCGAGCTCAAGTCGGCCGCACCCGCAATGAGGCCTGGCAAGCTTTTGCCGGGGCTGGCGATGTTGGCGCCGCTGATTGCGATATTCATCGTCGCGCGCATCACCGGCGTGCTCGAGATCGAAGCTTTTGCGATGTACGGAGCGCTGATCGTCGGCGCTTATCTGCTGTTCGGCGGCGAAGTGCTGCGGACGATCTGGTTCCCGTTGGTCTACCTCGCCTTCACGCTGCCGCCCCCGGACACGGTGGTGGCCGCCGTCACCCAACCGATCAAGATCCGCATTTCCGAATGGGCGGTGTCAGTGCTGCATGCCGCCGGCTACCCGGTCGCAAGCTCGGGCGTGACGATCCAGATCGGCCAGTACCAATTGCTTGTCGCGGCCGCTTGCGCCGGCCTCAATTCGATCGTCACGCTCGGCGCTCTCTGCCTCTTCTATGTCTACCTTCGACATCGCACCAATTTCACGGCTTTCGTCGTGGTCGCCTTGGCGGCGATTCCCGTCGCGATGTTCTCGAACTTCGTCCGCGTCATCGTCCTGGTTCTGGTGACCTACTATCTCGGCGAAGCCGCTGCGCAGGGCTTCCTGCACGATTTCGCGGGCTTGCTGATGTTTGCAGTCGCACTCCTGACGATCTTTGCGATCGACCAAGCCGCGACGCCCTTGTACGCCAAGCGCACCGGCGGCGAAGCATGAGGCCGGCCGACGACAGCTTCAGCGCGCCGGAGGTTGACCGCCGCAAGGTCTTGCTCGGATTGCTGTTCGCCTCGGCGGCGGCGCTTGCGGCGTGGCGCCAGCCGAGGACGCGCCTCGACTATCTTGGCCGGCAAAAGCTCGGCGATCTGGTGCCAGAGACCATCGGCCGGTGGAAGTTTGTCGCCGCGAGCGGGCTCGTCGTCCCACCGGAGGACCAGCTTTCCCGAACGTTGTACGGCCAACTGCTGACGCGGGTCTATTCGGACGGCGATAACCCGCCGGTGATGCTCCTGATTGCACAAAGCGCCGGCCAGACGGGCATTCTCCAGGTGCATCGACCGGAAACCTGCTACCCAGCGAGCGGCTTCCAGATTTCACCGGTGACTCAGCACGATGTCCCGCTTGGCGGAGCCACGCTGACGACCAATGCGCTGACCGCGACCAACGACGGGATGACGGAAAACATCATTTACTGGACCCGCGTCGGCGACCGGATCCCGACGACATGGAAGCAGCAGAAGCTTGATGTCGCCGAGGCGAACTTGCGCGGGGTGATTCCCGACGCCGTGTTGGTGCGGGTTTCCACGGTCAATAGCGACGAGGCGGCGGCGCGCTCCACCCTCGACGAGTTCACAAGGCTGCTGATCGGGTCCGTTCCGCCAGCCAGGCGGGCCATTTTTATTGCTTGAGATGCGAAGCCGGCACCGCTCCTACGAGCTTGAGGGCCGCTGAAAGGGCTTCAGGAAATAAGCGATGAATCCGAGTGTCGCGAGCAACAGGGCGATCGCTACGACGTCCTGCCCCTTGTTGCCGAAGTAATTGGCGACCCCGCAGCCGACGCCTGCGCCGAGATAGTAAAGCAGCGAGACATCCTTTTCAGCAGCGTCGCTGGTCGAGCGTTGCAGGAAGAGCACAATCAGTCCGGCGAAGATCGCCAACGACAGCCAATCATAGATCGTCTCCATCTCGGCTTTCCCTTCGTGGCGCCTGCTGGAACCCAATAATGCCTCATGCTATGACTGGAATATCTTCTTTTTCAACGGGGTCTCTAAATGGGTCAGCGCATTGTTTTGGCGATCGTTCTCGCGTGTATCCTTTCGTCCTGTGAAAAGAAGCCCGGGGGGCAGACCGTCGCAGTCGTCAACAACGAAGAAATCACCGCGGCCGACTTGAATGCCGAGTTGAGCAATTCGAATGTCTCCGCAACCGACGCCAGCAAGGATGCTCGGGCCCAGGCGCTGGAGCGTCTCATCGATCGCCGCCTACTTGCCCAGCAGGCGAAGGCCGACGGCCTCGACAAGTCTCCAGAGTTCCTCAACCAGCAGCGGCGCACGACGGAGGACCTGCTCATCAACATGCTGATGTCTCGGCAGGTCAACACGCAGCAGCTTCCGTCGGCAGCTGAAATTGCGAAATTCGAGGCTTCCCGGCCCGGCATGTTCGCAAAGCATGAAGTGTGGACGCTGGACACTATCAACTACCCGCTTCCCAAGGATCCAGCGGTTGCGGCCAAGATCACCGCGGCCAAATCGCTTGACGAGATCGCGCAGGCTCTGACCGCGGCCGGAATCCAGTTCACGAGAGCTCCCAGGCAGTTCGACAGCGCGATGTTGCCGGCTAGCCTCTACGCGCAGCTAGGCAACCTTGCGCCCGGCGAGCCGTTCATCGCTCCCGGCCCCGGCAGGGCCGTCGCGAGCGTTATCACGGAGCGTAAGGCAGCCCCCTTCACGCCGGAACAGGCGCGGCAGCTGGCGCTGTCGCAAATGAAGCGCGAAAAGATCAATCAGCTGGTGACCCAGCGCGTCAAGGATCTCAAGGCCAAGGCCAAGATCGAATTTCAGCCGGGATTCGGTCCGCCCAAGCACTGACGAGGATCAGTCCTCGTCGGTATCCCTGCTCGCGTAATATTCGCTCGCGTAGCGGTCTTCGATGCCATAGCCTTCGCTGACCATTCCGCCGCGGTATTTGTTGAGGACGACGCCGATGAGGCGGTCGTGGCCGAGCATTTCCACGGTAGCAGCGATTTCGCGCTGGGTGGTCTTTCCGTCCTGGGCCACGATCATATAGCCGTCCAGCGCCTCCATGATGATCGCGGCATCGTCATTGGCGAACACCGGCGGCAAGTCGCAGATGAAATAATTCCGTTCGTCGGAGCTGCGCATCGCGCGGAACAATTCCGATCCGCGCTCGCTCGCGAGCAATTCGGCAGAGTGAACGGCCCCCGGAAGGCTGGGGATGACGATGAGATCCTGGCCCTGAGGCATGAAGCCGGGGAGACCGTTTCGAGCCTCCGACTGTTCTAGATACTCGACGACTCCTTCGGTGGCGTCGATCCCGAAGATGTCCTTGATCGTGCCTCGCCTGAGGTCGAGGTCGATCAGATAGGTCTGGAAACGCGGGTCACGGCTCATCGCCGCGGCGACGTTGGACGAAACGAATGACTTGCCGACGCTGGGGGTTGCCGAAACCACCCCGAGCATTCGCCAGCCGCGCTCGCGCTGGATGGTGA
>Ga0070674_100002177_pt1 | contig 10774 bp, 9 predicted proteins | sample KBSM33metaG_FD_65344 | JGI IMG/M metagenome (GOLD analysis project Ga0070674, IMG submission 65344) | Miscanthus rhizosphere microbial communities from Kellogg Biological Station, Michigan, USA - KBS M3-3 metaG | ecosystem: Host-associated > Plants > Roots > Rhizosphere > Soil ...
ACTCGTTTTGGCACTACGATTCACATCTTAAAATTCCGAACTATGAAGCGGGCGTACAATGGCATAACGCCAGAGGAGGGCTTTGAAAAAATGGGTCGGCCGGAACTTATAAAGCAATACCGCAAAAATGGCGACCAGTTGCCAAACGACCCTCGAATTGGTGGCGTTGGACGATTTCTGCGAGCGACCAGTCTCGACGAGCTGCCGCAGCTATGGAGTGTATTCAAAGGTGATATAAGCCTAGTCGGGCCACGGGCGCTAGATGCATTCGAGATTGAGCAATATGCCAAGAAAAATCTGATTTTGAGTGTAAAATCGGGCCTAACTGGCCTGGCGGTGGTATCCGGCCGCCAGGGCATCAGCTTCGATGAACGACGCAAACTTGATTTGTATTACGTACAAAACTGGAGCTTTTGGCTAGACATGACCATCCTGCTAAAAACTATCCGCGTCGTGCTTGAACGCCTAGCTAGACGGGGTGCGCGGTACTGATGGCTCGGAAAAAGCGTAAGCAGCCAATCAGAGTTGCCATAGTACACGACTGGCTGGTAGGTGGCGGCGCAGAGCTGGTAGTAGAGCAGCTACACAAACTATACCCAGATGCCCCTATCTACACCTCCTATGCAACCCGCGAGTGGCGTCAAAGGCTCGACGACCAGGTAAGAACTGGGTGGCTGCAATATTTGGGGTTTATGCGTAAGTTCATCCCACTGCTACGCATATGGTGGTTTACGCATTTAAATTTCAAAGATTACGACTTGGTCATCAGCAGCTCCGGCGCCGAAGCTAAAGGCATACACGTACCACACGAGACCGTGCACATAAACTACTGCCACGCACCAACACACTACTATTGGAGCCGGTACGACCAATACATGCAGCACCCGGGCTTTGGCGCATTTGACTGGCTGGCACGGATAGGTCTGCGTGCCCTGGTAGCACCCCTGCGCAAGTGGGATTACAAGGCAGCGCAGCGCCCCGACTATATGATAGCCAACTCCCGCCACATCCAGCGCGAAATCAAAAAATATTATGACCGTAGCAGCACCGTAATCCACCCACCAGTGTATATAGAGCGTTTCCAAAAAGCCGAAAACCAAAAGCTTCCCCGGCGAGGGTTCCTGGTAATAGGGCGACAGACTCCCTACAAGCGGTTTGATATAGCCATTGAGGCTTGCAATGAGCTAGAGCAACTTCTAACGGTCGCCGGTGACGGCCCAGACCATGGGCGATTGCGCAAGCTTGCTGGACACGATATTACCTTCCTGGGCAAAGTTTCTGATGCGGTTGCCGAGCACGAACTTGCCAGTGCCGAAGCACTGATCTTCCCTGGCCTGGATGACTTTGGTATCACCCCTGTAGAAGCCATGGCAGCTGGTACTCCCGTCATCGCATACAAGGGGGGTGGCGCACTCGACTACATACTGCCTGGCAAGTCTGGCGAGTTCTTTACCGAACCGACGGCAAAATCACTTGCAGAGACGCTCCGAAAGTTTAAACCGGAGCGCTACAGCCATCCAGCAATCTCAGTGTTTGCGCAGCGTTTCTCTCGAGAGAATTTCCAGCAAGCTATGAGAAGCTATATACTAGAAACATTGAAATGAGTAAGACGAAGGTAGTTTTTGTAGGCGGCTACGGCCGCAGTGGCAGCACGATCATAGACCTGCTGCTAAACCGCGTGCCAGGCATTATAGCCGTGGGTGAACTACGTCATACGTTTGGCAGAGCGCTGGGCGACAACGAACTGTGCAGCTGCAGCAAACCGTTCCGAGAGTGCGAGTTCTGGGGCGCTGTGTTAGCAGAAGCGTTTCCAGACGGTGTCGACCGAAAGCGCGTGTATCACGCCATAAAGTACTTTAACCACATAGTCGCTCTCCCCCTTTTGCGCTTCCCTAACCTTATGACCAGCAAGATGCGCGAGGACGCCCAACTATACCGTGAGACATTTGCCGCGCTCTACCAAGCCATCGCCAAGGTGTCTGGTGCCAAAGTGATAGTAGACTCCACCAAATACCCCGTGCACGGCTGGTTCCTGCGCACCATACCCGAGTTAGATCTGAATGTGATGATGCTGGTACGTGATCCACGGGCCGTGGCCTATTCATGGCAGCGACGGCGTTTACGTCCTGAGGTGCATTGGGAAAAGCGGGAAATGCCCCGCCATGGCATAGTACGAAGCGGCTTAGCCTGGAACCTATCAAACATCCTGACAGTAGCGCTGCGCAAGACTGCTAGCGCGTACCGCGTGGAGCGGTACGAGGATTTCGTAGCAGACCCGGCAGGCGAACTTGCGGCTATTGCCTCATTCTCTCTGGGCGAGCCGACTAACCTGCCGCCTACGCTATTCGAAAAACAACCGCACGTTCCGCACACCATTGCCGGTAACCCCGTCCGTATCGGCAGCGAGCAAGTACGCGTAAAAGACGATAACGAGTGGCGTACCATGCCTCTCGTTAAGCGCCTGATGGTAGACATAGTCTGCCTGCCTGGCATGCTACGCTACAAGTATCCGTTGCGAATTAAGAAATCAGCTGCTGCATCGCGGCTTCATACTGGCGAGCCTTCTCGCTCCAGCTACAGTTAGTAATCGTGTAGCCACGAACCGCTTCGCGACTCAGGCTGCGCTGCCGCAGCTCACGCGTGATCGTCTGCACATACGCCCGGGCGTCACCTGGTTGCACCAAGATACCGTTCTGGCCATCGACGATTGCATCGGGTATACCCTCTAGGTTTGAAGCCACCACAGTTGCGCCGCAGGAAGCTGCCTCGAGCGCTACCAGGCCAAGCCCCTCCATATCGTTCGGTACCGGAATGTTTGGCATCACAAATATATCGGCGACATTGTAGAGCATATAGAGTAGTTCGTTTGGTATACGACCCAGTAGTTTTACGTACTCTCCCATACCACGGTCAGCAATCGCCGCCTCTATAACTTCCCTATCCTTGCCATCTCCCGAAACCAGATAGAGTATCGAGGGGTCTGCCGCAACAAGCTGCGGCAACACGTTGTCTATAAACCAGAGCACGCCCTTGCGACGCACAAACCGGCCATTACTGTGCAAGAGCTTACTCCGCTGCAACTGCTGCAGCGGTATGCCGGTCATCCGGGCAATCCCAGCCAAGTTCTCGTCGCGGCTGGCGCTATTGTAGAAGCTATCACTGACACCATTCACAATAACGAATGGATGAGTACCTGGAAACGCTTTTTCTACCGTTTGCTTGGTGTCATTACTGACGGTTACCAGTAGGTTTTGCCGCTTTACGAAGGGTGGAACCACGAGCTTATAGAGTGGGTTGTTGTAGGTCGCTTCTTTACCGTGGATAGTAATGAGCGTCGGGCGACGCAGCAGAAGCCGGAGCATTGAACCCAGCGGCGCCATGAGGCCGTCCTGCAGATAGATGACATCAGGCCGACTTTGGAGGCCCGCAACAAGCGCCTGCACAAACAGCCACGGGTACACCACCGGCAGGAGTTTGTTTGCACCGCCCCATTTCACGAGTGTTACCTGATTTTCTTTATTAGCGGCCAGCGCCATATAGAGTTCGTAGGCAGCGTTTTCCATACCTCCCGTGCTCGGCGGGTATTTTCGGGTGACAAATAAGATGTGCATAGCAAAACTCCTTAGTTGGGCCTTATTGTAGCAAAAATGTAATACTTATAGCGACCCTACAGTGTAAAATAGAATCTATGACCAAACTACTACAGTCACCAGCCCTTCGGAAATGGGGCATGCGTTTTGTTCCACTTATTTTTTATGCTCTGTTAATCATTTTTCTAGCACTGTATTTACATAGTGTAGATTTTTCCAAACTTGCCCATCTCCAGCTAAACTGGTGGTACTTGGTGTTCGCTAGCATATTGGCGCTCGTAACCCGTTACTTGGGCACCTTTACCTGGTTTGCCATCCTACGAAGCCTTGGCGCCACCGACCTGCATTTGCAGAAGCAGCTCATCTACGTCTACGCCAAGGCCTGGATGGGTCGCTATATACCTGGAACCGCACCGTGGATTCTGGGCAAAATCTACTTTGCCTCACAACACGGTATCTCCAAGCAGAAGTTAGCCGTAAGCTCGTTGCTTGAAGGGGGCTTGCAGATCGTGACCATGCTGGTATTTTCACTGGGCTTGCTCATCTTTGATAAGCGGCTGGATGTACTTGGTGATGGCTTTAAACTACTGATGATATTCGTGGCTGTAGTGGGTGTCGTCATCCTGATACCCAGCGTCTTCAACCGTATGTTCAGTCTGGCCTACAAGCTCGTGCGCCGCAAGACTTTGGATCCTGAGCATCTGGCCACGTTCCAAACCGTACTGTGGGGCACTTCGCTCTATCTGGCAAATGCGATCGTAAACGGCCTGTCACTGTTCTTTATCGCCAAAGGTGTCGACCCCTCACTCGCCTACAGCAACATACTATTCGCCATGGGCGCTGCTAGCCTGGCCGGAGCTGCCAGTATGCTCGCCATCTTTGCGCCAAGTGGATTAGGTGTGCGCGAGGGCATACAGCTGGTGCTCTTCAGCCTTATCATGCCCAAAGAGCTTGCTCTGGCAGTCACTATCATCACCCGCCTTTGGAGTGTGGGTATCGACTTCGTATTCTTCGGTTTGAGCAAGCTTATCGCTGGCAGATCGGTAACCAGCCAAGCCCCTATCGACCTAAAGCACGCCCCACAGTCGCTCAAATAGCAGGCGCTGCATAGCAGCCGCACCAGCGTCCTCCACTACCACTCCGTATGGGGTGGTGTCGTTTGATATGGAAATGCTCGCCACCTTGTCACCATAGATAATGGTATAGCTCGATATTGCAACTTCACTCGGCTCGGGAAGCCATTTGCGCTCACTTGCCACCGCCTGCTCACCGCCTTCGCCCACGGCGATTACCTTCACTGCAATGCCTTCACGGATACGACGTTCGGTAAATTCTGGAAATTTGCGGTAAATATACTGCCTGAGTGGCCGCGACGAATAGACACAGTACTCTGGCACATCAAGCTGCACACAGGTCTGCAGTACATCTTTTAGGATAGCCACTACGCCCTCGTCATCTTCATAGTAACGCACCAGTGGCCGGCCCTGCGGTCGGGCCTTTTTGGCAAGCAGCTCCGGGATAAGGTCCTGTGCCTTTTGCTGGGTTTGCCATAAATCTTTGCGGCGATCACGGATGAGATTGTAGATTTTTTCGGGTGATTCGGCAGTAAAGTATTCGCGTTGGCCATTCCGGCGGGTGTTTACCAGGCCAGCAGCAATCAGGCGCTTTATGGCCTCGTACGTTGTGCCGCGGTTGATGCCACTTTGCTGAGCCACTTTGCGCACCGACACAGTTTCCAAGTTCAGAAGTGCCCAATACGTCTCAGCATCAGTCTCTGGAAAGCCAAGTTCCTTTAGCAGTTTCTGCACAGTAAATCTGTCATTTATCATATAGCAAACTATGCGTAACACCTGTTATTTTGTCAATAAATTGTTGCCATTTTTGTTGCACAATGAGACGTTCAGGGCTATAACTAAGCTCTATCATTAAGATAAATCATGAGAACGTCTGGCTATCGACCTATATCAACCAAAGCCAAAGGAGTGACAGAATTTATGTGCGGAATCGTAGGATACATCGGTCAACAACAAAAAGCAGTCGACGCAGTACTCGATGGACTGACGGCGCTGGAATACCGCGGCTATGACTCTGCGGGCATCGCCTACCGGGACGGCGACAAAATAATAGCCATCGACAAGCAAGTGGGGCGCGTACAAGCGCTTCGCGACAGCCTAGGCGACAGCAAGCAATCAAATAGCGCCATTGGCCACACCCGCTGGGCAACTCACGGCACACCTACAATTGGGAATGCGCATCCGCACTACAATACCGATAAAACCATCGCCGTGGTGCATAACGGCATCATCGAAAACTATGCCGAGCTACGCGACCACTTGAAAAAACAGGGTTATGTATTTGTTTCCGAGACCGACACCGAAGTCGTGCCGCACTTAATAGATTTCTACCGCCGTTCCAGCAACACATTCCAAGAGGCACTCGAACAGACGCTTGATCAGCTGCGTGGCGCCTATGCCCTGGGCGTTATGACTAGCGAAGAGCCGGATGTGCTGTATGCCGCCCGTCTTTCGAGCCCACTGGTGCTAGGCGTAGGGAATGGTCTGTGCATAGTCGCTTCAGACCCATCGGCGATTATGGAGCACACCAAACGGGTGGTATACCTGAACGACTATGAATTTGTCCGCGCTACGAGCGATGGCAGTTTCCAAATAAAAGATTTTAAGAACGCGGTTCCAGTCAGCCGTGAAACTGAAACGTTGGACTATGACGCAGCCGTTGCCAACAAGGGTGATTATCCGCATTTTATGCTCAAGGAGATCTACGAGGCTCCACAGACACTGCGTTCAGCAACGTTAGGCCGTGTCCGCGTAGAGAGTTCCCAAGTAAAGCTCGGCGGCCTGGAGTGTGTTGCGAAACAGCTCCGTTATATCGACCGCATTGTCATCGTCGCCTGCGGCACGTCATATTACGCCGGCCTGGTGGGTGAGTATCTTATCGAGGAGATTGCTGGTATCCCTGTAGAGGTCCAGCAAGCCAGCGAGTTTAAATATCGTGATGAGCCATTCTCGCGTAGTACTGCGTTGCTTGCCATCAGCCAGTCTGGGGAAACCGCCGACACGATTGCCGCACTCAAAAAGGTTGAGAACTACGGTGTGCTGCGACTGGGGGTCGTGAATGCCATCGGCAGCACCATCGCCCGCATGACGGATGCCGGCGTGTACTGTCACGCGGGGCCCGAGCAAGCGGTTGCCAGCACCAAAGCTTTCATTGCCCAGGTGACTGTCCTCGCCCTGATCGCACTGCACCTAAGTGACCGTGGTAACGAGCTCTACAAGCCGCTCCTTGCCGAGCTGGATGCACTACCCAAGAAAGCCGAAGCAATTCTTGAGCAGGCAGAAGATATTAAAAAACTAGCCCAGAAATATGCTGGCTACCGGGATTTCCTCTACATCGGCCGCAAGTATGGCTTCCCCTGCGCGCTCGAGGGTGCACTGAAGCTTAAGGAAATTAGCTACATCCATGCCGAAGGCTACGCCGCAGGCGAAATGAAGCACGGTCCATTGGCCATGATTGAGCCCGATTTCCCCACGTTCGCTATCGCAACGGACTCACCTTTGCTAGAAAAGACATACAGCAACATCGAGGAAATCCGGGCCCGAGATGGGAAGGTCATTGCCATTGCTACGGAGGGCAATGAAACTATCGAGGGGCTCGCCGACGACGTCATCTACATCCCCAGAACGCTTGAGCAAACCGCACCGCTGCTTGTTGCCGTAGCTATGCAGCTGTTCAGCTACTACGTTGCCATCGAGAAAGGCCTTGATGTCGATCGGCCACGCAATCTAGCTAAATCGGTAACGGTTGAGTAGGAGGCCACTATGACTACAGCTGAGCTAGAGCGACCCCTGCTTGGTGGAACTGACGGATGGCGCGCCCTGGTGGCAGACGAACCCGGAGTGGGGCTTATGAATGATGAGACCGTTGCGGGTATGACGCATGCGTTTGTTGGGCGCCAGCTCGAGCGAGGCATAGAGGGACCAGTGGTTGTAGCCCGTGATACCCGGAGCTCTGGCGAAGCACTGAGCCGGGCTGCCATCGCCGGAGCACTGGCACAGGGCGTAGAAGTCATTGACCTCGGAGTAATCCCAACACCAGGGGCTCAACGGTTTGCGACCAAAGTTGGAGCATCGACAACGGCAATGCTAACCGCAAGCCACAACGGAGCAGAATATAACGGCCTGAAGCTTATGGTGGGCAACGCCAAGCCGGACAAGGCAGAAGTGCGGGGTACGAGCGACGACTACTGGCGACAGGTCGATAGTGGGCTCGTGATACCGCTGAGCCTAGCAGACCAAGGCCGCGAAATGCGTGTTGATGCCCGCGAGGAGTACATACAAGACATCGTAGCTGACATTATCAGGGCATTTCCGAATAAATCTGGAAAGTTACCATTGGAGGACAAATTCTTCGTAGTAGACGGTGCCAATGGTGCCGCCATGAGCATTACTCCCGAGGTCTTCCGACGGCTTGGTGCGCGAGTGGAGGAATTCTGCTGCGATGGTTCGCGCCCGATCAATGAAAACTGTGGCGCCGCCAAGCTGGGTGGACTCAAAGAATTCCTGGCAGACAACCAGAACATTGCCAAACATCCAGACTTTATCGGCGCAGTTGCGAACGATGGCGACGCCGACCGGTTCATGGGTGTCGGCATAGTAAACGGCGAGCCCGTGGAGATTACGGGCAACCACGTCATGGAGGCTATGGCAAAACACCCTAAGCAGCCTGGCATAGTAGGCACCATCTATACAAACAGTGGAATGACTGAGCGTCTCCAGGTAGCTGGCGTAGATTTTGAATACTGCGACAACGGTGACACGTACGTTACAAATGCCCTTTTAGCAAAACAGGCTGCCGACCTAGAATGGACCCGTGGGGGCGAATTTACCGGACACCTTATCGACACAACCTGGCTTACAAGTGGGGATGGCGTGCGGTCGGCTGCATGGTTTGCGGCATGGTCAGTCAGCCAGAATGCCACCTTTGGAGACATACATAAGGCCATGCCAATGTGGCCCGAGAAAATGCTATCCGTAGAACTCAAGTCCCCAGTCAAGGGTAACATCATGGACTATGCACCTGTGCATACCGTTATAGACTTAGCGAAGAAAGAAGGTATGCGTCCTATTGTACGAGCCTCTGGCACTGAACCTCTTGTAAGAGCGTGGGTAGAGGGACAAGAGAAATCAGGGGTTAACAGAGCCGCAAAGCGCATTGCAGAGGCGGTTAGATCTTCGCTTACCACATAGCCGTAGGCCTAAAGCTTTGACAAAATCCATTACCGTAGAATGATCGCTTACTGGGCAGCACAGGCCCGGTAGCCGCCGCACTCTGCCACAACACCTCCAGAGCCGGCTTCGGCGGCGTCCAGCCAAGCTCGGCACGTGCCTTCTCGCTTGAAGCCACCAGCACCGCGTCGTAGTAATATGACTATTTCGCAACCGAACGCTCGATGCTTCGGAATATGCCATCAGGTTCGGCAATAGCCATGGCGACTACTTCATCGGCACGTTCTTGGCTGCTCGAAACGCTGTATATGCGCAGCTGTGGGGCATTGCCCGAAGGTCGTAGGTGGGCTATGTCACCGTTGCTAAAGAAGATCCGCACACCGTCCGTGGCATCAATTCTGCTGATAGCACCAAAGCCATGCTCCGGCGAAAAATATTTACCAAGCTCGGTGTGATTTTCCGGGCTATCCTCACTGAAGTGCTGTACGATATGCACCGACACTTCTGATGGGAAATTGTCGATAAGTCCTGCTTGTGTGTAACGCTGAGGTAATTGAGCGAACAATTCCGAAATGCTCAATTGCTTTTGTAGTGCGGCAACTAGGGCCCCAAGTATGGGCAGGAACGCATCGCGCGTAGGTAGCGCCTGTAATTTTCCGCCACCGAGTGCTATGTTGCACCCCAGCAAGAAGCCACCGTTTACCTCCCAGCCGCCTACTCGCTGCTTGCCCTGAGCAACCGCGGTTTGCATGGCCTTTACGACATAGGGCGACCCGATTTTGGTGTGTTGGACTGGAACGTCTTGCTCCCTTAGATAGTCATCAACTGCATCGCTTGCGCTGACCGGATACGCTGCAAAGTCCACCTGAAGCCAATCAGCGACAACCGCTCCAAGCACGTCACCCCGGTGAAATACACCGTGTGCATCAACAACGAACGGCCGGTCACTGTCGCCATCGGTAGACACAATAGCAAACGCATCTGAGTGCTCGCTAGCGAGTTTATGGAAATATGCTTGGTCGTCGGGCGTAACGTTTTCGCTGTCTATGGGTATAAACGTATCAGACCGGCCAACGGGCACAACAGTCGCGCCGAGGCTCTCTAAAAGATCGGCGAGCATATCGCGGCCAACAGCCGAATGTTGATACAGGACGATTTTGCGGCCGGCGAACGTATCGGCAGCAAATACTTGCCGGTACCGTTCTAAGAACATGCTTGCAGCTTCGGTTGTTGCCACCGGCAACTCCATGGCACTTTGCAATGTGCCCTGAGCGGTGAAGGCACTGCTATCCATCACCTGTCCGTAAAGCCTCTCTCTGGATTCTTTGACCGCCGCAAATATAGGCTGCTCATCATCCTTCAGGACTTCGCCTGCACTTTTGTAAAACTTGATACCATTGCGATCGGCCGGTATATGACTGCCCGTTACCATAATGCACGGCGACTGCTTCTGAAGCGCGTAATATGCTAAGGTTGGCGTAGGAATAAGGCCGCAATACACAGCTTCAAAACCAGCATCAACCACAGCCTGAGTAACCGCTCTGAGTATACGCGGCGTGCTGTCGCGTAAATCACCGCCAATATACACAGTTGCGCCCTGCTGCAAACCTTCCGAATGCTGCAAAAAGGCCAGAAAGCCAGCTGTGTTAATGTAACATTCCAGATCGGTCATGTCCGTAACTAAGCCGCGCAGTCCTGAGGTGCCAAAGGTAAGTTCGGTTGGTTTATACGCTAACGTTTCTAATACTGTAGGCATTTCGTCTCCTTAATCTTGTATGACTTTTTTGATGCGTCCTAGCAATGTTTGCAACTGTTCTTCTGTTACCGCTTCAACATTTAAACGGATGACCGGCTCTGTGTTGCTGGCCCGCACGTTGAACCAGCCGTAGTCGTACGAAACTGTCAGGCCGTCGAGTTCGTCTTGCTTGCCGTCGGCAAAAG
>Ga0070674_100002178_pt1 | contig 10769 bp, 7 predicted proteins | sample KBSM33metaG_FD_65344 | JGI IMG/M metagenome (GOLD analysis project Ga0070674, IMG submission 65344) | Miscanthus rhizosphere microbial communities from Kellogg Biological Station, Michigan, USA - KBS M3-3 metaG | ecosystem: Host-associated > Plants > Roots > Rhizosphere > Soil ...
ATGCCCCCTCAATTCATCTACACCATGAAAGGGCTCGGGAAGGTGCATCCTCCCGACCACGTCGTCCTGAAGGACATCTGGCTGTCGTTCCTGCCCGGCGCGAAGATCGGCGTCCTCGGCCTGAACGGATCCGGCAAGAGCTCGCTGCTGCGGATCATGGCCGGCGAGGACCGCGCCTTTCTCGGCGAAGCGTTCCAGGCCGAAGGCACCACCGTCGGCTTCCTGCATCAGGAGCCGCAGCTGGACCCGGCCAAGACGGTGCTCGGGAACGTGGAGGAAGGGGTCGCCGAGACCCGCGCGCTGCTCAATCGGTACGACGAGATCAACGCACGCTTCGGTGAGGAGCTGTCGCCCGACGAGATGGAGAAGGTGCTCGAGGAGCAGGGCAAGGTCCAGGACCGCATCGAGGCGGTCGGCGGCTGGGACCTCGACTCGCGGGTCGAGCTCGCCATGGACGCACTGCGGCTGCCGCCGCCGGACGCGGACGTCGCCACGCTGTCCGGGGGCGAGCGCCGCCGCGTGGCCTTGTGCCGGCTGCTCCTGCGATCTCCCGACCTCCTGCTGCTGGACGAGCCGACCAACCACCTGGACGCGGAGTCGGTGGCGTGGCTCGAACTGTTCCTCAAGAACTACGCGGGCACGGTCGTGGCCGTCACCCACGACCGCTACTTCCTCGACAACGTCGCCGGCTGGATCCTCGAGCTCGATCGCGGGTCCGGCATCCCGTGGCAGGGCAACTACTCCTCGTGGCTCGAGCAGAAGCAGAACCGCCTGGCCCAGGAGGAGAAGGCGGAGAGCAAGCGTCAGCGCACGCTCCAGCGAGAGCTGGACTGGATCCGGATGTCGCCGCGCGCTCGCCAGGCCAAGGGCAAGGCCCGCCTCAATGCCTACGAGGCACTCCTCCAGGAAGACATGGCGCAGAAGATCGACCAGGTGGAAATCTACATCCCACCGGGTCCGCGGCTCGGCGACATCGTCGTCGAGGCCCGGGGCCTGCGCAAGGCGTACGACGACCAGCTGCTGATGGAGGAGGTCGACTTCACGCTGCCGCGCGGCGGGATCGTCGGGGTGATCGGCCCCAATGGCGCCGGCAAGACGACCCTGTTCCGGATGATCGTGGGGCAGGAGCATCCGGACGGCGGCACGCTGCGGCTGGGCGACACGGTGCAGGTCGGTTACGTCGACCAGTCCCGTGACGCGCTCGGGGCGGATCGCTCGGTGTGGGAAGAGATCACCGGCGGGAACGACGAAGTGGAGCTTGGCAAGCGCACGGTGGCATCGCGCGCCTACGTGTCGTGGTTCAACTTCAAGGGACGGGATCAGCAGCGCAAAGTCGGCTCGCTCTCGGGCGGCGAGCGGAATCGCGTGCACCTGGCGAAGCTGCTCAAGGGGGGCTCGAACCTGCTGCTGCTGGACGAGCCGACCAACGACCTCGACGTGGACACGCTGCGCGCGCTGGAAGAGGCGCTGCTGTCGTTTGCCGGTTGTGCGGTGGTGATCAGCCACGACCGCTGGTTTCTCGATCGGATCGCGACGCACATGCTGGCGTTCGAAGGGGATAGCAAGGTCGTGTGGTTCGAGGGGAACTACCAGGACTACGAGGCTGACCGCCACCGGCGGCTCGGGGCCGCGGCGGATCAGCCACACCGCATCAAGTACCGCAAGCTGACGCGCTGAACCCGGTCAGCTGCCGGCGCGCAGGCGGGCCACTTCCTGCCGTACGAACGGAGTTCGCCGGCGCGCGAACGTCCGCAGGTAGCCGACCGCCGACGTCACCTCGTCGTCCGAGTACGGCTTGGCCGTGTCCTCGACCGCGGCCGCGGCGATCAGCTGCGAGTTGCGCACGATCTCGCGTTCGAGCCAGAACTGCGCCGCCGCGCTGCGCGCGCAGGCGATCAGCGTGTCGAGGTACAGCGTTTTCAAGTCTGGATAGGCCAAGGCACGCCGGAAGATCACGTTGGTGTCGATCGACGCGACCACCGACGAGTCGTATTCGGAGAACGTGCGGTCCTTGTCCCACGGCACCAGCCGGTGCTGGGTCGAGCCGGTCGGGCGATACAGGTAGAAGTTCGACATGCCGGTGGCGCTCAGGACGCCGTCGATCTCCGAGAGGAAGGTCTCGACCGCCACGTACCTCACGAACTGCTCGAGATCGAGCAGCCTGCCCACCCGTTCCCGCCACACCGCATCGTCCGGCTCGTTGACCTCCCGGAACAGATCGCGGATCGGCCCATAGAGCACGGCGTCCGCTTCCTTCTGATGGCTGCGCGGCTCGAACAGCGTCTTGTAGGGCACGAGATCGTCGCCGAGGTATTCGCCGTAGAAGGGGCCGGCATAGTGGTACTCGAAGAGATACGCGGTCGGATCGCCGGTCGCGCGCCCGAGCAGTTCGGAGGTGATCGCTTCCACCACTGCGTAGACACCCTGGTAGACCTCGTTGATGTAGAGCCGGCAGAACGATTCGCGCGGCGCGGCCATGCCCATGTGATCGTAAAACGCCATCGATACCCGCTCCCGGACCATCGCCGGATCCTGCACCAGGTTGTCCAGGACCAGCGACTTCATGCCGAGAAACTGCTGCGACGTCGAGTAGCGATTGAAGTCCAGCTGGAGGCCGAGCTTGGTGCCGCTCCGGCTGCCGGATCCGCGGGAGCGCACGGCGACGTTGCGCACCTTCAGGTCGCGCCACTGCAGATCGGCGGGGTAGTAGGTGTTCGCCGCAAAATCCGCCCTCAGCGTCTGGAGGTCGCGCGAGCTGATGATCAGGCGCAGTTCCTGGAGCGTGCTGGCGTCGAAGAGATCGTCACTGGTCTGCGCTTCTGCGGGCGCCGCCGCCCCTGCCAGCGCGAGAACGACGAGGATCGGCGCGGCAAGGAGTCTGGACATGGTGGGTTCTCAGAAATCGATCTGGAACCGCAGCACACGGCTCCAGAAAGTGGGCGAATCCGGTGCCGGTCCGAGCGCGGGATCCGCGAGGTGCTCGCGCATGACGTTCATCTGCAGCTTGAAATGTCGCCTGGGATACCAGTTCACGCCGAGTGTGACGGCGTGGTCCGCGTTGCCGAGCACGAGGTCGGCGCGCGGGCTGCTGGAGGCGATCTCGGGATCGAGCGAGCCGAACCGCAGCCCCTCGATTCGCGCCGCGGCTTCGATCGCACCCCAGCCGCCGCCAAAGAGCGGCCGGCGCGGCTCGGTGAGATCGTCCGCCTTCTTCTCCCCGGTGAGTGCCCACGTGCCGCTCACGTACCAGCCATTTGCGACCAGGGGATCGAGGGTGGTGTCATCGACGCTCTCGCCCACGCGTTCAGTTGACACGCGCATGTATTCCGCCTTGAGCGAGGCCGGCCCTGGCCGCCAGCGGAACTCGAGGCCGGTCCGCTGCCGGCGGCCATTGACCCACACCTTCGAGGTGTAGAACGGCGCGTCCAGCGTGGTATGCCCGCGCAGGGCTGGAAAGCCCTCGTCGATGTGGCTGCCGGCGAGGGCGACCGACATCATCATGTCTTTGAGCAGCGGGTGCCCCGTGCGGAACGGCTGCACCGACAGCCGGCCGGCGACGGTTGCGTTCCCGAAGACCTCCTCCGCGTCGCTCGTGCGGGCATTGTCACCGTCGTGCGCGAACCACCCGATCTCGTAACGGACCATCTTGCTGGCCACCCGGCCGTGGACCATCAAGCCGCGGTCCCGGCCGGGCGCCAGCCGTTGTGAGGCCATCGACCGGTAGACAAAATCGAGGTGGGTAGAGCTCGTGTTCTCCTCGAGCCCGAACGGCAGCTTGAACTTGCCGCCCTGGATCTCCGCGACGGTGTACTGGCGGTAGTTGACGAAGACGTCGCGCCAGGGGTCGACATCGTTGCTGATCTCCCTCTCGACCTGGAAGTCGACGAGGTTCTTGAAGGTGCCGGCGACCCCGATTCGGCGGCGCGCCAGATCGTCGTCGTTCGAATCGCCCATCTCGCCCTGGGAACCGCGGACCTGGGTCTGCAGCCGGAGCCGGAAATCGAGGCGGATGACATCGCCGAACCGCAGCGAGGGGTGCTCGTCCCAGGTGAACCGCCAGTTGTCCCCTTCGTCCGGTTGGGCGGGGGCCTGCTGCGCGGCCGCCGAATTGGCCACGAAGAGCAGGGCGGCGAGTGCCGGGACGAGCTCACCCCTCACATCTCACCTGAACTGTGGCATAATGGCTGTGCTCCCAAACCAAGTTCCCGGGAATGAAATCACGGCTCGCGGCGGTCGTGTCCGCCGTACTCATGCTCTGCCGTTGCTCGGATAGCCCTGCGTCCCCGACGGCGCCGGCCGTGGATACCGCTGTACCCAGCCAGACCGGTTTCAACGCCCTCGACCGGGCGGTATTGGTGGGCGCCGGCGATATCGCCGATTGCAAGTCGCCCGGCGCGAGCCTGACGGCGCAATTGCTCGATCGCATCGAAGGCATCGTGTTCACGACGGGCGACAATGCCTACCCGTCGGGCGCGGCGGAGCACTACCGCGACTGTTACGATCCGACGTGGGGCCGGCATCGCGACCGCACGCGTCCGAGCGTGGGCAACCACGAAATCGAGTCGAACAACGCCCAGCCCTACTACCAGTATTTCGGTGGCAACGCCGGTCCGCCGGGTCTCGGCTATTACAGCTATGCGGCCGGCTCGTGGCACGTCGTCGTGCTCAACAGCGAGATCGCCGTTGGCTCCGGCTCCGCCCAGGAACAGTGGCTACGCGCCGACCTGCAGTCGCATCCGACCCGCTGCACCGCCGCGTATTGGCATCGCCCGCGGTTCAGCTCGGGGCCCCATGGCAGCGACCGGGCGATGCAGGACATCTGGCGAACCTTGTACGAGTTCAAGGTCGATGTGGTGATCAACGGCCACGATCACCTTTACGAACGTTTCAGCCCCCAGGATCCGTACGGGGCGGCGGATCCGGTGAACGGCATCCGGGAGTTCGTCGTCGGGACCGGCGGCGCCGGACTCAACTCGATTCCCGGTGGCGTTCAGCCCAACAGCGAGATGCAGGCTCGCGTCTGGGGCGTCCTCATGCTGGTGCTGCACGGCAATGACTACCGCTGGCAATTCATATCCGTGGACGGCAGCGCCGGCGACGACGGTCAGAGCAGCTGCCACTGAACGCGATCAGCGTCGACGTCTTGGCTTGTGGGCGCCGCTAACCCCGTTGTTTTTCCCTCAGCCGTTCTTCATTCGACCTTGGGCGGGACTTTTTCATCGGCCTGTTAGTAATACGTCGCGACGCGACACGCGGACCCTTAGTTCGTCAGGACATACTGCGAGTTAGACTGCCAAATCGCCGCGAAGGTTTGGTGCCAGTGGCCAGTTCCGACCCTTCGCCCTGACGACGTCGTAGAATGCCGACGTGATCCGTTGCCGCCTGGTCCTCCTGCTGTTGTGCTGTGCGGTGTGCGGGTGTGGTAACGGCGCCTCACGACCTTCCAGCCAGTTCATTTCGATCGCGACCGGTGGTAGCGGCGGGGTCTATTACCCGTACGGAGGAGGGCTGGCGAAGATCCTCAACGAGGGCTTGCCCAACATCCGCGCGACCGCTGAGGTCACCGCCGCATCCGTCGACAACCTGAAATTGATTCGCGACAGTCGCGCCGACGTCGCCTTCACCCTGGCCGACACGCTGGACGATGCGGTCAAGGGAGTGGGCGTGTTCGAGGGGCGGCCGGTGCCCGCAGCCGGCCTCGCGGTGCTCTATTCCAACTACACCCAGATCGTCACGCTCGCATCGTCCGGCATCCGGCGGGTGGCCGACCTGCGCGGCCATACGGTGTCAACCGGCTCGCCTGGCAGTGGGACGGAGGTGACGGCGCTGCGGCTCCTGACGGCCGCCGGGCTCGATCCCGGAAAGGACGTTCAGCGGCAAGGGCTTGGTGCGTCCGAGTCAGCGGATGCCTTGAAGGACGGCAAGATCGACGCGTTCTTCTGGAGCGGCGGGCTGCCCACGGCGGCGGTACAGGACCTGACGCATACCCCGGGGATCACGATCCGCCTGGTGCCGAGCGCCGACCTCCTGCCGGCTCTCCGTCGCGATCACGGCGACCTCTACTTCGAGCTGCGAATTCCGTCCACGGCCTACCCTGGCATCGAGGCGGATGTCGCGGTGGTGGGCGTGGCGAACGTCCTGGTCGTCAACCGGGCGATGTCCGACGACCTGGCCTACGACATCACCCGGCTGTTGTTCGAGCGGCAAGCCGAGCTCGCGACGATCCATCCGGAAGCGCGCAACCTCGCGCTCGCCACCGCGATCAAGGGGTCGCCGGCCCCGTACCATGCCGGCGCGTTGCGCTACTACCGCGAAAAGGGAGTCAACCCATAGACGCGCCGGACGAAGCGCCAGTCCGTCGATTGACTGGCTGGCAGTCGCGGTTGACGACCACGCTTGCGGTGGGCCTGTCGACGTACTCGTTGTACTGGGTGCTGTTCGTCGTCCAGCCGCAGGTGTACCGGGTCAGCTTCCTGCTGATCACGCTGGTCCTGACATTCCTCCTGGTGCCGGGACGGCCGAACCAGGGGTCCCGCATCGCACCGCCGGACTGGGCACTCGCGGGTTTGACGATCCTCGCGTTCGGCTGGCCGCTGCTCGACTTTGCGAGGTTCGTGTACCGCGCCGCCGACCCGGGGACCACCGACGTCGTGCTGGGGGCGGTCGCCGTCCTGCTGGTGCTCGAGGCCGCACGGCGCAGTGTCGGATGGATCCTGCCGGTGACGGCCGCCGGCTTCCTCGGCTATGCGATGGCCGGGCCGTGGTTCGATCGCATCGGCCTGCCGCTCCTGGCGCACCGCGGCTACCCGCTGGATCGGCTGATCGGCACCCTCTACATCACGCTCGAAGGCATCTTCGGAGTGCCCCTCGACGTCGCCGCCACCTACATCATCCTCTTCACCATTTACGGCGCGGTGCTCGAAGCGTCGGGGGCCGGTACCTTCTTCATCAACTGGGCGCTCGCGCTCATGGGGCGGTCCCGATCGGGCGCCGCCCCGGGGCGAACGGTGACGCTCGCGGGCTTCCTGCTCGGAACCGTGTCCGGCAGCGGCGTGGCGACGACGGTGATGCTCGGGTCGGTGTCGTGGCCACTGTTGCGGAAGGCCGGCTATCGGCCGGCAGTCGGCGGGGCGATTCTCTCCGCGGCCGGCATCGGCGCGCTGCTGTCTCCGCCGACGCTCGGGGCCGCGGCATTCCTCATCGCCGAGTTCCTGAACATCTCGTACCTCCAGGTCCTGGTGATGGCCACCGTGCCGACGGCGCTCTATTACCTGTCGATCGTCTTGATGATCGAGGCGGATTCGCGGCGCCTCGGCACACAGGCGATCGAGGTGCCGAGCGAGTCGGCGTGGGCGCTCGCGCGCCGCTCCGGCTACCACTTCACGTCGCTGGTGGCGATCGCGCTGTTCATGGTCTGGGGGATGTCGGCCTTCCGGGCGGTGTTCTGGGCGACCATCCTCGCGATCGGCTTGAGCTTCCTGCGTCGCGAGACTGCCCTGACCCCGCGGCGGCTGGTTGCGGCGCTGAGGGCCGGCGCGGTCGGCATGCTCGGCGTCGGCGCCACCACCGCCACCGCCGGCATCATCGTCGGCGTGGTGACCCTGACCGGGCTTGGGCTGAAGATCGCCGGGATCATCGTGGCGCTCGCGGCCGGCCGGCTGTTCCTCACGGTGGTCTACTCGGCCTTGGCGGTGTGGATGCTGGGCCTGGCGGTGCCGGTCACGGCGTCCTACATCATCGCGGCGGTGATGGTCGCGCCGGCACTCCAGCAGGCGGGTGTGACGGCCGCCGCCGCCCACATGTTCATCTTCTATTACGCCGTGCTGTCGGAAGTCAGCCCGCCGACCGCGCTGTCGCCGTTCGCCGCCGCGGCCCTGACCGGCGCCAGCCCGTTCGAGACGATGATGCTGACGTGGAAGTACACGCTGCCGGCGTTCCTCGTGCCGTTCGTGTTCACGCTCAGCCGGGACGGTGAAGGCGTGCTGCTGCGCGGGCCGTGGCCGACCATCGCGCTGACCTCGCTCACCGCGGCGATCGGCGTCGCCGCGCTTGCCGGCGGATTGGGCGGGTGGGTGAGAGGTCCGGCCTCCTGGCTCGAACGGGCCGGCCTGATCGGCGGGGGACTGCTCCTGTTCTACGCCAGTCCATCGGCGGACGCCGCCGGTCTCACGATCTCGGCCGTGGTGCTCTTCGTGCACCTCACCAGGACCTCTGCGGCACGGCGCAGCGCGTAGCGCCCGTCAGGCCTGGATCGCTGACGAACCCGCGGCGCTCTTGGCGCTCGGCGCGCTACGGAGGTCCGCAGCGCGCCCGGGCTTCGGTTCTCTCGCTGGTCTACTTCCGACCGGTCTTCTTTCGACCGGTCTTCTTCTGGCCACCCCGGGCCACGCCACGTCCAGCGGCGGCCTTCCTTGTCGCCGGCACTGCCTTTTTGCTGACAGCCTTTTTGCCGACAGCGTTCTTGGGCGCGGGCTTCGCTGCTTTCCGCGGCGCGGCCTTACCGCTGGCGGTCTTCTTCACCCGGCGGGCGACGACCTTGACGACGCGCTTCGCGCGAGTGACCGCTCGCTTGACCGTGCGCCGGACCGCGCGTCGCGGCTTCGCGACCCGCTCCGCGACGTCGGTCGCTGCCGATTCGATCGATTCCCGCGCGGATTGTGCCGTCTCGGCGACACTGGTCGCGGCGTCGGATGCCGCCTCAGCGGTGCCCGAGACCAATCGCGTCGCCGTCCCGATGGCGGTTCCTAGCAGTTCGGCCGACCGTGTCAACGAGTCGTCCGTCCGGGCCGGTGTGTTCCGACTGTCAGCCATGAGTGCCTCGCTCCTGATGATTTGTCCCGCGCCGCTGTCGCGGCACACGCCACACCCGGTGACGTGCAGGGATAGTAGCAGAGCGATCCGGCCAGCGCGGATCGAGTTGCGGCACAATGGCGAATCGTGGAGACAACCGGTCGCTTGCGCCCGCACGTGCTCGACGAACTCGCGCGTCACGGCCTGGCGCCTCTCCCGGCGACAACGCCGGCACAGCTGCGCGATGCCGTTCGTGACCTGTATCGCTATGAAATCCGCCGGCTGAGGAGCGAGCTGCTGGCCGGCCGCATCGCGAAGCGCGACTACGCCGGTCACGTGGTTGGGTTGCGGGAGCGCTACCCGCTGTTGTCGCTGCCGCTGCCGCTCTGGGTCGAGCCGGCGGGCGAGGAAGAACGGCCCTCGGCCGGTCCTCCGCTACGATAAGGGCATGCAGGACTTCGAGAAGCTGGGGCTGTTCTATCTCGGTCGTGAGTACGATCTGGAGACCAAGACTCTCCGCGATCAGCCGGTGCTCTATGACTCGCGCGACCTGGTGACCCATGGGGTCTGCGTCGGAATGACCGGCAGCGGTAAGACCGGCTTGTGCCTCGCGGCGATCGAGGAGGCGGCGATCGACGGCGTCCCGGTGATCGCGATCGATCCGAAGGGGGACATCGGCAACCTGCTCTTGACGTTCCCGAAACTGACGCCGGAGGACTTCCGGCCCTGGGTCGACGAAGACGAGGCGCGCCGCAACGGCACCACAGCGGACGCCTTTGCGGCCACGGAGGCGGGCCGCGTGCGTGATGGCCTGGCGGCGTGGGGCCAGGACGGCGCACGGATCGCGCGGCTCCGCAACGCTGCGGACTTCACGATCTACACGCCCGGCAGCAAGGCCGGCGTGCCGGTCTCGATCCTGAGCTCCTTTGCCGCGCCGCAGGGCAGCGCGCGAGACGACGCGGAGGCCCTGGGCGAGCGGGCGGGCAGCACCGCGTTGAGCGTGCTGTCGCTGGCCGGGGTGGAGGTTGCGGCGCGCAGCCGGGAGCACACCCTTCTCGCGACGATTCTCGCGACCGCGTGGCGTTCCGGGCGGGACCTCGATCTCGCCGCCCTGATCCAGCAGGTCCAGGCTCCGCCGTTCCAGAAGGTCGGCATCGTCGATCTGGAATCGTTCTTTCCGTCGAAGGATCGCTTCGACCTGGCGATGCAGCTCAATGGGCTGCTCGCCGCCCCGGGGTTCGAGCAGTGGCTGGAAGGCGAGCCGCTCGACCCGGCGACCCTGCTCTACACGCCGGAGGGCAAGCCGCGCGTCGCGATCTTCTCAATCGCGCACCTGGGAGACGCGGAGCGGATGTTCTTCGTGGCCCTCCTCCTCAATCAGGTGGTGGCGTGGATGCGCGCGCAGACGGGCACCTCGAGCCTGCGCGCGGTCATCTACATGGACGAGATCCTGGGCTACTTCCCGCCGGTGGCCAACCCGCCGTCGAAGGGGCCGCTGCTGACGCTCCTCAAGCAGGGACGGGCGTTCGGCGTCGGCGTGCTGCTGGCGACCCAGAATCCGGTCGACCTCGATTACAAAGGGCTGGCGAACATCGGCACCTGGTTCCTCGGGCGGCTCCAGACCGAGCGGGACAAGGCGCGCATGCTGGACGGCCTCGAAGGCGCTGCCGCCGGCACCCTCGATCGCGCGACCGCCAATCGCCTGCTGTCCGCGCTCGAAAAGCGCGTCTTCCTGCTGCACGACGTCCATGCCAGCGCCCCGGTCGTGTTCCAGAGCCGCTGGACCCTCTCGTATCTTCGGGGCCCGATTTCGCGCGATCAGATCAAGGTGCTGATGCGCGACCGCCGCCAGGAGGGCGCCGCGGCGGCCGCGACGGCTGCCGCCGCCGCCGCTCAACGTCCCGTCGCGACTGCGCCGGCGCGGGCTGCGACTACCGAGCGGCCGATCGTGCCCCCCGGCATCGAGCAGTTCTTCGTGC
>Ga0070674_100002181_pt1 | contig 10762 bp, 9 predicted proteins | sample KBSM33metaG_FD_65344 | JGI IMG/M metagenome (GOLD analysis project Ga0070674, IMG submission 65344) | Miscanthus rhizosphere microbial communities from Kellogg Biological Station, Michigan, USA - KBS M3-3 metaG | ecosystem: Host-associated > Plants > Roots > Rhizosphere > Soil ...
GATGTCGCGGTGCCGGCGGGGTTCAAGGAGAACAAATAGGACAGGTAGGGCAGGTGGGCCGGGTGGGTCAGGTGGGTCAGGTAGGTCGGGTAGGGAGAACATGGTGAAAAGGTACGGGTTTGTGGTTGCCGCGGCGTTGTCGGTCGTCTCGCTCGGCGCGCAGGCGCCGGCGAAAAAAGCCGCGGAGACCGCGGAGGCGCGCGCCGCGCGGATCCACAGGCAGGCGATCGTCGTCGACACGCATATCGACACCACCATGATGCTCGGCAAAGAGGGCTGGGACTTCATGGTGCGGCACCAGCCGGAGCCGGGCGAGAACCATGTGGACCTGCCGCGCATCCGCGAGGGCGGGCTCGACGCCGCGTTCTTCTCGATCTACATGCCCGGCACCGTCACCGGCCCCGAGGCGGTCAAGCGGGCGCTCGTGCTCATCGACCACGTCCGCACGCTCGCCGAACAGCATCCGAACGAGATCGTGCTCGCGACGACGGCGGCGGAAGTGCGGGCGGCGCACAAGGCCGGCAAGTTCGCGGCGCTGATGGGGATGGAAGGCGGGCACATGATCGACGACAGCCTCGCCGTCCTGCGCGACTACCAGCGCCTCGGCGTGCGCTACCTGACGCTGTCGCACAGCGTGAACACCAACTGGGCCGACTCGTCGGGCGACAAGCCGGCGCACAACGGCCTCACCACGTTCGGCAAGGACGTCGTGCGCGAGCTGAACCGGCTCGGCGTGATGGTCGACATCTCGCACGTGGCCGACAAGACCTTCTGGGACGCGCTCGAGACCAGCAAGGCGCCGCTGGTCGCCTCGCATTCGTCGATGCGCGCGATCTCCGGCCATGCCCGCAACATGACCGACGACATGGTCCGCGCGCTCGGCGCCAAGGGCGGCGTCGTGATGATCAACTACTCGGTCGGCTTCCTCTCGAACGAACGCTATGAAGCCGGGCAACGGAACGTCCCCGAGGCGGAGTTGCCGCGCGTCTCGTGGGAGAAGATCGTCGACCACATCGATCACGCCGTGAAGCTGGCCGGGGCGGCGCACGTCGGCCTCGGCTCGGACTTCGACGGCACCACCGTCCCCGACGGGATGGAGGACGCGTCGAAGCTGCCGAAGATCACCGCGGCGCTGCTCGCGAAAGGCTACTCGGAGCAGGACGTGAAGAACATCCTCGGCGAGAACATCCTGCGGCTCCTCGAGCGCGTCGACGCGGTTGGAAAAGAGCTCCGCGCGACGCGGGGCTCGTCGCAGTAGGGCAGGTAGGCCAGGTGGGCCAGGTAGGCCAGGTAGGTAAAGCCTCTGTGTTTTTACCCACCCGCCTTACCCGACCCACCTGCCATTTTCTCGATCCGCGCCCACTCGGCATCTGACACGGGCATGACGGAGAGACGCGAGATCCTGACCAGCGCGAAATTCTTGAACGCGGCGTCGGCCTTGATCTCGGCGAGCGTCACCGGGTGGGGGAGGGCCTTGACCGGACCGACGTCCACGACCGACGCCTTGCCCGCCTTGTCGCCGGGATCGGGATACGCGTCGCCCAGCGCTTTGGCGATGCCGACCACCGATCGCTCGTCGCCGGTGTGGTAGTAGAAGATGCGATCGCCTTTCTTCACCGACCGCAGGTGCTTCTGCGCGAGCGGGTTCTTCACGCCGCTCCAGACGGTCTTCTTGTCCTTCACGAGCGCGTCGAAGCTGTAGTGCGACGGCTCTTCCTTGAATAGCCAGTTCATGCCCGTCATTCTACCGCCGCTGCGCGATTGCATCCGGCCGCCGGTCCGCGCCCTGTTTGTCGGGATCAACCCGGGCATCCGCTCCTCGACGACCGGCCATCATTTCGCCGGCGTCTCGAATCGTTTCTGGAAGCTGCTGCACGAGTCGAAGCTGGTGCCCGAGCCGATCGGTTACCTCGACGACCGCCGGCTGCCCGAATGGGGGTTCGGCATCACCAACCTGATCCCGCGGCCGACGCCCGGCATCGACACGCTGCGGCCCGAGGAGTACATCGCGGGCGCGCGGGCGCTCCGCCGCAAGATCCGGCGAGTGAAGCCGCCCGTGGTGGTGTTTGTCGGCGTGACGCTGTTTCGTGCGGTGTTCAAGAGGCGGCCGGGGGAGGCGATCTCCCTCGGCCTGCAACCGGAGGTGCTCGAAGGGGCGCGAGTGTTCGTGCTGCCGAATCCCAGCGGCCGGAACGCCAACTTTTCGTACGCGGAAATGCTCGCCGCTTTCAAGTCGCTGCGGCGCTGGTTGAAGTGTTGAGATGCTGGAGTCTCGTGAGCCACGAAAACACGAAATCACCCTTCGACAAGCTCAGGGCAGGCGCCTGTGGTGAGCATGTCGAACCATGTCTTCGTGCTTTCGTGGCCAATCCTTTCGGAAAGCCGTCCTCCTGAACGGACGCGTCGAACGCGCCCGCTAGAAATTCAACTGCAGACCGAAGCGCACGTACCGGCCGTCCATGATCGTCAGCGGCGCGAACCAGGCGTTCGAGGCCGCGACGGCGCCGTAGGTCTGGTTGATCGACATCACGGTGCCAGCATTGAACACATTGAAGACGTCGGCGAAGCCCTGAATCCTGGTCTGGTTGATCCGGAAGGTCTTGCCGAACCGCAAGTCGAGCCGGTTCTGGTAGTCGAGGAACAGCGAGTTCGGCTCGACCAGGTTCACGATGGTCGTTGCGGCGCCAGTCGTCGATCCGACGATCGGGCGCCCTGCGATGGCCGAGGTGACGGTGTAGTCCGCCCTGACGCCCGGACCGGGAATCGAGGAGAACGCTCCGCTGAGCTGGATGTCGTAGGGGAACGAATACGCGGCCGACGCCTTCACCGTCGTCCGGTACACTCCGGCGGGCTGACCTGACGTCGCCAACAAGACGTCGCAGAACCGCAGCGAGTTGGGATTGTCCCGGGCCGACGCCGCCCTCGCGCCAACGTCGAGGACCGTCGAGCCGTCGCAGCCCGAGGTGACCAGGCGATCGGTCGTCACGCCACCAAAGAGAAGGAACTTGTCGCGACGGAGATTCGCGCTCACCTCGAAGCCGTTGTAGGACGACTTGTTCTGCGTCGAGTAGGTGTACAGATTATCGGTCGCGGTGCCGACCTTGGTCGGATTGAGAGTATAGAGCGGAATCGGCGTGCCGGAGAGCGGCAGACGCGGGTCGGTCGGCGTCGTAATCGAGAGCTGAGTCCAGTCTGCCGCGGCCACGTTCTGATTGTCGACGACCTGCAGGTTGTAGAAATCGCGGTGATAGAAGCCGACCGTCACGGACGTGCGCGCCATCAGCTCGCGCTGCACCTGCGCGCTGTACTCCCAGTTGTTGCCGCGTTGCAGATTCGGGTCTGGGCGGACCGTAATCTGGCCGAAGTTGGAGGTGCCGCCGATGACCTCGTTGACCTGGATGTTGCCGGCCGCGTCGAGGATCGACCCGTTCCTGTCGGCGTCATTCCACGAGCGTGTTTGTGTCGCGCCGTTCATGCCGTTGAACGTCTGGGCGTAGCCGGCCGCCTGGGAGGCGACGTATTTGCCCGCATTCGCCTTGAACGCCGTCTTGCCGTCGCCGGTGATGTCGTACGCGGCGGCGAGACGCACCGACCAGTCGCTCCAGTTCGGAACGTTCGGAATCGCCGGGAAGTTGCGCGCCGCGATCCACGTCGACGCCGGCGCCGACTCCGCCGGCACCTCCGCGTTGAAGTAATCGAAGCGCGCGCCGTAGTTCAGCGTGAGCCGCTTCATCGTCCACGTGTCCTGCGCGTAGCTGCCGAAGTCGCTGTTGACCTTCTGGATGCCGGTGGTCGGCGTGTTGTAGACGGCGACCTGGACCGGGAAGTCGTTCACGCCGGGGACGACGCCGTTGAGCGTGATCAGCGTGTTGATGTCGGCTTTCGGCGCGAACGTACGCGAATTCTTGCCCCAGCCGTTGGTCATGCCGAACTTCATCGCGTGCGAGCCGGTGATGTAGCTGGCCGACGCCATCGACGAGTAGTTCTGCGTCGTGCTCGAATACTCCGGTATCAGATAACCGCATCGGCCCGTCAACAGGCCGGTCGAGCCATTGAGGTGCGGCAACGCCCCCGCCGGGGCGATCTCGGAGCAGTTCTGCTCGTACGGTTGGGTGTAGTATGCGAGGCCGGCCTCGAACAGGAGCTTGTTCGACTGCGCGCGCGTCCACCGGACTTGCGGGATCCACCCTCTCCCCCAGGCATCGGTTGACGCCTCTGGCGTCGTCACCGCATACGTGTTGAAGCCGTTGAAGAATTCGCCGTTGTACTGCTTCTCGACGTACAGACGAACCTTGTCTTTGCTCGACGCCGCCACCGTGAGCCGGCCGACGCCGCTGTAGTTGCCCATCAGCCTGCGATAGGCCGGGCTCCCGTCAGCGAACTTCGCGCTGGGCACGAAGACCTTGCCGTCTTCGTACTTATAGGTGACGTAGAACCACGCCTTGTCCTTCGCGATCGGTCCGCCGAATGATGGATTGATCTGGTAATTGAATGCCGTTCCGGCGATGGTGAGACCGGCGGCCTTGACCGCGTCCGTCCTGTTGTCCGACTGCAGAGAGCTGCCGCGGCCCTGCAAGAAGAAGGAGCCGGAGAACGTGTTGCCGCCATCCTTCGGGACGGTGTTGACGCGGATGCCGCTGCTCTGGATTTCCGCCGCTTCGGAGCCGGTGCTGTAGGTGAGCTCCTGGACGCTCGCATCGTTCATGTAGAAGCCGCTGAACTGGCCGCTGCCGCACAGGTTGTTCACGCGCAACCCGTCGATGGCGATCGTGAAGTCCGATGTCGACGAGCCGTGACTGGTGAGGTTGAACTGGCCGAGGACGAAGGGCGTCACCGTCGTTCCGGGGATCAGCAGCGCACGCGACACCGTGTTGCGCTCGGTCGTGGGAATCGCGTCGAGAATCTCGCGGTTGGCGACGAAGGACTTCTGCGTGTTGATGACGTCCACGGCTGGCGATTCTGCGGTGACCGTGAGCGTCTCTTCGACGGCGCCAACCTGCAGCTCGCTGTTCACCGTGGCGTTGAAGGTGCCCTCCAGGACGATGTTGCCGCGGCGCACCGACTTGAACCCGGCGAGCGTGAAGCTGACCAGGTACGTCCCCGGGCTCAGATCGACGATTCGGTATTGGCCCGAACTGTCGGTGACGACCGACCGCGTTTTCTCGATCAGGGCGGGGCTCGACGCTTCGACGAGGACGCCCGGGATGACCGACCCCGACGAATCCTTGACGACGCCGGCGATGACCGCCTGGGCGCTGCTGGTGGCGGGCACCAGGAACACCGCCGCGCTGACGACGATTAGACACATCACAAGTCGACGCATATCTCTCACCTTTTGTGGCGCTTGGTTACATACGGAGACTTTGGCCGGCTCGACATTACGGTTGGCCCGGCTCTCTGTCAAGCTGGAACAGCCGTTGTCCAGCCGCCCGAAAGTGGTGGGATCCATCAATTTGGCGTACAGCTTCTCAATCAGCGCGCCATCTCGAACGTTCCGCCCGTGAACGGATCTTCACATGAGTCGGTGCCGTGATACGTGGCCGAGATCCGGGCGCCCGTCACCCCCGCCGCCTCGGCCTCGAAGCTGATCGCGCACATCGGCGTCACGACGTCGCCGCCCGCCGGAAACGTCAGCGTCAGCTTCAGCGTGGTGCCGGAGAGCGTGCCGGCGACCGTGCCCTTCTTGTCCTTGTGGCACGAGCCGCACGAGCCGTCCAGGAAGCGCGGCGCCATCTGAACGGGCCCCGACACGGCCGAGCCGACTTGCGTCAGCGTCCAGGTCAACGTTTCGGGGCCGTGCGGATCGGATCCGGTGCCGTTCCACGTGCCGGCGAGGTTGAGCGACTCAGGAGGCGTGGATGATGGCGGCTGCTGCGGCGCGGTCGGCGACGACCCGCAGCCGATGGCCGTGAAAAAAAGCGTCGCAGCGAGGAGCGGAGCCGCACATCTTCCGGCCGGTGGGTGCTTCACGCTGTATCTCCCCGTCACCCCGTTATACGCTCCGCCGATCGATGAATCAATTGTCTTCGAGGGTGATGAAAGTCTGCCGGCCGGCAGAACTTGTGGAGCGCGGCGCGCTACGGGTTCGCCAGAAGGCCCTCGAACGCCTCGACGTGCGCGAACAGCGCGGGCACGCCGCCGGTATGGAGGAAGACGATCGTTTCGTCTGGTGCGATGGATCCCGATCGCACATCGGCGATGAGCGCGGCCATCGCTTTCGCGGTGTAGGTCGGATCGAGGAGGACGCCGTCGCCCACCGCCAGCAGGCGGATCGCTTCGAGCCCCGTGGAGGTCGGGATCCCGTAGCCCTCGCCGATGTGATCCTGGTTCGTCGCCAGCTCGCCGGGGGTGACGACGACGCTGAGCCCGAGGAGCGCCGCGGCTTCGGTCGCGACGCGGGCGGCGCGCGCACGCTTCTCGTCTTCTCCTCCGCTGACCGCGATGCCGCACAAACGGTATGGCGGCGAGAACAGCCGCGACCCGAGCTCCAGCCCTGCCTGCGTGCCCCTGGAGCCGCTGGCGTAATACAGGCGCGTCGGCGCGCACACCATCGCGCCGAGCTGATCGACCAGCTCGCGCGTTCCCGCGGCGTAGCCGAGCGCGCCGACGCCGCTCGACCCGCCGACCGGGATCACGTACGGACGCTCGCCCTTCGCGCGCAGCTCGTCGACGACGGCGCGGACCTGCGCCTCTTCGTCGGGCGCGACGGCGAGCCTGGGATCGGGCCCCGCCGCGATGAGGTGCACCCGCGCGCCGAACAGGCGGTCGAGGAGATAGTTGCCCTGGCACGGCGGGTCCGGCTCGCGCGTGGTGAGCACGAGCGTGACGCCGAGGCCGGCGACGCGCGCCGCCGCGGCGGTCATGCGCGCGTGGTTCGATTGCACGGCGCCGGTGGTCACGACGGTGGTCGCGCCCTGCCGCTGCGCGTCGCCGATCAGGAACTCGAGCTTGCGCGCCTTGTTGCCGCCGAGCGCCAGCCCGGTGAGGTCGTCGCGCTTCAGCAGGATCCGCGGGCAGCGCGCCGTGCCGCCGAGGGCCTTGCGGAGGCCCGGCGCCTCGGTGAGCGGCGTGGGCAGCGTCGCGAGCGCCACGCGCGGCACGCGCGTGAAATCGATCGTCATTGCGGTGATGCCGGCAATTGCGCGGGCGTCATTCCGAGCGCCAGGGCGATCTCCCGAAGCTTCGCCTGGACGAGGCGCTCGTTGCGTGGACCCATGCGCAGCAGCTGTTTCTGAGCGGGCGTCAACGATTCGAGCCGGTCATCGGCGTACGCGTAGCCGATCCCCTTTGGCGTGAGACGCGGCGGCGCGTCCACGACCGGCGTGTTCAGGAGCGCCACGATCGCGCGCTCCAGCGTGCGGTCGAACGATTGATCGGCAGATCCGAGCTCCCGATGCGCTTCCTCAATTCGTGGCTTGAGGGTCGCATAGAGCCTGGCCGCCGCGGCCGGCTCGAGCGAGGCGATCGCGTCGGCGATCGCGGTGTATCGGTCGTAGCTTCGTGGATCCACGGACAGCTGGCCATTGCGCTCGACGACGCGGAAGGATGACGAGGGCCGCACACTGCTCAGATGCTTTGCGGGCGTGGCGCCGTCCGCGGTGTTCGCCACGACCACGGTGAAGTTGCGGATGAGCCCGTTCGTGGTGAGCCAGGCCAGCACGGCAGGACTCGCAGAGAGTGATTGCACGAGCGTTCTGACGACCGCGTCGCTGGCGTCGAGCGGTGGAAGCGTGATCGGATCGCCGGCTCCACCGAGTGACGCCGGCGGCGCTGGTGCCGTGGCCGCCGGCGCCGTTGACGCGGCTGGCGGCGGCGCCGGCCGCGGCCGCCATGCGAATGCGATGTACGCCGCGATCGCGGCCCCTGCCAGCAGCATGGCGACAACGACCCACTGGCTGACGCGAGGCGTTGGTAACGACGTGACCGGAGAAAACTCGTCTTCGGTCTTGCGCAGCTCGAAGTCCGGGAGCTCGTCCATTGTTCGTCGTCCTCACACCGGGATCCGATCGACAAGGGTTCGCCTCAGGATCGCACGGCGCGGCGATGTGAACAAACCGGGGAACGCTTTGCGTTCAAACGTCGCTTTCTGCACAGGCTCACGTGACCGAGACGAGATTGCGGCCGCTGGCCTTGGCCCGGTACAGGGCGGCGTCGGCCGCGCGGAACAGCGCTTCGCCCGCGTCGTTGTCGCCGGCGGGCGAGCTGATGTATTCACCTGACTGTGACGCCACGCCGACGCTGATGGAGAGCGTGGCCGCGGGAAAGGAAAGACCCGCGAGCAGCGGCGCCGTCTCGTTCACCGCACGCCGGATGTCGCCGGCGACAGCATTCGCTCGAGACGAGGTGCAGCGGGGGATGGCGACCACGAACTCGTCGCCGCCGTAGCGGCACGCCACGGCCTCTGGCGGGACGTGTGCCGCGATCACGCGGCCGACGGTCCGCACCGCGTCCGCCCCGGTCAGGTGTCCGTAGCGGTCGTTCAGCGATTTCAGGCGGTCGACGTCGAGCACGAGCATGGCGAACGACGTGCCGGACTCCCGCGCGTCGCGCACCATCGGCGCCAGCCGCGCCTCGAACGATCGGAGGTTGTGCAGCCCGGTCAGGTCGTCGGTCATCGCCAGCAGATGCAGCCGCTGCGCATCGTCGGCCAGCTTTGCCGCGATGACGCCGGCGGCGACGAACAGGGAGATCTGCACCCAATCCGATTCCTCGTAGCGCATCGTGAGCAGATGGGGATTGGCCAGGTGGTAGAGGATGGTGGCCACGAGCGCTGCGGCCGCGCCGCCGCGCTTTCCGAACCTGACGCCGGTGAAGATGATCGGCACGTAGTACAGGTGCTGAAAGGGCGCGGAGCCGGTGGCGTGATCGAGCGCGAAGATCAGCAGCAAGGCGCCGATGGCCGCGACGGTTGCCCACGCGGACGACCACCGGATCGTGGCGAACGGTCCGCCGCCGTCGTCGCCGCCGGTGGGCGTCAGGCGCATGCGCGAGTCCGGCCCGGAAGGGTCACAGCCCCGATCGGCCCTGCACGACAGCGCTCGTCACGAGCGCGTCGCCCGAACGGATCGGGCCGCTCAGGAGTTCAGTCCATCCGTCGCCCTCAAGGCCGGCGCGTACGGGAATTGGTGTGAGTTGTGTGCCGTCGAATTCCCAGACCGTCGCTTGTCCCGGAGCCGGCACATCTTTTTCTCCGAGCGCGCGCAACACCTCCGGCGGCGGATGAAATTGCAGCGCGCGATCGGGAATCCGGACGGCGTGCTCGTGCCGCACGCCATCGAGCGCGACCTGCGCCGTCATGCCGGGCCTCAGCCGCTCGTCGGCATTGTCCACGTCGACGATCACCGCGTAGGTGACGACCGACGGGACGGCGGCCGCCACGGAGCCTGGCGCGCCAGACAGCGCCGGCGCCGGTGGCGCCGCGAGCGGCTGGGTCCGCACCTGCGCCACCGTTCCGCGGAAGGTTTCGTCGCGATACGACTCGACCTCGAAGGTGGCCGGCTCGCCAGGCGTCAGCCCGGCGACGTCTGATTCGTCGACATCGACCTGGACCTGCATCTGCTTGAGGTCGGCGGCGATCCTGAAGAGGACCGGCGGCTGAATCGAGGCGGCGAGGGTTTGTCCCACGCTGACGTCTCGCTCGATGGCGATGCCGTCGATGGGCGAGCGGATGATCGTGTGGTCGACGTCGATCGTCGCTTGCTCGACAGCAGCGGCCGCTTCGCGCGCGGCGGCGTCGGCCTGGTCCACCGCGGCCTCGCCCGCGGCGAGATCGGCAGTCGCGGTGCCGAGGGCGATGCCCGCGGCGTCCAGGTCCGACTGGGGAATCAGCTGCGTCCTCGACAGCGCCACGGCGCGCGACAGCTTCGTCCGCGCGTCGTCGACGGCCGCCTCGAAGCGCGCAAGGTCGGCCCGCGCTCGCGCCGAGGTGGCCTGGGCTTGCGCCAGGGCGGCGCGCGCTTCGCGCGCTCGAGCGTCGTAGACCGCCGGATCGATCCGCGCGATCACCTGGCCGGCGTGGACCGGCGAGTTGTAGTCGGCCGCGAGTGACTGGACGACGCCGGACACTTCAGCGCCGACCTCGACGGTGGTCACCGCCTGCACGGTACCGACGGCCACGATACGGCGTGTAATCGGGCCCGATGTCACTGCCGACGTCGACACGTTGATGCCGGTGCGCGCCCGAAAGTCCCACGCGGCCCAACCAAGGATCAGACAGACGACCGCCAGCGTCCATCTGATCCATGGCGACGTCGACACGAACGGCAGCCGGTTGGTTTTCATGCGTTCGAACGCCTTCTCTTTGAACTACGCCACGCACGCATAAGGAATTTCACCGGATCGATCGAGACACATGCAGACAAATGTGACGTGAGTCCTCGCATCACGCCGTTCGTGCGCGCGCAACTTTTCTCGCCGGCCCGCGGTCTAACGTGAATGAAGCCAGCGCATGTCGATGCACGCAGGAGAACGCAATGAGGAAACACAGCGCACACGTGGTAGGGATGCTCGTCGCGATCGTTTTGATGGTCGGCTCGCACGCATCCGTGGCCCGCGCGGATGAACAGGTCACGGCGCACGTGCCGTTCGCCTTCATCGTCGGCGAGTCGCGCCTGCCGGCCGGCGACTACATCGTCAAGGAACTGGACGACGATCCCGGCGTGATCACGGTCGCCAGCGCCCATGGTCATCAGTCGATCTTCACGCTGACCATGACGTCGTCGTCGAACGAGAAGGGGGCGAAACCGCGGCTGGTGTTCGAAAA
>Ga0070674_100002186_pt1 | contig 10741 bp, 8 predicted proteins | sample KBSM33metaG_FD_65344 | JGI IMG/M metagenome (GOLD analysis project Ga0070674, IMG submission 65344) | Miscanthus rhizosphere microbial communities from Kellogg Biological Station, Michigan, USA - KBS M3-3 metaG | ecosystem: Host-associated > Plants > Roots > Rhizosphere > Soil ...
GCTAACCACGGCGAACCTGCCCGAAAGCCTCTGATCCCACGTAGATTTCCCCTCGTTCGGGTGCATGCGTGGGCTGCAAAGGAGGGTTGCCCCCGACATGCCACCATGCATGATGGCGCCGACCTGCCTGTCAAAACTCAAAAACAAACGCCCCAAAGGAGACATCTGAAAATGAAGCTCGTCCGCTATGGCGCGCCCGGCCGCGAAAAGCCCGGCATCATCGGTGACGACGGAAAAATTCGCGACCTCTCGCGGCTCGTGAAGGACATCGACGGCGCGATGCTTGCCTCCGGCGGCCTTGCCAAAATCAAAAAGGCCAATCTGAAGCGGATGAAGCCTGTCTCCGGCAAACCGCGGCTCGGCCCCTGCATCGGCAACGTGAAAAACTTCATCGCCATCGGCCTTAACTATTCCGACCACGCGGCGGAAGCCGGTATGCCGATCCCGAAAGAGCCGATCATCTTCAACAAGGTGACGAGCTGCATCAGCGGACCGAACGACGACACGATCACCCCGCGCGAGTCCGGCAAGCTCGACTACGAGGTTGAGCTCGGCATTGTCATCGGCAAGCGCGCGCGCTATCTCGCCAAGGACAAGGCGAAAGATGCGATCGCCGGCTATTTCCTCTCGAACGACGTGTCGGAGCGCGTATTCCAGATCGAGCGTTCGGGTGGCCAATGGGACAAGGGCAAAGGCTGCGAGACCTTCGGCCCGATCGGACCGTGGTTCGTCACCAGGGATGAAATCAAGGATCCGCAGAACCTGGACATGTGGCTCGACGTGAACGGCGAGCGCCGTCAGCGCGGCAACACGCGTACGATGATCTTCGGCTGCGAGCACCTTGTCTGGTACTGCTCGCAGTTCTTCGTGATGGAACCGGGCGACATTATTATCACCGGCACGCCGCCTGGCGTCGCGCTCGGCATGAAGCCTACTCCGGTTTTCCTGAAGCCGGGCGATGTGGTCACGCTCGGAATCGCAAAGCTCGGAGAGCAGCGGCAGAAAATCGTCGCAGCAAAATAAATCCCGGCGGCGGGCATTGGCACATGTTGCGCATTCTGGTGACGCTCGCCGCACTTGCTTGCTGCTGCTCGCCGGCTCTTTCGGCGACGCTCAACTCATTCCGCCATTCGCACGGACTGCCGGCGCTGCAGCGCAGCGGCACATTGCAAGCGATGGCGCATCGTCATGCCCAAAGCATGGCGATGCGTCGGACAATCGATCATTCCGGATTTTATACCGAGCGCGGCAGAGCCGGTGCGCGCGCTGAAAATGTGGCAGCGGGATGCGCCAGCGAAAGCTGCGCCATCGCCTTGTGGGCCGGGTCGTCGGGGCACCGCGAAAACATGTTGCTGCCCGACGTTCGTAAGTACGGATTGGCGTCATCCGGACATTACTGGTGCCTGGTCCTCGGCCGGTAGCGCAAATTGATTAAAAACCGTTGGCGAGTGATGCAAAAAAGCCTCACCTCGCGACAAAATGGTGAATCCCGGCTGATCTCTACCCGCGCACCGCCGGCAGGCAATAGGGAGCGCTAGCTTCATCGTCGGGGATCGGGGGCGGCTCTGCGACCGTTTCGCATGGGGGCGTCTCATGGAACTACGGGCCAATCCCGACGGCAACCAGATCTCGCGCCTGCTCGTATTGGGCGCCGCTTCTCTCATGCTTGCGAACTGCACGGCCGATGACAATGTCGCAAGCCGCGCTAGTCGCAAGCACGCAGCTATATCGCCGCTGGTCACCGCAACCGGTGAGATCGCGCCGAAGACCGAGAGCATTGTCCGCAAGCGCACCGTGAAAGTCGCGCGCGAACATGCCGTGGAAAAGGTGATCGCGGAAAAGACGGCCAACTATACCGCCGTCGGCGTGGCGTCCTGGTACGGCGGAGACTTCCACGGACGGCGAACCGCCAATGGCGAGACATTCGACATGAATTCCTTTTCGGCAGCGCATCCATCGCTGCCGCTGCCGAGCAATGTTCGGGTCACCAATCTCGAAAATCACCGCTCGGTCGTCGTGCGCGTCAACGATCGCGGACCCTTTGTCGGCGGCCGCGTCATCGACGTGTCGGCGAAAACTGCGAAGGCGCTCGGCTTCTACGACGATGGTTTGAGCAAGGTCAAAGTGGAATATGTCGGCCGCGCGCAATAAGGCGCGCGCCAACTGCGGCAGTTCGACCGCACATCGCGGTGAGAAGATACCGGCGCTCGTGCCAGCGTCTCACGCTACCACCGACAAGCGATTGACGGACGTGGAAAGTGCATCGCCGAATTTGCAACGCATTGCGGCCCCAATCGCGAATTCCAATAAGCCTCTTTCGTTTTGAATCCCATTTGCGTTTCTTTGTACAAAGTGAGGAGGGGGACGCATGCGAGGAACCAGGACGGTTCTGGCATCGAGTTTTTTTGCGCTCGTCTTGATCACCGGTTCGTCCACGCGCAGTGCCGCCGACGACTGTTTGGAAAAGCCAAACGGGCCAACGCCGCAAGGCCAGCGCTGGTACTACCGCATCGACCACGCGAACAACGGCCGCCAATGCTGGTACTTGCGAGCAGAGAGCGAGCGCGTCCAGAAAACGTCACGGCAAACGGAGCCGAATTCGTCCAACGCAATGGCACAGGCGATACCGGCGCCGACACGGCAGACCGCACCCGCGGCAGAAACGCCGCTTAAGGAAAATACGGCTCCTGCGGCGGCCCCCATCCCATGGCTCAATGTGCAGCGATTGCCGGAGCCGATTCCTCTTGTTCAACCTGTGACGCAGCAAAAACCGGCGGCGCAGACGCGATCTGACGGCGCCGCAGCGGCCGCGACAGGCAGTGCAGTGCCCGAGAGAGTGATCGATCCTCCCGCCGCTGTCCCGAACCGTCCTGCCACGAGCGCGGACAGCAACGCAACGTCGGCACAACGCACAAGAGAGCAACAGCGTCGTCAACCTGCGCAAGCGCGCCCCGAGCCGCCGATCCCTGCAAATGCCCCCATCGATCACACTTTTGCCCTGCTGATGATCATGTTCGCGGCACTTGCGATTGCTGGCCCTGCCCTGCACTTTGTCGAGCGCCGCCGCAGGAGCAAGGCCGTCAAATTCCGGCCGCCACCACGGGCGCGTGTAGTCGCCCTGAATGCGCCAACACCGCGCGTTGGCCTGATGCCGCGGCCGCGCGTTGCGAAACCGCCCGCGCCGCCTATGCCAATCAGCCCGCCCGATCAGACCGCAAGGCTCGCGCATGCACTGCAACAACTCGTGGACCGCCTGCAGACGGCCGACGGGCATGAGCCCAAAGCGGCCCGCGTCAGACCTCGCGGGCACGCATCGATGTGAGACACGGCGGAATAGCAATTCGGCTGCCGCTGGCGACAACGCGGGGTACAAATTGTTCAGCTGCGGAGGCCCTTTTCCTTTTTTTCCGCATCCTGTGCGCGCGTCTCCCAGGCGTCGGCAATTTCCAGCAGAGCCTGCCGATCCTTGCCGCTCATTTGGCTCGCGATGCGGACACAATCCGCCGCGTATTTCCTGAATTTTTCCGACTCCCGCAACCTGGCCTCCTCAGTCCCCGCGAAGGGCAACGCCGGTTTTTGGAACTTTGTTCTTCAACAATTTTGTGATGGGAAATTGCGGGGAACAATTGGACCCGGACGTGACTTTTACCTCTGCGTGTCGGGGAGGCTTGGTTGCCGTTTTTTTCCGCCGTCGATTACCGTCGATATGCCGCGGAATGCGTGAGGTTGGCGCAACAGGTCGCTGACCCCGGCGACAAGGCGCGGCTCCTGGACATGGCTGAAACATTCCGAGAACTCGCCGATAAAAACGATATCAGGCACTCGGCCCCGCCCGACGACTGACCACTCACCTGCTGCTCCGGTGGTGCCATTCTTTCGCCTGCACGGAACCTGCGAAGGCGCAGCGGGTTTCTCAGGTGTCGTAGGTGAAATGCCGTGACGTTATCGATTGCCATACCCGAGAGCCGAAGATGTCGGGAGCGGGCACTTGAGTGCCGCACCGTCGCGGACCGTCTGCGCTTGCAAAATGCGCGCGCTCAGATGTTGAAGGTCGCCGCCGACTACGAACGCATGGCGCGCGATGCCAAGCAGCGCGAAATCGCCCAGGGCTTGTCGTATCTAAGCGTGCTTGTCGTCAGGCAACGTCAGGCCGCCTGAGAGCCGGAACAGCCGCAATCCGGCCCGCTTAATCATTCGTAAACCATGTGGGCGCACCATCCTACCGGCGCAACCGCTGGTGGGAACTTTCCGTGCGGATCAATCGTAGCTGGCTCTGCCTACTTGGAGCAGCGTTCGTATGTTGTCTGAATACGTACGGCCGCGCGGAAGACGGCGTATCCAAAGACAGCATTCTCTTCGGACAAGTCGCGGCGCTTAACGGCCCGGCGCAAGCGTTGGGTCAGGGAATGCGCGAGGGTATCCTTGCAGCATTCGAGGAAGCCAACCGGGCCGGCGGCATCAATGGCCGCAAGTTTGAGCTCAAGTCGATTGACGACAGCTACGAGCCCGAAAAGACCATCGAAGCCACGAACAAGGCAATCAAGGAAGACAAGGTTTTCGCGCTGGTCGGCGCAGTGGGAACGCCGACATCCAGGGCCGGCCAGCCGATCGCGACGGCAGCCAAAGTGCCCTTCATCGGGCCTTTCACGGGTGCGGAATTTCTTCGCAATCCGTTCAACCGCTACGTGGTCAATATTCGTGCCTCCTACTTTCAGGAGACCGAAGCCTGGGTCGAGCACCTGACCAATGATCTCGGTGTCACCAGGATCGCCATCCTGTATCAGGACGACGCGTTCGGTCTCTCCGGCCTGGCCGGCGTGAAGAAGGCGATGGAAAAGCGAAACCTGTCGCTGGTCGCCGAAGGCACCTTCAAGCGCAACACCATCGCCATCAAGTCGGCATTGCTCGAAATCATGAAAAGCCAGCCGCAGGCAGTCGTAACGGTTGGGCCTTACAAGCCGATCGCCACATTCATCAAGCTCGCGCGCCAGCTCAAGGTCGATGCGACATTCGTCGCCATTTCTTTCGTGGGGTCGGACTCACTCGCTCAGGAGCTTGGGAGCGAGGGTGCCGGCGTGGTCGTGAGCCAGGTCGTGCCCTTCCCTGGCGACAAGTCGTTGCCGGTCGTGGCGTCGTACCATTCCGCGCTCGCCGCCGTGAACGAGAAATCAAAACCTGGCTTTGTGTCGCTTGAGGGCTATCTCGCCGGTCGGCTCGTGGTCGAAGCGATCAGGCGAATTCCAGGCGAGCCTACGCGTGACGCGTTTCTCGATGCCATAGAACGCGAACCGTTCGATCTTGGCGGCATGAAACTCACCTTCAGCGCAACGCAAAATCAGGGATCAAATCAGGTCTATTTCACGGTGCTGCAATCAGACGGGTTTTTCCGGCCGGTCACAAGGCTCGTGAAGACCGTCGCAAAATGACGACCAGCGTGTAACCGAAATGCTCATGCGCACGACCACCCCGCAGGAAAAACAAGCTCAAGGCTCTCGCGCCTCGGGCTGGCTGTCCACCATTCGCGCCCGGCTGTACCTCGCCTTCGGCTTTGCTGCGGCGCTTACGATCATCGGTGCGTCCATCGCGTTCTATGAATTTACCATTATCGGGTCCACAACCAACGAGATTGTCTCGCGTAGCCTTCCGGCCACGGCCGTATCGCTTCGCCTCGCGGAACAGGCAAGCAGTCTCGTGTCCTCGGGCCCGCGTTTGATGACGGCCGGAACCGACAAGGTCCGCGCAGAAATTCTGGCTGACATCAACAAGCAAGAAGAAAATCTGGAGACCGGGATCGCACAGCTGCAAGCACTTGGCGTCGGCAATGCCGACGACATCGAGGTGAGTCGCAAGGCCTTGGCGCAGCGTCTTCAAACGCTCAATCAGGCAGTCTCAAACCGAATTTCTATGTCGAACGAGCGTTCTTACCTGGCTTCCTCGGTTCGCGCCGCGCACGAGGCGCTTCTGATCGGGCTCGCACCGGCAATCGATGACGCAAATTTCGACTTGATGATGAACGCCAGGCAGGAAGTTGCTGCCGCGATTGAGACGAGGCTCGAATACCTCCGCCGGCTTTTGGAGACCGAATCCGAATCGAACCTGCTGGCTGGCCTGTTGACGGAGGCTTCGCTTGTCAGCGACGCAAGCCGCCTGGAGCCATTGCGCGACCTCATTGCGGCCGCCCAACGGAAAATAACCAAAAACCTGAATGCAATCCCCGATCGGGCGCAACAGGAGAAACTGACCGCGCTTTACAAGCAGCTTGGCGCCATCGGTGCAGACGACGGGATCCTTGCCGCGCGGGCCTACGAGCTCAATCAGCAACACGAGGCGCAAGTCGCATTCACGGCGGCACAAAAAGACGCCGCGAAGCTCAAGCAAGCGGTTGACACCTTAGTCGAACACCAAAACAGCACCGCGCAACACATATCCGGCTACGCGAGCAGCCAAATTAGCTCCGGCAAGTTTATCCTCACCGTCCTGTCCATCGCGGCTGTCCTTGGTGCGGCATTGGTCGCATGGCTGTATGTCGGGCGCAGTGTTGCTCGGCGGCTTGGCTTCCTCAGCGATGCAATGCGACGCCTGGCCGGTGGCGATCTCACCGTCGATATCCACGACACCCGCCGCGACGAGATCGGAGACATGGGGCGAACGCTTTTGTTCTTCCGTCAGGCAACAGCCGACGTGGCAAGCGCGCGCCGCAAGGAAAGCGAGCAGACGCGAACCCTGGAATCGCGCCGGCAGCTCGTCGAGACCGCAACGCAGGAATTCGAGCGGGCCGTGTCCAATATCGTTCAGACGCTCGACCGCGCGGCGGGCGCGATGGACACCTCCGCGCGCGAAATGGCAAACAGCGCCGGCCGCAATCAGGAGCAGGCGCTCGCGACTGCGGCCGCGTCGGAGCAGGCAACAACGAATGTCGGCATCGTGGCGACAGCTGCCGAGGAAATTGCCCAGTCGATCGAGCATATTGCGGCCCGCGTTGCGAATTCAGCGAACGTTGCGACACAGGCGACCGACGAGGCGAAAGCCATCACCGAGGCGGTCGAGAGCCTGTCAGCCTCGGTGGATGAAATCGGCGAAGTCAGCGACCTCATCAGCAGCATTGCGGCGCAAACGAACCTGCTTGCGCTCAATGCGACGATCGAGGCTGCCCGCGCTGGAGAAGCCGGGCGCGGCTTTGCCGTGGTTGCACAGGAGGTCAAGGGCCTCGCCGGACAGACCGCCAAGGCGACCGAAGAAATCACCCGGCACATCGTCTCGATCGAGCAGACGACCGAGCGCTCAGTCAACGCAATCAAGAAGATCGCGACCACAATCGGACAGCTCAGCGAAGTCGCCAATGACGTCGCGGTGGGGATGCGGCAGCAGGATGCGGTGACGCAGGAAATCGCGCGTAACGCCGGCGCGGCCGCCAAGGGAACGCGTGATGTCTCCGAGAACATCACTGAAGTTTCAACTAGCGCAATCAAAACCGGCCAGATCGCCTCGACGGTTCTAACGGCTGCCGCCGAACTGGCCGATCAATCTCACCTGCTGCGGCGCGAGGTCGAACGCTACCTGGCGCAGCTGCGCGTGGCATCGTAGCCGCCGCTTCGCTTCAGAAATTTTCTTCGGAACGTGGCGACAGGCCGCCCTTGCGCGCGCATCCATACTCTTCACACAGGTAGGAAAGGTCGCCCTCGCAGGCGTAGCCGGTGACCGGGCACGGTTCGCGCTGCTCCTGGCCGCCGTTCGGCGCAACCGCCGCAAAGAACCAGGGATCCTCCCACAAAGACTTTCCCACCACGGCCTCCATCCGCCGCCATCAATCCGAATACGCGGTCATGGGACCGATCTCGATCTGGACTTGGTACCTTTGTCACTGGAAAGCCGGCAAGGCGCGAATGCTCGTGCTTTGCCAGCAAGCCTCATGATTTCCAACTAACCGGGCCACTTCGCCATGGATGATCCAATGGCAGGAGGTGTGCATGCCTTACGATCACAAGACGGGCTTCGCGGCGGCGTGATTTCTTCAACGCGTCCAGGAAGCGCGACAACAGAGTTCTACGTCTCCCGGCCCGTCCAACTTCGAGGAGGGCAGCGCCGGGGGTACGGACACCCATTGCGACATTCATGAGATACTCCTTTTCAAGGTCGGTTGCTTGCCTGCCGGCTTCACCGCTTCATGATGACGACTTCCAGATACTCGCTCGGCACGACCATGGTGCCGTCGTCCGCCTTGTTCATGCGGCCAATGAGATCAAAGAGGTCTTTCTCCAGCGCGTTCTGCTTCCGAATATCGAGAGCCGCAAATGCTTTGAGGGTCGGACCATAGAAAGTCCTGAACACGTCGAGGAAGTGCTCCGGCGACCGATAGCGGAAATTGAAATGACGCGACTCGGTCTTGATCCAGCCAGCGGCCGAGCCGAACATTTCGGTCAAACGCGCGCGCGTGCCCCAGAGCAGCGGAGACTTCGCCGCCGCCGGAGGCGCGATGTATTTTCCGAGCGTCTTGAACAGGTGGCCGATAAAGCCGTCCGGCGTCCAGTTCGTAAGACCAATCTGTCCGCCCGACCTGCAAACGCGCAGGAGCTCCGAGGCGGCACGATCCTGATTGGGCGTGAACATGACGCCGAATGTCGAGACGACCGTGTCGAACGCGCCGTCGTCAAACGGCAGGGCCTCGGCATCCGCGACCCTGAATTCGATCGGCAGGCCTTCAGCCAGCGCGCGCGCGCGGCCACGCTCAAGAAGACTTGCCACATAGTCGGTTGAAATCACGTCGCACCAACGGCGCGCCGCGGCAAGGCTCACCATCCCGTTGCCGGCAGCGACATCGAGCACCTTCCGGCCGGAGCGAAGATCAAGCGCTTCGCAAAGCTCCTCACCGACGATTTGCAGAGTCGTGCCCACGACGGCATAGTCGCCTGACGACCAGGCTGCATGCTGGCGAGCTTTGATTGCGGCAAGATCGGCTGATGTTGTGGGGACTTCCGGGCTGGTTGGCCTAGCACCTGTAAGGGTAGCGACGTTCATCGGCATCTCCTGTCCAATTTCCAACATGATTGGGAGGTGAGTACCGGCAACTCGCGCGAAAGGCTTTGCCCGGGCCTTGATTTGTTCTTGAGGCGGGCTTGATTATTTCACGAGGCCCTGGCTTGCACTGGTGGGGGCGCCAATGCAGTTTCTCTTTGGCGATCATACACTTGACGCCGACCGGCGCGAACTGCGCCGCGGCGCCGAGCCCATTTCCGTCGAGCCGCAGGTATTCGACCTGCTGATTTATCTGGTTGAGAACCGCGACCGGGTGGTCAGCAAGGACGACCTGATTGCAGCGGTTTGGGGTGGCCGGGTCGTTTCCGATTCGACCCTGACGAGCCGCATCAATGCCGCGCGCAAGGCAGTGGGCGACAGCGGCGACAACCAAAAGCTGATCCGCACCATTGCCCGCAAAGGCCTGCGCTTTGTGGGCGACGTGCACGTCGGTCCTATGGGTGGAGATCCCCTTGGCCAGCTGTCCCGCGCACAGGCAGACGCCCAGGAATCGTCGCGCGCAGCCCTGCCGATGCCCGACCGGCCCGCCATCGCCGTGCTGCCTTTCGTAAATCTCAGCGGCGACCCCGAGCAGGAATATTTTTCGGACGGGATCAGTGAAGACATCATCGCGGCTTTATCGAAATTGCGCTGGTTCTTCGTGATCGCGCGCAACTCTTCGTTCACATTCAAGGGCAAGGCCGTCCACATGAAGCAGATCGCCGAGGAGCTCGGCGTCGGCTACGTCGTGGAAGGAAGCGTGCGCAAGAGCGGCGAGCGCGTGCGCATCACGGCGCAGCTCAACGACGTCGCGACGGGGGCACACATCTGGGCCGAGCGCTACGACCGCGATATCGCGGACGTGTTCGCGGTGCAGGACGAAATCACGGAAGCGATCGTCGCGGCGATCGAACCGCAGCTCTATGCCGCGGAGAATTTCCGCGCGCAGCGAAAGCCGCCGGAAAGCCTGGACGCGTGGGATCTGGTGATGCGGGGATTGTCGCATTACTGGCGACTGACGCGGCAGGACAACATGGTCGCGCAGGCGATGCTGGAAAAAGCAACAGCGATCGACCCCAATTACGGGCAGGCGCATGGCGTGCTCGCCGCAGCCCATACCTTCAGCGCACATATGGGGTGGGCCGAAATGTCAAAGGCGGTGCCGATCGCCGAACGCGCGGCGCTCGCGGCGCTCCGTGCCGACAGCGAGGACCCATGGGCGCACTACGCGTTAGGTAACGTCTACCTTTTTACGCGGCGATTCGACGATTCACTCGCCGAATTCGAAACGGCGTTGCAACTCAATCCAAATTTTTCCCTGGCGCAGTGCTATTACGGGCTCACGCTGTGCTACTGCGGGCGATGGGAGGACGGCGATCTGGCGGCGCGCCGTGCGTTGCGGCTAAGCCCGCGAGATCCGTTCTCGGCGCTCTACTACGGAATTGCCGCCTACTCGCAGTACAACGGTCACAACTACGAGGAAGCCATGCGGTTCGCCCGCGAGTCCATCCGTGAACGCAACGATTTTGTCGGCGGCCACAGGGTGCTCACGGCGTCTGCCGGCATGGCCGGGCGCAGCGACGTTGCGGCTGCCGCACTGCAGGAACTGCGCCGCGTCCAACCCAATATCTCGCTGGGCTGGATTGCGAACGAGATGCCGTTCAAGCTCGATGAGGACCGGAAGCATTACCTGGAAGGCTTCCGGCGCGCCGGCTTGCAGTAACGGGCC
>Ga0070674_100002192_pt1 | contig 10728 bp, 10 predicted proteins | sample KBSM33metaG_FD_65344 | JGI IMG/M metagenome (GOLD analysis project Ga0070674, IMG submission 65344) | Miscanthus rhizosphere microbial communities from Kellogg Biological Station, Michigan, USA - KBS M3-3 metaG | ecosystem: Host-associated > Plants > Roots > Rhizosphere > Soil ...
GCGGTCCTTGCTCTTCACCATCGATGCCTTCGACTGCGCAGCCCGTGGTCGTGCCATGAAACCTCCTTTGAAATGCAAAAAGCCCCGGACGGCGAAGCCGTCCGAGGCCACGTCGCCTCACACAGACGTGGGAGCCTAGCAGGCTTCGCGGCTACGCAGACGCACCCGAGTAGCGGCGCAGTCCGAACCGCCAGAACCAGCGCGTGGCGGCGAAGAGGGCGACCGCGAAGACGAATGCCAGCAGCAACGTCTGCCAGTCGAGCCGGGACGTGAGCGCCTCGGCCGGAACCGTGACGGCGAACGCGATCGGCACGAGGAACGTCACCCCGACCCGGAGCCACGGTGGGTAGATCCCCACCGGCCAGCGCCCTGTCTGGAAGACCCCGTCGAAGAGCTCGACCGCGTGCCACATGTTCACGACCCAGAACGCGACGGTCGCGATGAAGAGCCAGAAGCAATAGATGAGCACCGCTCCGAGGAGAAGCGCGACCACGAATGCGGCGGCATCCTCGGGGCCGACGCTCGTCGAGATCCGCGACAGGCCGACCGCGAGCACCACGAGGCCCGAGAAGACGTCGACGATCTGCCAGATCCGGACCTCACGGACACTCACGAGCATCTGCGCGTCCTCCGGCTTCGTGAGCGCATAGTCGAGCTTGCCGTCGTGCACGTCCTCGATGAGCCGCGTCATGTTCGGCTGGATCGACGTCCGAATCACGCCTCCCATCAGGATCTGGATCCCGAGGACGCAGAGCAGCTCCGACTGGGACCAGCCGTTCAGCTCCTGCGTGTGCGAGTAGACGAGCGCGAGCACGACGAGACCGGTGACGAGCGCGATCGCGGCCTGGAGGAGCGAGACGAAGAAGTTCACGCGGTACTGCAACTCGTTGAGCACACCGAGCTTGAAGAAGAGCCAGCTGACCCGGACCGCGTTCACGTCAACCCCCCACCGCGGAGTACCGACGAATTGCGTAGCGCCAGGCGACGCGGAAGATCGCGAGGCCGATGAGGATCCAGAGGAGCTGCACGAGCAGGCCGCGGACGAGCTCGACATTCGAGTAGTCCCCCACGAGCGTCTCGATCGGGAAGTAGAAGGCCCACTGGAACGGGAGGAAGCGAGAGATTTCCTGGACCCAGTCCGGCATCAGCGGCAGCGGGACGAGACGCCCCGAGAGCAGCAGCTCGAGGGTCATCCAGAGGTCGAAGATCGCAGCGCCCCGAGTCGTCCAGAAGCAGAGCATTCCGAGGGCCTCCTGGAACATGGTCCTGATCAGGTACGCGCCCCAGATCGCGATCCCGAAGGCGACGACCTGCTGCACGTTCGGGCTCAGGGAGGGATCGAAGAGGAACGAGAGGGCGATCGCGAGCGGGATCCACAGCACGATCACGACGACCTTCCAGCCAGCGAAGTAGGCGATGTCGTAGTGGAGCGGGAGAACGGGCCGCAGGAGGTCTCGGTTGAGCTCGCCCTCGCGGATCCGGTGCTCCCAGAACGGCGCGCCGAAGACGATGTTCATGTTCCGGACGAGCGTCCAGACGATGTAGTAGGCCGCGAAGTAGCCAGCGCTCAGACCGTTCACCGAGCCGCCCTGCTGATCCGCGATCGTCGTCCAGACGACGAGGTAGATCACGGGCTCGGCGATCATGCCGAGCATGTAGAAGTAGTTCGCGGTCCGGTACTGGAACTGCTGCGAGACGGCCGTTCGCGCCGTGGTCACATACAGGTCGACCATCGACCGGAAGCGTCCAGCCTCCCCTTCGTGTGCGACCTCTGGAACGACGGTGGTCACTCCGGGCGCTCCTGCGCAAAGACGAGCTCGATCACATCCTCGATGGGAGGATCCTCGACGTTCAGGTCGAGCACGTGCTCCTCCGTGAGCAGCCGCGCGGTGACGCTCGAGGTCTCCGCTTTCGGCACGCGGAGCGTGATCCAGTCCCCGTCCGTGTGGATGACCTCGCCGTAGCGGGAGAGGTCGGTGTGACCGTTCTCGAGCGCGACGCCGATGGTCTTGTAGGCGGCGAACTGATCGGCGAGCCCGGCCAACGGGCCGTCGTACAGGATCCGGCCGTGATGGATCACGACGACGCGCTTGCACAGCGCTTCCACGTCGGCCATGTAGTGACTCGTGAGCAGTACCGTCGCGCCGTAGCGCTCGTTGTAGTCGGCGACGAAGGTACGGATCCGCTTCTGCATGGTGACGTCGAGCCCGATCGTCGGCTCGTCGAGGAAGAGCACCTGGGGCTGGTGGAGCAGCGCCCCGACGATCTCCGCCTTCATGCGCTCACCGAGCGAGAGCTGCCGCACCGGCTTGCGCACGAGATCGCCGATGTCCAGCAGCTCGATGAGCTCGTCCCGCGTGGGCGCGAAACGCTCGCGCGGGATGCGGTAGATCGCGCGGTTGAGCTCGTAGGAGTCGAGCGCCGGCAGGTCCCACTGCAGCTGGTTGCGGTTCCCCATGACGAGCGTGATCCGGCTGAGGAACCCTCGTTGCCGCTTCGAGGGCTCGAAACCGAGGACGCGCGCCACCCCTCCGCTCGGATACAGCAGCCCCGAGAGCATCTTCAGGGTGGTCGTCTTCCCGGCGCCGTTCGGCCCGAGGAAGCCCACCACCTCGCCCGGGTCGACGGTGAACGAGATCTCGTCCACCGCGCGCACCTCACGGGTCTTTCGCCGCACGAGACCCTTGGCCGCGGCGGCGAGACCCGCTTCGCGCTCCGGGACGTCGAAGACCTTGACCAGGCCGTCGACGTGGACGGCGTGCTCGCTCATCCGGACCTCTTCAGCTTTCCATGGCGCTTCGCGTACGTCTCGCCGCGCGAGAAGACCCACAGTCCGAGCGGCACCGAGACCGCACCGATGACGAGCAGCGGCCAGATGTCGCCCCAGAGCGCGGTCAGCGGCTCGCCCTCGAGGATGGCGGACCTCGCGCCGTCGAGCGCGTAGGTCGCCGGGGAGATCGTGGCGATCCACTGCATCCACTGCGGCAGGACGTCGACCGGGTAGTAGACGCCCGAGACGACGAGCAGCGTCCCCTGCGCGACGAAACCGAGCTGCGTCCCCTTCTCGGGCGAGATGAGCGGCAGGACGGACATCATCATCCCGATCCCGATGAACGACACCGACGCCACGAGCAGCACGACGAACGCCGCGAAGAACTGAGCGTCGGGCATGGAGAGGTCGAAGAAGACGAACCCGCAGATGACGAACAGGAACGTCGCGCGCAGCATCCCGTAGAGGACCGCGAACACACCCTGGCCGGCAAGGTGCATGGCCCGCGACAGCGGCGCCATGAACGTGTACTCGATCGTCCCCTCCCAGCGCTCCCAGGCGACGGTCTCCATCAGGAACTCGAAGAGGATCCCGAGGTAGGCCCACACGACCGCTCCGATGAGCAGCGTCGTCATCGTCTCCTCGACGTCGAGGGTGCCACCCTCCGCCTCGATGCCCTTCGCGATGAAGACGATCGTCAGCGTGTTGGCGACGGTCCAGACGAACCAGGCGAGGTCCCACCAGATGTAGCGCTTCGTGAGGTAGGCGTTGCGCTCGACGACGCCACCGGCGCCGACGAGCTCCGCCCGCATCGTTCCGAGCATGGCACGCATCAGGCGAACACCTCCCTGTCGTCGTCGTCCTCGTCCTCTTCCGCCTCGAACTCGCGTCCGGTCGCCGCGAAGAACGCCTCCTCGAGCGTCTCGGCCTCGTAGCGCTGCTTGATCGCGTCCGCCGACTCGAGCGCGAGCAGCCGGCCCCGATCGAGGATGCCCACACGGTCCGCGAGCACTTCCGCCTCGGCGAGGTCGTGGGTGCAGAGCAGGATCGTCGAGTCGTGCGAGTCGCGGATCTCGCGGACGAACTCCTGCACCTCGAGCTTGGAGCGCGGGTCGAGACCGGTCGTCGGCTCGTCGAGGAGCAAGACGACCGGCGATGTGAGCAGCGCCCGCGCGAGCGCGACTTTCTGCTGCATTCCGCGAGACAGCGCCTCCATCGGCTCGTCCCGGCGGTCCGACGGGAACCCGACGCGCTCGAGGATCTCGGGGATCTTCGCCCGCGTCTCCTTGCCCGTCATGCCGTAGTAGCGGGCCGCGTAGCTGAGGTTCTCGGCCGCTGACATCTTCTTGAAGAACGACGCCTCGACCGAGACGCGGTTCACGACCCTGCGCACCGCACGGTGGTCCGCGACCACGTCGTGCCCGAGGATGCGCGCGTATCCGCCGTCCGGCAGCAACAGGGTCGAGAGGAGGCGGACGAGCGTCGACTTCCCCGAGCCGTTCTGGCCGAGGATGGCGACGGTCTCACCCTTCTCCATCGTGAACGAGACGCCGTCGAGGGCCACGCGGAAGCGACGCTCTCCGCGCTTCTCGCCGCGCTTCCGGGAGTCCTTGCGGCGGAACTCCTTGCGCAGCTCGTGCACCTCGACGGCAACGCCCTTCTGCACGGGCACGGCCTCCATGACTGCTTCCTGTATGTCGAACACTTGATGCTCCTTCGATCGGCTGCGTAACGAGAAACGTGCAAACCACCGGTTTCGTATGCCAAGGGAGACCCGGTCGGCGGGTCCCGGCAACCGGTGTCTCAGATACGCGCGAAGAGCATCACGGCCCGGCCACGATAGCGGCCGCGCTGGACGGGGTCAACCTACGAATTCGAGGCGTGTCGTCGAGCTTCGAGCACGAGAGCTCCGACCACGATCGCGGTCAGTGCTGCGATCTCGGCCGCAGCCGTCCATTCGGTCCCGACGGGAATCGTCGCCAATGCGAGGACAGCGGCGACGATGCGCTCGCGGCGAAAACCGAGCCCGAGCGCGGCCGCAAACCCTGCGGTACAGGCGACGAACAGTGCGACACCGAGAGCCAGCTCACTGCCGATCGAGGTGCCGAGCGGGTCGTACGGATCTCCGACCGCCTTCTTCAAGCCTGCGGCGACGCTCACCACCCCGAGCAACAGACCGTAGTGCCAGTAGCCGAAGCCGACGAGGGCCAGCCGCGCACGGCGGGGCTCCGGCGCCTCGACCATCGCTTGCTCGACGCCGTCCTCGTCGCGGAAGTAGAGCCACCAGAGCGACGCGCTGAGTGCGAGTGACAGCAGCACGACCAGCACGAGCTCGAGATCGACGGGACGCGCGCCGACTCCGACGCCAATGACGACGATCGACTCGCCGAGGGCGACGATGATCACCAGCCCGTGGCGCTCGACGAAGTGCCGGGCCTGGATGACGAAGCCCTCCGTGCTCGTGAACCAGGGCGTGACCCAGAGGAGCAGCGCTGCGACGATCCAGACGGCGTCCTGCACGCGCCCTCCGGCGATCCCCCCGACGAGCACGAGCAGCGCCGCGGCCAGGTTGTACGGGACGATGCGCAGGATCGCGGCGACCTCGGAGACCGAGGTGCCGTTCGCGTACATTCCCGCGTGGAGCAGCACGACAGCGAGATAGCCGAGACCGAAGGCGAGCCCGTCGCCCTCGTATGCGGCCGGTATGGCGATGGCGATGACGAGGAACCCGCCCATCCCTCCGAGCAGAAGCAGCCGAAAGCGCAGGAGATCCGTCGCGATCGCATTCGTCAACCACGCGTAGCCGTCGTACATCCACCAGATCACGGCGAGCATCACGACAACGTGGACGAGCGACGCCACCCCCCCGCCGGCGACGAGGACCCCGGTCAGCTGCGTGATCGTGAAGACGAAGACCAGGTCGAAGAAGAGCTCGAGCGTGGAGACGCGCGAGCTCCGGTCGATGGTCTCCTCGGCCATGCGGAGATCATCCCCGAGCCGGCTGCTGCCGCGGGCGCCGCGGGCCAGACCGCGGCGCCCCTGCAGCGTCCTCAGCGGAGGGAGAAAGTGACGCTGACCGTCGCCGAGGTCTCCTGCTGGCCCGGCACGACAGGGGTCGCCGAGTCGGCGGCCTTGGCCGCCTCGCGATACAGCGGATCCGGCGAGACCGCACCGGCCTCGACGATCGTCGTGATCGCGCCGAGAGAGCGGTTGGACGCCTTCGCGAGCGCCTCGGCGTTCAGGCGCGCATCGGCGACGGCCTTCGCAAGCGCCTGCCGGTAGAGCGCCTCGGCGTTCGACGAGCTCAGCCCAGGTCCGTTGATCTGGTTGGCGCCTGCTTCCGTGGCCGCGTCGATCAACGCCGGGGCGTCTCCGACGTCGCTCACTGCGGACACGCTGTTGGACGCGACGTACCCGTTCACCTGGCCGGCCTCGTCGGTGTACGGAAAGACGCTCACCCACTGGGTGGCGAGCTCGCGCCCACCGGCCTGGCGCAGCGCGTTCAGGATCTTCCGCATCGCGTCGCCGTTCGCGGCCACGGCGGCCTGCGCCGTGTCGCGGCGCGTCTCGGCTCCGAACGACATCTTGGCCTCGTTCGGGACGGCGTCCACGGTGCCGACGCCGTTCACCGTGATCGAGTCGGTCGTCGAAGCATCCTGGGCGCCGGCGAGATCGGGGAGCCCGACCGCACCGGCGAGGGCGACGACGGTGAGCCCCGCGGCAGTGAGGAAAAGCAGGCGTTTCATGGAGAACCTCCGCTGAGTCGGTGACGAAGCGAATACGTCACCATGGCGCCGCTACGTCACACGAGTGCTGCTCAGTCCCAGCCGAGGTAGGGAGCCGCACCGCGCTTGAAGACGCCGCGGGAGATGATCGAGCGCTGGATCTCGCTCGTCCCCTCCCAGATCCGGTCGACGCGCAGCTCGCGGAAGAAGCGCGCGGCAGGGTTCTCGAGCATGTACCCGCGCCCGCCGAGCGCCTGCACCGCCCGGTCGGCGACGCGCCCGGCCATCTCGGAGGCGTACAGCTTCGCCATCGACACCTTGCCGTGGACGACCTTGCGATCGTCGAGGACGTCGAACGCGTGCGCAGCGTGATAGGTCAGAAGCCGCGCGGCGTGGAGCTCGGTCAGGGAGTCGGCGAGCGGGAACGAGACGCCCTGGTACTCCGCGATGGGGGAGCCGAAGGCCTGGCGCTCCTGCGCCCACCGCGCCGTGAGGTCGACGAGCCGGAGCGCCGCGCCGCAGCAACGCGCGGCGATGAAGAGGCGCTCGACGAGGATCCACTCCTTCGCGCCGGCATCACCGCTCGCCGGCACGCGGTTCGCCTCGGGCACGCGGCAGTCGTCGAAGACGATCTCGGGATGGTGGTCGATGTAGGGGTCGTGGAGGAACGACGGCGTCCGCCGGATCTCCATCCCGGGTGTTCCGGGATCGACGAGGAAGAGCGTCTGCTCGCCCTCGGCGACGGCGAGCACGATGTAGACGCCGGGATCGCCTTCGCTCGTGACGAACCACTTCTCGCCGTTCAGCACCCACTCGTCGCCGTCACGCACAGCCGTCGCCTCGAGGCCGGTGAGATCGGAACCGGCACCGGGCTCGGTGAGCGCCCACGCCTCGCGGTAGTCGCCGTTCGCGATCGGCCGCACGTAGCGCTCGACCTGATCCGGCGTCGCGATCTCGAGCAGCTCGCGCGGCCCACGGTCGACCACGGCAAAACCGAGACCGTTCGTCGCCTTCCCGGACTCCTCCTCGAGCGCGACCTGGCCGAGCATCGACAGGTCGCGGCCGCCGAGGTCGGTCGGCATGTTGAGCATCGCGAACCCGGCACCCCGCGCCTTCGTTCGCAGCGCAGCGAGCTCGTCGTGGTCGATTGAGCCGCGCTCGGCGATCCGCGCCTCGAGCGGGTAGACCTCGGCCTCGACGAAGCGGCCGACCGCGTCCTTGAGCGCAGCGACGTCCTCTGGCAGCTCGGGAACGATCATCGCGCGCGGCAGCCTATGCGACCGCGCTCAGCCGCCGCACGGCGACCGCCGCCTCGAGCGTCGCTTCCTCGAGCGAGCGCGGCGAGAGGCTGTCGCCGATCTCCGCGACCACGAGGCCCAGCTCGCGGAGGGGCTCGGCGAGGGCGTTCACGGGAACGCGACCCTGGGCGAGGACGAGGAGATCCGCCTCGACCCGTTCGTGTAGCTCGCGCGCGAAGACGTTCCGCAGCTCGACCTCACCGTTCGACGCCCCGACGAGCTCCCGATGCTGGAGGATCTCGACACCCGCCCGATACAGACGCTGCAGGTACAGGTTCCGGCGGTACTGATGGACGGACTCGCCCACCGTGACGGACGCGATGGCGAGCGCCACGTCGTTGCCGGCCGCGGCGAGAAGCTCCGCGGCGTCGAGACCGGACGGATCGCCGCCCCAGTCCGCGACGACGGCTCGACGACCCGACGGGATCTCCCCGTCGAGCAAAGCCCAGGCCTGCACGACCTCCAGGCCCGAGAGCGGGAGATCGGGGACGTATGGGGCCGCTCCCGTCGCGGCGACGACGACGTCGGGATCGAGCCCGGCCACGACGTCCGGCGTTGCCTCGGTGGCCAGCTCGACCCGAACACCGCCGTCGGTGAGACGCCTTTCGAGGAGCGCGAGAAAGCGCCCCGCCAGCTCGGTGCCGCCCGGCGTGCGCTCGGCCAGAAGCAGCTGACCCCCCAGCCGCCCCGAGCGCTCGAGGAGGACGACCTCGTGCCCGAGCTCGGCCGCATCCGCCGCGGCCTGCAGCCCGGCCGGCCCGCCGCCCGCGACGACGACGCGCATGCGCCTCCGCGCAGGACCGGGTGTCGGAGTCGTCCGTTCCCGCCCCGTTCGGGGGTTCACCGTGCAGGCGATCGGCGTGCCTGCGTGGTAATGCGCGATGCACGCGTTGCAGCCGATGCAGACGAGGATCGAGCGCGAGTCGCCCGCAAACGCCTTGGCGGGGAGCTCCGGGTCGGCGATCAGGGCCCGTGTCATCCCGACGGCGTCCGCCGTCCCGGCCTCGAGGAGCGCCTCTGCCCGCCCGGGGTCGACGATGCGGGACGTCGCGACCACGGGCGGTCCGAGCTTGAACGGCGCCAGGTGCTCGGCGACGGCATCCTCCGGGAGGGGTGACGGCGGCACGATCCCGACGGAACCGAGGTAGGTGGACGACTCGCCGAGTGCGACCGAGACGTAGTCGACGCCCTCGGAGACGGCGACCTCGGCGATGACGCGGCCGTGCGGCGAGTCTCCCGAGACCCGCACGCCGACCGCGAGCCCGGGCGCCACGCCGCGGATCGCTCGCATGACGTCGCGAAGGAAGGCGGAGCCGCCGCTCCACGCGTCGTCCCGACGGTTGAGCTTCGGATCGAAGAGCTGCTCGATGAGGTAACGGTGCGCCGCGGACACCTCGACCCCGTCGAGCCCGCCGGCGGCTGCGAGCTCTGCGCCGCGCGCGAAGCCGGCGACGATCTCCTCCAGCTCGTGGGCACGTGCGGCTCGCGGCTCCGTACGAAACCGCGGGCTCGGCATCGCCGACGGGGCGAGGGCGGGTGCTCTCGGGGCAGACGCGATCTGCTCGCGACCGCCGTGGAACAATTGAACGAAGAGTCGCGTCCCGTGCGGCTGCACGGCCGCTGCCACGCGCCGGTAGCCGTCGACGATGTCCGGGAGGTAGCCGCCGAGCGTGTGCGACGTCAGCAGTCCCGAGACATGGATGGCGGACGCCTCGAGCACGATCAACCCGACGCCTCCGCGCGCGCGTGCCTCGTGATACGCGACGAAATCGTCCGTCGGCAGGTGGTCGTGGACGTGCGTCGTCTGGTGCGCGGTCGAGACGATCCGGTTCGGAAGCTCGACAGGCCCGATCGAGAGCGTGCTAGCGAGCCTGGAGAACACCCTCGAACGCCTCACGCTCCGCGTCCGTCAGCGGGCGAGAGCGCCCGAGCTCGCGGTCCCGCGCGACCAGCACGGCCTCGGACTCGGCCGAGAGCTCGCCTTCCCGCGTCCGGATCTCCTCGCTGAGCGTGACGCTCGAGTTCCCGATGCGACGGAGCGTGCAGCTCACGACGACCTCCTCGTCCTCGAGCCGCAATTCGCGTCGGAAATCGATCGCGACCCGCGCGAGCACGAAGTCCCACGCATCGCCGAGCTGCCCGAGCGCAGCGTCGACCCACTCGTCGCGGCACTCCTCGAGGTACGTCGCGTAGACGGCGTTGTTGACGTGCATGTACGCGTCGACGTCGCTCCAACGGATCTCGACGCGCTTCTCGTGACGCATCCGGCGCGATCCTAGTCCCGTGTCGTGAGAATGCGCGCGGTGAGCGGCGTCCGCACCCTTCTCTTCCCCGAGTCGATCGTCGTCGTCGGCGCCTCGCCGCGCAACGACGCCGCGGTCGAGACGGTGCTCGCGAGTGGCGTGCGAGCCTTCGGCGTCAACCCGAACCACACGGAGGTCGCCGGCCTCGAGTGCTACCCCAGCGTCGCCGAGCTGCCCGAGGTCCCGGACTGCGCGTTCCTCATGGTCAACCACGAGCGCGTCGAGGATGCGTTCGAGGAGGCTGCGACAGCAGGCGTCCGCGCGTTCGTCGTCCCCGGTGTCGGTGCCGAGGCCGGACCGGCTTCGAAGCCGACGACGGAGCGGCTCGCGGCGCGGGCCAGGGAGCTCGGGGCCACCGTCCTCGGGCCGAACTGCATGGGCTTCTACGTCCCTGGCGGACCAGCGGCGTGGAACGGGCGTCCGCAGAGTTCGACGGCCGCAGGGCACGTCGCCATGCTGTGCCAGTCCGGGTCGATCGCGGACGCATTCCTCGCACTGGGAGGGCGGATCGGGCTTCGCTGCGTCGTTTCCTCGGGTGCAGAGGCCGTGACGGACGCAGCCGATTTCCTCGACTTCTTCGCGGACGACCCGGGCACGAAGGCCGTCGGCCTCTTCCTCGAGACCGTGCGTCG
>Ga0070674_100002196_pt1 | contig 10725 bp, 10 predicted proteins | sample KBSM33metaG_FD_65344 | JGI IMG/M metagenome (GOLD analysis project Ga0070674, IMG submission 65344) | Miscanthus rhizosphere microbial communities from Kellogg Biological Station, Michigan, USA - KBS M3-3 metaG | ecosystem: Host-associated > Plants > Roots > Rhizosphere > Soil ...
TTCGTCATCCATGAGATCACGGGCCCGCACAATATTTGCAAGTAGCTCGGGCATGGCATTCAGTTTTGCCAGATTGGCATTAACGATTTCGGGCGTCACTTGCAAGCGTTTTTGCACCCCCATGTCGCTCAGAATACCAGTTGGCGACAGCGCCGGGCAGCGGTTGAACTTTAGCGTCTTCGCAGGCAACCGCGTGGGTGCGTCGGGATCTTTGGCGTAACGCCAGCGTGATGCTAGCTCTTCTGCGGGCAAATCTTTGAACTCAGTAGGATCGTGACGGAGGTCATACACGATAGCGCCCTTCATGTCATCCACGTGCACCAGGCGTACCACAGCCGTCTTTTCGGTTTCGTTCGAAAATCTGCCACTGCTGTAGATGAATGTTGGATTGGCGTCCAGGAATTTCTTGACATCGTTTTTGCCACGTAGATTGAACAGCCACTCAAAAAGCTTTGGCTGCTTGGCTTTGATGAGTTGTGCCACGGCGATGCTGGCCAGCACGTCATTCAGCGCATCGTGCGCATGTTCGTGATCAAGATCATTGAGCTTGGTAATGAGCTCCAGCCGGTTGGTCGGCTTGCCATCTTCTGTCATTGGCCAGTTGATGCCATCGGGCCGCAGCGCGCGTGTCATGCGCACCACATCCAGCAAATCCCAGCGACTCTTGCCGTCTTTGTATTCCCATTCGTAGGCGTCATAAAAGTTGCGGTAGTTTAGAAACCGCATGAACTCGTCATCGAACCGCACCGTGTTGTAGCCCGCAAAAATCGTATCGGACGTTGCCACCTCTTTGTGGAAGAATTGTAGAAATTCAGCTTCAGTAAGACCGTCTTGCAGTGTGGCTTGCGGCGTGATGCCGGTGAGCAGGACCGCATCCGGATCAGGCAGTATGTCTTCGCCCAGCTTTATCAGCAAGTTTACCGGTTCGCCGATAGGCTTCAGGTTCATATCGGTTCGCTGGCCGGCAAATTGCATGACCCGCTGCTCTCGCGGGCTAATCCCCGATGTCTCCAAATCGTACCAAAAGAAACTCTGTGCCATAGTGCTACCAGTGTACCACCGTTATTGCAGACTTTTAGCAAAGTAGTACACTATCCGCTCGGTGCGCGGGCTAATCCCCGATGTCTCTAGATCGTACCAGAAGAAACTCTGTGCCATAGTGCTACCAGTTTGGCGAAGACAATCCTGCGCTATACAAGCCCCAGCAGACCCATGTCGCATACCACCTAGATACTAGTATCTGGGTTGAAATGCACTTGCTCGAGAGACTCGTCGGCCGGCCGGCTCACAACGACGATACCTCTATGGATTAGATCCTCTGCGGGTACGGATTCAGCCTGAGCGACATGCCGAATCTGCAATGATGCCGCGCCAAGCATCGTACCAGCAGTGCCCCATACCAGATCCGTAGCGTCTGGAGTTGTAGCCCCGACCTGGTCAATAAGGCGAACACCAAGCTTAGTTTCGAAGAGGGTGTTAGCTAGCAACAATGCACCCACCGCGGCCCCCGCCACAGCCCGAGTCTTAGCGGCCGTAGGCTCTTTTGCCTCCGCAACATACGTTCTGGCAAGTAGCGTACCCCACAGCGCCGTATTAGCTAGTGAGCCTGAAAAGTTAGTGGCATGACTAAAATAGTCAAAAGGTTCCGGGAGCTCTCCACGTAAATGTAGACTATTCGAATCAGCAAGTGAAATTGAAGCTATAAAGCCCATTGCAAAGATCCCCAAGCGCAATGGTGCACCCCTAACCTCAACACCAGCTTTTCTTAAAACCTTGAAGTCCTGCCAGAATTCCTTGAACTGCTTTTTCATATTGTAATATTATACAATAAAAACTACCATACGCCAAAACACCCTTGGACCGGTTTAGTATTCGAAGCTGCCGCCAGAGATGCGGATGGTGTTGCCGGGTTTGATGCCCTGACGGGACAGTTCATGCATAATGCCCTGCTTGCGCATGATGACACGCAGGCGGCGTACGCCTTCTTCGTTGGTGAAGTCAGTGCGCACGGCAAAACGCTCAATCTTGCTGCCGCTAACGGTGAATACGTCGCCTTCGTGGCTGACCCGCCAGCTGCTTTGGTCTTTCAGGCGCAGTACCGGCACCAGTTTTTCTTCTGGAGCTTCTACGACTTGGCGCTTGCGCTCGGCATCCACGGTTGCGCGTACTGCGTAGAGCAACGGCTTGAGGTTTTCGTGCGCCTGTGACGAAATCGTGAATAGCTGTGCACCCTTGGGCAGCACCACTTCTATGGCAGCACGCTTCTCGGCCAACTCTTCGGGCAGCACCAAGTCGATTTTGCTGAGCACTACAATCTGCTGCTTGTTGGCCAAATTCGTCCGGTACGTGGTGAGCTCGTTCTGGATAGTTTGATAATCTGCTACTACATCTTCACTACTGGCGTCTATCAGGTGCAGCAAAACCGCGGTGCGTTCTACGTGACGCAGGAACTCGTCGCCCAAGCCCTTGCCTTCGGCTGCACCTTCGATAAGCCCCGGGATGTCGGCAAACAACAGGCTGCTTTCTTTGTCGACATCAACCACGCCGAGGTTTGGCGTGAGGGTGGTGAATGGATAATCGGCGATTTCTGGGCGAGCATTGCTGACCACGCTGAGCAGCGTAGATTTACCAGCGTTTGGTAGGCCTACCAGACCGACATCGGCGATTAGTTTGAGCTCCAGCGTCAGTTCCTTCAGCTCGCCAGCCTCACCCTTTTCGGCAAACTTTGGCGCCTGACGGACCGAGCTGATAAAGTGTGCGTTGCCAAAACCACCGCGGCCGCCGGCGGCAACAATAGCTCGCTGGCCGTCTTCGGTGAGGTCAACCAATGTAAGGCCATCAGCGTTGGTTACTACCGTACCGACCGGCACAGCTACCTCGAGGTCTTTGCCATTTTTGCCATGCTTGCGAACCTTGTCGCCAGCGCCACCTGGTTCGGCTGCTAGCTCGCGGTGATAACGGAAGCTCACCAGTGTGTTTTGATTGCGACTAGCCACAAAGACTACATCGCCGCCATTGCCGCCATCACCACCGTCCGGGCCACCCTTGTCGATGTATTTTTCGTGCCGAAAGCTAGTGCGGCCATTGCCGCCATCACCCGCTTGCACTGTAACCGTTACGTGGTCAATAAACTTCATATACCCTCAGTATAGCAGAGAAGTTGTAGATATTGTAGAAATATGTTCTAGAAGTGCTGTTTTCCTTGCTGGACTCAAGGATGGCGGAAATTCTGCAGTCAAACCGTCAGTAGATCTAGGAGCTTGCAGAATAGTGCAGTCTGGGATGAAACGTGAGTACCGCAGCGGAGGCATACTAAAGGTACGACGGAACGAGTAACGGAATTTAATTAAGATCAAGTCAGCACCCTCGGAAAATAGTGCAGTCTGGGATGAAATGCGAAGCCCGTAAGCGAGTCGTACTTAAGGTACGGCGAGTGCGGACTGGAGTATTTCGCCCGGAATACGCTGTTTTCCGGGGGTGCTTAGCGATAGATGTAGTGTTGGAAGTGCGTGGCCGGAACCCACCCACTAGTACCAACCCGACCCCACCCAGCAATACCATTCATATCGCTGTAGATAATCTGGCTACCATCGGCAGAAACCTGCTCCACAATGGCCACGTGGCCCAGGTATCCGGCAGAGGTCTGGGCAATTGCTCCAACCCGTGGCGCGGAGCTCACCGTCCAGCCACTGAGAGCAGCATAGTAAGCCCAGGTGTTAGCATTACCCCAGTTGCTTGGCGCACCCGAACGGGCAGCCGCGTAGTAGGTACAATAGCCGTAATCGTAGCCATTGCTACCATACTGAGCCGTAAAGGAGCCAGCTCCAAATAGCACCCTACTTGAGCGGGTCACGGCCTGAATTTGACCATTGGGAATAATAATCTGCTCACCGGTGTGAATGCCACTAATTTCAGCATCGTTATAGGCTACTATCTGATCGACATTCGCCTTGTACTTAGTGGCCAGACTCTGTACCGTATCGCCACTTTTTACGTTGTAGACTATGCCATTTACACCTGTCGGCGGGATGGTAAGCTTAGTCCCTAGGGCTACCGTATCGGAAGTTAGATTGTTCGACCACTTGACGCTATCGGTCGTGACGCTAAACTTCTGGGCAATCGAGGTAACCGTGTCACCGGCTTGCACGACATAAGATTGGATATCGTCGCGACTTTTGAGTGCCGTAGCCACGATCTGCGGCTTGGCCACAACATTAGTGTCACTTGTGCTTACTGCTACGACCACCCGAGCACTCTGCGCCTGGCTGTCTATCGGCTTGCTCTCCGGCAAGTTGACCATATGCGCGACATTGGCCGCGATGTCGTATGACGTAACGCCATCGACAGGATTGGACGTAGCGCTGGTATCGGCCAAGGCACCTGCCGCCACCGAATGACTGCCGTGCGAGCTCGTAACCACAAAAGCTACTACCGTGCCGAGCACCAACACATTGGCAACAATAAGGCCATAGCGAACAATCCGTTTGCGAGACGACTTGTGGGTAAGAGTCTTTTGCAGGCGATTGCTTAGTTGCAACCGTCTTTGGTTTATCATGCGGGCCGTAATAGGTCCGGTAGTAATGGTACTAATACTATGAGCTCCTGGCGCCGGAAGTTACTCTGCACAAGAGCTCCGTACGCGCCGACCTTTGCCGTTTATTACCTGATATTATGACCGCGCCTAGCACTCTGGGCGGGGATAGTATATTGCTAAGCAGCGGCAAACGTATAACGGATAGCCTCATACAATACATGGGTTGCTCCGTTACATAGCCAATGGTACCAAGTTTAACTCCGGCTCGCAAGCCTTTAGCGTCTCTTCACCCCTGTTACGTAGTAATTTAAAAACGGCACATAAAAGGCCGAAAAACCTGGCAAAATGGCCTAGTGACCACAGAGCTTGTGGCAATATTGTTGGGTCAGAGCCTCATGCTCCTGCAGGGTTTTCGAGAAGTGCGTCGTGCCGTCATCGCCAGTGACAAAAAACAGCCAATCGGTGTTTGCGGGATGTGCCACGGCTTGCAGGGCGCTATTATCGACATTACTGATAGGGGTTGGCGGCAGGCCAGTGTGGATCAGTGTATTGTACGGCGTATCATACTTCAGTGAGGTGCCGTGCCCAGCGAGCCGAGACCCATATGCGGCAGTTACATCACTGCCAAGCGTTGTGCCATTGTTAAGCCGTGCCAAGAAGACTTGCGCAGCTTGTGCCCGGTCTGATGGTGTCGTTACCTCTTGCTCGACTATGGATGCTAGGATAATCCCTTGGTAAGTGCTCAGCCCCTCTTTGGCGAAAGCGGCCCGCAAATCGGGCGTCAGGTGGCTCTGCATCTCGGCAATGGATTCTTGCACGATAGTGGCAACACTGGTGCTATCGGTGCGCTGGAACGAATCAGGATATAGGTAACCTTCCAGGCTATTACCGGCTGGCTTATCAACCAGTGCGGCGTTGTTTTCGTAGTCGCTCGACTGTAAGGCCGCATTTACGTCCGACTCGCTAAAACCATCGTTTATCAATGATTGTCTGATTTGGTCGAGCCGCTGGCCGGGCAGTATAGTTACCAGCTTGGTTGTAACCTTGCCATGCGTAAGCTGCGCTACTATATCCTGCACACTCTGGCTGCCGCTAAGATTGTAGGTGCCAGCCTGCAAGGCTCCACCAACACCCTCGTGACGCACATAGGCTTCGAAGGTCCAAGCATTACGTATCACCCCTTTGTCGTGCAGCAGATCGGCTATCTGAGACGGCGTAGCCCCCGATGCAACCGTAATGGTCTGGGCAGTGGCATGGGCGTTTACCGGCTTAAGATTCTGTGTGTAAAAATGCCAGACGGCCAGTGTGGCCACCAGCAGCAGTACCGCGAGTATCCCCACCGCTACCAACACACGGCGGAGCCATGGGCGTCGCTGCCGCATGCCGTTTACTCGGTACATCAGGCGTCCGCCCCTTGGCTCGCCGAGTGCTCCGTCAGGTATCGCTCCAATATATAAGCTGCGGCCAACGCGTCTATGTCACCCTTGCTGTGCGTCCGCCCGGCTAGCGAACCTTCGGCATCTACACTAGTGAGCGTTTCGTCGGTGAGTTCTACCGGCACCGTAAGGATCGGCTCCAGCTGCTTGGCAAAGGCTTCGGCCGCCTTGGTCTGTGCCGTATAGCCACCATCCATGCCTCGGGGTAACCCCACTATCACGAGCCCAGCGTTTTCCTGGTCAACCAGTTTACGGATGTCCGTCAACAACGTTTCGGTATTTGGCAATGTAATCAGTGGCCGCGGCAACCGCGCCACCACATGAGCAACCGCCACTCCAACGCGCTTTTCTCCGTAGTCGAGAGCCAGGATGTATTCTGCGGCCATATGTTGCTCCGGCCGCTAGTTACCAGATTTTACGATATTGATAGTCACCTTGTTGGCGCTCTTTGGCACCACGCTGACCCAGAATGGGCTGTACTTTACGTCCACATCGGTTACACCGGGCGTCTGTTTTATGAATGTCTTTATGTCACCACTCTTCTTGCCGGCCAGCTGTGTTTTCAGCTTGGTGGTGTCTATATGTGGTCCAGCCACCGATTCCGCCTGCATAGATATAGCTGCGCCGGTAGCGGTTGCCGAGCCAACTGCGCTAAACTTAGCATTAGCTACGCCGTCATCCAATATCACCTGCTTTCCCTTGTCTAGCTGCTTGTTCACATTATCGTCCACCAGCTTTTGCAGATCAGATTTTTGCACGCCGAGCATGGTGTAGGTCGTCACAGCAGTGACGGTTACATTGTCGGCTGTATCGCCAGCCTGGGCACTGGTAGTCACCTGTGGGTCACCCCCCACGAAGGTCACTGCAATTGGCTGTATGCCCTTGGCCTGCAGGCCGGAAACCAACTGCTGCTTTATCGTACTCGTGTCATCACCCTTTATCTTGGCGGTTGCGCCATCGATGTCACTCTGGGTCACAATCTTAATAATATTGTCGGTACCGCCGCTGGCATCGCCAGTAGCAGTTACATCAGAACGGCCAGTGACTGTAAAGGTAGCCGAAGAAACGTTATAATCCGCCCCGCCCTTAAGCGCGGTAATGTCAGCGTTACCACCACTAAAGGTACAGTGGCCGCCAGCGTTTTTCACGCCAAAACTTACCGAATCTTGCAGAATATAAGTGTGGCCATTAGCGCTGAGCGTAGTACCGGCACTGATGTCACCTGGAAAGCTAGGCCCGCACGGACCAGCCGTTATATTCACGCTACCCGTGGCCTTAGCGCCATTGTTCTGCTGACCGGTACTAGCTACTTGCTGGGTATCGGTCTTTTGCTGGCTCTGTGAGGTCGCTGGAAGAACGCCGTTGATAGCATCAAGCGTTTTTGCGCCTGTATCGAGCGTCAGATTTACATTCGTAGCGACAGTACTACTATCGGTGTGAATCGTAATAGCCACCTTGGGCAGGACCACAAAGGCGAAGATCCAGGCAGCTATCAGCAGGACTACCCCGGCCACGGCCAGAGCGATCTTCTTGCGGAAGCTGTCAAAGTTGGGCACTCGAAGCTTTTTGTCCTTCACCGGCTTTTCGGCAGGCTCGGTTACACCATCTGCTGACTCATCGGTGTCGTCATTCATGTCTATAGATTCGTCAACATCTTGGTCGCTGAGCTTGCTAGCACCACCAGCGGCGGCTAAATCGCCGACGCTTTTGCTTGCGGCGGCACTTGGGTCAAAGTCATCATCTTCTGTGGCATTGCCATCGACGATACTCAGTGGTTCATCGATATTTTCCGGCTCATCACCCGGACCAACCGGCGCAGTTGGGATGGCGGGCTTGCTAGTAGGCGTGCTGGCAACATGCAGGCCTACCGCACCAGCGAGCGGCATCAGGCCAGACTCGCTCGTTACCAACACCAGATTCTTGTCGGCCGTCTCGGCCGTGCGTTTGAGCAGCTTCATGTTCACGATACTTTGCAACACCGGCGAGCGCTTGGGCAGTACCAGGGCAACTACCTTGCCTTTGGCGCCCTGCACCTTATCGATTATCGACGTAATTTCGTCGTCAATATCAACATAGATAGTCTCTTTGCCGGCTACACTGTTCACCGATTGGATTTTAGCCACGTCGGATCTCCTGCGGAGTTGGAGCAGTAAACAATAAACAATAAGCAGGGCTCGTACACCTGAGCTTACCAGATCGAGTCGGTGCGTTCGCAAACGCAGGCTGTGTATTGTTCATTGCTAATTGCTCATTCATGTTGTTAGACGTGAAGTATCCTATCGATTTTTTCTTTTACGGAGTTTCCGCCCGTACCACTATATTGTACCGTATCGAGTCCAACCCGTAGTAATCCCATCGCTGTAATAAAAGTGTGGTCGCTGACCTTGCCCGTCAGGTCGGTAATGCCGATAACTTGTTCGGGATGTATGTGCTGCACTATGGGCTTGCGGGTAAACGGCAGCTTGGTGTACCAGTCGCTATCGTGCAGGCGATCCATAAGCATATCGAGTGACGAGCCACCGCCACAGAGCAGAATCTTGTGCGGCAGGTGGTCGAGCTTGGTGAATTCGCTTAGACCCAATTCCACACCACTTATCCAAACATCCAGCGTCTTCTTGAGCGCCTTTTCTACGGTCGCCGTCTTGCTGGCCGGGATTTTGCCTTGGCTAAGCCCCAGCTTGAGCTTCTCGGCCAGATCAAATTCCACAGCTAAGTCCCGCTCGATGCCACGAGTGTAGGCCCGGCCACCAATGCCAAACATTTTGGTGCCCTGCACGCCGCCGTCGTTTATAACTGCAATGTCCGTCGTACCACCACCCACGTCCATCAGCACGGCACTCATGGTGTTGCTTTGGTCATCACCGATAACGCTGCGCGCCACGGCAAACGGCTCAGCCGCTACCGCCAGCAAATCCAGATCGAGCTGCTCGGCCACACGTTCCAGCGCACCAATGTGCACAAGTGGCGCAAAGGCTGTGTACAGCTGCACTACTACATCGCGCCCCTGGAAGCCGATGGGGTTGGTTACGGTATAACCGTCTATCTCTATGCCCACGAGGGCGCTGTTCACCAGCCGTACTTCTATACTCTTGCCGCCCAGTTCCCAGGCTAGTTGTTGCTTGGCCTTGGCTTCGGCCCGCTCTTGCACTAGCTTTATGATGCGTTCTATCTCTGTAAGGTCCAGTGCTTTGTTGGGCTGCTTGCGTGCCACGCGCACAGTGGTGGTAGTGCCCTTTACCAGCTCACCAGCGATGCCGATGATGGCGCCGCGAGCACTCACGCCAGCTTGTTGCTCAGCTTCGTTGAGGGCTTTATCACAGTTTTCTACTACCGCACCGATGTCAGCCACAGCACCAGCCTGCATATCGCTTAGGCCCTGGTGCGCCCGGCCCATGCCTACAATCTCTATTTCGCCCTCAGCTACCCGGCCGATAAGTGCTTTTACATATTCGGTACCTATATCGAGCCCTATTAGGTATCGTGTATCATCGGTAGGGCCACTGCTTGCGCGCACACGGCTCATCGCCGCATCCTTCAGGCCCTTAAACTTATCAAGCATATGCACCTTATTTTAGCACAGCAGGACGCAATGGCCAGTCTCTTGTGCGGAACTTGCACCGAAGTTATCTTTGACATTTTATAATGTTTATTATAAAATAAAGCTTGTATTCGTCTGGATACGGCTATATCCTTAGGTCTCGTTCATTCAGGAGTTGTATAGTGAGTACAGCGACAGGACTCGACTCTACCGATAACTTCGGGTTACCTACAGGGACCTGGACTATTCCGACAGCGCCGTGCATCTGGTCAAAGATCAGCGACATTTGTGCTCGGTACTGGCCATACAGCATTGTGATTATCGCAGCTACCATTATTGCTGCGGATGCGGTATCACTAACTAACCCTCTTACGCTTGGGCCAAGGCTCTCTTTTATTGGTTCAATGATAGCGGCAGTAGATCTGGAACTAGTAGTTACGTATATCATCACAAGATCAAGATAGCACCACCCCAGACGACGCCTCCGAGAGCAACCGACTGCCCGGAGGCATGCCGCATGAGCAAGGAACAGATACGTTTGGCTACCAGCCGGACCTTTTCATTCCCCAATCATGCGGCTTCTTACATTTTAGAGCTTTTATGCAGCGCCCCGCTGCAACTCTAGAGTCGATTTTGCCGCAAAAAGCGTACTACGAGTAGCAGTCGGTCAAGACGCGCATTTTATTAGGAACCTCTTTTGCCATTGGCGTGTCGCTTTCGTCCTTTTGGGCCTCTACCAATCTTAAGGGAGGCTCCCTGGCCAGGGAACTCATCAGCACAATTACGCAATTGTGGAGCGAAATGACAAGAAATAGAAGGGAGCGGGTTAGGATGGATAGAAAAGCACGTGGGAGCACGGCGACCGGTGGTAGCATCGCCGTGCATCGCGTCTCGCATATGCTTCCTTTTTCACTACGCCCGTAACCCCCTACTTAGCAGTCCAATTAGGACTGCTGGGATAGACGTGACGGTCCAGCACTAAAACGCACCGCTCACACAGTGCCTTGGTCCACGCATCACTTCCCCCTCTCGAGTGTAAATGCGCACATGGACACTACGTAGTGCGGAACTCGCTCTACCTCCTATCTCAATTGTCGCTGTTCATTACTGCGAAAACTTAAAAATGAACTGCGACAAACCCTAACCCATTTGCTACTGTGCTGGTTAATGAGTACGTACCGTCACCTATGCAAAGTCGAACGCCACGAGATCTCCAT
>Ga0070674_100002203_pt1 | contig 10712 bp, 9 predicted proteins | sample KBSM33metaG_FD_65344 | JGI IMG/M metagenome (GOLD analysis project Ga0070674, IMG submission 65344) | Miscanthus rhizosphere microbial communities from Kellogg Biological Station, Michigan, USA - KBS M3-3 metaG | ecosystem: Host-associated > Plants > Roots > Rhizosphere > Soil ...
GCCGGCGCCGACGGTGTTCATTCGTGCAGACGACGCCGCCGCGAACGGCATCGCCGATGGGGCGAGGGTGACGCTTGGCAATCACCGCGGCACCGTGGAGCTCACAGCGCGCATCTTCGACGGCATGCAGCAGGGTGTGTTGATCGCTGAGGGTATCCACCCCAACAAGGCGCACGGCACGGGGCAGGGGATCAACACCCTGATCGGCTCCGACCAGGTCCCGCCGTTCGGTGGAGTGGCATTCCACGATGCGGCGGTGTGGATACGGTCAGTTCAGGCCCAGTAGGTCTTCCAGAAGAAGTAGATGGTCAGTCCGGCACCATAAACGATCACCAGCGCGCGGATGACTTTCGTCGGGATGCGGTAGGCGAGACGGGCGGCGACGTAGCTGCCGATGGTGACGCCGACCAGCGCGATGCTGCCATGGTACCAGTCGATCGATCCGTTGATCGCGAAGCGCACGACCGCCACCAGCGCGATCAGCACCGAGATCAGCATCTTGAGCCCGTTGGCGGCGTGGATGTTGTCGATGCCGGCTAGGACCAGGAACGCCAGCAGCAGGATGCCGAGCCCGGCATTGAAGAACCCGCCATAGACCGAGATCGCGGCCAGCATCGCGAGCAGCAGCACGGCCCCAGCGGCTTTGGCGCCGCGGCCACCTGAGAGCGTCGAGACGAAGGCATTGATGCGGCTGCCGAAGGCGAACAGCACCACTGCGAAGAGGATCAGCCACGGTACCGCGTAGGAGAACTGCTTGTCCGACACATGCAGCAGGAGTTCCGCGCCGGCGTAGCCGAAGATCGCAGCGATGATCGCATAGAGCACGAACCGTTCGCGATATTTGACCACGTCCTTCCAATAGCCAAGCGCACCCGAGGCGTATCCGGGAAGCGCGGCGTAGGTGTTCGACGCATTGGCGACGACCGGCGGCACGCCCGCGGCGAGCAATGCCGGGAACACGACGAAGCTGCCGCCGCCGGCGAGCGAGTTGAGCGCGCCGCCGACGATGCCAGCGAGAAAGAGCAGGAGTTCGATCACCAAGCTGGGGTAGCGGGCGGCGGGGCGGGTGGCAAACGCATTTGGGTGATGGGAACATTCGGCGGCGTGATGTGGGCGTCAGAGACCCGGGTGTGACATTGACAATCACCCCCATCACCCTCATATCCGCCGCGGCTGCTGGCGCCAGCCGCTCGCCGGGCTTGTCCCGATGGTGAAGCCAGCCCCGCATCCGGCGGGCCGACGACACATGGTTGCATCCCCTTCGAGGCGATCATGGCAATGCGGGCGCCCATGACACGACGCCTCGATCCGAAGGATCGAACCCATGGCCTATTCGCTCGATACCCCCTCCATCCAGACCCTCAAATCCGAGGCCAAGGCTTTGCGCGAAGAGCGTGCCCGCGATGGCGCGCCGATCAATCACGGCCAGGCGCTCGAAGAGATCTCCCGCCGCCACGGCTATCGCGACTGGAACACGGCGAGCGCCACCTTGCCTGAGCGCGTCGCCATCCCGGTGCAGGTCGGCCAGCGTGTCAAAGGCACCTATCTGAGCCGCCCGTTTGCCGGCCTCGTGGTCGCCATGAAGCTGTTGGCCGACATGCAGCACTACGAGGTGACGGTGAAGTTCGACCGGCCGGTCAATGTCAGCAAGTTCTCCTGGCCCATCGAACGCCAGCGCGTGACCGCGACCATAGGCCTCGACGGCGTTTCGCTCGCTCGCACCTCGGACGGAGAACCGCATATGCGCGTTCGCCGCGAGTAGCAGAAACTTGATCCGCGACTGCGGGTTGCTTCGCATCGCGCCCCCGATAAAGTGCGGGCAGACCTCCCTGCGGCGCGTCATCGTTCAGATGCCGCGCCGCTTCTTCAGGACCTTCGATGCCGGCCACTCCGATCGCGCTCTACTATTTCGGCTCGCCCAACAGCCGGAAGGTCACCATCATGCTCGAAGAGCTGGGGGTGCCGTACACCATCGTGCCGATCCAGATGTCGCGTGGCGACACCAGGCGCACGGACTACGCGGCGCTGGCACCGAGCCAGAAGATGCCGGTGATGGTCGATCCCGACGGGCCGGAGGGAAGGGCCGTGTCGATCTTCGAGTCGGGGGCGATCCTCAAATACCTCGCCGAAAAGCACGGTCGCTTCTACGGCAGCTCCTGGGCCGAGCGGATCAAGATCGACGAGTGGCTGTTCTGGCAGGTCGGCGGGTTCGGCCCGTTGCTGGGGCAGAACGAGCATTTCACCGCGCCGGGCCGCGAACCGATCCCCTATGCCATCAAGCGCTACGTCGATGAGACACGTCGCCTGTACGGTGTGCTCGAGGCCCAGCTGCTGCGCCAGCGCGAGCGCGGCGTCGAGTTCGTGGCGGGCGAGGGGCTGTCGATCGCCGACTTCGCCATCTTCGGATGGGCTCGCAAGTGGAAGGAGCTGCAGATGGGCGAGGAGGAGTTCCCCGCCGTCCATCGTTGGCGCGTCGCGATCAACGACCGGCCAGCGACGCAGCGCGCGCTTGCAATCACCGTGCCCAAGCCGGTGCCCGATCCGGGCGAGACCATCGCAGCACATCGGGCGCTGCTCGGGGTCTAGCGGCTACTGGCCGCCGTCGCAGGTGAAGGTCGGCGCGTCCGGCCTGTCGGGGACCTTGGGCCAGTCCTGCGTGACGGCACACATCGAGCCGAGGCAACCGCCGGCGATGCGGAAGGTCGAACCGCCGTTGAGGATGAAGACCTGGACGTCGTTGGTGCTGCCGTCTTGCGGATTGTAGACGCTCGCCGTGTAGCTGGTGGGATCGCTGGTCGGCTTGATCATCATCATGTTGAGACCAAGCAGCGGCCGGGTCTGCAGCGACTTGTCCGGATTTGAATAGTCGAGCATCAGCGCACCGAAAGCCTGGTGGTCGATCGACTTGCAATCGGCAGCGTTCTTTTTCGGGATGACGATGTAGCTCAGCGTTCCACAGAGTTCATTGCCACAGGGGGAAACGCTGATCTCGGTCCCATCCAGCGTGCGCCAGGTCCCGACTGCCGGTGGTCCGACCACTGAGCTCAAGGGCACCGGCGCTGCGTGCGCGGGGAGAATCGCGAGAGCACAGGTGAAAGCATTCAGGCAAGGGCGCAACACGGCGCTCATCGAGAACCCGATTCGAAGCTTCACGACGTCACCTCTTGGCGAATAGATCGGCGCAACGACGCACTCGTCAGATCGAGCAGTAGTGCGCCGAAATCGCGCGAATATGTGGCACTTGAAACGCGTCAGTTCCGCCGCTGGGCAGCCGGAAGGCAAGGGGAATAAATCCGCCCCGCGTGATTTCGGGAGTCGCCGTCGCCGGCTGATCGCCCTTGGGACAGCAAAAAGCGGAGGCCCTGGGGCCCCCGCTCGAAAATCAGTCGGAAGACTGAAGAAATCAGGCCGTCGCGGCTTCGATCTTGGACGCCATGTCCTTCTTGCCCTTGGCCGTCCAGGTGATGGCAACCTTCTCGCCGACCTTGAGCTTGGAGAAGTCGCACTTGGCGGCGAAGTAGTAGGTGGTCTTGTTGTCGAGGGTGACGGTGCAGGCCTTGGCGCTCAGCGCCTTGATGGTGCCGTCGGTCACGGTCGGGGCAGCCGGGACCGGCTTGGCCGGAGCGGGCTTGGCGGTCGTGGTGGCCGCCATCGCCGACGAAGCGCTGAGAGCGGCGACGATGAGCAGGGGAAGTGCAAACTTGCGCATGGCAATCTCCAATTGTGGGTCGGTTGGCCGAAAGCGCTCGCCTCTGGCCGCAAGCTGGTGCGATCCGCATCAACTGGAGGCAGGTGTAGGGGGGCGGCATTGCCTCCCCCTGTCGTCAACTATACTTCGAGTTAAGGTTGCGCGGCGGGCTCGGCGACCGTCGCGGAAACGGCTGGAGCGGTGATTACGGCAGGCGTCGTGGCCTGCCGCTCGGGCCAGGGCAGCGGCTCCGGAATCGGCGGAAAGGTGATGGTGACACGTAGCCCGGGCCCATTGTCGCCGAGCTGAATCCGCGCATGGTGCCGCGTCGCCACCGCTTTGACCAATGCGAGCCCGAGACCGGCTCCCGGCGATCCGCGGTCGGCGTTGAGCCGCCGGAAGGGCTGGAACACCTCGTCGCGCTTGTCGGCCGGAATGCCCGGTCCGTTGTCGGCGACGATGATCGCAGTCTGGGCACTGTCAGCGCGGACCAAGAGCGAGATCCTGGCGCCGGGGCCGGCGTGACGGCTCGCATTCTCGATCAGATTGACCAGCATCTGCTGCACCATCTTGCGATCGCCGAAGATCGGCGCGCCCGAGGTGGGGACATTTTCCCACGTCAGGGTCTGGCCGTTGCCGTCAATTACCGGATCGAACGTCAGGGCCAGATCGCGCACCAGTTCGGCGGCCGAGAATGCGGTGTAGCTCGAACTGTCGTCCGATGTTTCGATGCGGGAAATCCGTAGCACCGTGTCGAGGACACCCCCGAGGGTTTCCATCTCGCTCTGCGCGCGCTCAAGCTTGGCAGAGGCCGCGGACGGATCGGTCTCCTCGGCCGCGTCCTGCAGCAGCAGGTAGGCGCGGTTGAGCGGCGATTTTAGGTCATGGGCGATGGCCACGATGGTGTTGCGCAGACCCCCCATGAATTCGCTCAGCCGGTCGAGATGCGCGTTGATCTGGCCCGACACGTGGTCGATCTGGTCGTTGGTCCGGCCAACCGGCAGGCGGACCTCCGAATTGCCGCGCGACACCTGGTCGAGCGTGCGGTCGATGACCTCGAGCTTGGACGAGACGCCATGGCTCAGCACGTAGCCGATCACCAGCGCGCTGGCGCAGATGACGATACCAGCCAGGATGAGGGCGTTCAGAACCACGCCGCTCTCGGTCAGCACGAATCGCTCCGACCGCGCTGCGACCACGACGTTGTCGTCGAGCATCTCGGCATAGCCCAGGAAGGGCGAATCGCCTTGCGCCTGCGGGCCTTCGGTGGGCAGGAGCCCCCAGCCGCGGAAATTCGGCGCTGAGGGAATGTTGCCGGCGATGCGCTTGCCGCTGATCTTGAACAGCCCGAATGCCGACTGCTTGTCCGACCGGGTTGCGACTGCGGCACGGATGAATTTGACCAGCTCGGTCTCGCCGCCGGTGACATTGGCATCGCGCAACAGGTCGAAGTCCTGGGTGATCGACGAGCGGAGCTGGTCGTTCATCGAGGCCTGCGTGGTCTTGAGCAGGGCAAAGCCCGCAACGCCCAGGACGACGGAGAAGACCAGCATGAAGAGGAGCGCCGACCGGAAGGCGATACCGGAGAAGACGCTAGCGCGGCGCATGGATCGAATATCCGGAGTTGCGCGTGGTGTGGATCAGCGGCGTATCGAACGGCTTGTCCACCTTCGCGCGCAACCGGCTCATATGGGTCTCGACCACCGTGGTCTTGGGGTCGAAATTGAAATCCCACACCTGCTCGAGGAGCATCGTCTTGGTGATGATGCGGCCGGCATTGCGCATCAGCACTTCGAGAAGGGTGAACTCCTTGGCTTGGAGGTCAATGTTCACACCGGCCCGCTTGGCCGTGTGGCTCAGGAGGTCGAGCTCGAGGTCGTGGACGATCAGCTTGGTGGGCTGTTCGTTGCCGGCGGGGCGGCGGGCGAGTGAGGTGACGCGGGCGAGCAACTCGGAGAAGTGGAAGGGCTTGACGAGATAATCGTCGCCGCCCGCCAGCAGACCCTCTACCCGGTCCTCGACGTCGCCCATGGAGGTCAGGAACAGCACGGGCACCTTGCGGCCGGCGGCCCGCAGCGTCTTGAGCACGGTGAGCCCGTCCATGCCCGGCATCATCCGATCCAGGATCAGCATGTCGCAATTGTTGTAGAGGCAATAGCTGAGCGCGTCCCGCCCGTCGCCGACGCATTCGACACTGTGCCCCTCCTGCACCAGACCTTTGCGCAGGAATTCGGACGACTGCGGATCGTCTTCGGCCACCAGTATCTTCACGGATAATCCCCAGAACAGGACGCGCAAGGCATCCGCGCGAGCTGTTTCTGCCATGATTTTGCACGAAGTGAGGCAGATTTGGAGGGCTGCAACTGCTGGCTTTACCCGGCTGACTAAGCTAAGCGGCGAAAGGCGTGAGGACAGACGATCCGATGGGGTGGCCCGCGTGAACAGCATTGATTGGCTTGTCCTGCGTCGTGTCATGGCTCGCGTCACATTGACGGTGCTCGTCTTTCTGGCGCTCTTCGCGCTCGTCGAGTCGCTCAATACGACCAAGCTGCGCACGCTAAGCAGTCTGGGTGGTCCGCCGCTCGCGCTCGCTGGAGTACTGTTGAGCGCCCTGCGGTCGTCGATCGGTGCGCTGCCAGTGACGGTGCTGATCGGCACCATCGCCGGCGTGCTCGATCTGCAGGCACGCCGCGAACTGACCATCATCCAGGCGACGGGCCGCTCGATCTGGACGGTCCTTCGCGCACCCTTGGTCGTGTGTTTCATCCTCGCGCTGCTGATCTCGACCGCCGGCGACACCGCTCTGATTCTCGGCGACAGGCTGCTGCCCGGCCAACCGATCAATCATGACAACGGCCCCACCTGGGTCGAACAGACCGGGGCCGACGGGACCTATGTGCTGAGGGCGGAGCATCTGACCGCCGATCCGCCGGCCGTCTATGACGTGACGATCTTCTTTACCGGCGCCGACGAGCGCGACCGCATCACCGCACCGCAGGCGAATTTGTCCTACGGCAAATGGATCTTTCCGACGGCGACCCGCTATCGCGTGGCCGCGGCGCCCGAACAGCTGAGCAATTTCGAGCTCGCGACGCAGACGACGTTTGGCGACCTGCGGTTGCGGACGACGGGCGCGAGCGACCTGACGCTCGCCGAAATGATCACGGCCGCGACGAGCTCGATCTCGATGAATGACTACCGGGCGGTGTCGCTCACCAGTCTTTACCGAACGCTGACCCGGCCGATCATGATCCTTGGCTCGGTGCTGATCGGCTTTGCCGTCGCATCGGGTTACCGCCGCAACGTTCAGTACGGCACCACCGTGCTGTTCGGCATCGTGATGGGGTTTGCGCTGTTCACGATCAACGAGATGGCCGTACGCGCGGGCAACGCCGATGTGCTCCCGCCGCTCTGGGCGATGGCGGCGCCGGCTTTTGTGTCACTGCTGGCGGGGCTTACCGCTCTCCTTTACTCGCAGGACGGCAACCTCCGGCGTCGGTAGAACGTCGCGGAGGCCGGGGCTTAGGCCCGCCTCCGCGCTGGGGTTACGGCCGCTACGACAGTTTGGACAAGCACCCGGTTTTGGCCGGCACTCCGAGCTTGAGCAGATCGGCGGCGGTCAGCTCCTTACCCACGGGCAGGTCGGCCGTGAGCACGAATTGCCCGCTTTGATGGGTCGACTTGACCTGCCAGAGGACGCGCGTCCCGCCCGGGATGGCCTTGTCGCCGATGTTGCGGAACACCAGACTGGTCGAATCGCTCGACTGACCGGCCGGAATGCGACAGGCAATGAGCATCTGGTTTTCGCTGGTCGATCCACCGCTGAACTCCGGGCCCTCGTCGGCCGGCTTGTTGGGGTTCGGCCCACCAGGGTTAGGGTCTCCCGGGGGTGGAGGTGGTGGCGGAGGCGGGGGCGGTGCGCACCGCGCTCCACAGGTCGTTGCGGCATTTGCGGTCGTTATGGCCGGAACGGTCAGTCCCAGCGCCAAAACCGCGGTCAATACGAGGATGGTTGGCTTAAGCATAAAAGGCTCCTTCCAAGGCCGATAACTCGGCCCGTGTTGGATTGACGGAGCGGCTTCGCCCAACCGCCCCAAGCGTGAAGGCTGAGCCTGCAAGCTTGAATGCCCACTGATCCTGGCTGTCAGACTTCGTTCACCGCTTCACGTCCTGGTGAGCTGACGGCCGGTCGTTCACCCGTCGCGCTGAGATCAGCCGTCGAATCCGTGGACATCGGCGCTTGCTTTGGGCCGGCAAACCGGATTTAAGGCGCCTCGGTAGGAGAGGTGGCCGAGTGGTCGAAGGCACGCCCCTGCTAAGGGCGCAGACTCCAAAAGGGTCTCGTGGGTTCGAATCCCATCCTCTCCGCCAGCCTCTTTGAAATAATTGATGTTTTCGGATGGGTTCTAGCGAGCCCGCGAGCCAGTCCTACTCGGAAATACTTGGCCACCCTGGGGTCGGAGTCTCGCACCTAGGCGGGACGACTTCCGCGTCCTGGGGAACGCCCTGAAGTCGGTGGCTGGCCCAGCGTCTGCGGCAATGCCGTTGCAGTGGAGTGGAGCACGCCGTCTTGCGTTGCCCAAGACCGGCGAGGCTATGCGCCGGCTACCATCGAGCTCTCATCGGCGATTTTCGTCTATGCGCTTGGACGCCAAGCGACGTTCGGAAGCGCCGCGCGGGGTGATCGCAAGCAGGATCGTGCGTCAACTGTCGCCGTCGGCCCTGGTATCACGTTTTATTTTGCCGCCGGGAAACGCCAATTTCACGGACGGCCGCGGTTGATCTAGGCGACGACCGCCGCGGGGACGCGGACTGGTTCGCCAGGCTGCGTGGATGTGGTCTCGGTCCGAGCCTCGAGCTGCGCCATCAACGACTCGGTGCGTCCGACGAGGCCGGGCAGCTCCGACGAAAAGTCTCTAGCGGCGTTGTCATAGATGGCCACCGTCCCGATCGTCTCGCCCGAGGCGACCTTGAGGGGCACCCCGAGAAATGCGCGGAACCCGTTTTCGACGAGGAACGCGTCATCGACGGCTTCCTTGTCGAGTGTGGCGTCCGAGATCATGATTGGCTCGCCCGCTGCGAGAACGCGCTGCGCCAGCCCGCGATGGGCCGCGGTTGCAGTCGCAGGTTCGAGGGGCGCGAGCTGAGCCATAGCCAGAGGCACTCTGAACTCCTCTGCAATCGCCTGCGCCGCACCAGCCAGCCAGTCGCTTTCGGACGCGAACCGCCTCAGGTGATCCAGCCTGGGATCCTCGACGGGCTTGGAAACGACGCGCGATCCCTCGACAGAGGGCGCAGCCTCAAGCAGGGCCTTTATGTACTTTGTCGCCTCTTCGATTGACCGTGCAACCGCATCGGCCCGAAGGACTGATAGGTCCACCGCTTCGATTTCCGCCCCGTTCCCGAACATGCAGGCAAGAACCGTGATCCCTGGCTTCTTTCGATGAAGCCGGGCCGACGCATACCGAATGAAGGCCTGCGGGCGCGGGTCCAGGTAACAAAGGCAAACGACTTTTGAGGCCGACAGGTCGAGCTGGACGATGCCATCTCTGTTGAGCGACATCGGGGGGGCCTGCCGTGCCTCGATGCCGGCCGCGGACAAAGCGTGGCCCAGCATGCTTGCTGTGGCGCCGTCGAGTTCTGTCCTGCCGCCGATGACCAGCACCGTTCCGCGTGTCTGATCCGCTTCGACTGCCTCCTGAGTATCGAGTTCTTCGATGACGCCGGTTACGACTTCGACGACGTTTCTGCGCCGTCCCAGATCGGACGAGTCACGCTGGAGGTCGGTTTCGGCCAGCCTCAACGCCGGAATGGCGACGCGATCAAAGAATTCCGCGGCGTTGCCGTCCACGAGTTCGGTCTCGGTCAGCTCGATTGCCTCGGCAACGTTGCCGGCCAGCAGCCGCTGATAGAACCTCTCCTCAGACCGAAGGACCGGCTCACTCCCAAGCAGGATGTCCAGGAAGCCGAGCTGCGGGACGTATCGCCCGAGGACAACGAGACAGACCGTCAGGGGGGTTGCGAGGACAAGGCCCACCAGCCCCCACAGCGTTGCCCAGAAGATCGCTGCGATGAGTACCGCCATCGGCGACAGGCCGGTGCTGGTCCCATAGAGATTTGGTTCGATGGCGTTTGTCGTCAACAGCTCCAGAGCGAGGTAGAGCCCGAGCACGCCGAGCAGCATCGTCCAGCCCGGGTCAACCGCAAAAGCCAGTGCCGCGGGGAAGAGAACTGCGGCAAACGTTCCGACAAAAGGGATGTACCGAAAGATGATTGCGAGAAGGCCCCACAGCACGGCATTGGGCACGCCCAACAGAAACATGCCGGCACCGAAGACGATGCCAAAGGAGCAGTTTATGGCAAGCTGGACCAGCAGGTAGCGGCTCACGCGGCCCGCTGACTCGTCCATGACCTTGGTGCTGGTCCTGAGGTCTCCCAGACTTACGAGTTTGAGGAACCGGTCCCGGAGCTCGACCCGCTCGAGCAGCAGGAAGACTGAAAAGATGAAAACCAGGGTTCCCGTTGCCAAAGGACCGAGTATCGATCCGAAGACGCCCGTAAGACCCGCAAGGGGAGAGGCGGGACGATCGGCAATCGTGACGGGAAGGGGGGCCGGCTGACTCCCTGAAGTGCCGGTCGGACTGACCTGCTTTCCCAATTCCTCGAGACTCTTGGCAAGCCTTCCGAAAGGCCCGTCGACGCCACCACCCTGAAGGGCGCGAAGCTTTTCGCCGATGGTCTGTTGGTACTGCGGCAGATCAACCGCAAGCTTCAGCAGCTGACTGACCATCACGTAACCAGCCAACAGGGCAACACCTGTGACCAACATCACCGTGACGAGGACCGACAGAAGCTGGGGGAGGCCAAGCCGGCGAAGCAGCTCGACGATCGGGTTCAAGGCAAAGGCAACAAGCACCGCGAGGACAAGCGGGATGAATATCCCCTGGCCCAGATAGAGAGCGCCTATACCAAGCGCGAAGAGAGCGGCGGTTTCCAAAGGACGAATCCGCGGTCGTCTCGCCCC